>JGI24538J26636_10000086_pt1 | contig 26637 bp, 25 predicted proteins | sample SouAtlMetagenome_FD_26636 | JGI IMG/M metagenome (IMG submission 26636) | reverse complement strand
GTTTCATAATCGCCCAACATGTAAGCCGAGAAACCCCTATCAAAACCCTGCGCGCAAGTAAGCTGTGCACTCAGAAAAAATATCTGAATACCAATGACAATAGTTTGTTTAATCTGTGACAAGCCCCTACCCCTCACGACATCACATTACTAATACTCAAAATTAAAAGGAGAAACTCATGTTAGCCAGAAGTATGTTGGCTTATAAATTTAAAACAATTTCCCAATACCAAAAACAACTGCAAAAATTGGTAAACTTATAATCGCTACCGTTAGAACTAATCGCACGAAGTGCCAAAAAACATAACCAGTAGTATGTGAAGTGTCGCTCATTTTATTCTGCTCTCTTTTTATATTTATTTTCTAAAAATTAATGGAATTTTCAAAAAGATCCATCAGCAAAAAAAGGGTATCTACAGGCGACTATGGCAGCACACTGCTGTTAGATAAGTCGTATAGAATTTAACTATATGTAGCAAAAAATGTTGCCAAATAATCACAAATCTCTAGAAATCATACGCTTTGAGATCAATGTAAAGCGCAGATTTTCAATAAATATTTTATTTCAAAGGCTTATCTTAAGGATAAATGTTAAATTTCACTCAATGAGACGCAAACGCACTGGCCAAAAAAACTCTAGGGAAATGCGATGAACGAATTTCAGCGTATTATCATAAGCTCGCATGACAAAAGAGCGGCGAGTAACGGCCTGAAATTGAAAACCAGTTTCCCAACAAAAAATTTCAAACGTCATGGAGGGGTCCATGCCCAAGTAGGCAGCATATACTTTTACGTAATTTGGGATAAAAATTTTGCTATTAAAAGCAGATAAATCACCAGCTTCAATTGCGATTATGTGAGATTTTCTGAGACGCAACTCCAAGCGAACATCAGTGACTGATATTCCTTGAGTGGCCCGTTCACCACGCATAATATCGCCCAAAGTTACGTCAAACTCGTCAAAAAACTTAAGCTTGTAATTAAGAGACTTAATGTTGAGATGTCGAGACTTTTTGGGGCTTTTGTATTTTTGTTGCAAACGAGTATTCATAATCCAAAAATACACAACACTTTGAACCAAAGCAACAATCAAACACTACTGATAGACATAAAACAGAAAAATTTAATCATTAACTATTATGTTTATTGCTTTATCCATCTGATATTCATTGCAACTTGGATCAAACTGATAGACCCTNAATGTCTAGCTAGCTTGAAATCAAATCGCTTCGTACGGANTTCATNGGGAGGGAGTGTTTATTATATGCTGAAAGCAAAGATTAAAAAACTCTCACCAATTGGATTAATATTAACTTTAAGCATGTACAGCACCATGGCATTGAGTGCCAACATGCCCTGCAATGTAAAACTAGAGTTTGATAGTAATTCGACTGGTTCAGTCGCAAATTACGTACTTTCACTTCAACTTAAGAATACCACCGGAAGAGCCGTTTCTGGTGCTTCAGTGATTTATATGGACAATGAGGAACAGCCTTTGGGTAATACCCTCCTCCACTGCTCATCCAACGCAGATCGATTGAATGAAACCGTTAATCCAGGAAGCTATGGTAATTGCATATCAATCTTACAAAAAGTGGATGGTGCTTTTCTGAGCGCATTTGGCAGCCAAAAATGGACGCAAATTGTAAACACCCAATTAGCCGCGTTAAATGCTGTCACACAGTGTGAAGTCCTAGGGTTTGCATACTAAAAGTAATTAATCACTTTGCAAATCAAGCTTAGCAGGAAACCACTGCCAGCTCTAGCGTTGTAGACGCCAGTCTAATTGGCACAAACGAATTGATGAGTTGTTTAAAAATCAGCCAAGACCTTAACTGACAACTTCAAAAGATCCCAAGTGCCTTAATTTTTGAAAGTGTTTCTGAGCGAATTTAGAGTATCTTTTAATTTATTTGAGATATTACAGTCCAATTCAATTTCCATCTTCTTGGTAGCTTTGTGAACTTCAAAATCAGAAGTTACATCGCTGAACTTAGGATTCATTTGAATTTGAAGTGAGTTGCCCTCAACGGTTTGTAAGTAAGCTTTACTTAGGTTGAAGACGACACCTTTGCCAGTATCTAAATCTCTGATAATAAATGATTTATTCATCAAATCACAATTTGTTTTTAGTTGGATTTCAGAAATTATTGGTACTACATTTGGAGTGAGGAAACCACTGATTTCACGACTGAACCAATATGTGACTGAATTCGTCAACAAGAGTAATAAACTGATCAACACAAAGTTTTTCATCCGAATACCACTTCTATCTAACTTGATGATGTTTAATGAAAAATCACGATTTGGTTTCATTTTGAATGGATTATATACGATACATCTATTACATTTAATACATGAGTATTAGGTCTAAAATTGTTTAGTTTATCCAATTTAGCAGGAAGAGGGACTTTGTTCAAAATAAGAAAATCCTTCGACGACGAGTTAGAAAGTAAATACAGTCGTCGATTTAAGAAATATGGTGCTACTGCTGAGGGTAGTTACTGGATAAACAAAGCTCGGCAAGAATTGCGCTTTGAGATTATGATAAAAGAAATACTTAAGCTCCAAAATAACTTAGAGCTATCTATAGGTGACATAGGGTGTGGTTACGGTGCTCTAGTGGATTACATCGCCACAAAATATAATCCACGAAAAATACGTTATTTTGGTACCGACATCTCCACAGATCTAATAAACTATTGTACCGAAAACTACGACCAAAGTTGGGCTGAATTTACCATTGGGTCAAAACCTCATAGTGATGTGGACGTGTGCTTAATGTCTGGGACATATAATCTTGCTGCAACTCACAATGCTTTAGATTGGGAAAACCATATTTTTAAAAACTTAACAGAATGTTGGTTCAAGACCCAAAAAATGTTAATTTTTAACCTACAAACAAGTGATACTACACACATTTCAAGTGGAAAAATTTTTTATGCAAATAAAAACAATATCTTGAACCGATGCAATGCTCTCCTTAACACAGCCGTCTGTGTTGAACACATTGACCTCCCTTTTGACACGACCTTTGTCATCAAAAAAAAATGATGCCGGACGAACAGATCCCCCTCAAATGGCATTACTCAATCAGCGAAGTTTTCAACTTAATTTTATTGTCGAACATTCTTTACTTGTTCGACCAGAGCGTCAGCTCGTCGTTTAGACATACCAAACCGTTTTCTAAGTTCTTCAAGGTCTTCTTTTTCCGAATTATCTAAAATACCATCTAAAAGCGCTTTACGCACTTGGTCCTCAAAAATAATTTTTCGCCTTTCCATTTGAGCGTTAAAAGAAGACGCGATGATACCAGTGATTAAGGCGACCACAACGACTCCCAAAACTGCCGAAGCCACAGCAATAAACTTCCCAGCTGCAGTAATTGGGGTCACGTCACCGTAACCGACTGTCGTTAAGGTTATCATAGCCCAATACATAGAGTCTGGAATTGATTTGAAGCCTGTNGGATGCACCCTGTTCTCAGCAAAATACATCAGAGATGATGAAACGATGAACACAATAATAAAAAGGTACAANGCAGCATAAAGTGACTTTCTCTCTTCGAAAATGGCCTCAAAGAGATCTTCCATTGCTGAGTTGTAATTTGAAAGTTTTAGGATTCGTAAAAGCCTCAATGCCCGCAAAACTCTTAAATCTAAGTAGGGAAAAAACGATCGCAGATAAAATGGCAATATTGATAAAAGATCAATAATTCCACCAAAGCTGAAAATGTACTTTAATCGGCACTTACACGAGAGGATAAACCCTATGTTTGCGTGTTCTTTGGCGGGTGCAGTCCACAATCTAGCAAGGTATTCTAGCGTAAAAACTGCGACACTAAACATTTCCAAGTTTGCAAAAGCCTTACTTTGAGCCATGTAAACTTGCGGCACTGACTCCAAAGTGACTGATATGACATTAACGATGACTAAAACCGTTAAAAAAAGATCAGTTCTTCTACTAATATTATCACCAAAATTAGCCCTCTCGAGAATTTGATGTAGTCTTTTCTGTACGGATAAATATTTAGACATCTCGGAACCTAACTTTGACAAAGGTACCCAAAGGATGCTCAAAAAAATAATTTTAGCAAGTTCGTAACTTTCAAACATTGAAACATTAAACGACCTACCCAAAAAACACCTTTGGTTACCATTGAAAACACCACGTCGAAAGTGGCCACTTCGATAAATTCATTATCAGTACCCTCTAGAAAGTGGGGAATTCATAGTTGAAAATCTGACTTTAATGACGATCAAGAAAAGTCAGAATTAACGATTTTTAACGGCTCTTTGACCACAAGTTCATAAATCCTTCATATGATTTTCTAAAAAGAAATCATCCCTCCAGAGCATTAGCTTCCAACCAAAGATGGCAACCAAAGAACTATTCCAGGAAACGATACCAACAGCGCGATCGTCACAGCATCGGCTAAGAAGAAAGGCATCACACCCTTGAATACATCCTGAACAGTTAAGTCATCACGCACACCTGCAACGACAAAGCAGTTTAGACCAATGGGTGGCGTTATCAAACAGAACTCAGCCATTTTAACCACCAATATCCCAAACCAAATAGCACACATCGGGCCAGACATTCCAAACGCACTGTCAGCTGCAGTAACGTATTCGCCACCGTTCAATGCCATGACGGCTGGGTAAACCACTGGCAAAGTCAGCAGCAGCATTCCAATTGCATCCATGAACATACCCAAGACGGCATAAGCCAATAGTATACAGATCAGGATGACAAGTGGGGCCATATCCAACGAAACGATCCAGTCTGAAAACGCATCCGGCAGTTTTGCGAACCCAAGGAAGCGTACATAGATCAAAACNCCCCAAATGATGGTGAAGATCATCACAGTTAGTTTGGCTGTTTCAAGCAATGCCTCTTTCAGCTGACCCCAACGCATGCCGCGATACAACGCCATCATAAACACGATGAACGCACCAATCGCGCCACCCTCAGTTGGGGTACCCCAAGCGTCACCAAAAGGATTATAGACAAAGAAAATAATGATCACGACGACCAAAACAATTGGCAAAGCAGGTGGCAACGATTCAAAGCGCTGCTTCCATGTAAATCCTCTAACTGGAGGGCCCACATTTTTAAATGTCATCGCAATGCCAATAATCAAAACAGCATAAACAATTGCAGAAAACGCGCCTGGAATAAAACCTGCAAGCAAGAGCTTTCCCACGTCTTGTTCAACAATGATCGCATAGATAACAAGAATTGCTGACGGTGGAATAAGCGAGGCGAGCGTACCTCCTGCTGCAACAACACCGGCTGCAAATTGTTTGTTATACCCGATCTTCAGCATTTCGGGGATCGCGATGCGAGCAAAAACAGCGGCCGTAGCAACAGATGCACCAGACACCGCTGCAAAACCTGCGGTCGCAAATACTGTTGACACGGCCAAGCCGCCCGGAACCCAAGCAAACCAACGTTTACACGCCTCGAACAAAGCGGTGGTAAGCTTTGCGTAATAAGCCAAATACCCGATCAAAATAAATACAGGAATCAAAGATAAAACATTGGCACTGACTTTTGACTGAGGTGTTAGGCCTGCAATGCGCACACTGACCTGCAGAGCTTTTCCAAATTTTTCAGGGTCATAGTCGTACCCATTCCATCGCAGCCAAACGAGACCTACAAAACCAGCCATGCCTGCGGCGAAGGCAACGCGCATACCTAATAGCACCATGACCAACATACCGCCACTGACCCACAATCCAATTGAAATGCTATCCATCAGTCAGCTCCCTCAAGTGCGCGTGCTTCGATTGCCGCCTGTTCAGCCACCGTCAAGTTCAGTGGGACACCAGCAGGGTTTTCGAGGCCGAACACAAATGCGCGCGCAAAACCCCATGCCTGTAATAACAAACGTAGTGATAAGACGCCAAACGCGAACGGAACAACCAGTTTTGATGGCCAAAGTGGCAGATAGATATCCGTGGTGCTGTCTTTACTACAAAGCGGGCGTGCACAGTCGAAAGAACGCATGAAGTGATCCCAAGATCCCCAAGTCAGAGCAACCATGAGGATCAAGATCATTAAGACCGAAATCAACTCAAACAACCAAAGAGTTCGACCACGTAACTTGGAAACCAGCATATCCATACGGATGTGCGTGCCGTCGCGTTGTACATAGGCCACGCCCATAATCGCGATAATTGGCATCGCACTCTCAATCAAGTCAACATAGCCCATCATCGGAGCACCAAAGAATTTGCGGGTCGTGACGGAGTACGCGGCCAAGAACATTAGTGAAAAAATCGCAAGGCCGCTGATCAAAGCGCAGAAACGCTCCAGCGGCAACAATGCCCGATCCAATCTACTAAGCAGACTGGAATCCTCCAGTACCGCAGCTGATCCCGCCATTGGTCTACTCCCCCCGAGTATATCTCAGATAGTTAGGCCGCCCCGAATGTACGGGACGGCCTATTGATAGGAATAAATGCTCAGTTTGCGGCTTTGGCTTTTGCCAAGGTCTTCACAACTAGGTCATATAGCTCTTGGCCTGGTAGGCCTTGCGCTTCCATGTCTGCGATCCACTCGTCGCGGATCGGATCAGCGGCCTTCGCGCGGAACTCGGCGATAACATCATCGCTGATTTCAACCTTTTGAACGCCTTTTTCTTCCAACACAGCATCCCAACGGCCCAACAATTCACCGTAGTTGGCCAAATAGTGATCCAACGCTTCTGGGATTGAGCTATCAAGTGCTTTACGTTCTGCATCAGAGAGATCATCATAAGCATCGATGTTCACAACAACTGGGCAGTTCACGGTGCCTGGGTTCAGGTTAGCAGTCCACCAAGTCGCTTGATTGATTGTGCCAAATGACAGGTGCGCGTGCTGTGCAAACGCAACCGTATCGACCAATCCACCTTCCATGGCTTGGTATGCTTCAGTCGCTGTTACAGATGTTGGAACACCACCAACCGCCGAGAATGCTTTGCCGATACCACCGGTTGCACGAACGCGCATACCTTCAAAGTCAGCCAAAGTCTGCCTAGGCTCGCCTGTACCGACCAAGTTGTATTGTGGCATAGGTGAGGTCATCAACAGCTTAGCGTTCCATTGCGCCATTTCCTCAGCCGCAGCTGGGTGTGCGTAAACTGCGGCGGANACCGCAACTTCTTGCGCTAAGTTTTCAACNCCCAAGAATGGTAGCTCCAAAACAGTTACAACACGGTTTTTGTCGCGATGATAACCAGCACAGAACTGTGCCATCTCAAATGCACCAATACTGATTCCATCAAGGTTTTCACGGTTCTTGGACAGACCACCATAGCTCACGTTCATTGTGAACTCGCCATTGGTCTTCTCCGAGACCAACTCAGCCAGCTTCTCAACGTGCTCAGTAAATGCGCGGCGCTTGCCCCAGACAGATACGTTCCATTCGGTCGCAGCCGCTTCCAGTGCGAATGTAAACGAGACTGTGGATGCAACAGCACCCAATATGAATTTGTTCATTGTACTCTCCCAAGTATGCGAAACTGACAGCTAAGGTGCGGTGTTTCGACATCAAAGAGGCTAACGCGAGGCTGACCTTCTGCCAAGTGTTATTACGCGAAGTAGATCAAACAAAGGAGTGAACGCTGATTTTCTGACGGTGCTTAAATATTGTGCACAGACGGGGATTTAGCCCAATCAAAAACGTCTAAAAAAGCCATGAGCGTATTCGGGTCAGCAGTCAGTAAGTGCCTATGTCTACCAACCCGTAAAACCGTGTTTTGTATGGAGTTATGCTATATTATTTACAGCGCTCACGCAAAGCTACGTGACCTTGGTTATACACTAGTAATTGACCTCTTGAGGTAATCAAAAACAAAATGCGTCAATCACTCTAGACCGTTCCTTCGGAATTACACTCAAAATCATAAAGCACCGTTTTTTCCATATCCCGAATTAGAGTGGCGCGGACCATCGTGCAAATTTTGTCATCCATTACACTAACCCACTCGTTATTAAAAATTGGAATTCCCTCTTTACGTATTGGGTTACATTCTGCGGTGCCGCTCCAAAAGCCATCAAAAAGGTCTGCTGTCGCTGCCATTGAAAGAAAACCAAATGCTGCTGCCATCGGAGTAATACACATTGAATTTCCAGTCCATTTTACATCGATAATTTATGTTATTTTGGGTCCCATCGCCGACAATATGTAAAAATGATCTTAAGATATTCCGCAAACTGAGGATCTTCTTTTCTGCGCTTAGAGCGCTCTGGAAACATAGCCGATTCTACAAAATGGCGCTGCACAGGATAGCGCAGCAAAGAGAATGGCTTTACACATTTAACAGCCTTTTTAACTTTCGCTTAGTAAAGATCAGGATTTAAATTGTATCATTAGTCATGTTTCTTGGCAGATCCTTGACATCCAATCCTCCGAAAATATAACAATATTTACAATAAATTACATATTAATTTACAAAATAAGCTCTACCTCGGAAAAAACTTTACAGCGAACCCCTTATATTCCAGTCTCTTATTCCCTTCTTTTCAATTCACGGTATGATCTCGCCGAACGATCAGTAATGAACTGCGTGGGAGTGACGCATTCAGACCTACGCTTGATCAATGAATGCCCCAAAAGGGCACGGCCATTAGAGAGGCGCCAACAATGTCTGAGACCCAATCCAAAACATATCCCCCGTCCGCAGAAATGTCAGAAAATGCCAATGTCGACGCAGCAAAATATGATGCCATGTACGCCGCGTCCATTGCTGATCCAGACGCATTTTGGGGGGAGCACGGCAAACGCATCGATTGGATCAAACCGTATACTCAGGTCAAAGACGTCAACTATGCTTTGGGNANCGTATCAATAAATTGGTACGCTGATGGCACATTGAACGTAGCAGCCAACTGTATTGACCGTCACTTGGAAACTCGCGGTGATCAAACTGCGATCATCTGGGAACCAGACAGCCCAACAGACGAAGCCCTGCACATTACTTACAAGCAGTTACACTCCTCGGTTTGCAAAATGGCGAATGTCTTGAAAGATCTTGGTGTCGGCAAAGGCGATCGTGTTGTCATTTACATGCCAATGATCCCTGAAGCGGCCTATGCCATGCTTGCATGTGCGCGGATCGGCGCGATCCACTCTATCGTTTTCGCTGGATTCTCTCCTGATGCATTATCCGCACGTGTGAACGGTTCTGAAGCTAAGGTTGTAATCACTGCAGATGAGGCCCCACGTGGTGGCCGCAATACCCCACTTAAAGCGAACGCAGACAAAGCGCTGGCTGACTGTGACGCGACTGTTCAATGCCTAGTTGTGCGCCGCACAGGTGGCGAAGTTGCGTGGAACGAAGCACGTGATCGCGATTACAATGTGCTGAGCCCAGCGGCATCATCTGATTGTGCACCAGAAGAGATGAATGCTGAAGATCCGCTGTTCATTCTATACACCTCCGGTTCGACAGGTATGCCAAAAGGCGTGGTCCACTCCACCGGCGGTTATATCGTTTACGCCGCAATGACCCACGAAATCACCTTCGATTATAAAAACGGCGACGTGTATTGGTGTACCGCTGATGTCGGCTGGGTCACAGGCCACAGCTATATCGTTTATGGTCCACTTGCGAATGGTGCGACCACTGTAATGTTTGAAGGTGTTCCTACTTACCCAGATGCTTCTCGCTTCTGGCAGGTTTGTGAAAAACACAAAGTGGCACAGTTCTACACAGCGCCAACTGCTATCCGCGCATTGATGGCGCAAGGTGATGACTTTGTTAAGAAATGTGATCTAAGCAGTCTACGTATCCTTGGTACAGTGGGTGAACCTATTAATCCAGAAGCCTGGAACTGGTACAACGAAATTGTTGGTGGCGGCATCTGCCCAATCGTTGACACATGGTGGCAAACAGAAACAGGTGGTCACCTGATGACACCATTGCCAGGAGCACATGCAACGAAGCCAGGTTCTGCGATGAAGCCGTTCTTTGGCATTGAACCTGTGCTTCTTGAACCGGCAAGTAGTGAAATTATTGAGGGCAACGATGTCGAAGGTGTCTTGTGCATCAAAGACAGCTGGCCCGGCCAAATGCGATCAGTTTGGGGCGATCACGAACGCTTTGAAAAGACGTATTTTGCGGATTATGAAGGTTACTACTTCACCGGTGACGGCTGCAAACGAGATGCAGACGGCGACTATTGGATTACAGGTCGCGTCGATGACGTAATCAACGTATCCGGCCACCGAATGGGAACGGCCGAAGTTGAAAGCGCACTAGTGGCACACCCACAAGTTGCGGAAGCGGCTGTTGTTGGCTATCCCCATAATATCAAAGGGCAAGGCATTTATTGCTACGTCACATTAATGAATGGCGAAACCCCGACTGACGAGCTGCGTGTTGAACTGCGCAACTGGGTCCGTAAAGAAATTGGTCCAATAGCAACACCTGACCTAATCCAGTGGGCACCTGGTCTGCCAAAAACCCGTTCAGGTAAAATCATGCGCCGTATCTTGCGCAAGATTGCAGAGAACGACTTTGGCGCATTGGGCGACACTTCAACCTTGGCTGATCCAACCGTTGTTGATGACCTCATTGAAAACCGTATGGGCGGCTAAATGATCCCGATGGTCTTTGCCGCATAAGTCCAGCGAACACCATTGACCAAAGGAAGTACACTATGAATACCTCACCTGTTCTAATCCTACTCGGCCCGCCNGGNGCTGGCAAAGGTACCCAAGCGCGGATGCTAGAAAAGCAATTCGGCCTTGTTCAACTGTCCACCGGCGATCTGCTGCGCGCAGCAGTTGCCGCAGGAACCCCCGCGGGACAAGCCGCTGACGCCGTTATGAAAGCTGGTGCGCTGGTCAGCGACCAAATTGTAATCGATATCTTGCGCGACCGCATCGCTGGCGCTGATTGCGCCAAAGGCGTGATTTTGGATGGTTTTCCGCGCACGGCTGTACAGGCTGCTGCATTGGATGAATTACTAGCAGAAAACGGCCAAAAAATAGACGCAGCAATCAGTCTTGAAGTAGATGATGCGGCAATGGTCGAACGCGTCGCAGGACGCTACACCTGTGGTGGCTGCGGTGAAGGATACCACGACAGCTTCAAAGTTCCTGCACAAGACGGTGTTTGTGACGGGTGTGGCGGAACAAAAATGAAGCGCCGTACAGATGACAACGCTGAAACCGTGAGTGGACGATTGGCAGCCTATCACACGCAAACTGCGCCATTGATCAGCTATTATGAGGACAACGGTGCATTACAGCGTATTGATGCTATGGGTGAGATCAATGTGATCAGCATAGCGCTCAGCGCGGCCATAAACAAGATCATCGCGTAACGGCGTTAATTCTCAAACTGTAAAAATACAGACTTCCGCAAAAGCGAATGCTCCCCTAACGTCGTGATCAAATACCTATTTGATTGAAGGATCACGACCATGGGTTTTAGCGCAGCAATAGATGACAACGATGTACAATCTATTACGAACTGGATGCAGACCACGCCCGAGACAACTTCGGTCGCGGACTTTCTTCCTGGCCCCGGCATTCAAAAACTTGAACTCAAGTTTGATATTGATGAATTGCGCGCGGCACTAGACGAATGTTTGGCACGCGAATCCTTCAAGGGCGGAATGCAAGATCAAGGGTTTGCCGCCCTCCCCCTCACCCAACGACCTGGTCAAACTGAATGGACAGAAAACGATCTTTCTGGTCGTTACTGGTTGCGTGGCGATGCGCGATACGTTGAAGAAGCCCGTGAAGATTTGGTGCCGGAAATCGACTTTTCCGAATTCAACCCAAAATTCAAAGGCACATACTTTGAATACGTTCACGAAGAACTAACCAAACGCTTTCCAATTGGACGCACCCGTGTGTTGGCCAAAGGCCAGTACAACTGCAATTCTTGGCACCGTGATCCAGAGCCACGTTTGCACATTCCTGTGACAACGAATCCAGGGTCGTTGTTTGTGGTCAATCACCATGTGACCCACTTGCCAGCTGATGGGTCTGTCTACTTCACAGACACCCGTGGTTATCACACCGCGTTAAATGGCGGCGACACATCGCGCGTGCATATCGTTGCTGCCCTTGCCTACACTCAGGTCACTAAATGAGCACTTATGGTCCAATGGATAGCGGTATCCGTAACTCAATTGTCTGTGATTTACGTAGTGATACCGTCACCTGCCCCGACGACGCGATGCGCTCGGCAATGGCNGCCGCTGAAGTTGGTGATGACGTTTACGGCGAAGATCCCAGCATTATTGCTCTTGAATACCGCATGGCAGGCTTGCTTGGGAAAGACGCCGCCATGTTTGTTTCCAGCGGTACACAAAGTAACCTTTGCGCAATCATGGCACACTGTGGCCGTGGGGACGAATTGATAGTTGGCGACGCTTATCACATTTATGCTGATGAAGCCGCNGGTGCTTCGGTTCTGGCAGGCGTTTCGATGCATGCGATCCCCGTGGACGANGGTAACGCCGTTTCAGCAGAGCAAGTCAAAGGTGCGGTTAAAGATGACGACCCACACTACGCACGCAGTCGCTTATTGTGCTTGGAAAATACAGTTGGCGGCAAGGCCATTTCCTTGGAAAAGATGCGCTCCCCCGCACAGGCGGCATGGGACGCTGGACTATCCGTTCATTTAGACGGCGCGCGCTTTTTTAATGCAGTAACTGAACTTAAGTGCATTGCTAAAGAACTAGCTGATTGCGCCGACAGTGTTTCCGTCTGCTTTTCAAAGGGATTGGGCGCACCAGTTGGTTCGATTTTGGTTGGTAGCCACGCCATTATCGCAAGGGCTAGGCGCAATCGCAAAATCTTGGGTGGGGGATTGCGACAGGCGGGCGTCTTGGCCGCTGCCGCAACACATGCGCTAGATCATCATTTGTCGCTTATGCCCGCGGATCATGACCGCGCAGCTCAATTGGCCGATGCTTTGCATGACTTGGATGTTGGAAATGTTTACAGCGGTACGAACATGGTGTTTTTCACACCCAACGCAAGCCAACATAACGCATTACATGCCCATATGGAGGCTAAAGGTGTGCGCATTGGTGGGCAACATCCTACGATAAGGATGGTAATGCACCGCGACATTGATGATGCGGGATTAGAGGCAGCTATCACAGCCTTCCGCAGTTTTTACGCATAAGGGACAATGCACATGTCGGCAGTAGACTTCATCCTCGACACTGGGTTTGACGATCTACCTATCGCCACAATCCATGAGGCCATTCGCTGTCTGGTCGACACCTTAGGTGTGGCCGTTGGCGGGTCGCAAACCCAACTAGCAAGCATCATTCACAACCATGCGGTACGCCAGTTTTGCGGAACAGACGCAATCCTTTGGCAAGACGGCCGCAAAGCCAGCGCTGCAGGAGCAGCACTTGCCAATGGTATGACAATCGATGCGCTGGATGCCCATGACGGTATGAAATTGACCAAGGGCCATGTGGGCTGCGGCGTCTTCCCTTCATTGATCGCAGTCATGCAGGCAGAAGGAATTGATGACCCCAAAGAATTTCTAACTTCCATCGTAATTGGATACGAAATCGGTACCCGGGCCGGTATTGCCTTACATGCAAGTGCCTGCGATTTTCACACTTCGGGCGCATGGATTTCTTTGGCGGCAGCCGCATTGACTGCACGGCAATTGAAGTTGACCAAGAACCAAACTCGTGAGGCGCTTGGCATTGCAGAATATCACGGTCCACGCAGTCAGATGATGCGTGTCATTGATGCGCCCACGATGCTCAAAGACGGCTCTGGTTGGGGCGCAATGGCTGGGGTTTCGGCAGCTTACCTTGCACAGGACGGGTTTACCGGTGCCCCAGCGATCACCATGGAAGACCCTGAGTTAACGGAATATTGGGGTGACTTGGGCCAGAACTGGTACATTGAGCAGCAATATATCAAGCTGTATCCCATTTGCCGCTGGGCTCAGCCTGCTGTGGAGGGAGCGTTGGCCTTGGTCCGTGACCACGGTATCAGTGTCGATGAGATCGCAACGATCAAAGTAGAAACATTTCATGAGGCAAAACGCCTTGCCGCTATCCCCACAACAACTGAGCAGGCGCAATACTCGCTACCNTTTTCAGTCGCTGCAGCAGTTGTGCGTGGTACGATCGGTGTGGCCGAGGTCACAAGTGATGGCCTCAACGACCCACAAATTATCGGGTTGGCCAAGACTGTTGAGATTGTCGAGGACGACGCATTTAACGACGCCTTCCCCGCCCGTCGCTTTGCGCGCACCCANTTCCACCTGCAGGACGGACGTATCCTGTCCTCACGCGATACTGAGGCCCAGGGTGACCCAGAGAACAAGGTTCCTGATCAAGTGATTTGGGATAAGTTCCACGGTCTTACAATGCCCGTATTAGGTAAAATTTGGTCAGAACAGTTTTTAACCTTAGCCCAAGGTATTGCAGATGCATCATCCGTTACGCCATTGTTTGAATTGATGGCACAGACCGCACAAACCAAGGACCTGAAATGATAGACCTTTATTCATGGACAACCCCGAATGGGCGTAAAATCTCGATCGCATTGGAAGAAATGGGATTGGAGTACAAAAGCCATGCCATCGACATTACCAAAGACGAGCAATTCGCGCCTGATTTCTTAAAAATCAGCCCAAACAATCGCATCCCTGCAATTGTTGACGAGGATAACTCCATCTTTGAATCTGGTGCAATCCTAATGTACCTCGCCGAAAAAACCAACCTTTTCGCACCTGAATATGGGAGCCACGAATACTGGCAGATGATGCAGTGGTTAATGTGGCAAATGGGTGGATTTGGTCCGATGATCGGCCAAGCGCACCATTTCTTAAAATACAACAAAGGTAAATCTGAATATTCAGAGCAACGCTATCATGCTGAAACATTGCGCCTTTACGGGGTTTTAGATAGCCACCTCGCCACTTCCCCATATATCATCAGCACACTCAGCATTGCGGACTTTGCAACATGGCCATGGGCTTCGCGGTTCGAATATCATCAAGTCGACCTAAACGACTTCCCGAATGTAAAACGCTGGTATCTTGAACTGGCAGCGCGTCCCGCATTTGCACGCGGCTATGCCCAGCCCAAAGATGCAGGCCCAATTCCCTTGCCTTAGCCAGTGGATTGGAGGCACGCCCCTACCTATCTGTGCTCTAGCGCAAATAGGTTTTCAAAGGACACCATCATGCATACTTCAAAATCCTACATGGAAGCGGCAAACGCGGCAGTTCCACGCATCCCAGCCGATGAAGCAGTAACCCGTCACGCGCATGCTGCAGTCGTTTTCGTTAACGTGCGCGACAGCTCTGCCATCGCTGAAAAAGCACGATCAAAGGCGCGCAACAGATTCACCGTGGCATGCTTGAATTCATGGCTGATCCAGCAACCGCTGCTAACAACAAAGCACTCACCAAGGATGCTAAAGTCTATCTAGTTTGCGCAGCTGGTGGACAAGTGGCATTGGCCGGTAAGACCTTACTCGACATGGGCTACACAAATGTGACCGACATTGGCGGTATCGGTGACTGGGTCAAAGCTCGTGGGCTTGTTGAAGAGGCTTAAGCTGCTTGCTTAGACCGCATATTTGAACGAATAAACGCGCCAATGAAAATAATCGTTAGGATCAAAATGATCGTCGGCGCGGGTGCACTGTCGATAAAGAAGCTAACGTAAACGCCCAATATTCCAGAGAATACAGTGACCCCAATCGCAATCGGCAACATGCGTTTGAACTGGTTCGTTAACAAATATGCAATCGCCCCTGGTGCAATTAATAAACCGATTGATAGAATTATTCCTACCGCTGAAAGCGTTGCCACAATCGTAAGCGAAATCATCGACAACAATCCATAGTGCAGCCATTTAACCTGCAGGCCAACTGCTTGGGCCTGTATCGGATCAAAGGCGTGCAACAGCAGGTCTTGGCGCTTAGCAATCACAACAGCAGCAACGAAGGCCGCAATCAGACCAGCGGTCCACAGATCGGTTGCGTCGACACCCAACATATTGCCAAACAAAATATGATCCAGATGCACGTCTGTAGTAATCTTAGTGTACAAAACTATCCCAAAACCGAACATTCCTGAGAAAACTATACCCATTACCGTGTCTTGTTTCACGCGACTGTTCTCAGACAGAAAACCCGTGGCGAGAGCACAGAACATACCTGCAAAAAACGCTCCGATAATCAGCGGAATACCGATGATATAGGCGATCACGACACCAGGTAATACCGCGTGACTGATAGCATCCCCCATTAGGGACCACCCTTTGAGCACAAGGAAGCAAGACAGCAAGCTGGTTGGCACTGCGATGATCGTCANGATCAGGAACGCGCTGTTCATAAACGCAAATTGGAACGGNAGAAGCAGTTCATTCATCATCATGACACCAACGCTGCAGCTGCGCGGCGGCGGGCGGCAATATAGCCGTGTTTAGGTGCGAAGAAAAACGCGATTAAGAAGATCACGGTTTGCAATGAAACGATCAAACCACCCGTAGCCCCATCCACAAAGAAGCTGAGGTAGGCCCCGAAAAAGCTTGTCCCTGCCCCAAGTGCAACGCTGAGCATCAGCAAGCGCGGGAAACGGTCTGTCAACAGATAGGCCGTAGCCCCCGGTGTGACGACCATCGCGATCACGAGGAAGGCGCCAACGGTTTGCAGGGCCGCGACACAGGATGCNGATAGCAATGTGAAGAACACAACCTTTAACAAGTCCGGCTTTAACCCAATGGAGCGTGCGTGGTTTTCGTCAAAGAAGGTGACCATCAAGTCCTTCCATTTGGCCAGCAAGATCGCGAGGGTCACGAAACCGATGATCGCCAGTTGAAGTGTGTCAGATGGTGTGATGGCAAGGATGTTGCCCATTGTAATGGTTTGGATGCTCACAGATGTGGGTGACAGCGAGACCATGAACAATCCCAAACCAAAGAACGACGTAAAGATCAGCCCAATAATAGTGTCCTCTTTCAAGCCCGATCTTTGGTTGAGAAACAGCATCGCACCAGCCGCCAATCCGCCCGCCGCAAATGCGCCCAGCGCAAATGGCAGGCCCAACATATAGGCCCCTGCAACGCCGGGTACGATAGAGTGGCTAAGCGCGTCACCGATTAGTGACCATCCCTTTAGCATCAGATANGCCGAAAGAAATGCACAGACCCCGCCAACAAGTGCGCTGACCCACATGGCGTTGAACATGTAGTTATAGGTAAAGGGCAAAAGCAATGTTTCGATCACTTTTTGGTGCCCTTCTCATTGCTGTACACAACAAATGGACGTTCATCATCAGTGATCACGCGGATTGTCCGGCCATCNTCATCGTCGTGCAGATCGGCTCCACCAAGAACGAAGTGGCGCAGTACGCCACCAAAAGCCAGTTCTAGATTGTCGTGTGTAAAAGTAGTTTCGGTCAGCCCATAGGCCAGCACGGTTTCTTTAACCAAAACAGTCCGATCACAGAATTCAGGGACAGAGCCAAGGTTGTGAGTTGAAACCAACATAACCCGCCCCTCATCGCGCATTTCACGCAACAGCCTGATGATTGCATCCTCGGTTTGAACGTCCACACCAGTAAAGGGCTCATCCAGCAAAACAACCTTGCCCTCCTGTGCCAAGGCACGGGCCAAGAAGACGCGTTTGCGTTGACCGCCTGACAACTCGCCAATTTGGCGGTGGCGGAATTCGATCATATTGACGCGTTCGAGGGATGATGTGACCACATCGTGATCCAGTTGCGACGGACGGCGCAGGAATCCCATGTGACCATAGCGCCCCATCATCACCACGTCTTCGACAAGTACAGGAAAGCTCCAATCGACTTCTTCAGACTGGGGCACATAGGCAACGATGTTTTGGCGCAATGCATCTTTGACAGGCATCCCCAACACAGTGATCTCGCCTTTGGCGGCGGGGACAAAGCCCATAATCGCCTTGAAAAGCGTGGATTTTCCTGCGCCGTTTACACCGACGAGCGCGGTAATCGTTCCAGTGGGAATTTCAAAGCTAGCGTTGCGCAGGGCCGTGTGACCATTGCGGTAGGTGACTGTGACGTCATTGGCGGTGATGCCAGTTGTGGTGTTCATTTAGTCAATCCAGTCGAAATTGTTTCGATCGTTACACGCAACAGATCGATATAGGTTGGCACTGCACCATCCATCTCTGTCAGGCTGTCCACGTATAAAACACCACCGTATGTCGCATCTGTCTCACGCGCGACTTGTTCGGCGGGTGATTGGCTGACCGTGCTTTCACAGAATACGGTTGGAATATTGTTTGCACGCACCCCGTCGATTACCTTGCGCACCTGTTGTGGTGTACCTTGTTGATCAGCGTTGATCGGCCAAAGATAGAGTTCCTTCATATCAAAATCACGTGCAAGATAACTAAACGCCCCTTCACAACTCACCAACCAGCGCTCCGCTTCAGGCACGTTCAAGATAGCTTCTTCAAGCGGTTTGATCGCCTCAACAATTTCTTTCTTATACGCCTCGGCGTTAGCTGTGTAGATCGCCGCGTTTTCAGCGTCATGCTGCACAAAAGCATCGCGAATGTTGTCCACGTATATCATGGCGCTGGTGGTGCTCATCCACGCGTGTGGATTTGGCTTACCGTCGTATTCACCACCGGTGATACTCATCGGGTCAACACCATCAGTCAGGGTGACACTTGGCACTTCTGATAGATTAGAGAAAAACTGTTCGAACCACAGTTCAAGGTTCAATCCGTTCCAAAGAATCAAATCAGCACCTTGGGCGCGGATGATGTCGCGAGGCGTCGGTTGATAGCCGTGAATTTCGGCACCAGCCTTAGTCACACTTTCCACAATGGCGGCGTCCCCCGCCACGTTACGAGCCATATCGGCGATCACTGTAAATGTGGTGACTGCCTTGAATTTGTCGTCGGCTGCTAGAGTTGGAGACGCGAATGCAGCGCTTATTGCGAGAGAACAAAGTCCCAAAGTAATCCGTTGCATATCAACTCGCCCTTCAAAGGAATGGTACCAACATGTGACGCTACATGCGAACTATTCGCAATAGGTATCCCAATTGAGAATAAATCGCAACGAGGGAAAATGCTCTGCCTGCCGCCCCCCTTTCACTAAGTAAATTTATCCACTAATCTGCGTATGATTAATAAAACTGATAGATGTGACGTGTGAAAATCAACCTTAAACAGCTTGAGGCCTTTGTCTGGGTCGCAGACCTCGGCAGCTTTCGCAAAGCCGCGGATCGCTTAAACACAACACAACCCAATGTTTCGTCACGCATCGCACTGCTTGAAGGGGCTATGAAACGCAAGTTGATGGAACGTGATGCAGGGTCTGTNCGCCTGACATCCAAAGGAATCCAGATGCTAGAATACGCCAGAAAGGTTTTGCGCACGGCAGATGCCTTTGCTGACGCAGCTGCAGAACCCAGCCTGATCGACGGCACTTTGCGCCTTGGCGTAACTGAAATGATCGTTCACACATGGCTCAGTGATTTCCTCAAAGCCCTAAGCACTACGTTTCCACAGCTGCATGTCGAACTTACCGTTGATCTGTCGGTGAACTTGGAACGTGAGCTAGCCGCGCGCACCCTCGACCTTGCATTGCAAAACGGCCCTTTTCGCCAACAAATNACTGGANAAATTCCACTTGGGGACTATCCACTTNTTTGGGTCGCCTCACGCAGTCTTAGTTTACGTGGAATACAGAACCCCACAATGGACCACATCGCTCAGCATCCTATATTAACCCACAGTCGTGACACGAGACTCTACACCGAAACCGCTGCGCATTTTGCACGCCGAAAAGATTTGAATGTTCGCCTTGTTCCATCCAGTAATTTAGCAGCCTGCTTGTACATGACGCTGAACGGCATGGGCGTTGCCACCCTTCCTGCCGCAATGGTTACTAAAGAGTTGAGCAGCGGTGACTTGATCCAGATTGATTACCAATGGCAGCCAGAAGATTTGGAATTCTTTGCACGTTTTGATGCGGATCGCGCACCCAGTTTTGTCCCCCAAGCCGCTAAGATCGCAAAAACAATGGCGGATTTCCACAAAAAATAGGATAAACTTTCCTTATCCTTACTATCGAATTTAACAATTTGATTTGATCTACTGACTCGCCTTAATTTGAGAAAACAGACCCAAACTCACAGGGAATTCAGTAGACATGGACAACAGCGCAATTCGTATGGGCGTCGACATCGGCGGAACCTTTACCGACGTGGTTATTGAGGTAGAGGGGCAGCAATTTTCAACCAAGGTTTTGACAACCTACATCGCACCTGAAAACGCGATTATAGATGGCATGCATCAGGTTTGTATCAAGGCCAATATTTCCCCTGCAGATATTGGTCAAATCATCCATGGCACGACCCTTGCAACCAACGCCTTGATCGAGCGTCGCGGTGCCAAAACAGCGCTGATTACCACGGAAGGTTTTCGCGATGTCATCGAGATGCGTACTGAAAGCCGGTTTGAGCAGTATGACCTGAACCTGACGTTGCCCGAGCCCTTAATCCAGCGCCAAAGTCGTTTCACGATTTCTGAGAGAGTGGACGCTACAGGTAGTGTTTTGATTAATCTAGACCGCGCCGAAGTTGAAGCCGTCGCGGATGAAATCAAATTTGCTGGTTACGACAGTATCGCTGTTGGCTTGATCCACTCCTATCTCAACCCAAACCACGAACGTTTGGTGCGTGAAGTTTTAGCTGAGAAGCTTCCGGGTGTGATGGTATCGCTTTCTTCTGAAGTCTCCCCACAGATGCGTGAGTATGAGCGTTTCAATACAGTGGTGGCCAACGCCTATATCAAACCATTGATGAAATCTTATTTGGGTCGTCTCAAAGGACGCCTCGAGGATGAAGGCACTGATTGTTCAATCTTCCTAATGCACTCTGGTGGTGGCATTATTTCTATCGAAAGCGCTGCAGAATTCCCAGTGCGTCTTGTTGAATCTGGCCCGGCAGGCGGTGCGGTATTCGCCGCCAACATCGCGGCCCGGTATGGTTTGGACAAAGTCCTATCATTCGACATGGGCGGCACCACGGCCAAGATCTGCCTAATTAAGAACCAAACCCCAAAGACATCGCGCGTTTTTGAAGTTGCCCGCACCTATCGGTTCAAAAAGGGATCAGGCATGCCGATTTCGATCCCTGTGATTGATATGGTCGAGATTGGCGCTGGTGGCGGNTCGCTCGCCCATATCGACTCCATGCGCCAAATTCGGGTTGGACCTGAAAGCGCGGGATCGGAACCTGGACCAGCCTGTTATGGCCAAGGCGGCGACAAGCCAGCGGTGACCGATGCTGATTTAGTTTTNGGCAGACTCGACCCTGACAACTTTGCTGGTGGATCAATCCAACTGCATGCAGACAGCTCTGCGGATGCTTTGGTCAATGTACTAGGCAAGCCGTTGAATATGGATGCGCAAACGGCGGCTTTCGGGTTGGCCGAAGTTGTAGACGAAAATATGGCCAATGCGGCCCGCGTTCACGCCGTAGAAAACGGCGAAGATCTTTCCGAATACACCATGATCGCGTTTGGTGGAGCCGCTCCACTGCATGCTGGTCGTTTGTGTGAAAAACTGGGCGTTGACCGTTTGCTGGTACCAACTGGAGCAGGGGTTGGGTCTGCAATCGGCTTTTTACGCGCTCCATTTAGTTTTGAAGCCAATCGTTCTGTGTACATGAAATTATCGGACTTTAAGCCCAAAATGATCCAGCAACTACTCACTGAACTACAGAACGAGGCAACAGGATTTGTTCGGTCATGTGACCCAGCCTCAGATATTAAGTCCGAGTTCAAAGTTTATATGCGCTACACAGGCCAAGGTTGGGAAATTCCAATTTACTTGACCGCAGAGCAAGCGATGGCACCAGATGCAGCAACGTTTTTGGAATTATTCGAAACGGATTACGCATATTTGTTTGGCCGAACTGTGGATGGTATGGACGTTGAAATCACCGTCTGGTCGGTAAATGCGACCACTCCGACAGAGCATGTTCCCCAAATTTCTTTGGCTACGGATGCGGGTGCTGCAACCTCTGTGGACCGTCGCGCACTATTTGACCCCGCTCTTGCAGTAGTGACAGACGCCCAAGTGGTCCTACGCGACAAAATGATCGAAGGACAAACGGTCCAAGGTCCAGCCGTCGTTACTGAGGATGAAACAACCATCATCGTTCCTTCGTCACGCCAAGTGACAGCACAGCCTGACGGCACAATCGACATGACCACCAAAGGAGCGCGAGCATGAGCACCCCATCAAACGTCGCCTATCAGGTCATGTGGAACCGCATGATTTCGATCGTCGAAGAACAAGCCCAAGCATTGGTACGCACCGCATTCTCCACCTCTGTGCGCGAAGCGGGCGATTTATCGGCGGGCGTCTATGACACCGCTGGTCAAATGTTGGCCCAAGCGGTCACAGGTACCCCCGGTCACGTCAATGCGATGGCCGATGCTGTTGGTCACTTTATCCGCCGTATTGGGCGCGACAACATTTTTGAAGGTGACGTCTATATCACCAACGACCCGTGGGAAGGCACCGGCCACTTACATGACATCACCGTCGTGACGCCGTCTTTCCACAACTGCAAGTTGGTGGGATTCTTTGGCTGCACTGCGCACATCGTGGACATCGGTGGCCGTGGTTTTGGTGCGGATGCGGCCAGCGTTTATGAAGAGGGTCTTTATATCCCGATCATGAAACTGGTGGATCGTGGTGAAGTGGATCGAACCTTAATCCGCATCGTCCGGGGCAATGTCCGGGAACCAGATCAACTGGTCGGTGATATTTATGCGCTAACTACATGTAATGAGATTGGACATCGTCGCCTGATCGAAATGATGGAAGAGTTCAATCTTGATGACCTCAATGGCATCGGCGGTTTCATCCTCGAAAACTCACGCCGAGCCACGTTGGAGCGCATCAACGCACTGACACCAGGTGTTGCGGATGGGGAAATGACCGTGGATGGTTTTGCCTCACCGATCACGTTGAAGGTGAAGCTGAGCATCGAAAAGGATCGTATTCTGTCTGACTTTTCTGGCACCTCTGGCTTGGACAAGAAGGGCATCAACTGCCCGTTGGTATATGCCAAAGCCTATGCCTGCTACGCGTTGAAATGTGCGATTGCGCCTGAGATCCCGAACAACGCGGCCTCCTTGGCCCCGTTTGAAATCACAGCACCTGTAAACTCTATCGTGAACGCAGTGCACCCTGCCCCTGTGGCTCTACGCCATATCGTTGGCCATTTTGTGCCCGATGCCATTTACGCTGCACTAGATCAGTTGCTGCCAAACACTGTCCCAGCCGAAGGCGCAGGTTGTTTATGTAACTTCCAAGTTTCAGTTCGCCCACGCATGGATGCCGAACCAACGGTTGGTGCCCGTCGTGCTGAGGTTCTGACCTTTAACTCGGGTGGCTCTGGCGCACGCCCACAATTTGATGGCTTGAATGCAACGGCCTTCCCATCTGGGGTTATGACAATGCCCATCGAGGCGACAGAACACACTGGCCCTGTCATCATCTGGCGTAAAGAGTTGCGCCCTGACAGCGGGGGGGCTGGTAAATTCCGTGGTGGCTTAGGTCAGTACATGGAAGTTGGTGCCCAAGAAGGACATGAGTTTGATTTCCAAGCGATGTTTGACCGCGTTGATCACCCTGCACGCGGTCGCCAAGGTGGCAAAAGCGGTGCTCCGACAACAATTAGACAAAATGATGGCGCAAAAATGAAGGGTAAGGGCAAACAATTCGTAGCTCATGGGAAACGCGTGATCTTGGCCTTCCCGGGTGGTGCTGGATACGGTCCTGCAAGTGAACGCGATCCAGCATTGGTGAAACGTGATTTAGCCCGCGGTTATATCTCAGCCGAGATAGCGGCACGTGATTATGGAATGAATGAGAATGATATCGCAGCCGTCCAAGACGCAATTGCCACAGGAGACATGGTCTAATGAGCGAATTACAAACACCAAAAGCGACAAACTACGACGTCGTTATCGTGGGCGGCGCAATGTTGGGATCATCGGTTGCATGGTTTACGGCAACAAACCCCGACTTTCATGGCAGCATCTTAGTTGTCGAAAAAGACCCAACATATGAATTTACATCCACGGCTCACACCAACAGCTGTATGCGTCAGCAGTTCTCAAACGAGGTAAACATTCGAGTCTCTCAATTCGCTGCAGATTTCGTAAAGAACTTTCGCAAATACATGGGTGGGGACGAAGGCGTGCCAAATCCGGTGCTGCAAAGCTATGGCTACATGTATTTGGCCGACAACGACGAATTTGCAGCCACATTGAAAGAGGGCCAGGAGATTCAGGCGAAACTGGGCGCAGGCACCAAGCACATGACGGCTGAGGAAATCAAAACCGATTACCCGTTTTATAACCTCGACGACATCTTGGTGGGCAACCACAACCTAATCGACGAGGGCTATTTCGACGGCAACACACTGTTCGACTGGTGGAAACGCTCAGCCCGCGAGCGCGGCGTTGAATACCTAACAAACGAAGTGGTCGCCATGACCAAATCCGTAGACGGTTCCAAAGTGGAAAGCATCACGCTGGCTTCTGGTGAAGTCGTGACATGCGGCACGGTTGTGAACTGCTCTGGCCCACGTGCAGCTCTCACGGCGGCTATGGCGGGTATCAACATCCCTGTTGAACCTCGCAAGCGCTATACCTTCATCTTTGACGCAGAAGAGCCCTTAGATCGCGATCTTCCACTGACGATTGATCCTTCAGGTGTGCATATGCGTTCTGAAGGGACATACTATCTTGCGGGCTGCCCACCAGATGAAGACCCTGCGGTCGACTTCGATGATTTTGTTCAAGATCACTCAATCTGGGAAGAAAAAGTATGGCCGGTATTGGCCACGCGTGTTCCAGCGTTTGAGCGCATCAAATTGATCAATTCATGGGCTGGACACTACGCCTTTAACACCTTTGATCAAAACGCGATTGTAGGACCTCATACAAAGGTCACTAACTTTATCTTCGTCAACGGTTTCTCTGGTCACGGGTTCCAACAATCACCAGCGATGGGCCGCGGTGTCTCTGAATTGCTGACTTATGGTGAGTACCGTTCACTAGATTTGTCAGCTTTTGGATATGAGCGTATTGAGAAGGGTGAAAAGTTCCCTGAGAAAGCGATTATTTGATGAACCTGCCACAAAACCCGTTTACCCGCGCGATTGCCGCAGGGAAAAAACAGATCGGCCTGTGGGTCACGCTATCAAGTAATTTCACAGCTGAAGTTGTGGCCCCGTCAGGTTATGACTGGGTCCTAATAGACATGGAACACTCTCCCAACGACCTTAACTCGGTCATTGGGCAACTACAGGTTTTCGCCTCCACCGGCACCACCGCGATTGTGCGCCCTGATTGGAACGACACTGTTCAAGTGAAAAGGCTACTGGATTCTGGCGCACCCGGCCTGTTGTTTCCAATGATCCAAACCGTCGAAGAAGCGCAAAAAGCAATCGCTGCGACGCGTTATCCACCACACGGCGTGCGTGGAGTTTCAGGTTCNACACGCGCGAACAAGTTTGGCCGTATCAAAGACTATTTCGCAAAGGTTGAGCAAGAAACCACTGTGATTTTGCAGCTGGAAACCCAATCAGCTGTCGCAATGGCTGCAGAAATAGGGTCCCAAGACGGTGTTTCAGGTGTATTTTTTGGCCCAGCGGATATCGCGGCCGATATGGGCCTTTTAGGCAAGCCTATGGACAATGCTGTATGGGATTTGATCATGCCAGCCGCCCGCGCGCTAATGGCCAAAGGTGTCCCCGTTGGCACACTAGTATTGGACACGGAATTTGCAGCCAAATTGCTGAATGAAGGCTTCACATTTGTGGCTTGTGGGTCTGATTCATCAATTCTTGCCAAAGGATCTGATTTATTACTTGCTCAAGTCAAAGGTAGGTTACAGTGAACTATCTGGCAAAGCGGTTGGATGCAGTAAATTCCTCTGCGCCAGCAGCGGTTAGCCAAAATGCCAAAGCACTAAAAGCCGAAGGTCATGACGTGATTGATTTGGGATTGGGCGAGCCAGATTTTGATACGCCGGCCCACATCGTTGGGGCAGCTTATCAAGCTGCTAAAGTCGGTGAAACGCGCTATCCACCAACGGTTGGAACCGCCGCGCTTAAGTTGGCAATTATCGATAAATTCAAACGTGACAACACCTTAAGCTTTTCTCCAAGCGAAGTCATTGTAGGAAACGGTGCCAAGCAGGTCATCTTTGATGCGTTCATGGCGACATTGGAAAACACGTCCGAAGTTCTGCTTTGTGCCCCATATTTTGGTCAGTACAAGGACATGGTTTTGATCCTTGGTGGGCGACCTATTGTTATCGACTGCCCGCCCGACAACGGTTTTCGTCTAACCCCTGAGTTACTTGAGGCAGCAATTACGCCTCACACCCGTTGGCTTTTGTTGAACCTGCCGTCCAATCCATCTGGGACGTCCTATGATGAACAGCAGCTTTCAGAGCTTGGCGATGTAGTCCGCCGCCATCCGCACGTGTTGGTTATGTCGGATGAAATTTACGAACACATCACTTTTGATAGCAAGAAACACGTTTCTTTCCTCTTGGCCAATCCAGATTTGAGCAGTCAAGTGTTGATCGTAAACGGCGTATCAAAGG
>JGI24538J26636_10000083_pt1 | contig 26707 bp, 31 predicted proteins | sample SouAtlMetagenome_FD_26636 | JGI IMG/M metagenome (IMG submission 26636) | reverse complement strand
GCAACTAACTGAACATTTCGACATGACCCGCGCGGCCGTGAAAAAGCACCTAACCATTCTTAGTAATTGCGGACTGATCACAACACGTGTTTCCGGGCGCGAGCGATTTAACGCGCTTAACCCAAACGGCTTTGCCCCAATGCGCGACTGGATCAAATTTTTTGATCAATTCTGGGGCAACCAATTGACCAACCTGAAATATATTATTGAAAATAACGATCAAAAGGGACCACTCCAATGACCAAACGTATTATTCGAAAATCAATATTTCTGAATGCAGACCGCCAAACTGTTTGGGCATATCTAAACGATCCTGACAAACTCGCGATCTGGTTTCACGCACCCAAAAACTCCTTTTACTGAAGGACAGCCAATGGAAATGTTTGGTGCTGACAATGGTGGTTTACTGATGTGGGGCGACATAATTGTTGCCCATGAACCTGAATACCTTGAATACACCTTTATCATTTAGCCCATGGGTGATGCGATCAGCACCGTTAAATGGACCCTTACAGAGATTGCAGGCGGCACGCAGTTAAGCCTTGAACACATCAGTCTGCCACAAAATGCAGAAAACTTTGGCCTCACACTCGCGCTGGAAAACGGTTGGGATGATCATCTGGCCCGCATGCGTACAGACGCCCACGCCTAAAACCGCGCATCACGGCAAGTGGCGTACACACGCCCCTTGCCCCCGACCCTCGCACACCCTACCTTGGAGTAGACGGGTTCTGCTCTCTCTGTGATCGGTTATACATTCCAGAGGCCTTAAGCAATTCCTCGGCCGCTGGCTCTGTTCGGACCCTGGTTCGATTACCTGGTGACCACCTGTACATACAGGTCCCCCGGAATACAGAACCAAGCGTTTGTAGTGGTTCCCGTCACCTACCCTACAGCATCAGCCGCCCACAGCACTCCGCACCATTTGCCAATATTGGTCCTGCACTTCGCTTAGGCTAAGACGACCTTCGCTACGAAACCATGTGTTCACGCCCGTCAGCATCGCAATCACCGCAAATGTTGCGATCTTTGCATCCTTAACAGTCCAAGCGCCGCTTGCTTGCCCTGCGATCAGAATGTTCTGAAGTCGGTTTTCATACTGGCCGCGCAAATCTTCGATCAAGGCAAAGTTTTCGGGCGACAGATTACGCAGCTCCATATAGGCGATAAACACTGCCTCAGGCCGCTCATGGTGGAAGGCTATGTGAAAACGCACGAACTGCTCTAACATTTCGAACGGCTGCGCTGCATCTTCGTTAGGCAAGGCGCTCAACAATTCGGTCATATGGGACTGCATCAGATCAAACAGCAGGCTTTGTTTATCGGGTGTATAATTATACAGCGCCCCGGCCTGCACACCGACCTCGCTGGCAATTTGGCGCATGGAAACAGCGGCAAACCCGTGCTTGGCAAACAGCTCAAGCGCAGCGGTGCGTATTTTAGGGCCTGTGATGCCCGAGTGTGATCCTGTCGTGCGTGCCATACTCCCCGTGCTATATGAACAAGCGTTCAGAACCAAGCACCGCTTGCGCCAAACGCATGGCTGGTGCATCAAGCGTACAACAGTTGGAAAAAGACATGCGTTTTATTGCTTTAATTTTGCCTTTGGCCCTGGTGGCATGCACTCAGTTTCCTGAGTTGGATGGCGCTGTTTCCGATGCTGGCAAAGATGCAAAGTACCCAAAATTGTTGCCGGTCGATACTTTGCTAGCCCAAAGCAATTCAACTGGTCCCTCACCAGAGGAAGCAGCAAGCACATTGAGTGCGCGTCTTGCAGCCTTGCAAAACCGTGCTGCACAGCTTCGGGGCTCTGTTGTGGACTCGAGCACCCAAAAGCGCATGAAAGACGGTGTGAAGTAAGGCTTTTCTCGCGTTGCAAGGAAGTCGTAAAACCGCTACATCGCGCCAAACGACCAATCATCCAAAAGGACCCAAACTATGTCACAGCCTCTTCGTCTTGGTATTGCCGGTTTGGGAACTGTTGGGGTGGGGGTTATCAAAATCATCCGCAAGCAAGCCGCGCTATTACAGGCCCGCACGGGTCGTGAGATCAAAATCAGCGCTGTAAGCGCACGCAGCAAAGGCCGCGAACGCGGCGTTGCGCTTGCTAGCTATGCATGGGAAGATGATCCAGTTGACTTGGCAAAGCGTGATGATGTTGATGTTTTTGTTGAACTTATGGGCGGTGCCGATGGCCCTGCCAAAGCAGCGACTGAAGCAGCAATCGCTGCAGGTAAACACGTGATCACCGCAAACAAAGCCATGCTTGCAATGCACGGTCATGCGCTGGCACAAGCTGCCGAAGCCAAAGGCGTTTCGCTGCGTTATGAAGCTGCCGTTGCGGGTGGCATTCCTGTGATCAAAGCGCTGACCGAGGCTCTGGCTGGTAATGAGATCACCCGCATAATGGGCGTGATGAACGGATCGTGTAACTATATCCTGACCCGTATGGAAGATTCGGGCCTTAGCTATCAAGAAATTTTCGCTGAGGCCGATGGCCTTGGTTATCTTGAAGCAGATCCACAGTTAGATGTTGGCGGCATTGATGCAGCCCACAAACTTGCAATCCTCAGCTCAATCGCCTTTGGCACCAAAATCGATTTTGACGCCATTGTTCTTGAGGGTATCGAGCGCGTGAGCATCGAAGATATCAAAGCAGCAGCCGATATGGGATATAAAATCAAGTTGCTGGGCGTGACCCAGATGACGGGTCGTGGCCTAGAGCAACGCATGCAGCCGTGCCTTGTGCCAACTAGCTCTCCTTTGGGACAGTTGCAGGGCGGCACAAACATGATCGTGATTGAAGGCGACGCAATTGAACAAGTTGTCTTGCGCGGCCCCGGTGCTGGCATGGGCCCAACAGCCAGTGCTGTGATGGGTGACGCTTGTGACATCGCACGCGGTTTCCATCTGCCGGTATTTGGACAACCTGTAGAAATGCTGGTTGAAAGCAAGTCTGCAAAATCGACAATGCCAGCCCCTTACTATTTGCGCATGGGCGTGGTTGATAAGCCTGGTGCGATGGCAAAGATCGCTACTGTTTTGGGCGAGGCTGGGATCAGCATCGACCGCATGCGCCAATACGGCCATGCTGAAACATCTGCCCCAGTTCTCATCGTGACGCACAAAGTTTCCAGCGCAGCCATTGAAGCTGCTTTAGAAGCGATGGAAAGCACTGGCGTTTTGGCCTCTGCCCCCGTTGCGCTTCGCATTGAAGAAGTTTGAGGGTATACTCCCCCAAATATGACTGCTTTTGCCTGACGCATCTTTAGATGCTTCCGGAGGGAGTTTATTTTGTACGATGAACGGGGGATTGCGTGTCATTTCTGGGGGTTGAGCATTCACTAAATGGACGCCGTTGGGTTGGTCCTGCAATCGAAGTTGATCGTGCCGCCGAGGCGATTGCCCAGCAGACTGACCTGCCCCGCCCTGTGGCCCAAGTGTTAGCCCGTCGCGGCGTTGCCCCTCAAGAAGCGGCTACGTTTCTTGCTCCCTCTTTGCGTGAACTATTGCCTGATCCGCGATCTTTGCATGATATGGAAAAGGCAGCGACGCGATTTTTGGCAGCCGTTTCATCCCGTCAGCGCATTGCAATTTTTGCTGACTATGATGTTGATGGCGGCAGTTCTGCTGCGTTATTGATTGTGTGGCTGCGATCTTTGGGCTTGCAAGCCACCTTATATATCCCCGATCGCATTGATGAAGGTTATGGCCCCAATGATGAAGCAATGTCTGCCCTTGCCCGCGCCCATGACCTGATCATTTGCGTAGATTGCGGTACGCTGTCTCACGGCCCTATTACTGCGGCAGTTGGCGCGGATGTCATTGTGCTNGATCACCACTTGGGTGGAGAAACNNTGCCGGATGCATTGGCCATTGTGAACCCCAACCGCCAAGATGAAGACGGTGCATTGGCCCACCTATGTGCGGCAGGTGTTGTGTTCTTAATGTTGGTCGAAGCCGGCCGTCAGATGCGCGAAGCAGGCCAGAAAGGCCCTGATTTGATGTCCCTGCTAGATCTGGTTGCATTAGCCACAGTGGCTGATGTCGCCCCATTGATCGGTGTGAATCGCGCGTTTGTACGCCAAGGCCTGCGCGTCATGGCGCGGCGTGATCGCCCTGGCATCGCAGCCCTTGCTGATGTGTCGCGTATGGATACGACCCCGTCATCTTACCACCTTGGGTTCCTTTTAGGTCCTCGCGTGAATGCAGGTGGCCGCATTGGCCAAGCGGATCTGGGCGCGCGCTTATTGGCCTGCGACACCGAGCACGAAGCAGCAGCTATGGCCGAACGCCTTGATCAGTTGAACACAGAGCGCCGTGATATCGAGGCTGCTGTTCGGGCTGCTGCAATAGAACAGGCTGAGGAACGTGGATTTGACCGACCATTGGTTTGGGCCTCTGGCGAGGGATGGCATCCAGGTGTGGTGGGTATTGTTGCCTCGCGTCTGAAAGAAAATTCAAACCGGCCCTCAATTGTCATCGGTTTTGAGAACGGAATCGGCAAGGGATCAGGGCGTTCTGTTTCTGGAATCGATCTAGGTGCACCCATTCAGCGTCTCGCAAATGAAGGCTTGTTGATCAAAGGCGGTGGCCACAAAATGGCTGCTGGTTTGACAGTGGCAGAAAACAAGCTTGAGGCAGCCATGGAGCGCCTTTCGGAGTTGCTGGACAAACAAGGCGCCGGACAGATCGGTGCCGCTGATTTGCGCCTAGACGGTGCGATGATGCCGATGGCCGCCACGGTCGAGCTGGCAGAGCAAATTGAACAGGCAGGCCCATTTGGCGCAGGTGCCCCTGGTCCACGCTATGCCTTTGCAGATATGCAGATTTTCTTTGCCAAGCGGGTTGGTGAGAACCACCTTAAGTTGACCTTTGGTGACACCGAAGGTGGGCGCATGGAAGCAATCGCATTTGGTGCATATGATACAGATATAGGTCCTGCGCTTGAGCAACATGGTGGTGCGCGTTTCCACCTTGCAGGGCGTTTGGACATCAATACTTTCCGTGGACGTCAGACGATTCAGCTTCGGTTAGAAGACGCGGCACTCGCATGTTAAAAAAAACCACAATTTTGTGTTTTTTTCACTTGCGCAGTTCGCCACCTTTCCCTAAATAACGCTTCACCACAGCGGCCCGTTCGTCTATCGGTTAGGACATCTGGTTTTCAACCAGGAAAGAGGGGTTCAACTCCCCTACGGGCTGCCATGGCACCTTCCACACAAATTTCTGAATATAATCACTGCTTATAAACGGTTGCAGATATTTCTGTGCCCTATTTTCATCTGCAGCATATTAAGGCCACAGATCGTACCCGCATTGCCAGCCAATGTATTCATGGTGGCTTATAGCTCACACACACTTTGTTCAATCTTAACTGAACAAACTTGAAGCTCACGATCACTAGACCAACGTGCCCTTCTCAAAATTCCCCCAAAATCAGCGAGACACAGAAAATCTCAATTAATATAAGCCGCTGGTTTAGAAATCGGTCGGTGCACCGCCCTCTTCTTTGCGCCGTGTGACGAAGGCAGCTAATTCTTCGCGAATGGCTGGTTCCATCGGAGGTTCTTCAAAGTTTGAGATGATCTCTTTGAAAATCCCGTGCGCCCGCTCTGGCGTCCACACTCCGCCGTCGACCTCCCAGCCTTCATAGTTTTTCCAATCGCTCAGGAAGGGCTGGTAGAACGCAGTCGTATAGCGGTCTTGTGTATGTTGAATACCAAAGAAGTGGCCATCGTTCCCAACGGATTTGATTGCGTCGAGTGCAATGTCATCCACCTCGGTCGCCCAAATTTTGGGATCAAGGTAGCGTTGGATTTGCTGCAGTACCTCGCAGTCCATGATGAATTTTTCAGGGCTGGCGATAAGGCCGCCCTCAAGCCAACCAGCAGCATGGTAAACCATGTTTGTTCCAGATTGCACCGCCGCCCAAAGGCTATTGGATGTTTCCCACATCGCTTGCCCGTCCGGCACATTCGCCGCACATACGCCCGAAGATCGCATCGGCAAGCCGTAAAAGCGTGCCATCTGGCCAGTCATCTGCGTTGCCCGCATATACTCAGGTGTCCCAAACGCAGGGGCACCAGATTTCATATCTACGTTGGAAGTAAACGTTCCAATAGCACAGGCGACACCTGGGTTAATATATTGGGCCAACGCAATAGCGCACAGTCCCTCAGCCAAAGACTGCGCCACAGCGCCAGACATGGTCACTGGAGCCATAGCGCCAGCAAGTGTAAACGGCGTCACCACGAGCGCCTGACCGCGGCGCGCGAGGCGCATCCAGCCGTCCATCATCGGGTAGTCGTGTTTTAGGGGAGAGGTAGAGTTGATGTTTGTGTACATCTTCGGGCTTGCGTCAAATTCTTCGTGGGTGTGGCCGCCTGCAATGCGAACCATTTCTACAACGTCCTCGACCCGTTCTTTGCCAAGGGAATATGCGTGCATCACTTTGTCAGTGATTGTCAGTTTGTCATATAAAACATCCAAATGGCGCACGCTAGCGTGCACATCAACGGGTTCTACGGGATAGCCACCCGCAAAGTGAATGCAGTTAAAATATTGGGTCAGTTTCAGTAGGTTCTGACACATCTCTCTGGTGCCAGCCACTTTGGTACCAATCGACATATCCCAATAGTTCGGCGGGGATGAAACGTTGCCAAAGTTGATGTGGTTGCCACCAATGGTAATTTGACGATCAGGGTTTCGAGGGGTCAGTGTAAAAGAACTGGGGGCCTTACCAACCATCTCCATTACAAAATCACGGCCCATGCGCACGTTTGTACCTTTGACGGTACATCCTGATTGCTTCAGGATTGCCACCGCCTCCGGATGTAAAAATTCGATACCAATTTCTTCAAGAATACGCATCGCGCCTTCATGGATGGCAGCAACCCCATCTTCATTCAAAGGTTCAACAGGGCGATCCACCAACAACGGCGGGTTCCACGGCATCTGCTCAATAACAGCACTTCCACGGCGCGCTGCAGCGCCTGCTCGGCCACCACCACGTGTTCTGCGTTTTGAACCTTCAGCCATGCGGCACCCCCCAATTTGATGATACCTCATCCAAACGCAACCATGTGGTCATTGGCCAGCACGTTAACGACATTTTTTGTCGCTTAACGCGCTTAACGGGTCAGCTTTTGTTCAGCCATTCAGGAATATGGCCAATGTCAGGCAAGACTACATCAGCGTACGGGGCCAACGTATCGCGCGTCGCCATCCCCGTTAGGACAGCAATGCACCGCATTCCCGCAGCGGCACCTGCCATCAAATCATGTGTACTGTCACCAACCATTGCCACACGCGCAGGATCACAACCTGTTTGGGCGCAAAACGCCTTCAGTTGGCCAGCTGCAGGTTTGGCACCGTATCCACTGTCAAAACCTGCGATGAAGTCAAACAGCCCAACAACACTTGCACTGCCCAGATGGGCAAGAGCAGGGGCTTCGGAATCATTGGTTGCAACACCCAATTTCAAACCTGCGGCACGTAGGGATGTTAGATAAGGGATCAAAGGAACTGCTTCGATCTGAGGGGCCATTGTTGCTTCCTCATTCAACATTTCCAACATCACACCATGGCTCATTTCAGGGAAATGCGGCGCTAATGCCTGCCCAATTTCATCCGGTGTGCCAGCGATTGCCACACTGTCGGGTGAAAATTTACGTTTTGCGATATCAAAACCAATGTCGAGGCCAATTTTTGTTGCTTCTGCCCGATCGCCATTCGTCAGGCGCAATAAGAACGCTTGCGCCCATGCCTCCCACGTGGCCGAAAACTCAAACAAAGTGCCATCTTTATCAAAAATCAATCCCTGCCAATCAGTCATGTCCAGTGCACCTGCTCACCGCCTGGCAAGGACTGGCGTGCTTCCATTAAGCGCACGTAAGGTATCGAAATACTGTCGCAAAATGAGATGACCCATGCGTCGTCCATCATCAGAAATTCCAATAAGCCACCCAAAAATTCAGGGTCCGATGCACCGCTGCGCACATCCGCTGCGCTAGCACCTGTAGAACCTAAGAAAACAGGTAAAAGATCTTCGTTTCCCGCCAGCCATGCCAAGGCCTGTAGCCCCACAGTTTCGGCGGATTCCTGCGTCATTGTCATCGCTCACTCCTGTTTCCGGAAAATAGAAACACTTTGTTAACTTTAAGGGACAAAAACCTAACTAGGTGACGAACACAAGAGACCACTATTAGGGCTCGAACATTTAACAATTGAGGAAGGGGCTACAATGTACAGCAAGGTACTAATCATAGACCCAATTGCAACAAACCGTATCATATTGAAGGTCAAATTCTCTGCTGCTTATTACACTGTCACCCAAGCCTTAACATTGGCTGAAGCAATTGCAGTAATTGCGAAATCACGTCCCAATATCGCTATCACAGCGGATCAATTGCCTGATGGCACAGCACGCAAATTGATTTCCCAAATGCATGAACTGCCCATGGGAGATGACATCCCGATCATCGCAATAGAACCATATCAGAATCTTGATAACCAATTGCCCCTCCTTGAAGCTGGTATTGACGTTGTCCTAAGCTAACCGCTCGATGACAACCTTCTGCTGGCCAGAGTGCGCAGTCTGGTCTCTCAAATTCATCTGACTCAGATTGGGAGTTGGGCGAAGGCACCTCGTACGCCTTAGGTATCGCAGAAGCGCAAAAGGTCTTTGCACCAGCAGGTCGGGCGATCTTGGTGGGCCCGAACAGGGCGTTGCTGGAGGATTGGACGACTCAGATGGCTGGTAATTTACCAAACCAAAATAGCAGGTGTGGATGAAGCCATTAATATTTTCGGCACATCCAAAAACGCCAATCTTCCTGATATTTTAGCCTTGGCTATGGGAAAGCACGAGCAAGAAAAAATCCTGCATTTTCTCGCAACATTGAAATCAAATACCAGCACACGCCACTGCGCCGTGTTGGTTGTGCAGACCCATAAAAACCAAGTGTTGGATGCCCAAGCACTGGATATGGGCACGAATGATTTGATGCAATACGGCTTTCAACCCGCTGAAATGGCATGCGCATTAATACCCTCCTAAGGCGTAAAGAAATAACAACACAATACGGGCCAAGGTTCGCAATGGACTTGAGGCGGCGGTCAGCGATCCACTCACGGGACTACACAATCTCCGATACGCCATGCCACAACTGGACCGCATCGTAGAACATACCAACCTCACAGGTGATCCTTTCGCAGTGATGATCGCGGATATGGACCACTTCAAACAGATCAATGACAGCCACAGTCACGCTTCGGGGAACGCTGTTCTGATCGAAACAGCGAAACAACTGGGCGAAAGCCTTCGCGCGTTGATATGATTGCGCACATCGGAGGAGAGGAGTTTTTGATCGTTATGCCGGGTGCCCCGCTAATGGATGCCCAAGGTGCAGCACGCAGACACTGTCATCTGATTGGGGACAAGCCGTTCAAAAAACCTGATGGATTACAAACCATAAACTCAACCATATCTATTGGGCTTGCAGTTGGCGGGGATACCAAAAAGACAGCTCACCAACTTTTGGATGAAGCAGACAAGGCGCTATATGAAGCCAAAAACCGTGGCCGCAATTGCGTTACACTAAGCAGGCCAGCAGCTTAGCCTGATCAGTTAGATTGCATCTGTTTTGGTTTACGCTTTAGTCCACGTTTTAACGCGTCCTCAATTCCATCGGCATAGGCGCGACGTTCTTCGATGTTCATCTTTTCCATAATGTTCAGCCACTGTGCTTGGCCCGCACTTTGTGCGTCCAGCGTAGATGCAGACTGCTTTGCCAACACCACTTCAATTGCTGCGCGGTCAAATACGTCAGCACGCAGAATCGTCGCTACGTCTGCGTAATGGACGCTGCGTTCAACACGGTCCACACCACGTTTTGCAGAGCGCAACGCTTCAAACACTTCGCGACGTTGATCATGTGGCAAGGCCTGAATATAGGGGCGCGCATAATTCACCTGCCCATTACCGCCCATTGGACGACCTGGACCTTTGCGCACAAAAGCACCCGCCATCAATCCAGCCACCGCCAGATTAACGGCCAGCGAAACACCTAGCAAAATCTTGAAACCACGCGGCAAGGCCGATTTGGCGGTTTGTGTTGTCTGTGCCATATCTTAGCCCTCTTCCATATCCCAGCCGAAGCCGAAAATTCCTGTGTCCTCAATACCGTCTTCTAACAATGAAACCGATGTTTCACTGCCTAGAAACGTTTCCAATTGTGTTGGCAAACCTTCTGGTGGATTGATCCCAATCCAAAAGCCAGCGCATGTCGCAGCGACCAGTCCGCCCATGCCTTGCCATCCGCCAACCATCGCCGTGATTTGTACCCACAAACTAGGCGGTGCAATCTTTGGCATCGATTGCCGGGCCAAAGCGTCCGTGACCACTCGCGCCATGAAGGATTCGGATGGCTGCGTGCTCGCGTCATTTACGGCCTCAACAAACAAGGCATCCAGCGCGTTCATATCNAGATCAACGGTGTCTTTATCAGATGCTGTCATCTTCATATCCTAACTTTTTACATGCCGGTGCCAAGGCCTGCGCCAATGCGCGTTTACCGCGCGCGGTCAAACTTTCGACCGCTTCGGTGCTAATCTCAAGTATTTTCGCAATTTCTGGGTTCCCCAATCCTTCGATATGGCGCAAAATTACGGCCTGTCTTTGTCGTTCGGGCAAGGTCTGCAACCCAGCCTGCAATGCGTCCATACGTTCGCGAGTTTGCAATTGATCCGTAACACTAGGGGATGGATCAAGCGGTTCGTCCACTTCATCCAAGCCAACGCCGCGCTTGCGGCGCAATCGATCTGTACAAAGGTTCACGGTTACGCGGTATAGCCATGTGCTGACCTTTGCTTCGCCCATGCACCAATCTGGTGCGACCTTCCACAAACGCATCATGGCGTCTTGGGCAACATCCTCTGCCTCAGCCCAATCACCCAAAACGCGCACCGCATGTCCAAAGACGCGTGGCGTCAATCGGGTTGTCAGCGTACGTGCCGCAGCTGTATCGCCCTGTGAATACAGGGCAAGCAGGGCGTCATCAGCCAGATCGGTGTATTCATCCAAGGGCATTGTCATCCAGTACAGCGCTAGCGGGAGACCGCACTCATGACAAGCGCGGTCCAGTTTCGATGTTCAAACAAACGCGGGCTTATTCGCCGTGCTTCTTGTCGCCATGTTTCTTTTTACCGCCTTTACGCTTTTGCATTTTTTCAGCTGCAGCATTGTACTCTTCTTCAGACAAAGAACCGTTTTTATCTGTATCAAAGTGCTTCAACATCTTTGCAGTGCGGTCTTTACCACCACGGCCTTTACCGCGTGCTTCCAGCTCTTCAGCAGACAACTTACCGTCCTTATCAGCGTCCAGCTTTTCGATCATGCGTGCGGCACGTTTCTCAGCTTTTTCCTGACCTGAGGTTGCAAGTTCAGCTGCGGAAATCAATCCGTCGGAATCAGTATCCATTTTTGCAAAACGAACAGCGCCTTGGGCTTCCATTTCAGCAGCAGTAATCTGACCATCGCCATCTACATCCAGATCAGCAAATGCAATCGGGGCTGGGCCATGTCCGCGGGCTTGGGCAACGCCAGTTAATCCAACTGCAGCCAACGCAATTGTCAAAGCGACTTTAGGCAATGCGGTCATACGTAGTGTCATCATAATTCTCCGGTTTTTATTGTGCCCCCATTTTGGGCGGCTCACTAAGTCAAACGAGGACACAGACGGTTTCCGTCGCAATAAATTCAAATAATTTGCGACTTCCCGCCACTAGGACATCCTGTCACGTTTATTTTCTCGCATTGAGGGCGCATTCAGAAGACAGACAAAAAAATACTCCAATGGCCAGCACAGATGTGGAACCTATGACCGAAGTAACCGAGCGCCCCGTACGCACTGCGCTATTACGAGGCTGGCGCCGTAAATGCCCCAACTGTGGGCAAGGTGCGCTGCTAAAAAGCTACCTAAAGGTCAATGACACCTGTACTGTATGCCGTGAAGAACTGCACCATCACCGTGCCGATGACGGGCCTGCCTATTTGACAATTCTGATAGTTGGGCACCTAATGATCGCACTATTGTATGAGGTATTCCTAATTTACCGCCCAGAGCCGCTTACACTGTTCACAATCTTTGCTGTTGGCAGTGTCGGCATGTCGCTCTACCTTCTTCCTAGACTGAAGGGGGTCGTGATCGGCTTCCAATGGGCGCGTTATATGGGCGGGTTTGGCAACAAACGCTAATCCAACGTTGCGCCCCAAGTATGTGTTAGGGACGCGATGACCGCCGATGTGAAAATTGACAAAACCCAAATNCGCAATGCAGCCACAGTTATTGTGCTGCGCGATCGCACAACATNCCCTAGCATTCTAATGGGGCAACGCGGTTCAAAAGCTGCGTTTATGCCCAACAAGTTTGTCTTTCCTGGTGGCGCAGTTGATGCCGGTGACAGCGATGTCGCCTTAGGCACCCCCCTGCCCGACCTGTGCCACGAGCGGCTAAAGGAAGACAGTAGCACCGATATGTCCAACACATTAGCCGTTGCTGCAATTCGCGAGTTGTTTGAAGAGACGGGGCAAATTCTAGGTCACAAAGAACCTTGGAACGGGGATGTGCCAGAGGATTGGAAAGACTTTGCAGCCTCAGGCAACACGCCCAGTGCTGAAGGATTACAGTTTGTCTTTCGTGCCCTTACACCTCCAGGGCGGACGCGTCGTTTCGATGCGCGCTTCTTCTTGGTGAATGCAGATGAGCTGACGACAGATCCCGATGATTTTTCCGCTGCATCAGATGAGTTGTCACATCTGCAATGGGTTGCGCTGGATGATGCGCGATCCTTTGACATGCCTTTTATAACCGAAGTCGTCTTAAGCGAGATTCAGGCCCGTGCTGCAGATCGCAACCCACCCGCAAGTGTGCCATTCTTTAAAAACAATGATGAAGAAAGCTTGTTCTTGCGTCTGCGCGGCCAGCTGCCAACCGATTGATCAGGCCAGAACGACCATTCCCAGAACAGACATACCCAACACGGCTACTCCAATCCATTCGCGCAAGGTGATCTTTTCCTTAAAGAACAGCACTGTCACTAGCAGGCTAAAAATTAATTCGATCTGACCAACCGCTTTGACATAGGCCGCATTCTGCAGCGTAAACGCAGTGAACCAACAGAATGATCCCACCATAGATAAAATGCCGATCCAACCCGCAACGCGGCGTGCCTGCCAAACTGCAGATATTTCACCCCGTTCACGCAAGAACAGATAGATCGTCATGCCCGTCAATTGCATCGATGTCACCATCGCAAGTGTTACGCCCGCACGACCCCAATAATCTGCCATATCCAATTGCAGCGATGCACCACGATACGTCACCGCAGACACGGCAAACAACGCACCCGACAGAATGCCAAGACCCGCAGCGCGGTTGAACATCATACGCCAATTCCACGCCCCAATTTGCGCAGGCGAAGACAGCAACAGCACCCCGATCAAACCCAAGACAATCGCGCCCAATCCCTGCCAAGATACCTGATCCCCAAGGACCACGATCCCAACCAAAACAGCCAAGATCACTTCGGTCTTCTTGAACGTGATCCCCACGGCAAAGTTGCGGTTTTTGAAAACTAACACCACACAGACCGTTGCCAGAACCTGCGCCAAACCGCCTGTCGCGGTATAAATCCAGAATTGTCGTGAAAGATCAGGCCACGGTTGCCCCGTTTGCTTCAAGTACAACATTGTAAGGAGCACAATAATCGGTGCGGAATATAGGAACCGCGCAAAGGTCGCACCAGCCGCAGATAACGTCTGCTTGGCCATGACCTTTTGCAACATAAAGCGCAGCGTTTGAAACACTGCCGCTGCAACCGAAATGCTAATCCATAAACTCATTGACTATTTTTGGCGGCTTCTTACTCAGAAGGCCAGAGCGGATGCGGCACCGGATCTTTCGACTTCACAAAGTAGCGCGCGATCACCTGCGCATATGAGCGATAATTATACCCCTCGTTAAACCTGTCATAACTATCTGTATTGTCACGATACAGCCGGGGCAGATTGTACCACGCGACCTGTGGGTGCAGGTGGTGTACAGCGTGCAGATTGTTGTTCAGAAACAAGAACGCCAACGGACCGTTGTCATCAATAATGACCGTGCGAGCAGTGGTATCTTGATGGGCACGGTGCTCTAGGAAGGTCCGAATCTTCAAGATCGACATCGTGAAATAACAACATATCAGATAAATCCAGATCGGCATTGGTGATGTGAGAACAACCCCGATCACCAACGCACTGCTAACAAAATGGATAAGCCATGCCCGTAAAATCACGCAGTCGCCTTGGCGCATTTCACGCAAATCACCGCGCATAAACATCACTTGGGAAATTAACGGTCCAATCAACATCCGCCCCAACAGCGTATTGTTCAACTGCATAATCTGTTGCTGCCATGGTGCCATCTGAGCCCAAACCGCCGGATCATAAAAATTCGTTTCAGGATCGTCATAAGGATCTGTCAGGCGTTCATCTATGTGGTGGGCCAGATGCGTGTCGCGAAATCTGATATAGGGGACAAGCAGCCCCAATGACACCATAGCCAATCCATCATTCACCCTACCTGATAAAAACGGATGCCCGTGCAGTGCCTCATGGCTGAGGGAGGATTGTAAAACCAACACCAAGGTCAGAACAACACCCGCCAACAACATCGAAACCAGTGGCAGCACAAACAACACAAACAGCCACAGCCCCCAGCACACCAACCACAAAAAGACAGTGGGCCACTCTATCGCTTTCCCAACTGCCCACTGACCGCTCATCCCACGCCCCTAAACCTTCGGGTCTGGGTTTTCGGTGTGCCCATCCACGGAAATCACCTGCCCAGACACCATGCGAGCACTATCAGACCCCAAAAACACTGCCATATCCGCAATGTCCTTAGCAGTTACAAAGGCACGCATCGAGGTCCCAACGGCATAGCCCTCATATACCTGATCACGCGTCATGCCCTTAGCTGTGGCCTCACGTTCCAACACGCCTTCCATGCGGGGCCCTTCAACAGCCCCCGGACAGATCGCATTGGCACGGATGCCAAATGGGCCCAATTCCATGGCAAGTGTCTTCATCAATCCAATCATGCCCCACTTTGCTGCGGAGTACGCTGCGCGGTTGGGGTATCCGTAAATGCCCGCTGTTGAGGACGTGATTGTGATCACGCCGGACCCTGCCGCCTTCATCATGGGGGCGGCGTATTTGCTGGCCAAAAACGCACCTTCCAGATTGACACTCACGCATCGCTGCCACTCAGACAGATCAATATCCTCGACCAAAGCGGTTGGCCCCGCAATCCCAGCATTGGCACACAAAACGTCCAGCCCATCCAAACGCTCAAACAACGCTGCCATATCAACCTCATTGCTGGCATCACAGCACACGGCGGTCCAGCTGGACGGGACAGCGGCCAAGGCGGCCTCGTCAACATCAGCCACCCAAACGTCAAAACCTACGGCGTCGAACCCCGTGGCCATCGCGTGACCAATCCCCGATCCACCAGCCGTGACAAGAGCACGCTTCACGGACGTTGCCCAACAGCGCGCCCAGCGCCTTCAGGTGTTCCAAGTGCGACATGCGCAACCGCAACACGTTCCACAGCTGCAACAATTGCGTCACTTGGGTTAGAGGGACGGCGTGTTTCCAAGCTGACGTGCAGCAAGAAATGTTCGCCCGTCGCCAGTAATTGATCGCCTTCATACATCTCATGCCAAAGGTGCATTTTCTTGCCCGCACCCATCAACACTTGGGTGCGCACTTCGATTAATGCGCCTGCAAGGGCTTCATCCACGTGGCGGATATGCGTTTCCGCTGTAAAGTAACTGCCACCTGTCGCGATGTATTCCGCATCACACCCCACCATTTCCATGAAACGGTCCGTGGCATCACCAAAGGCCTGCAGATACTTCGCCTCATTCATGTGGCCGTTGTAATCGGTCCAATCCAAAGGCACCGCGCGGCGCACGGTCATAATGGGTTGGGACACATCCTCAAGCTCATCTATGCGCGCCGACAGGATTGTGCCTTTGCGTAATCCGGCCTCATGGCTGTTCATCAATGCGCCAGCGCCAAAATCTTGGCCCTTCAGTGCACGGATCATCGCAACCAGATTGTTGTCACGAATGCGCAGCATATCTGAAATCGACATGTGACCTGACTGTTCATCAGATTGACCGGCGATCAGTTCAACCAATTCATCCGTAAACTCCGGCACATCCATCAATTTGGTCCATGGCCATTTCAGCGCCGGACCAAACTGCGCCATAAAGTGGCGCATGCCAGCTTCGCCGCCAGCGGTGCGATATGTGTCGAACAGACCCATCTGTCCCCAGCGAATGCCAAAGCCATAGCGGATCGCGTTGTCAATTTCTTCAGTCGTGGCAACACCGTCTTTGACCAACCACAAGGCTTCACGCCACACAGCTTCCAAAAAGCGGTCCGCGATATGGGCGTCGATTTCTTTGCGCACATGCAGCGGGAACATCCCGACTGAGGTGATCACCTCTTTGGCCTTTGCGACCAGCGCAGGGTCAGTGACCTCGCTTGGGACCAACTCAATAAGCGGCATCAGATAAACAGGATTGAAGGGGTGGGCGACCATGATTTGTTCAGGGCGGATTGCGCCTTCCTGCAATTCACTGGGTTTAAAGCCAGAGGTTGAGGACGCAATCACCGCATCCTCAGCGCAATGCTTTTGCAAAGTCTGAAACACCTTCAGTTTGATTTCCAACCGTTCTGGCACGCTTTCTTGGATCCACGTTGCACCTTCGACAACTTCGGCCATAGTATGGTGGAACGACAGATTGCCTGCATTAGGCAGCGCCACATCAACCAGTCCCGGCATAGAACGGCGGGCATTGCCCAACACTTCTTCAAAATTACGCTCGGCATTGGGATCAGGGTCAAACACACGCACGTCCCAACCGTTCAATAAGAACCGCGCGGCCCAACCGCCACCAATTACACCACCACCAATGATTGCTGCTGTCTTTGTCATCACTTTGTCCTTTTTAGTCGGCCGGTGTCCCAACCGTAGAATTTCAAAATCTCTGTTGCCGCTTTTAGGCGGCCTTTCCTTGGATTTGGTTTGCGATCCAAGATGTAGCCAACGCGGCCCGATGGTGTTCCCAAAACCGCAGTGCGGAACCCCTCGTCCACCCACATAGCTATCAAGGGCTCACCCTGTTTGGGGCGCAAAACTGCCGTCCCGTCGTATGCATAGGTTTGGGCACCTTCACTTGCGACGATTACAATGCGGTCTTTGCCCCGTTGATAGGTCACAGCGATCACATCATGCGCCGCTGTTTCGCCCGTCTCAACGAAACGCGCGACGACATGCCAATCACCAGCAAAGCGCACGGGATCAAATCGTGTGGTCGCACCGATATTGGCCGACGAATTGCGAAACGTTATATCGGATGTAGCGGGTGGATCGGCTGGAACTGGTGCACATGCTACCAATCCGCCCACCAACAGTGCACCTACCAAATACCGACGCAATACCAACGTTATACCGACGTCGATTTTCACCCCTTTGGGGCCTGCTTTGTCAGCCCCAATTTATCGCGCACTTCTTGGGCACCGATCACTCGTGCGCCCATGTTTTCAATGATGGTTCCGGCCCGTTCAACCAGCTGCCAGTTCTGCGCCAATTCTCCTTTGCCCAGCCACAGATTGTCCTCCAGGCCAACGCGCACGTTGCCCCCCGCCAATACGGATGCCGCAACATAGGCCATCTGATTGCGTCCCAAACCAAAGGCCGAAAACGTACAGTCTTCAGGCACATTGTTGACCATCGCCATAAAGGTATTCAAATCATCCGGTGCGCCCCATGGCACACCCATGCACAGTTGGACCAAAGCAGGCGACTCTAGAACGCCGTCCTTTACCAGTTGTTTTGCATACCATAAGTGACCCGTGTCAAAGGCCTCAATTTCGGGCTTTACGCCCAATTCGGTCATCATACGCCCCATCGCAGTCAGCATACCGGGCGTGTTTGTCATGACGTAATCAGCTTCGGCAAAATTCATTGTGCCGCAATCCAGCGTACAAATCTCTGGCAAGCATTCTGCTACATGCGCCACACGTTCTGTCGCGCCGACCATGTCAGTGCCTTTGGGGTTCAGCGGCAATGGCGCTTCAGGAGAGCCAAAGATCATATCGCCACCCATACCCGCCGTCAGGTTCAGCACAACATCAACATCTGCATCGCGAATGCGGTCCGTAACCTCCCTATAATACTTAAGATCACGTGATGGTGTCCCCGTTTCAGGATCCCGCACGTGGCAGTGCACAATCGCCGCCCCTGCCTTGCCCGCAGCGATCGCACTGTCCGCGATTTCTTTAGGAGAACGCGGTACATGGGGACTGCGATCTTGGGTTCCGCCCGATCCAGTGACCGCGCATGTGATGAAAACTTCGTTGTTCATAGCCAATGGCATCGCATATCTCCCTTGCGTTTGAACGTATAATGGGGTGGCCTTCGCAATATGACTTGTCACAAAGCGAATCTTACTTGATGCAATTCGAAAAAATCAACGCTACAGTTCTGGTTCTGGACCAAAGTAACACACTTAGCTTTGCTGCAGCTGTCGATCCGATGCGTGCAGCAAACCGGCATGCCGGATACAAGGTATTTGAATGGACCTTTGCAACACCCCAAAATCTTAACGTATCTTTGACCTCTGGTCTCATGATCCCTGCTGCACCACTTAACCGATTTGGCCCGTGTGACCTGCTTTTGATTGTCGCCAGCTTTGACATTATTGCCCAATCTTCGCCAGCGTTGCACGCCAGTTTGCGCCGCATCGATAAATGCGCAAAATTTGTTGCAGGAGTCGATGGCGGCCCGTGGGTTATGGCACAAGCGGGCCTTTTGGACGGTCACAGCGCAACGACCCACTGGGAGGATATTGATGCCTTCGCCACCCAATTCCCTCAGGTAAACACTGTCAATACCCGTTACCAGATCAGCGGAAACCGTATGACCAGCGCGGGTGCAACACCAACCCTAGAGATGATGTTAGATTTGATCCGTCAGACCCAAGGACCTGCTCTCGCAAACCAGGTCGCAGCCAGCTTCATTCTCAATCAAAGCCCTGCCGCCACCGCACCACAGTCACGCAATCCCGACCCACTCAGGCACAATCAAATAACTTCCCGCGTCACCCAATTGATGGAAGGTTTCCTTGACGAACCCCTAGCCCAATCTCAAATCGCCAAACAGGTCGGGGTCAGTCAACGCGTCATGCAGCTAAACTTCAAAGCCCAATTGCAAATGACACCTCAAAAACACTATTTATCACTCAGATTAAACGAAGCGTATCGACTGGTACGCGATACTAAACTGCCGTTGCTAGACGTGTCACTGGCAACGGGATTCGCGTCGCAATCCAGTTTTGCACGGGCTTACCAAAATGCCTTTGGCATCAGCGCCCGCGCTCAACGTGAATTGGATTAGTAAGGCATCGGATGTTGGCGGTGTGCCACGTCGATCTCTCCCAATATTTCGTCGCTTAGCACTACATCGACATAGCCCAGCGCCTGATCCAGCTGGCCCATCGTGGTCGCTCCAAAGATTACACTGGCCATAAATGGGCGGGTCATGCACCACGCAAGCGCCATGTGAACCGGATCGATCCCGTGCTTCTTGGCGATTTTCAAATAGGCATCAACAGCTGCAAACGCGCGTTCCGTTTTGCGTCCACCCAAATCACCATTTAGCGCCATGCGTGACCCATCAGGAATTTGTCCGTTCTGGTATTTACCGGTCAAAAGCCCCACAGCTAGTGGAGAAAATGACAGCAAACCAACATCTTCGTTCACGCTGACCTCTGCCAGATCCGTATCATACATCCGGCACATCAGCGAGTATTCGTTCTGAATGGTCGCCACACGTGGCCCACCCGTACGTTCAGCAGCGTTGACCCATTGGGTCGTACCCCATGCGCTTTCGTTGCTTAGACCAAAGGAGCGGATCGTTCCGCGTTTCACCTCAGCCTCTAGCGCCTCAAGCGTCTCATCCATATGGGCGAGCGTTTCAGCACGGTTCTGTTTCGATGGGTCATACCGCCAATTTTGGCGGAACATATAGCTGCCGCGATTGGGCCAGTGGAATTGGTACAGATCGATATAATCCGTTTTCAAACGAGCCAATGACCCCTCAACAGCTTCAGATATAGAACGTGCAGAAATCGGCGCACCGGCACGAACATACTTTACGCCAGCCCCAGAGTGCTTCGTCCCAAGAATAACGTCTTTACGCCGCCCATCACGTTCGAACCAATCCCCAATAACCTCTTCGGTACGACCTTGGGTTTCAGCACTCAGCGGGTTCACCGGATACATTTCAGCGGTATCAATAAAATTGATCCCAGCCTCTAGCGCACGATCAATTTGATCATGACCTTCTTGGGTGGTGTTTTGCGTGCCCCAGGTCATGGACCCCAAACACAATTCCGAAACTTCAATATCTGTTCGCCCAAGCCGGTTCATCTTCATCATAATATCCTTTGAAACGCTTTTTTCTCAGGTTAGCGCGCGCCAAAACCACCGCAAGCGAAAACCGAAAATCGACAAAGGTAAAATGCGACTACACCCCGTCGCTTATATCTGCGAAGTTGCCCATAACCTCATGCAGGGTGGACCTATTATGCGTCTGTTGATTTCCTTCGCCGCTTTGTTTTTGTCTGTTCTGCTTTTGCAGCTCAGTTCCGGTGGTGTTGGACCGCTCGATGCGCTGTCGGGTATCCAACTTGAATTCACAACCCAACAGATCGGCCTATTAGGGTCATCACATTTCGTTGGCTTTTTTATCGGTTGCTGGTGGGCTCCACGTTTGATGGGCAGCGTTGGACATTCTCGTGCGTTTGCCGCGTTCACGGCCACGGGCGCAATTGGCTTGCTTGCCCATATGTTAGTCATCGACGCCTACTTATGGGCTGTAATGCGCATCGCGTCAGGCCTGTGTGTTGCAGGGTGCTACACGGTGATCGAGGCATGGTTACAAGCCAAAGTGACCAATGAAACACGTGGTCGCGCGATGGGCACCTACCGCATTGTGGATATGAGTGGGTCTTTGATGGCGCAAATGATGATCGGTGTTTTGGCACCCGCAAGTTATGTGTCTTACAATATTTTGGCGATCTTGTGCTGTGCGGCTTTGCTGCCTTTGACCCTGACCAAAGTGCCCCAACCTGAAACACCCAGCGCACCACGTTTGCGCCCACGATTGGCGTTTGAACGGTCACCCTTGGCCGCCGCTGGTGTGGTCGTCGCAGCACTATCGGCAGCTTCATTTNGGATGGTTGGCCCACTNTATGGTCAAGAGGTTGGCCTAAGCGTNGGAGAAATCGCGTGGTTCTTATCCGCATTTGTCTTTGGCGGTGCCTTGGCACAATACCCTGTNGGTTGGCTGGCCGATAAATATGACAGGCGTTGGATTTTGATCTGGCTCTCAGTCACTGCAATGCTCAGTTGCGGCGTGACTGTCATGGCCGCTGGGATGGGCACCGCAGGCATTATGCTGACCGCATTCTTGTTTGGCTTCACCTCATTTCCAATCTTTTCCGTTGCAACCGCACACGCACACGACTTTGCCAAAGACAGCGAACGGGTCGAGCTATCGGCCGCCTTGATGTTCTATTACGCTCTTGGGGCGATTGCCGCACCCTATGTCGCCTCTGTCCTAATCACAGTATACGGCCCTTCAGCCTTGTTCATCTTGATCGCCGGCGGGCACGCATTGCTGATCGTATTTGGCCTAACGCGTATGTTGGCCCGTCCTGTATCCAGTGAGAAAACAGATTATGTCTATGCACCCAGAACATCCTTTGTGATCGGACGTTTGAACCGTCGNAAACGTCAACAGGATTGATCTGTCACACGCANCCACTTCCCCCAGCCCACATCCCCTGTTAAAGCTGCGCAAAACATGACCAAAGGCGCCAACATGACACGTCACCTGATCACCTCAGCCATTCCCTATATCAACGGGATCAAACACCTTGGGAATCTGATCGGCAGCCAACTGCCCGCAGATTTGTTTGCGCGTTATCAACGTGGTCGTGGGCGCGAAGTTTTGTTTCTTTGTGCCACAGATGAACACGGCACCCCTGCCGAGTTGGCCGCTAACAAAGCCGGCAAGCCAGTTGATGAGTTCTGTGCTGAAATGCACGAAGTCCAAGCACGCATCGCTGAGGGCTTCCGCCTGTCATTCGATCACTTTGGTCGTTCGTCTTCCCCGCAGAACCATGCATTGACCCAGCATTTTGCAGGTAAATTACAAGAAAACGGATTGATCCGCGAAGTCAGTGAAGAACAGGTGTACTCGCACGCTGATGGCCGTTTCCTACCTGATCGCTACATCGAGGGCACATGCCCGAACTGTGCCTATGACAAAGCGCGCGGTGACCAATGCGAGAACTGTACCAAGCAGTTGGACCCAACCGACTTGCTAGAACCACGCAGTGCAATTTCTGGATCAACCGACCTGGAAGTTCGTGAGACCAAGCATCTGTTCTTACGTCAATCAACCTTGCGCGATGATCTAGACGCTTGGATCAACACCAAAACCAACTGGCCTGTTTTGACGACATCCATCGCCCGCAAATGGCTGCATGATGGCGACGGTTTGCGCGACCGTGGCATCACCCGCGATTTNGATTGGGGCATCTCGGTCAAGAACGGTGACCAAGAATGGCCAGGTATGGAAGGCAAAGTGTTTTACGTCTGGTTCGACGCCCCTATCGAATATATCGCCTGCGCTGGCGAATGGGCCGAAGCACACGATCTGGCAGAGGCCGATTGGCAACGCTGGTGGCGCACCGACAAAGGGGCAGAAAATGTAACTTATACCCAGTTCATGGGCAAGGATAACGTGCCGTTCCACACAATTGGCTTCCCTGCCACGATCCTTGGCTCAGGCGAACCATGGAAATTGGTCGATCACCTGAAATCCTTCAACTATTTGAACTATGACGGCGGCCAATTCTCGACCAGCCAAGGGCGCGGTATATTTATGGACCAGGCGCTTGAATTGCTGCCTGCTGACTATTGGCGCTGGTGGTTGCTAAGCCACGCACCAGAAAGCTCGGATGCGGAATTCACGTGGTTGAGCTTCCAACAAGACACCAACAAAGATTTGGCCGATGTCTTGGGCAATTTCGTATCGCGTGTCACCAAATTCTGTCGTTCAAAATTCTCTGAAGCATTGCCAGAGGGCGGTGAAAACGGTCCAGAGGAAATTGCGCTGATCGCCGATTTGGAAGAACGTTTGGGGCGCTATCAAGACCACATGGAAGCCATCGAAGTGCGTAAGGCCGCTGCTGAATTGCGTGCCATTTGGGCTGCAGGCAACGAATACCTGCAAGAGACAGCACCGTGGACAATATTCAAAACAGATCCGGAAAAGGCGGCCGTACAAATTCGTTTGGCCCTGAACCTGATCCCATTTTACGCAACATTGTCTGCACCGTTCATCCCTGATGCGGCTGCGAACATGCACGAAAACATGGGGACCTCGCCAGAGTGGCCCGTAGACGTGAATGCAGCATTGCATGCCTTGCCCGCTGGTCACCCATTCACGGTACCTGAAGTGCTGTTCGCAAAGATTACAGATGAATCCGTGGCCGATTGGGAAGTTCGTTTCTCAGGTACACGGGACTAAGGTTTTGACGACGCCAATTTTATATTCGTTCCGCCGTTGCCCCTATGCCATGCGGGCGCGGCTCACGATATTGTCGTCACAAACACCTGTCATCCTGCGCGAGATTCTGTTGCGTGATAAAGCCCCTGAATTTCTAGCTGTGTCCTCATCGGGCACAGTTCCTTGCCTTGTCAACCAAGACGGCGTGATCGACGAAAGTCTTGATATCATGAAATGGGCGCTCGCGCAGAATGATCCAGATCAATTACTGGATATGCCCGACGCTGGCTGGGGCCTAATTTCCGAAACAGACGGTTCATTCAAACAAGCCCTAGATCGCACCAAATACGCGGCGCGTTACCCAGAGCAAAATACGGACGAGCAACGCGCGATAGCAGGTGATTTTCTGTCGCGACTGGACCAACAGATTGGCCAGTGGTTGTTTGATCATGCTACGATTGCAGACCAAGCTATTTTGCCATTCGTGCGTCAGTTCGCATTTATCGATAAGCCATGGTTTGATGCGCAACCTTGGCCTAACCTTCAGGCGTGGCTCGACCGTTTTTTAATTTCAGACGAATTTACAACTATTATGCCCAAATATGCGAAATGGCATGCCGGCGATATTGATTTTACTTTTCCAAATGCAACGGATGCAAAGTGACAGCACAAACTCTTGAATGCGAAGTTCTCATTGTTGGCGGAGGTCCCGCGGGTCTTTCAGTTGCCGCCACTCTGCCCGATCACGTCTCGACCATCATTGTCCACCAAGACGCAGAGATCGGCAAACCTGTGCGCACCAGCGGTGGTTGCTGGTTGGATGATGTTGAACGCCTTGGTATTCCGTCTGAATTCTATCAGGTCATGCATCAACTCGATGTATATTCCGACAACAAAGAAGCCCATTTTCAGGTCAAAGATAACAAGCTTGTCGTTCTAAACATCACCGATCTTTACCAATGGATTGCTCAAAAATCGGATCACAAGCAACGCCAACTCATGCTTTCAACAAAATTCTTGTCGACGACAAAAACGGAAGATGGTGGTTATTTATCCACGATCCGGTCGCGTCACACGGAAACGACACAGATCAAATCAAAGTATATTATTGATGGCTCTGGCGTCAGAAGTGCAGTGTTGGATGATCTGAGCCTTAAAGAAAAACCAGATCGCACAGGCGTTGGTATTGAATACGAGTATCCAATTGGAACGAACAAGGCCGATCATGCAATCCTGTTTGTAGGCTCATCTGTTTCATCGGGATACGGATGGGTTTTCCCAACGGCTGATGACAAACTTCGGGTCGGTGTTGGCGTGATTCACCCCGATACCGATGTGTCACCAAAGAAGTTGATGTTGGATTTCTTGGCCTCTGACGACGTGCAGCGTTTCGGGCTTGAACTCACAGGCGAATATGAAGTGAACGCAGGTACCTTACCCTCAGTCGCCTACGATCCCGGACTGGTCTTTGGGAATGTCATTCGAGTTGGCGATTCTGCTAACTTTGCGACGCCTACTGTTGGTGAAGGCATCCTTATTTGTATGGATCATGGCGAAGCTTTGGGGCGCGCATTGGGCGAAACCATTCGCACCAATGATCCTGCACCTTTGAAACGATATGAAGCCGATTGCAAAAAAGCGCTGGCTCGCAATTATCACTTTGGTTTTTTAGTGAACAAACGTTTTTCGCTATATTCGTCCAAAGATTGGGACAAAAGCATTCGACGAATTTCGCATCTAAGCGAAAGCGAGCTGGTCGCTTTGCTACGGAGTGAATTCACAATGAAAATGATCCTGAAGGCGACTTACAAAATGCTTAAACAAAAGCTGTTTGGGCCGTCCTAAGGGATCATTTCCACGGCTTGTTATTTTGCTGGCTCTGACGGATCCGCTGTTTTGGTACCGGCTGAAAATGCAGCTATAATCCCTGCCAAACCTGCGCTGATATAATACTGCGCCATGAAGACGGCAGGTACGGTCAGAACAATAATGACGGTACCAAACAACACCCCATATCCAATAGACACCGCCAAGGGGATCAAGAACTGAGCCTGTAATGAGGTTTCCATGATCAATGGATAGACTCCTAAAAACGTCGTCAAAGAAGTCAAAAGAATCGGCCGAAACCGTTGTTTGGTTCCCTCGACAACAGCATCACGCACATCCATTCCATCAGCGATGTGTTCGTTATAAACGTCCACCATCACGAGCGAGTTGTTGATAACAACACCCGCCAAACCAATGATCCCAAAGATCGACAAAATAGTCAGTGGAATACCCATGATGTAATGGCCTGATACAGCACCAATCAAACCTAATGGGATTGCGATCATGACAACAATGGGTTGAACGTAAGAACGGAAAACCAGCGCCAACAGAGCATAGATAATAAACAAAGCGACACCGAGCGCCTGACCAAGTGCGGCCTGTGCATCTCCTTGTTGACGTTGCTCACCACCAAGGTTGATTAACAGATCGCTGTATTTCTTCTGCAGCGGCTTAATCAGCTCAGTTTCGATCACCTCATTCACTTCGGAACTGGTCGATACGTTGATATCCAAGTCAGATATCACCGTGGTCACTTGTCGCCCGTTACGGCGCAGGATTTGGGTCGGGGACAATCCTTCTTCGATGTATGCAACAACGCTTAACGGGATTTGATCACCAGAGGGCGTCGCGATCCATGTCGAAAGAAGGTCTGATAGGCTGTCACGTTGATGCGCCGGGTAGCGCACCATAACAGCCACATTGTCTGCCCCACGTTGTACGCTGGTCGCCTCAATGCCAAAGAAACCTGCACGGGTTTGATTGGCAAGGTCAGACAAAGTAACACCGTACAGACGAGCCTCTTGGCGCAAAGCCAAACGATATTCTATACGCCCTGCAGAATTATCATCTTGGATTGAAAAGACACCCGGAATGTCGCGTAGACCTGCACGTAATTCTGCCACAACAGGCGTGATGTCTTGTCCTTCGGGTAATGACAATTCGATCGAAAT
>JGI24538J26636_10000082_pt1 | contig 26762 bp, 21 predicted proteins | sample SouAtlMetagenome_FD_26636 | JGI IMG/M metagenome (IMG submission 26636) | reverse complement strand
AAATGTTCTAAAAGGAAAGGGTGGTACGGGTGAAGGGACTCGAACCCCCACGCCATAGGCGCTTGGACCTAAACCAAGTGCGTCTACCAATTCCGCCACACCCGCACACATGTCCTATTTGGACGATTGAGCAATTAGCAAAGGTTTGCGCGGGATGAAAGGGAAAATGCGTAAAAAACCACAACTATTTTTAATGGCTAAAAAAACTGGCGTATTTGACCGAATTCATCATGGGTTGAAATTAACCTAGAGGCAGGTTGCAGTAAAAAAGAGACGCCAATGAAACCGAAAACTGTCAGGCGTGTCAAAAGCGAACAAGATTCGCAAACACGCGCATACCCTATGCACGCTGGCATTGTTGCTGGCAGCATAATCTTTACAGTAGAAGGCAAAATCCCTGTAGAATACCTATAGCCCGGCGACAAAGTCCCCACACGCGATTCAGGGATGGTTGAACGGCTGCATACATTCGTTCACCGCACTTCAGCTGCGGCTGTTGCGATCAAAGCTGGTTCGCTGGGGCAAACCCACCCCGGCCACAATGTCATTACCCCTGCAGAACAACATATATTGGTGCGCGACTGGCGCGCAAAATCAATGTTTGGAAAAGCCCAGACAGTTGTAGAGGCCGGTGATTTGATCGATGGTGAATTCATCACTGATCTAGGAACACGCGATTTGCATCTGGTGCATCTTACTTTCGGCAGACAACACGTCATCCATGCGGACGGTTTGGAAATTTCAGTACCACTGGCAAAAGCTATGGCTGCTATCGCAGCCTAGACAAGCCTTCTAAATAATGACGTATAGCCCCAATCGGGGCTTTACGTATTTTTACTGAACCTAAACACAAATACACTGACTGATGACGAAAATAAGCGATTCAACTTTGCTTACTTTTTAATCAATAAGCATTAAAATGATGCAGTCAGGCAAAACCTCCCCCCCACCCACATCACTTCGCTTCTCAAATCTGGACCTCCACGTCTTTAAATGAGAAGAAATGCTCAAAGCCATGCCATGGGAGGCCCACGTGAAAAAGATCGAAGCGATTATCAAACCCTTCAAACTTGATGAGGTTAAAGAGGCTCTTCAAGAAGTTGGTGTCCAAGGCCTTAGCGTTATTGAGGTCAAAGGTTTCGGTCGTCAAAAAGGCCACACAGAGTTGTACCGTGGTGCAGAATACGTTGTCGACTTTTTACCAAAAGTAAAAGTTGAAGTTGTCCTTGACGACGACCAAGTGGACGCAGCTATCGCAGCTATCGTTGATGCTGCTAAAACAGACAAAATTGGTGACGGCAAAATCTTTGTCTCCCCTGTTGAACAAACAATTCGCATCCGTACCGGTGAATCCGGTTCTGACGCGCTTTAATAACCACCACAATAGAACATACGAACACGAAGGACCACGAAATGAGCAACCTACTTCTTGATATGATCAAAGATGAAGCAGCCGACTACGTCGATGTGCGCTTCACAGATCCACGCGGTAAACTACAGCACGTTACGTTGTGCGCTGACCAAGTCGACGAAGACTTGATCGCTGAGGGCTTTATGTTTGACGGGTCTTCTATTGAAGGCTGGAAATCAATCGAAGCATCAGACATGAAATTGATGATGGATGTGGACAGCGCATATGTTGACCCGTTCTATGCAGAAAAAACAATCTGCGTTCACTGTTCTGTCGTTGAGCCAGACACGGGCGAAGCCTACACACGTGACCCACGCGGCACAGCGCAAAAAGCTGAGGCTTATTTGATTTCTTCAGGTATTGGTGACGTTGCTTACATGGGTCCGGAAGCCGAGTTCTTCCTGTTTGACGACGTGCGTTACTCAAACACAATCAATAAAGTGTCTTACGAAGTTGATGCTACGGATGCGTCTTGGAACACCGACACCGAATACGAAATGGGTAACATGGGCCACCGGCCTGGCATCAAAGGCGGTTACTTCCCAGTAAACCCAATTGATGAAGCACATGATCTACGCGGCGAAATGCTTTCTACGATGAAGCGTTTGGGCATGAAAGTTGACAAGCACCACCACGAGGTTGCATCTTGCCAACACGAACTGGGCTTGATTTTTGGCTCACTAACAAAACAAGCCGATGAGTTGCAAAAATACAAATATGTTGTTCACAACGTAGCGCACGCATACGGTAAATCAGCGACCTTTATGCCAAAGCCAATCGCTGGTGATAACGGCACTGGTATGCACGTGAACATGTCCATCTGGAAAGATGGCAAGCCATTGTTCGCAGGCGACAAATACGCTGACCTGTCCCAAGAAGCGCTATACTTCATCGGCGGCATTCTACACCACGCAAAAGCCCTGAACGCCTTCACAAACCCCGGTACAAACAGCTACAAGCGCTTGATCCCAGGTTTTGAAGCACCAGTTCTGCGCGCATATTCTGCAAGCAACCGCTCTGGCTGCGTTCGTATTCCATGGACGGAGTCCCCGAAAGCAAAACGCGTCGAAGCGCGTTTCCCAGATCCATCTGCGAACCCATACCTTTGCTTCTCTGCCTTGTTGATGGCGGGTCTAGACGGCATCCAAAACAAGATCGACCCAGGCGAAGCCATGGATAAAAACCTGTATGACCTACCAGCAGAAGAGCTGGCAGCGATACCAACAGTTTGTGGTTCCTTACGCGAAGCTTTGGATGAATTGCGCAGCGGCATGGATTTCTTGTTGGCTGGTGACGTGTTCACAAAAGACCAAATCGAAGCCTACATAGCGCTTAAAATGGAAGAGGTTGAGCGTTACGAGCACACACCTCACCCAGTTGAGTACGCAATGTACTATTCCTGCTAAGCTCTAAAATTCTTCTGGATTTAATTATTTAAATTAAAACGAAGGCGCTCCATTTGGGGCGCCTTTTTTAGTTGGAAATTACAATATCTCGAGCCTGAATATCTCATCCTTTACCCTTCCCTCCAGAGTCGTCCATCCTCTTTTAAATTATATTGAGCGCTGTATTCTTAGACTTTTCAAAACCATCTATATTCTCTACCACCATTGCAATCTCACCCCTTCCAGCGCAACTTTTGCGACAGGAACAATCGCAGCAGACCGCAACCAAAAATCGTTTAAATATATCCTCGAAAATTTATGCGGCGTGCAGTTCAACCAACACCACCTCCCAAAGACGAAGGCTTCCATTGCCGCCTTCTTTGTGTCTTTCGAAAAAAAGCAAAGTGTCCCCACCGGCGTAATACCGGCAATCCACCCCATGGAAGTTGAATATAGAAGATGCATGGGCGATAGCATCGTTATCTCAGCCATCACAACACTAACATATGACTGACCCTACTCCGCATTTTTTCAAAATTCACGCGATTGGCCCGTTGAAATTAGTGGAAAAGGGCGTAATCAACATTTCAACAAAGGGCGCGAAGCACGACGAATTGGGCCATACGCAATTCTTGCTAGGCCAAGCCCCTAGAAACGGCGTTGATGCGAATGGTGACAAAAAGTTTGATTTCCACAATGTAACCGATGCGCTGGCTTCAACTAAAAACTTCTTAACAGGGAAAAGTTGGAAGCGTGGCAAAGCGTTCCCAATAGGCCAACGAAATTACAGATCCATTCAGCAGAAGAATGCTGCTGTCGTTTGTTAGAAAGCCATTGCGATCATGGCGGCAGAGATCGACCGACAACCCCTTTCATCTGCCTGGCTTTCTTGAACCTAACTATCTTGAAATTCAAAAACCTAGCGACCCGGCAAACAAATTTTCCAAGCCTCAAATGCTGTAGTGAAATTATCACGGCTGACTAAGTTCAACTTGCGAATTTAATACCCGATCCACTTGCTCTATCCAAAATCACAGTGCACTGTTCAACTGGGAGGTTGACGAGAGAATCTAAAGTCATGTTTTTAGACCACTCGTTTTGATTAACTCCAATACAATTTCTGGGAGGAAATAGATGCAAATTACTAAAAAAATATTGGGTGCAAGCGCACTGGTTGCAGCTTCATTCACATTCGTAGGTGCTGCACAGGCAGACGTTTGCGATACACCATCTAAACTTGGCGATTTGGGCAGTTTTGAAGGTGAAGTCATCACCGTCGCAGGCTCTATGGAAGGCCAAGATGAGAAAATGTTGCTGAACACAGTGAGCTGCTTTGAGAAAGCCACTGGCGCGACTGTAAAATACTCCGGTTCTCGTGACTTTGCTGCTTTGATCGTTGCTGATTTACGTTCAAACAACGCGCCAAACATCTCGATCTTCCCGCAGCCAGGCCTTGCTGGTGATATGGCTAAAGAGGGTCACTTGGTTCCACTTGGTGACGACTTGGCATCATGGATGACTGAAAACTATGGTGCTGGCTCGTCTTGGGTTGATTTGGGCACATATGCAGACGCAGATGGCAAAAAAGACTTCTACGGCTTCGCATACAAAATGGACCTTAAATCACTTGTTTGGTACTCACCTGAGCAGTTCGAAGACAACGGCTATGATATTCCGACAACAATGGAAGGCCTAATCGCACTGTCAGACCAAATGGTTGCTGACGGCAATACACCTTGGTGTATCGGTGTTGAATCAGGCAACGCAACTGGTTGGACAGCGACTGACTGGATGGAAGATCTGATGTTGCGCACGACATCACCAGAGAACTATGACAAGTGGGTTTCTAATGAGCTTGCATTTAATAGCCCTGAAGTAATAAACGCCATGGAAGTTTATGGTCAGTTCTCACGCAATGACGACTATGTAGCCGGTGGCGCTTCATCTGTTGCGACAACATTCTTTGGCGATGCGCCAAAAGGTCTGTTCTCTTCACCAGTTAGCTGCCTAATGCACCGTCAAGCGTCATTCATTCCAGCGTTCTTCCCAAAAAAAGGCGAAGAAGTTGCGAATGGCGAAGCAGACTTCTTCTACTTCCCACCATATGAGACAGCAAACCTAGGCAACCCTGTTTTGGGTGCTGGTACATTGTGGACGATGACAAAAGATTCTCCTGCAACACGCGCATTCTTTGAATTCATGACAGAAGCATCTGCTCACGAAGCTTGGATGGGTCAAGGTACGTTCTTGACTGCGCACAAAGGTGCAAGCTTGGACGCATACGCGACACCAGCATTGCGCAAGCAAGGCGAGATCCTGTCAACAGCAACAACCTTCCGCTTTGACGCATCTGACCTGATGCCTGGCGCAATTGGTGCTGGTGCGTTCTGGTCAGAAATGACTGCATTTGCGAACGGTCAAGACGCTCAGACAACTGGTGATAACATCCAGGCTGCTTGGGATGCGATCAAATAAGAAAACCATTGATACAGAGCGCAATTTTCTGCGCTCTGTATCGCCTTAAGCTACCTAGCTGCCACGCTCTCAAAATTCTGGACATCGATATGCGCTCTTTAAAACTTGCAATCGCAAGTAACAGTCTCGCAATTTTTCTGACAATTGTGTTTTTGCTTCCGATCACGGCAATCGTTGCTTTCGTTGTCACGGGCCCATTGGATGATGCAATGGCAAACTTTGGACTGTGGATGCACCGCGCCTTTGAGTGGTCGTTTCCGGAAATGAACACCATTGAGAGGTTTTCTAAAATTGGATTTGCCATACGCTCAGTGATCATCGCTGTTGGTATCTCATTCATGTATTTCGGCATTACAAACTGGCTCAACATGAGTTTGGCGCGCCACCGCGAACGCGACGCTGTCGGACGACAATCTCGTATCGTTGAAGCAATTCAGCCTTGGATTTTTGTGGGTCCTACGCTTGTATTGCTATTACTATTTCTTTTGGTGCCCGCACTTTCGACGCTTGGCCTATCTTTTCAGGAATCAGACGGCACCCCTTCACTACGTAACTACGCCTTTCTTTGGGACCGGGATGCGCTTGGCTACCTGCAGTTCCGTCTGGCTATGCGTAACAGCTTGCTATGGCTGATTTTGGTGCCGACTGTATGTATCAGCTTTGGCCTATTGATCGCTGTTCTAGCTGACTCCGTACGATGGGGAGTTGTCGCCAAAACCTTCATCTTCATCCCACTTGCCATTTCTTTCGTTGGAGCAGCTGTGATTTGGCGCAATATTTTTGCGGGTGGCGGCATCGAGCCACTACAAACGATCAACGGCGTTACACCCTCTTACCAGATTGGCTTAATGAAATCGTTGTTGGGTCATACCGCAGAGTATAATGAACCCCTCTATAGCCTAAAATTCTGGGGGAACTTCTTTCTCATGTGGATCTTAGTTTGGGTTCAAACTGGTTTTGCAATGGTCATCTTTTCCGCAGCTTTACGCGGCGTACCAGAGGATACAATTGAGGCGGCAACAATTGATGGGGCCAATCCTTTCCAAATGTTTTTTCGTATCAAGCTCCCGCAAATTTACTCAACGGTATTAGTCGTTTGGACGACCTTGGTGATCTTAGTACTGAAAGTATTCGATATCCCCTATGCGCTTTCCGCAAACGATGACGACAAGTTATTGTTGGCTACCATGATGGAAAACGCACGGAATAACTGGTCGATCGGTGGGGACAATGTAGACAATTTGTTTGCTGCAATCGCAGTCATGCTAATGCTGACTGTTGTTCCAAACATGATTTTCAATGGCTGGCGCATCCGTCGCGAGCAAAAAGAACTTGGGCATTAAGGAACACAGATGATGATAACCCGTACATTAAGTCATTCTGTTTTGGCGTTGATCGTTTTCATTTGGGTTGTCCCATTTGTCGCGCTTGTTTCAACGTCTCTAAGATCTGAAACAGAAGCGAAAACAGCAGGCTTTTGGACTGCGTTTACGCCGACTGAGCTGGGGCACCGTTTTAGCACCCACGACAAGGGCGATGACACCGAAATTCTAACTATGGCCGGCAACATCCTTGCACGTTTGAACAACGAGGCCTCTGGTTTCCCCGTTACAGGCGATGTCCAATCCATTCTAATAAAAACACGCATCCCTGATCCTGAGAATCCAGAGAAGACAAAACTTGTCCGCAAGCTGGTTCCAGCCGGCGAAGTAATGGGCGTTCGTGGCGGAGACTTTGTTTTCCAAACAAACGGCGACTTTACTTGGACTTTTGAACAACCCGCCACTCCAAAGCCAAAGAACTTGGATGTTTTCATCAATCAAAATCCGGTATTTGGCACTGATGCATACATTGAAGTCCTGTTTGATAACAAAAACGTACCAAACGCGCTAATTTCGTCTTTCATCGTTACCATACCAGCAACGATCATTCCGATAACGATTGCAGCCTTCGCTGCTTATGCATTTGCATGGATGCAGTTTCCTGGACGCGACTGGTTGTTCGTGATTGTTGTGTCCTTAATGGTGGTCCCAACACAACTCGCATTTCTACCTATTCTACAAGGTTTCAGCGGCATCGCCTCTTGGGCAACATCAATGAATCAATGGTTAACAGACTGCGAACTGACCGACACATGTCAGGTTGCATCAAAATCCTTTGCAAGTCTGTGGATTACACACACCGCATTCGGTCTGCCGCTAGCAATTTACCTTTTGCGCAACTACATCGTCGGCCTGCCTAAGGAACTGCTGCAAAGCGCTCGGGTCGATGGCGCAAGCCACCTGCAAATCTTCACTAAGATCATTATTCCGCTTTCGGTCCCTGCCCTTGCATCGTTCAGTATTTTCCAATTTCTGTGGGTTTGGAATGATCTGATCGTTGCTTTGTATATCGGCCCAAACAATGCGGATGATTTAGTGTTCCCAATACGACTTCAAAAACAACTTGGAACATTTAAGGATCAGCTTCACTTATTGAACGCCTCCGCGGTTATCTCCATGATCGTTCCAGTTCTCGTCTTCTTGTCCATGCAACGTTACTTTATCCGTGGCCTTTTGGCTGGTTCGGTCAAAGGGGGCTAAGAATGAGCAATTTGAAATGGTGGGAAACCGCTGTAATTTATCAGATTTATCCCCGCTCATTTCAGGACTCCAATTCTGACGGAATTGGCGATTTGAAAGGGATTACTTCACGGCTAGAGTATATTTCAGCCTTGGGTGTGGATGCTATCTGGATAAGCCCATTCTTCAAATCACCCCAAAAAGACTTCGGGTATGACGTTTCTGACTACTGCGACATCAACACTGATTATGGAACACTTGCTGACTTTGACGAACTGATTGAAAAAGCTCATTGTCTCGACCTTAAGCTAATGATCGATATAGTCCCAGCGCATTGCTCAGATCAGCACGCATGGTTCGAAGAAAGTCGCCAATCCAGAACAAATCCAAAAGCGGATTGGTTTCACTGGGTCGATCCCATGCCTGATGGTTCCGTACCAACAAACTGGTTGTCGTTCTTTGGAGGAAGTGCGTGGTCTTGGGAACCTCGCAGACAACAATACTATCTGCACAATTTTTTGGCCAGCCAGCCAAACCTAAACCACGCAAATCCTGATGTTATCGAAGCCTTTACAGATATCGCACGGTTTTGGTTCGACCGTGGCGTTGACGGGTTTCGCATGGATGCTGTCCACACGGTTAATGGCAGTGTTGCGCCATACCAAAACAACAAACCAAAACCCGATTTCGTAGTTGGCGATCTTCCCCAACAGCAACAACCTTTCTTTCGTCAACTACATGACACTGGCCAACTCAATCAACCTGAGATNCAAAAATTCATCGAAAGCTTTCGTAAAGTCGCAGACTGCTACGGTGGTGATCGCTTCTTAATGGGCGAATTACACGGCGATGACCCTGTTTTGGCTAGCAAAACCTTCACTGCTCCGGGACGTTTACATGCGACTTATAACTTNAACTTGCTAGAATGGGCCGGCTTAGANGTCGCGGGACTTAAGCAAGCTATTTCATCAGCTGTAGAGGCCTTTAACGGAACTGGAAAACTCACATTNGCATTTTCGAACCATGATGTTCCACGTTCCGCGACACGTCAGTTGGCTCCACTAAGCATGAGTGAAGACAGCCAAGAAGCACTTCAGCTGATGCTTCTTAAGTTAGAGACTAGTTTGATTGGCTCAACTTGCATTTATCAGGGCGAAGAACTTGCCTTAGGTGATGTCCAAGACATTCCACTCGATAAGATGCAGGATCCATGGGGCATTGAGTTTTCCCCTATATTCTTAGGCCGCGATACCTGTCGCACGCCAATGGTTTGGCAGCGTAACGCGCCATCTGGCGGGTTTTCAGATGCCAATGACACATGGCTACCTATTTCCCAACCGCATTTGGAACGGGCCGCCTTAGATCAAGCCGCCAAAACAGGGTCGGTTTACAATGAACTTCGGGCATTCCTAAAATGGCGCAAAGACCAATCTGCCATGATGGATGCTAACACAATTGAATTGGTTGAAAGCGGTCCGGAACAGATCGCATTCAACCGGATTTCGGATAATCAAACACTGCGATGTTGCTTTGATTTTAATGACTTAACTGCATCGTTTATGGAGATCTAAATGGCTCAAGTCGAACTACGTGGGGTTTGCAAATCCTTTGGAAAAACAGAAGTTATCCATAACGTTGAATTGGAAATCAACAAAGGCGAGTTCGTCGTTTTTGTTGGCCCGTCGGGTTGCGGTAAATCCACTTTGTTGCGCCTAATTGCTGGCTTGGAAACGCTCAGCGCTGGCGGCATCGTCATTGCTGACAAAGCTGTAAGCGACCTGCCCCCATCCAAACGTGGTATCGCGATGGTCTTCCAATCCTATGCGCTTTATCCACACATGACAGTATATCACAATATGGCGTTTTCCTTGGACCTTCAGGGCTTTTCCAAAAAAGAGATCAAAGAACGTGTCGAAGCTGCAGCCAAGATTCTCCAGATGGAAGAGTTGCTAGATCGACGTCCAGCAGCCCTGTCTGGTGGGCAACGCCAACGTGTCGCCATTGGGCGTGCCATCGTGCGTAATCCTGATGTGTTCTTATTTGATGAACCTCTTTCCAATCTAGACGCAGCCTTGCGCCATGACACACGTGTCGAAATTGCGCGTCTTCACAACCAACTAGGTGCAACCACAATCTATGTGACACACGACCAAGTCGAAGCAATGACGCTTGCAGATAAGATCGTGGTTCTGAAAGACGGTGAAGTCATGCAGGTCGGTGCACCAATGGACCTGTTCAACATGCCTGCAAACGAATTCGTTGCTGGTTTCTTGGGCTCTCCAAAAATGAATTTCTTTGAAGGAACGCTGGCGGATATCGCCACCGATCAATTAACGGCTGACTTCCAAGGCGCTGACTTCAAAACAAAAGGTATCCGTTTGGTGTCAACAGACAAGGTCATCGGCGACAACGTTCGCATCGGAATTCGTCCTCAACACCTTCATATCAATCCGAACGGAACGATCGACGGAACCGTGACGATCATTGAGCGTCTGGGAACAGAAACAATCATCGAGCTTAATGCAACAGATGGAACACTATTCCGTTTCGCATCGTCAGAAGGGTCCAACCTAGAAGTTGGACAAACGGTTAAATTTGGTTTTGAAACTGGAAAGGCGCATTTGTTTTGATGAATAGAAGCCAGTTCCCCAATGATTTTCTTTTTGGTGTCGCCACTTCTGCTTATCAGATCGAAGGACATAAATTTGGTGGTGCGGGCTCAACCCATTGGGATACCTTTGCGGCTACACCCGGAAATGTTGTTCGCGCAGAGCATGGCCAACTGGCTTGTGATCACTACCACAACTATGAAGCCGACTTCGATCTAATTGCCGCTGCAGGTTTTGATACCTATCGGTTTTCAACCAGCTGGGCACGTGTGATTCCTGATGGATTCGGAGCCGTGAACCAAGATGGTTTAGATTACTATGATCGCCTAACCGATGCGATGCTGGAGCGCGGTTTGAAACCCGCTGCAACCCTATACCATTGGGAGCTCCCTTCTGCATTGGATGATCTAGGTGGTTGGCGTAATCCAGACATCGCCAAATGGTTCGGTGACTATACCGAAGTCATAATGAATCGCATTGGGGATCGCATGTTCTCAGTCGCCACAATCAACGAGCCATGGTGCGTAGGATGGTTATCGCATTTTTTAGGTGCGCATGCTCCTGGCTTGCGTGACATACGAGCGACAGCACGAGCCATGCACCACATTCTTTGTGCACACGGAACTGCGGTCAATAGAATGCGCGACATGGGTTTAAAAAACCTTGGTGCAGTCTGTAATTTCGAGTTTTCAAACCCAATCGATGATACCCCTGAAAATGTTGCAGCAGCCGCGCGGTATGACGCAATCTACAATCGATTCTTTATGGGTGGAATATTTCATAAAAAATACCCTGATTTGGTCTTAGAGGGATTAGAACAGCACCTGCCAAAAGGTTGGCAAGATGACTTTGGCGTTATTGGCACACCCGTCGATTGGTGCGGCATCAACTATTATACCCGTTCAAACATCCGCGCCGCTGAGGGTGCATGGCCAAACCTTGATACGGCCGAAGGATCGCTTGATAAGACACAGATGGGCTGGGAAATTTATCCTGAAGGTTTGTACGAGTTTATCATGAGAATGCACAACGAATATACAAAAGACATTCCAATCTATGTCACCGAAAATGGCATGTCGAATGCGGATGTTGTGGTGAGCGGCGAGGTGAATGACACAGCACGGATAGCCTATTTGGATTCCCACTTTGACGCAGCAAAACGTGCCATTGCTGCAGGTGCTCCATTGGCTGGATATTACGTTTGGTCGTTGATGGATAACTACGAATGGGCTTTGGGCTACGAAAAGCGTTTTGGATTGGTTCATGTTGATTTTGAGACGCAAGTGAGAACACCTAAGAACTCTATGAAGTATCTTTCTGAAGCCTTGTGTCAAAAGACTAAAAAAGTCGGTTAAGGAAAAACACTATTCAAAACAGATTTGACACGGTGCGAGGAAAAGGCATAATTTTATAGCTTGGAAATGCATCCCCAAACAGAGCAGTTCATTTCAAAAACCTTCTAGTTATGCTCCCAAATATTTTATCAGAAGGCGAAGGGCATAACCTAAAACTCAAAATCCAAACTATAAGTGAGTTTCACGTGGTTCTTCCAGCGCCTCGAAATCCACCCTCTTTGACAAGATCATTTTTTAGGTTTCCAGTTATCCGTAAAGAATATCACCCATGTTAAGCAGAAGAACCGTGTTCAGTATCAAAAAGACTATTGGAGCGAGATAACCTTCAGCCGATGCCTTTACACCCTCTATATTTGCCCAATCACTGTTGACAGTGCGAAAGCCGAAAACGGCAGCTAATAGAGATTGTGTCCAGCCCCAAGCCACGAAAGCCCAAGAGCCTTCAGGGCCATTAACCAATAAAGCTAATGATATAACTGCCGCAGCAGCAACTTGAGTACCTGCAAAGCGGGTCATAAATATGCCACTGTCTCCGAAACCATACTGGTCGTTGAAGGCTTTCGTCTGAAAAAGGCATCTATAACTGTAAAAGGCTGCGCCAATAAAAAGAACAATCCAAATTACTAGGTTCAGTGAACCCCCAAAGTTTTCTACCACTTTTACTCTCCTAATATCGTATTTTAAAACCACAGCCCACGGTATGTTCTAGAAGCTCAGCCTTTTAGCCGGCTGCTGATTTGTAGGTTCCAAGCAACGATCCAGAGTCTTGCATTGCTGACAGCATACTATCGGTGTCGATAAGATCAATTATGGAGCCGCCTGTCATTGTATCCGATGACATTACAACCATCATCAACCTGGCGTTTTTTTCAGCGTCTGAATCTATGATCATTACTGCTTCGCCAGTTGACGGAGAGAAGTAGATGCACTCGGTTGTAATACCAAGCGCCGCGGTCATTCCCTTAATTGCTTCACCTCGATCAGCTGGGTTGGAAATCATACCTTTGAAGCCGCTACCATTGTAGGTTGCCCGAACCAAGTATTTAGCCATTTTTGAAATTCCTTCTATTATGTTATAGCTCTGCTTAGAATGTACAGTTTGCTTATAGACTTACTTAGGAACCTTTTATGCCACAGCGCGCAGGAGACATGTTTATTCCTTAATTGGGATGACGAAAAAAGTATCATCACTTAGACTATTAAGTATTACTTTGATTCTGATTGCACAAATATGCAAGCGTTTATAAGCTATCCGCATCAAGGAGTAGTGGCTCTCAGTTTAGCACACTAAAGTTGGGCAGTAGACTTCCCGTATTTGTTCCACGCCAGTTCTGTGGTCCATGAGGTACCCCAGAAATTCAGGTGCCATCACTGCGGAGCCGACGGCAACAGCAAGCATCAGATCGTTTACACGGGTAACTCAGATATTGCGATGGATGGCTTTAAGTCAGGTATGAAAGTGCAAACGGGAGAGTGTTCTGGCTTCAAAAAATGAAGTAAAACATTTCTGTCCTTACAAACAAATTAAATCTGTCAGAGCTGTCAAATTGATATTGTGCTGCAGATACCAGCATTACGTAACGAAACATACAAGATGAGCCATTGTGACAAACTAAATTGACTGTCTAACATACTTGATAAGGTCTTTGGGAGGAGAACCGTGGATTTTCTACAACTTGTAATCAGTGGACTTGCCAATGGCTGTGTCTACGGATTGATCGCTCTAGGCTTTGTGCTCATTTACAAAGCTACCGAAGCAGTGAACTTTGCTCAAGGTGATTTCATGATGCTTGGAGCATTTATATGTATTGGATTCACAAATCACGAATACATGAGCCTAAACTTTTGGCTTGCTGTGCCACTTTCAATTTTTTTAATGGGGATTTTGGGGTACCTCTTTAACTGGGGTGTTTTGCGCCACATGTTTGGCCAGTCTCAAACCTCGGTTGTCATCCTGACCATTGCATTGGGTTTTATCATCCGCTTTTTAGCTGGTGCCATCTGGAGCCATGAACCAACCTCGCTGGAAACGCCATTTGCCGGGCAAGACATACGGACAGGCGGGCTGGTGCTTGGCATTGACGAAATTCTCATTGTAGTGGTAACGGCCGTTCTGACCTTGATTTTTTTTCTGTTTTTCTCTCGCACGCGGATCGGGTTGGCGATGCAAGCGGCATCCCAAAACCAATTAGCAGCCTACTACATGGGCATTCCCGTTAAGCGCATTCAAAGCCTGGTTTGGGGGCTTTCTGGCATGGTGGCAGCGGTTGCCGGCATTCTTTTCGCCTCGAAGGGCGCGATTGATCCGTCGACCGGATTGCTAGGAATTAAGGCCTTTGCGGCGGCGGCAATCGGCGGCTTTGGCTCGCTTCCTGGCGCACTGTTGGGTGGCTTAATCATCGGCTTATCAGAACCGCTTGCCTCGCGCTATGGCCCTCCCGGTGTCAGCCAGATTGCACCCTACGCTATTTTATTGCTCATCTTGATTTTTCGCCCAGGCGGTATCTTCTCTCAGACACAACAGAAGAAGGTGTAAAGATGCAGTTTGTTTTTAAAACCTCTTACGACGCTGATATTTCTCTTTTCAAACACGGTGCACAGGCAGTCTGGTATGGGCTACTTTTACTTCTCGTGCTCTCAACACCATTGTATTTTGTGGCGATTGACGATGCATACCTCCTCGGTGAAATCACTGGCATCCTGATCCTCGCAATCGCAGGTATGGGTCTGATGCTGCTGACAGGTCACACCGGATTACCCAGCCTTGGGCACGCAACGTTTATGGCGCTCGGCTGCTATCTAAATATTAATTTACTGAGTGAAGGCGTGCCTTGGATCGTCGCATTTCCGCTCTCGGGGCTTATGGCTGGTGTGCTGGGAACAATGATCGCACTTCCAGTATTGCGCCTGCATGGCGTCTATCTCGCCTTAGCTACATTGGCGATGTCGATGTTGACCAGCGACTTTGTCGTGATCGCAGAACCGTGGACAGGCGGCATCGCAGGTGCAGTGGTGCCGGACATCAACATCTTCGGAATGGAAATCAACAGGTACTCAACGCCCTATAAATTCTACTATCTGGTGCTATTAGTCACTATCCTACTGGTTTGGTTCTATCGCAACCTTTTACGTAGCCCAACAGGTCGCAGCTTTACTGCAATACGCGACAGCGAAATTTCGGCACGGGCAATGGGCATCAATCTAATGCGCACAAAGGCGATGTCGTTTTTTTTGTCGGCAACAGCAGCAGGACTTTCAGGCGCATTATTTGGGCATTCGGCGGGCTATGTTACGAATGAGACATTTGATCTAGTCATGTCAATCACCTTGCTCTTAATGATTGTCATCGGTGGCTTGGGATTCATCCACGGCGCATTTTTTGGAGCAGTTGTGGTAGGAATCATCCCTGTTGCAATCGCTAACGGGCGGACGTTTCTCGCCACAACTTTTGATGTGAATATCAACGTGCCCGGCCTAGAAAGCGCGCTGTTTGCCTTTATCCTGATATGTTTTATCCTGTTCGAACCAATGGGGCTTTATGGCCGATGGCTCAAGATTCGTACATATTTTGAACTGTTTCCATTCTATCGCAAGGACATGTTTAAACGTCAAAAATCCTATCTCAAGACGGATCGTCTCCAATGAGCTTGCTTGAAATAGAGAACGTTACACTTCGATTTGGAGGCCTTGTGGCCGTCGACAATGTTTCCCTAAAGGTGAATGAGGGCGAAGTTTTCGCACTAGTAGGGCCAAATGGTGCTGGTAAATCCACAATCTTCAACCTGATATCACGATTTTACGACCCTGCAGAAGGCAGCATACGTTTTGAAGGCAACGATTTACTCAAAAGCAATGCGGATCAAGTTCCAAGTTTTAGTATCGCGCGCACATTTCAGAATATTGAATTATTTGAGCAAGCTACTGTGTTACAAAACCTGCTAGTCGGCCGCCATCGGCATCGCCAAACTGGTATGTTTTCAAACATTATCTTCTCACCCAAAACCTACCGTGAAGAGCTGTGTCACCGGGCGGCAGTGGAAGAAGTGATAGAGTTTCTAAACCTTCAACCCTACCGTGACAAGATGATCGGTGGTTTGCCGTATGGCGTGCGCAAAGTTGTGGAACTTGGCCGAGCCTTGGCGTCAGAACCAAAGTTACTCTTGTTAGATGAACCCGCCTCCGGGCTTTCAGTCGAAGAAACACAAGACATGGCATTTTGGATTGAAGACATCCAAACTCAGATGGGCATTTCCATCTTAATGGTAGAGCACGACATGGGATTGGTTTCTGCAGTATCAGGACGCGTTATGGCGCTATCGGATGGCAAAGAGTTGGCCACCGGTACTCCAGCCGAAGTGCAATCACATCCTGCTGTAATAGAGGCCTACCTTGGCACTGGTGACATCTCAAAAACAGGGACGTCACGCGCATGAGCATTAATACAAAAGCCCCAAAAGTCGTTTTGAAAATCGACAACTTAGAGAGCTACTACGGCCCCATTCAGGCCATTCGTGGCGTAAGCCTAAAAGTAAATGAAGGCCAAATTGTTACAGTTCTCGGGGCCAATGGCGCGGGCAAGACGACCCTTTTGAAAACCATCTCAGGCGTGATGGATCCGGAAAAAGGCACAATTAAAATGGACGGAATTGACATTCACTCCTTGGAACCAGACGCCATAGTGCACCACGGTATCGTCCATGTACCCGAAGGGCGCGAGATTTTTCCATTGATGACCGTTGCCGAGAACATTGCGATGGGTGCCTACACCCGCAAAGACCACAGCTCGATCACGGACGATGAGGAAATGGTTTATTCCTACTTTCCAATCCTCAAAGATCGGCGCAATCAACGCGCGGGCACTCTGTCTGGTGGACAGCAACAAATGCTGGCGATCGGTCGCGGGTTGATGTCGCTTCCCAAACTTATGCTGCTTGACGAGCCGAGCCTTGGACTCTCACCAATGCTAACTCAGGAAATATTTGAGATCATTGTTAGACTAAACAAAGAGCAGAAAGTCACTATGATGTTGGTTGAACAGAATGCCAAGGTGGCCCTTGATGCTGCTGACTATGGGTATGTGATGGAACTGGGCCGCATCGTAATGAACGATACGGCTGAGGTTCTGGCCACTTCCAAAGACATCCAAGAATTCTATCTTGGCGTCAGTCAAGATGAAAACCAGCGCGGGCAGCGTCGCTGGAAACAACGCAAGACGTGGAGGTAGGGTTTAAATATGACAAACACACTCCCTCCTCAGGAAAAAGTGAATGGGATCATGATCAACGCCGATCTGTCCCTAGGTCCGTTCTACATCGATGGCATGGACACTACTCCAAAGCTGTTCCGGCTGCGTGCCCAAACGCTCAGAACACGCACGGCACACCGTGCAAAGACATTAGGCATCTGGCGATCCCATTCATGGGAAGACTATTTTAACTGCGCCAAGCATCTTGGTCTTGGTCTTGTATCCCTGGGCCTCAAACGCGGTGAAATCGTTACAATCCTNTCTGAGGACAATAAGGAGTGGATGTATACGGATATGGGCGTTCANTCTGTGGGNGGGATTTGCTCTGGCGTTTACACCACAGATTCAGCTAGTCAGCTAGTGTATCTCGTCAACAACTCTGACAGCCGGTTCCTGCTCGTTGAAAACGATGAGCAGTTGGATAAGTTTTTGCAGGTCCGTGATCAGATGCCTGGCCTAGCAAAGGTCATAGTGATCGAACGCGACGGTCTTTATGGCTTTACTGACCCACAGGTCATGTTTTTGGATGAACTTTATCAAATTGGAGCGGCATATGATGCGGAAAATCCCCAAGCTTTTGAAACTTCGATTGACCTGACAGCACCTGAGGACACCGCGATTCTAGTCTATACCTCTGGCACGACAGGCAAGCCCAAAGGGGCTATGATCAGCCATGGTAACTTGATGTATTCCGTCTCGGCTGGATTGCGCGACGCGCCTGTCTTTGACACCGATGATCAGCTTTGCTTTTTGCCCCTGTGCCACATTCTGGAGCGGGTCTTCTCTGTTAATGCTCCGATCGCAGCGGCCTCCACCATCAATTTTGCGGAAAGTCCAGAAACGATTTTCGATAATCTGCAAGAGGTCAGCCCACAAACCTTTGTCGCTGTACCGCGCCTCTGGGAAAAAATTTATTCTCAGGTCGCAATTCGAATTGGTGATGCGACGATCGTTCAAAAATGGGCCTATGGCCAAGCCTTGAAGGCCGGCGGTGCGCGCGCAGAATGTCTGGCCACAGGCAAGCCTTTGACCTTTGGGGCAAACCTTGCTTACCGATTTTGGAATTTTGCCTTGCTGCAGAACCTACGGCGTATGATTGGGATGGACCGTTTGCGCAGAGGGGGCACTGGTGCGGCACCAATCTCACCTGATCTGCTAAAATGGTATCAAGCGATTGGTGTGCCTGTCCTTGAAGGTTACGGGATGACAGAAAGCTCGGGTGTCATTTCAATTAACCGTGATGGCAACAATAAAATCGGCACAGTAGGACCTGCCTTACCAGGCGCGCAAATTCGCATCACGCCTGAGGGCGAGGTGCAATACAAAGCGGGTAATGTGTTTCAAGGATATTGGAAGAACCCAGAGAAAACCGCTGAGGTTTTTACCGAAGATGGCTGGCTGCGCACTGGCGATATGGGCATGTTGGACAATAAAGGTTTCCTGANAATCACTGGCCGTTTTAAAGACATCATCATCACGGCAGGTGGCAAGAACATCACCCCTGCCGAGATTGAGAACAAGCTAAAATTCTCACCCTATATTTCTGACGTTGTGGTCATAGGGGACAAACGCAAATTCCTGACCTGTCTGGTGATGATCGATCAAGAAAACGTTGAAAAGTTTGCCCAAGACCGGCGTGTGCCGTTCTCAAACTACGCCTCGCTCTGTGCAGCAACTGAAGTGCAAAAATTGATCCATGAGATAATTGAAGAAGTGAACAAGAATTTTGCGCGCGTAGAACAGATCAAGGATTTTCGCCTCATGGACGTTCTACTGACAGCAGACGATGATGAACTTACGCCGACCATGAAACTCAAACGCAACTTGGTGGAAACCAAACATGGAAAGTTGATCAGCCTTATGTATTGACATTGGCGGGTCATCCTTTTCACATAAAAATATAAATGGGAGAAGACTAATGAAAAAACTTTCAACCAAACTGGCAACGGTGGCCGTTGCCACAGCCATGGCAGCTGCTCCTGCCTATGCCGATCAAGGCATCACAGACACTGAAATCTTGATTGGCTCCAACAATGACCTGTCCGGCCCGTTTGCCGCCTTCGGCGCACCAGCGACCAAAGCAGCACAGCTTGTCTTTGACGAGGTAAACGACGCGGGTGGCATTCATGGCCGTAAGATCCGCTTTGTTGTTGAGGATCACGGCTACCAGATGCCAAAAGCCATTCAAGGCATGAACAAGCTGGTCAACGGTGACAAAGTTTTTGCGATGCTGCTGTCTTTGGGGACGCCGATGAACATTGCGGCGTTTAAACTTCAGGACGCAAAAAACGTTCCAAACGTTTCACCACTTTCCGCAGCACGCCAGATGGCCGAGCCGTTCTCGCCATTGCACTATGCTGGTACCGCAACATATTTTGACCAAATCCGGGTTGGAGTAACTTATTTATCCGAGCTAAAGGAAGTCAGTAACGTCTGTGCCATGTATCTGCCGACCGACTTTGGCAAAGACATCAAAGAAGGTGCTGAGTCCATTTCCAATGAGACTGAAGGGCTTAACTTCGTCACTGAGACAACGCACAAGCCTGACGATGCAGATTTTGTGGGCGCACTACAAAAATTAAACGCAGAAAGTTGTCAAATCGTGGCACTAGCCTTGGGCGTGCGCCAGGCGATAACCGTATCTGCCACAGCTAAAAAGTTGGGTATGACAGATATGTCTTTCATCAACTCTTCAGCTGGCTTCCACACCGTCATGGCTAAGGTGCCGGGCGGCGTGACAGAAGGNATGTATGCCGCGTCCGGTTGGGCAGATCTACTGTCTCGTATGGACAAGCCAGAAGCCCAGAANTTTTTCAAGCGCTACACAGAAGCAACAGGTGAACAGCTGCCTGGCTCAGGCGCATTGCTTGGTCACTCCGCAGCTGAAACTATGGTTCGTGCTTTGAAAGCGGCAGGTCCTGATCTAGACACTAAGACGTTCCAGATGGGTATGGAAAGCCTTAAATATGATGACGTAGTCTCCGGCAATACTGTGGACTATTCCGCAACAGATCACCAAGGGGCAGATGAAGTTGTCATCTCAGTTATTAAAGACGGAAACTGGATGGAAATCGCGCGTAAGTAAAAAGCTCGCTAAGACTAGCGTGTTTGTTCAAGAAAGGACCAGTCATCATTTTGGTTGGTCCTTTTTTCTTAAATATAAAGCTATTTCAAGACCGCTCATCCAACACACTCCAGCCCAATTCCCCGCACTGGACAATATTAATCGCTGCGACAGGAAATTTTTTAGAGGTCGTCATGGGGATGCTGTCAAATTAATAAGAACAAGCGTCAGGTTGCTGTAAGAGCATAAATCTATGCGCTCAATAATTGACGCCACTCAGCAAGAGCAGCAGCACGGTTTACCTTGAAATTGGTGCGTGAATAGAGGTGGTGTTACCGACTAAAATTATCCCCAAATGAATTTACAACGCTATTACTAAAGAGCCGTGGTCCGAGAAGCAGGACCCATGATCCGGGGGCCTCGGTCCATGATCCTCATTCTCAGCCATAGCGAACTGCCACAGTAACCCCTGCCGGTGATCCTTGCTCCTCGGTCCTTGGGTCGTGGTNCCGCTGGGTGTACCAAAACAAGGCAATTGCGTTGCGCTTGTGGATTTCTAACATATTGTTATTGCAATGATTGCACTCGGATTAAGGTCCTTGGTAAGGCATCGAACCCCTCTTCTGGGCACTACAAATTATAGTTAAGTATATGTAATTAATAAATAAAATTTGTATTTCTGCCTGCGAAATCTATCCGCAGGACCACTTTGTTATTTCATAACAAAATGGGAAATGTTTTGTTATCCAAAGAAGCTGCAAAGTCACCCTGCCCGTCTCAAGTGGTTTTGTATGACAGCACCATGAATTTACAATTGACCTATCAACGCATCGACTGCNGCATCAGCACGGATTAATACCTGATCATCCTTGGAGCGTTTATCAGCAGCAATGAATGTAACGTTTGTGGTCCCAATAAAGCCAAGAAAGTGACATATATAGCCATCAGCTCACTCAAACGCGACGCTAATGTCGGTTTCTAGCGCGTAATTAGTTTCCAAAAATACTTTAGTTACGATCTAATGAGGGACTGGTGTTTAATCGTGTTTAACTCTTTGATGCCTAATAAGTTGAAAACACAGACCTCTGTGGCTTCCGGAAACCTAAGTTGTATGGTGGCAGTAGGGTTGTTTTCTTTTGGCTTTCCAGCGGCAGATAGCCTTTTGGAAACGTGGGGCGTAATTTCCCTTATCACCTTAAGAAATTTATTAGGATTACTGTTTTTAGTTGGACTGATGGCCTTTAAGTTGAGCGTCAGTTCACTGGCTCAACTGCCTTGGATAAAAGGGTTTTGGATTGGTTTTTTTGGCTTTGGCATTGGTTCAATGCTCCTGCTTCTTTCACAATCTATGACAAATGCAGTGACCGCCGCTCTGGCGGCCGCAACAATGCCAATATGTGCAGTTGCGCTCGAAGTGGCCTTTGATGGCAAGCGCCTTACATTGAATTTTTTGGCCGGCGTAGCCCTTGTCGTACTAGGCGGTTTGACTGCCTCTGGCATCCAATTCGGCGATTTTCAAATTGGGTTGGGTTTTCTGATCGGCTTGTGTGCCTCCTCACTTTTTGCTTGGGGTTCGCGAGCAACGGTCAAGGGGTTTCCAGAATTGACACCACTTGCAAGGACCACCGTTACAACCCTTGGCATGACAGGATTCTGCGCTTTTGTGTTCTTTTGTGCGCTCATTTTCAAAATACCAGGCGCAACAATTCCAACGCCAACAAACAATGATTTTATTTTACTTTTAATTTATGCTTGGTGTGCATTGGGGATCTCTCAATGGATGTGGATCCGTGGGGTTGGTCAGGTTGGGATCGGCGTAGCCTCTTTTCATCTTAATGCAGCACCATTTTATGTAATGATGATTATGTTATTATTTGGGTATGGTTGGAACTGGCTACAAACCATTGGTGCCTGTATTCTGGCCGTTGGAGTTATTATGGCTCAAAGTAAGCCCAAACTGGATAGCATATTGAAATCAAAGCACTCACCGTAAAATACCTAGGAACGAGACCATTCCCCTCACTCACACAATAAAAATGTCAACTCACTGATGAAAACTGAAAATCATGGGTTCTGTCAGACTAACGAGAACAAACATCAAATTGCTGCCACAGCCTAAATCTTTGCGCTCAATAATTGACGCCACTCAGCCAGAGCAGCATCACGGTTCAGCTTGAAATTGGTCAGTGGGTAGAGATGTACAGCCAAACAAAATTACCCCCAAATGAATTTACAAGGCTAATACTAAAGGCCCGTGGTCCGAGACGCAGGGCCCTATGATTGGGAGTCCCAGGTCCTGCGTTCCTGCAGCTCAACTGCAGCGATTAGGCACAGTAACCCCTGCCGTTGGTCCACGGGCCACGGCCCAGACATAACCTTCCTACCCCAACTGAGCTCAGATAGCACTGATAATAGGTCACGGTGAGTGCTCTGTTGCCCGATAGAGCCCCAGTTCTTGGTCCAAGGGCCTGAACAAGATGGACCAGTGACCAGGGCAAAGTTTTATATTATCAAAATGCAGGAAGCTTTGTCATTAGGCGAGGTTGCAAAATAGCTAAGCCCACTTAAAGCAGGTTTAATCTGATAGAGCCCATTAGGCCTTTTTTTGAATGCGCCAGCTTAGAAGCTTGGATCTCTGCGCCAAACCAGCTAAATGTTTATGAATGCATAGAAGGGCAAACCATGACCCCACTAATTCTCACTTCTATGGCTGACATACATAACGTCACTGCCGATACTATAATCGACGTCCGGTCGCCTGCCGAGTATGCGGAGGATCATCTTCCAGGTGCGATCAACCTGCCAGTTCTCAGCGATGCTGAGAGAGCACAGGTGGGTACTATCTATAAGCAAGCCAGTCCCTTCGCCGCCCGAAAAGTTGGTGGGGCATTGGTGGCACATAATACTGCCAACCACCTCCAAGGCGCTCTTGCTGATAAAGACGGCGCATGGCAGTCATTAATCTATTGTTGGCGTGGCGGGCAACGCTCAAGTGCATTCTCGACCATCCTCGATCAAGTTGGCTGGCGCGTGAAACTTCTTCAGGGAGGTTACCAAAGCTACCGTCGTGAGATTGTTAAAACGTTATACAAGACCCCACTACCGCACCGATTGATGCTCATCAGTGGCAGCACCGGAACGGCTAAGACTGCTCTTTTGCATCAACTTGTTGCAAAGGGTGCACAAGTACTTGATATCGAGGAAATTGCTGCCCACCGGGGATCACTATTTGGTGGTATGGGCATAACTCAACCTTCACAAAAAATGTTTGAAACCATTATTGCCAGCAGGCTAGCTACACTTGACCCCAACAAAATCACCTTTGTTGAGGCGGAGAGCAGTAAGGTCGGTGAGAGGTTGATACCACCGTCACTCTGGGCTTTAATGTCCAATGCACCTCGCATCCAGATTACCGCATCAGTAGACATACGCAGTAGTTTCCTTTGCCGAGCCTATTCAAACCTTATTCAAGACAAAATGGCACTTAGTGACCTTCTGAGCAAGCTGCGGCCATATCATTCAGGCGAACGAATCGATCAGTGGCATGCACAGGCACAAATAAACGATTGGCAAACATTAGCGTCAGAGCTCATCAAATATCACTATGATCCACGCTATGACAAGTCGGCTGAAGTTAAGAACACACCAGTTTTCTCAGTCGACTTACCTGATCTTAACGATAATACGCTTGCACTAACTGCAGAAAAATTAAGTGCTAAATTCAGCTAAGGCACACGCGGCCAGTCCCTTTGCTCAGTCGACCAATTACGTGCCCTGTACAACCAAGTGCAACTAGTTTTTTGATAACATCAGCACTCTGTTTCTCCGGAACTGAAGCCAACAATCCTCCAGCAGTCTGCGGGTCATAAAGCATCGCATCGTACAGACCATCAACAGGCGTATCCTTGCGATTTTCTGGCATCAACGTCGATGATAAACCCTGATCTGACAACGCTCGTGCACCTGAATAGATAGGTATAGCGTCCTGAAACAGGTGAGCATCCAATCCTGAAGCCTGGCATATAGCATGGACATGCCCAGCTAATCCAAATCCTGTTACATCCGTCATAGCGTGAGCAACTGTTGATAATACCGTCGCCTCGCGGTCCTGTGGCTGCCCCATAATGGCAAGTGTTGCAGCAACATTGCAACCTCCAGCCTGCCCCAGCATATCGGCTGCCAGAATAACGCCCGATCCAATGGGTCGGGTCAATATCAGCGCGTCGCCATCCCTTGCACCCGCAATGGTCAATGGCATTGAATCTTTTGTCCCAGTCATAGTGAAGCCAATAGTAAGCTCTGCACCCATCGTCGTATGACCACCTACAAGCTGAGCACCTGCGGCGTTCAGTACCTCAGTTGCAACTTCGGTAATTTCTAGCAAAGTTCTTTTCTGCAGTTCAGCGGACATTTGCGGCAAAACAATTGACGCCAAGCCGACTTGTGGCTCCGCACCCATGGCCCACACATCACCCAAAGCATGTACAGCTGCAATCCGCGACATTTGCCCTGGATCAGCAATGAAGCCACGCAGATGGTCTGTACTAATAACCTGATAATTGCCATTGGGCTGGCACAGTACTGCCGCATCATCCCCCACACCTGTCACAACATCATCACTCGGTTGCGTTATAGTCTTTAATGCTGCCGATAGAACACCACGTCCAACCTTAGCGCCACAACCCCCACACAAGGGTTTAGTGGCAAGCATTTCTGCAACTCCAGTCGCCAGCTCACCTGTCTCAATGGGGGGCACCATCTTTGGCAGATCACTCAACCTATTCATGAATGATTTATCAATCCAATCCTTCCAGCGCCAGAGGCTTGCACCCGCCAGGTTAAATCCAAATTTCTCTGCCACTGCAGATTTCCCACCAAGAGATATTAGCTTGAGGTAGTTTTTTTGTGGCCGCCATTTCTTGCGCAGCCCCCCACTCAGCGCCATACGAATGTTATGATGCAATATTGGCGCAGCACGTACAGCAAACACGCCAGCCTTAGGTAACGGCTCAACCTCCATCAAAGCACAATCGCCAACTGCAAATAATGCCTCATCTCCGAGAACGCCCAGATCAGAACCAATTTTAATAAACCCATTTAGCTGTGGCAAGTTCGTCTGAGAAATCCACTTATGAGCAGATCCACCAGCCGCACCAACACAAAACACTGCAGCAACAGGTTCCTGACCGTCAAGAAGCACCTGATTTGAAGTAATTTCAACAGTTTTGGCGCTAGTTTTGACCACGACACCCAAATCACTCATGGCCGTTAATATCAGTCGTTTTGCTTTGTCACCAACAACAGAAATTGTTGGCCCAGACTCAATCACCGTCACCCTTGGAGATACTCCAGCCGACTGCAATGCAAATGCCATGGCCATCGCTAATTCACATCCTGCAACACCACCACCAATCACTGCTACATCAGCNGTAGCNTGCCCATGTAATACCTGCTCCANAAAAATGCTCCACCGCTTAGCATATAAATCCAGGGGCTTGGCACCAATGCCATATTTTGAAAACCCTGGAATATCCAACTTTGCCGTGATNCCCACATCAATAGACGCCAAATCATANGCAACTGGGCCACGTGTTTCCAACGTCACTTCACGTAGGGCCTGGTTAATATNAACCGCCTTATCATATATCAGCCGCGCACCAGCATGGCGACATAGCCGCACAAGATCAATTTCCAATTCATCCCGTCGATAATGCCCNGCCACATATCCTGGAAGCATACCCGTGTATGGNGCCGTTGGGCCCGGATTAATCACTGTAACCCTCGCGCCAGGCAGCGGATCCATCCCCCAAGCCTTCAACACCAAAGCATGGGCATGTCCACCGCCAATCAAAACTAAATCACGTGTATAGGGCGCTATAGTCAGCACAGAATATCTCTCTTTTACTCTTGAGCCCCTCTGGCATTTATAACTTTCACTGTCTGGACTACCACAACAGGGGACACCTAAAATGTCCTAGACTGTTTTGGCTTCCAGCAAAGTCTTCTAAATGGCATTAGAAAGCACATTTTTTACTATTTAGGCGTTCGTGAGCTTGACTAGGGGTGGCTAGAAAAAAGAGCACATCTGGACTAAAACAAACTGGGACAGCGTTGTTGTCCCAACATTTTTGTAAACTCTTTTAAGGGAGAAGGACACCCCAATGTCCGAGACGCGCTAAACCGAACATCGGATACCCATGACTGTATTGCGCTCAAAAATGGATTTAATCCAATTAATAGGTGCTGTCAGACCAATGATTACAAGCATCAGGTTGACGAGAGTAACCGAAAATACTGCCTNCAATAATAGATGCCACTCAACNAGAGCAGCGTCANAGTTCNGCTTTATATTTGAGAAGGTGNGAAACGAGCATGAANTATTGCTACAAAATTGATGACCCGACGGACAGGACAAATAGCGGACATTTCCGACACGTCCGTCGATATACCTAGACCATGCCACCACTTCTACAGCATCGCATCCGAGGCGCACTGAATGCCTAAAACCATTGAGTGGTCCAATCACTTGAGTGGTCCAATTTAAAAGTTAGTGCATGACTGGCCTTTGGTCTTCCATGAGACTAGGCTATTAGCTCTCCTAAAATATTATTCAGCATTACATCGCACGTTACCAAATCTATCTTAGACAAACCTTCG
>JGI24538J26636_10000062_pt1 | contig 30266 bp, 33 predicted proteins | sample SouAtlMetagenome_FD_26636 | JGI IMG/M metagenome (IMG submission 26636) | reverse complement strand
AAAACCACTCACCATCCGATTGTCTTTGTGCTTGTTCGATAGCCCTTCCGGCGNAACCCAAAAGTGGGGGGGGGTGCGAACAGAATTCTTCGTCTTCAGTCTTCTGGCAGTGTTCGGTCTAATTTGAATGAGAGCATTCTCCAGCTCAATGTCACAAACTCGAAAACCAACGATCTCAGCCAACCTACAGCCTGTTTCACCAATAAGAGGCATGAGGAGCTTGACAGTACTGCCAGATGAAAGTGCTTTATCATAACCATACTTCAATTGTTCGTCGCTGAAGGTGCCGCGCTTGAATACGTCACCTCCTTCATTTTGGATAAACAGTCTGGTGAAGGGATTCCGTTTGTCTAAATCCAATTCAGAGTATGCATAATTGAGTATTGCTGAGACGCTGTTGACCCTACGCCTGATAGTAGCTGTCTTATTCCCTTTCATTTGTAAGTGATGAACAAACAGCTTGGCATCTTCACGGGAATACTCGCTGACATCTCTATCACCAGCTAAGGATATGAAGGTGGCCAAAGCTACACGAGGAGGCGTTTGATCTATCTGTTTCAATACCAGGTATTCATCAGCAATCTCAGACAAGGTAGACTGCCTTGGTTTAAAGCTATTAATAATAGTTGACATATTAACTGGCTGTATAACTGTCGTAGCACTCCAAGCACCTTCCAATACATAACCCAGACGTTTCGCTAACGCCTCAGCTTCAAATGTATCTCTAGACAGTGCCTGCCTAATGAACTGACCATAGGCTTCAACTGCATGTTTAGGCACACGGCGGTTGTAGTAATAGGTGCCTGAACGATAAATTGTGTACTGAATGTGTGACATGATGATCTTCCTCGATAATTTAATCCAAGGAATTTTAATAAGTTATCTATTATGAGTGGTGCGGCTGAGAAGACTCGAACTTCCACGGGTGTTACCCCACAGCGACCTCAACGCTGCGCGTCTACCATTCCGCCACAGCCGCACTTTGAGGTTAGTAGCGGTGATCTAGCCCCTCGAAGCAGGGATGTGAACCCCAAATATTCTACAATTCCCTTTAGGTCGCATTCTTTCCGCAATGCCCCTCACAGATAAACTAAAAAGCTGGGTTGCAAACTGCGCTGGCCGCAACGATCTTAAGGGGACCCTCATATGGATACCCAAAGAAAAATGACCACAGAACAATCTAAGACCACAGTCGTTGTAACAATTGTGTCCGATGTCATGTGTCCGTGGTGCGTAATTGGGTATCGCCAGCTTGAACAAGCTATGATCGACACGGGCATCGACGCCCACATCCGTTGGGAACCGTTTGAGCTAAACTCTGACATGCCCGTGACAGGACAGAACACATCCGAGCACATCCAGCAAAAATATGGCAGCACACCCGAACAGTCCGAACAGTCGCGTGTACAAATGAAACCACTGGGCGAAAACCTGGGTTTTGCATTCAACTGGACCCCAGAGAGCCGCATGTGGAACACTTTTATCACCCACCAATTGCTGGAATTTGCATTGACAGAGGGAAAACAACACGCGTTGAAGATAGCATTGTTTGAGGCACATTTCACCGATCAACGCGATTTGTCCCAAGCGAATGTTTTGGTAGATATAGCATTCTCAGTTGGACTGGATGCAGGCAAAGCCAAGCATATCATTGAAAGCGGTGAACTGGGCGCGATCACACGTGAAAAACAACAGTTTTGGCAAGCACGCGGTATCTCCAGCGTGCCATCGATGATCTTTGGCGGAAAATACCTGGTAACTGGGGCACAGGGCGTCGCCGCCTATTCGGACATTTTGCAACGCGCAGCTTCTGACGCGGCAACTGCGTAATGGTTGAGTGGATCACCAGTACAGGCCTGACCGATTTTCGCGAGGCTGAGGCGTGGATGGAGGCACGCGTTGCCGATATTCACAAAGGTGTCGCCGATGAATGCATCTGGCTGGTTGAGCACCCTGCCCTTTATACCGCAGGCACATCTGCCAAATCAGAGGATTTGACTGATCCTGATCGCTTTCCCGTTTTCGATACAAAACGCGGTGGGCAGTATACATATCACGGTCCAGGACAGCGGGTGGCCTACACACTGGTGGATGTGGGCAAACGTGGTCATGATGTGCGCCTGTTCGTGCAACAGCTCGAGGCATGGGTGATCGGAGCCTTGAAAGAATTCAATATAGACGGTGCCATCCGCGAGGGACGTGTTGGCGTCTGGGTAGAGCGTCCTGACAAACCACTGACGCCCTCAGGCAACATCGCAGAGGACAAGATTGCGGCCATTGGAATTCGTCTACGCAAGTGGATTAGCTTTCATGGTATCTCCATCAATGTGGAACCGAATCTTAGTCATTTTGACGGGATCGTCCCCTGCGGAATCACCCAACACGGTGTTACATCACTGGTCGATTTGGGCTTGCCCGTGACAATGGATGACGTGGATGTTGCCCTTAAGAAAAGTCTAAGTACCGTCTTCAACTAACGTAGATAATTAATTTACCGATGCCTGATAGCCCTTTCAGCAACGTTTGACACAGTATCTTCAAAACACCGCCGCTTTATCGCCTTGTTTTCCGATGATGTCTGTCTCAACGGACCTTTAAGGGTAATCAGATGTACGATAAATTGGATGGTCTATTTTTAGACAACAGAAAATGCGGAACTCCAGCGATTGGATTTGGCCAAAAGAGCAACAGTTCTTCGGGTGCCACGTCTTTGCGCAACGCAACCAACAATCCTGTGCCACTAAAGGGTAACAAAATTTGGTCCACCACATCGGACCAATTACACAGCTTTGATCAGAACGAAAACTTGCCAGCACGCAGTGCAATCCGGTTGGACCAATTAACCTGCACCAAAGACACGTCTTTCGACGCGTTGATTTTGGCAAACCGCGATACTCAGGAATATGTTTCAAAGGTTGGCTTTGACGCTTTGCGTCGAATTTTCCTGGCATGATGCCTATAGGCGGCTGGCAGCAGAAGAAACGCATGCCCGCAAATCAAAGCATTCCATGCTTTACAGCCGGCACAATTATCGCAACCCGCGAAGGCGAGAAACGGATCGAAGATCTGCGCCCGAGCGATCATGTTGTGACCCGCGATTCCGGTTTTGTTCAAATTCAAGCAATCAGCCAGCAAAGCTATTCGCCAGCCGAACAGCGCCTGAACATTGATTTCCGCCCTATCGTCATTCCCGCAGGAACATTCAGCAACACACGCGATCTACATCTTTCGCCTGCGCACCGCCTGATGGTGACTGACAGCCAAGCGGAATTGCTGTTTGGATCTTCAGAGGTTCTAGTCGCAGCCAAAACTGCACTCAGCTACGCATGGGTTCACCAACAACCCGCAAATTTTGACGTGACATATTATCACATTTTGCTCCCGGCCCACGAGCTGATGATGGTTGAAGAAATGTGAGCAGAAAGCTTATTATCGGGCGACATGCCTGAACGCGTCCTTGAAACGGGTAAAATTTGGGAAACTTTGGATGGTTTCGACATGAGCAAAGCCATTCATAAAGACACAATTCGTCCCGTTTTGCGCGGACATGAAGCACGCTCTCTTATGCATCGTTTGCTCGACTGCATCGACAAAGTTGCAGCGAAACAAGTCCCAAACAAAGTTTTTTTAGCTGCGGCTTAGTCGCAAACCACTCGATAGCGAAGTTCAGATTCCCCAGAAATTTCCACGCAAGCCCGTGCTTCACGCGGCCTTTTCTCCAACAGCAATGAAATCGGTGGGTTCAAGCGATGCGGGCAGTTGATTTTGGAGCCTCCGCCAAACCGTGACCCTTGCGAACAATCGCGACAATATTTCGCGCATGTTTGGTCATCTCAGTCATTGCTCATAAAGGTTTGCTCCATTAGAACCGCGAGGAATCCTTCGCAACGAACAACTTGTTGTGAATTCTTTATAATGTCAGGAGGCAACCCTATGGCAGACGCAGCCATCCACGGGCACGACCACGAAGATAACCGTGGGTTCTTTACCCGCTGGTTCATGTCCACAAACCACAAAGACATCGGTATTCTATATCTGATCGTCTCAGCCCTCGTTGGCTTTGTATCCGTAGCATTCACCGTTTACATGCGGTTGGAGCTTATGGACCCAGGCGTCCAGTACATGTGTATGGAAGGCGCGCGTTTCGTCGCAGACTCCTCCTCACTTTGTACTCCAAACGGACACCTGTGGAACGTTTTGATCACTGGCCACGGCATCTTGATGATGTTCTTCGTGGTTATTCCTGCGCTATTCGGCGGCTTTGGTAACTACTTTATGCCATTGCAAATCGGCGCGCCTGACATGGCATTCCCACGTATGAACAACTTGTCCTTCTGGATGTATGTTGCTGGTACAACATTGGCGATCTGCTCTGTTATCTCACCTGGTGGAAACGGTCAGCTTGGTTCTGGTGTGGGTTGGGTTTTGTACCCGCCGTTGTCAGTACGTGAAGGCGGCATGTCTATGGACCTCGCAATCTTTGCGGTCCACGTTTCTGGCGCCTCATCTATTCTTGGTGCGATCAACATGATCACAACATTCCTAAACATGCGTGCCCCTGGCATGACATTGTTCAAGGTTCCGTTGTTCTCATGGTCAATCTTTGTGACCTCTTGGTTAATCTTGTTGTCCTTGCCTGTTTTGGCTGGCGCGATCACCATGTTGCTGATGGACCGTAACTTTGGCTTCACATTCTTTGATCCAGCAGGCGGTGGCGATCCGGTCTTGTACCAACACATCCTGTGGTTCTTTGGTCACCCTGAAGTGTACATCATCATCCTTCCAGGCTTTGGTATCATCTCTCACGTAATAGCAACATTCGCACGCAAGCCGATCTTCGGTTACCTGCCAATGGTATGGGCGATCATCGCGATTGGTGTTCTAGGCTTCGTCGTATGGGCACACCACATGTACACGGTTGGTATGTCACTGAACCAACAAGCCTACTTCATGCTCGCAACGATGGTCATTGCGGTCCCAACAGGGGTCAAAGTGTTCTCATGGATTGCGACCATGTGGGGCGGCTCGATTGAGTTCAAAACACCAATGCTATGGGCTTTTGGCTTCTTGTTCTTGTTCACCGTCGGTGGCGTTACAGGTATCGTTCTGTCCCAAGCAGCTGTGGACCGTTACTACCACGATACATACTACGTTGTGGCACACTTCCACTACGTGATGAGTTTGGGTGCGGTCTTTACAATCTTTGCAGGGGTCTACTTCTACCTGCCGAAGATGACAGGTCGCATGTACCCTGAATGGGCTGGTAAACTACACTTTTGGATGATGTTCATCGGCGCAAACCTTACCTTCTTCCCACAGCACTTCTTGGGTCGTCAGGGTATGCCACGTCGTTACATCGACTATCCTGAGCAGTTTGCATACTGGAACGAATGGTCCTCATGGGGCGCGTTCCTAAGCTTTGCATCCTTCATCTTCTTCTTCGGGATCATTGCTTACACATTGCTACGCGGTGCTAAGGCAACTGAAGCGAACCCATGGAACGAATACGCGGACACCCTGGAATGGACTTTGCCAAGCCCACCCCCAGAGCACACGTTCGAAATTCTTCCAAAGCAAGAAGACTGGGACAAACAACACAGCCACTAATTGGCTATATTGATTTAAGAATCAAAAGGCTCCAACGGCGGTTGGGGCCTTTTTTCTGTTCGGGAGTGTGTGGTTGACGGAAATTTCTGAACGACCTAGCGTTGTGGTCATCGAACGAGAACAGGCACAGTATCCACAGATGGGTTATAAATCCTACATCATCTGCACCAGCCCACGCAGCGGCAGCACCCTTCTGTGTCAGCTCTTGGCCAACACCAATGTCGCAGGCGTGCCCAATTCCTATTTCCATAAACCCTCCCTCACCAGTTGGATGGAAGTTCACGATATTGCAGCTAATAACTTTCCCAACCGGTCAGGAACCTTACAGGCAATTTTTGAAAAGGTGCGCAAAGTTGGCATCGCAGAAACCGGTGTATTTGGCCTGCGACTACAAGGCGGCAGTATTAATTATTTTCTGGATCAACTCAAATTTTTGCATCCGGAACAACACTGCGATGTGGACCGACTAAACGCAACCTTCGGGGAAACTGCGTTCATTTTTCTGTCGCGCAAAAACAAACTGGAACAGGCCATTTCATGCGTTAAAGCCATGCAAACGGGGCTTTGGCATACAGCCGCAAACGGGACTGAATTCGAACGTTTGGCACCACCACAGCTCCCCTACTTTGATAGAGAAGCGATCAGACAACATATTTCAGAGTTTGAGGAGGATGACCAAAGGTGGGAGCACTAGTTTACAACAGAAAGCATCAAACCTTTGCGCCTATCTTACGAGGAACTAGCAAAAGATTCCGTAGCAACCTTGAACACAGTGCTAGAGGCGCTCGGACTTCACACATCAAGCACGATTGGAACTAAGGCACCCTTAGCCAAAATGGCTGATGAACTAAGTGAGGAATGGGCAACGCTATACCGCACGGTCCCCAATCAAATCTAAACGCCCGCCTCAACCAAATAACGCGGCCCAGTACCATCCACACGCACGCGATCCTGCGGGTTATACAGCGCGCATTTGCTCAGCGACAAACACCCACACCCAATACACTCATCCAACTTGTCACGCAGCCGCTCAGCCTTTGCTTTACGGGCATCTAGGTCTTTGCGAAACTTGGTGGCCATACGTGTCCAATCGCCTTTTGACGGTGGGCGCCCTTGGGGCAAGGTCTGCATAAGCACACCCAACTCTTTCAACGATACGCCCAGCTCTTGTGCGATCATAACAAAACTAAGTTTACGGATGTCGGACCGGTCATAGCGGCGATGGCCCGACGCGTTTTTTATCGGGGTAACCAGCCCATGCGTTCCATAAAACCGGATAGCTGAAACAGCTAAACCTGTACGCACGGCCACGGCCCCGATGCTAAGTCCCTGTGACGTTGGCATCAAAAAAAACTCTTGATCTCAAGTTAACTTGAGGAATTAAAACATAGAGAGTGTACACATATCAAAGGAAAAATCATGGCTGAGTTAGAACACCTAAACGTCACTGTAAAAGACACACATGCGACCGCCGAAATGCTATGCGATCTGTTTGGANGGGAAATCCGGTGGGAAGGAGCGTCCATTCATGAGGGCTATTCACTGCACGTGGGCAGTAAGACAAGCTACCTCGCACTGTATACACCCCCAGAAACCCCAACGCCTGCTGGCGCGAGATACTACAGTTGCGCTGCCCTCAACCACTTAGGCATTGTTGTGGATGATTTGGACGCTGTTAAACAAAAGGTCATTGCGCGCGGCTATGTCCCCAACAGCCATCAAGACTATGAACCTGGTCGTCGCTTCTACTTTGAAGATGAAAACGGGATCGAGATCGAAGTCATCTCATATGCTTAAACCCAACAGCTGGGCCTGCAACACTGTGTACCCAGCGTCAAAGCACGCCCAGCTTGCTATACTTTGTCACATCCTTTTTTGACCACACCCGCACTAGGCTTGAGAAACTTCAACCAGATGCAAAGCCCACATGCCTTACACTTGGACCAGTCAACCAAACGACCCAACACAGGTCATGCATCTCAAACCGCATGAAAGCCTGCCACCCAAAGGCATGGCCGCCTTCATCCTCGCAACCTTCACGCTTATCTTGATCCCTGCCTTGGCCTTGCTCGGCACGCCCCTGCTGTGGGCCTTGCTGCCCTTCTTATTGCTGGCCGTCTGGGGGATGTATTTCGCACTACAGCAAAACCACAAACAACGTCAGATCCTTGAGGTTCTGACACTCAAAGAAGACCGCGTTAAACTGATCCACACCCCAGCCAAAGGCGGTGCCATCACATGGGATTGCAACCGCTACTGGACCCAAGTTACCAAACACGAGACCAGCGGACCCGTACCAAACTACATAACGCTAAAAGGTATGGGGCGCGAGGTGGAAATCGGGGCCTTCCTCTCAGAAGAAGAACGGATCACGCTATTCGATGATCTTCAACGCGCTTTAAAACGGGCCCCACATTAAAAAAGGCGGGCCAAAGCCCACCTTCTTCATCTTACTAAATAAACTTCGGAGTTTGAGGCAGCGCCTCAACCCCTCATCATGAACACAAACGGTCCTTAACGATCGGGCCGACTGAACCAAAGTCCATCTGCCCCATATATTTGCCCTTAAGAATACCCATAACCTTACCCATATCGCGAATGCTTGTCGCACCCACTTCGGCAACAGCGGCATCAACAGCCGCCGCACTTTCCGCCTTATTCAACTGACGTGGTAAGAATTCTTCGATCACTAGGATCTCTTCGCGCTCACGCTCGGCCAAATCCAAACGATTGCCTTCTTCATAAGCACGTGCGCTTTCATGGCGCTGCTTGGACATTTTGCCAAGAATCATAAGGACTTCAGCCTCACCAACGCCCTCGTCTTCTCCAGCTGCACGGGCATCGATGTCTTTATCCTTGATCGCCGCATGGATCAGGCGCAACGTCGATAGACGGTTTACGGCCTTGTCTTTCATAGCCTGCTTCAAAGCAGCTTGAATTTGCGTTCGTAAGTCCATTTTTGACTCTCATCCCCATGAGCTAGTATTAAGATGGCGACTCTACCCAAACCATACAAACCTTGCAACCGAACAGTTCAATTTCAAGTCACTGTTTTCAAACGACAAAACAAATGCATTCACCCTTGACCCTACAGCCCCCTCGCATTAGTTTCCGCCAAGTTTGCCACACTCCAACATATAGGTCTGCCCATGACAGCGCTTGCACCCACCCGCCCCACCGCTTGTTTAGCTCTGGCGGATGGAACGTTGTTCTACGGCTCTGGTTTTGGCGCGACAGGCCAAACCGTGGCTGAGCTTTGCTTCAACACGTCCATGACCGGCTACCAAGAAATCATGACAGACCCCTCATATGCAGGTCAGGTCGTCACATTCACGTTCCCTCACATCGGTAATACCGGCGTAAACACGGAAGATGACGAAACCGCTGATCCGGTTGCTGAGGGCATGGTGGTCAAGTGGAACCCAACAACACCGTCTAACTGGCGCAGCGCTGGCCCATTGGGCGAATGGTTGGCCACACGTGGTCGCATTGCAATTGGTGGCGTCGACACACGCCGCCTGACCCGCGCGATCCGTCAAGCAGGCGCACCGCATGTTGCCCTGGCACATGATCCAGATGGCAACTTTGATATTGAAGCATTGGTTGCAGCTGCGCGTGGCTTTGCTGGGCTAGAGGGCATGGACCTTGCCAAGAAAGTTACTTGCGCACAATCTTACCGCTGGGACGAAATGCGGTGGGCATGGCCTGCTGGCTACACACGTCTTGAAGACCCAAAATTCAAAGTGGTCGCAGTCGACTTTGGCGCAAAACGCAATATCCTACGCTGCTTGGCCTCTGTTGGTTGTGACGTTACTGTACTGCCAGCAACTGCTACGGCTGAAGACGTACTCGCGCACAAACCGGATGGCGTGTTCTTGTCAAACGGCCCGGGCGATCCTGCTGCAACCGGCGAATACTCCGTGCCAATGATCAAAGGCGTTCTCGAAGCTGACATTCCAGTCTTCGGTATCTGCTTGGGTCACCAAATGCTGGCCCTCGCCCTTGGCGCGCAGACCATCAAAATGAACCACGGTCACCACGGTGCCAACCACCCTGTCAAAGATCACGACACAGGCAAGGTTGAGATCACCTCGATGAATCACGGCTTTGCAGTCGATGCACAAACCCTACCAGCTGGCGTGGTCGAAACACACACATCCCTCTTTGATGGATCAAACTGTGGTATCCGCCTTGATGGCCGTCCTGTCTATTCCGTTCAGCATCACCCAGAAGCCAGCCCAGGGCCACAAGATAGCTTTTATCTGTTTGAACGCTTTGCTGCGGCCATGGCTGAACAGCAGGCTTAACGCCCAACTGACACTCACAAGACTTCTTTTAACGCTCCATTAACTTGGGGCGTTCAAAACTGATGTGGCGTGCGGATTGACGATGTGCGCCCATCAAAAGGTGTCCTGTGAGCAATCAAAGATTAGTCCTGCATGATCCACAAAGCATTGGTGCCACTGGATCTGCGCGCTTGCTGGGCCGTCAGTTGATTGAGGATGGCCACATCACCACGCCCGATTTGGTGCATGCCATCGAACTGCAATCCAAGATGGATGCCCAACTGGGCGAGATATTGGTGGCTGAGGGGTTGATCACACCGCACACGCTGCTCCAAACGCTGGCTACTCAAGCCAACGCACAACTCGTTGATTTAGAACACGGCCCTCCCCGCATCAATTTTGCGAAACCGCTGCCAGCCACCGTTTGCCTCCAATATAAAGTGGTCCCATGGTTACGTATCGCCAATACATTACTTATCGCAACCAGCAGCCCCCTTGAATTTGAACAGTTNCGCGTCGCGATGGGAAACGCCCTCCTAACCCTGCTGCCAGTGGTCGCTGATCCACAACAAATTCAGCGGCAAATCACACGACTGTACGGGGAACAATTGGCGCAAAAGGCTATTACCCAAGTGCTNGCATTGAAAGCTGCCACAATTGGGTAGAGAGCAATCTGTTGCGATCAAAAAAGATCCTGGTTAGCGGCATGGTTCTGCTCTNTATTATATTGCTTTTCCCCTATTGGGCGCTCAGTATTGTGATGCTTTGGGCCGCAGCAACCTTAACACTCACAATCGGGATAAAAGGCGTAGGGTTCATCGCGCAGATCGCACACACGCCGCCTGCACCGCCCTCACAAACACGCGGGTTCCGATTACCTCAAGTATCCGTCATGGTTCCATTGTTGCACGAACAAGAAATCGCAGGGGCGCTTATCAAGCGGTTGGAAAAGCTAACTTATTCCAAATCGTTACTAGAAATTGTGCTGGTCCTTGAAGCCTCAGACACCATCACCCGCGCCACGATTTCACGCACGCAATTGCCTGACTGGATCAGAGTGATCGAAGTCCCGGTTGCAAAGGGGTTAACCACCAAACTACGTGCTTTGAACTACGCACTGGATTTCTGTCGTGGTTCCATTGTCGGGGTTTGGGACGCAGAGGATGTACACAAACCTGACCAAATTGAAAAGGTAGTGACACGTTTTGACCAATCACCCGACAATGTGGTCTGCCTGCAGGGCGTCCTAGATTTTTACAATCCAAGTGAGAACTGGATTTCACGTTGTTTTACAATCGAATACGCAACATGGTGGCGCGTCGTTCTTCCTGGAATTGCCAAACTAGGGTTCGTTATTCCACTCGGTGGGACAACCCTGTTCTTCAAACGAAACGCGCTTGAACAACTGGGGCGGTGGGATGCTCACAACGTGACCAAAGATGCAGATTTAGGCGTTCGCCTTGCCCGCCACAGCTATGTTACCGAATTGACCCCAACCGTGACATATGAAGAGGAAAATTGCCGGCCGTGGCGTTGGGTGCGCCAACGCTCCCGCTGGCTTAAGGGATTTATAATTACCTATTGTGTCCACATGAGAGACCCAAAGAGATTGATGCGCGATTTAGGTTTCAAACGCATCATGGGGTTGCAAATGATCTTCCTCGCCACCTTCTCACAATTCGCATTTGCGCCAGTGCTTTGGTCCTTCTGGATCACAATATTTGGCTACACGCACCCCATTCAAAACGTCCTAGACGAGACAGCTATCCTTGCCCTTATCCTATTGTTTTTCATTGCTGAAATCTTAACCATCGCCATGAGCATGACGGCTGTTTGCGCCCCAAACAGGCGTCACTTGATGAAATGGGTGCTGACAATGCCGCTTTATTTCACACTGGGCACACTCGCCTCATACAAAGCACTATACGAGATGATTGTAACCCCGTTTTACTGGGACAAAACCGAACATGGGGTGTCCAAGAGCAATTAGTTTACCCCTCTTCTTGGCGCCGCGCCGCATCCTGCTTTAGCCGCGTCATGAAGGCCACCGAAATATGGTCGCGCAAAACTCTGCCCGCCGTCTCACCATCATGCGCCTCAATCGCCGTCACGATCGCGGCGTGTTCGGCCTGCGCAATCTCTCCCCGCCCTTCAGCCGACAACGACGTATCGGTCATCAACGCCATTGTGCGGTGGACCAAATCCAATTGCTGCACCAAATAACGGTTGTGCGAGGCAAGGTGAATTTGCTTATGGAAACGACGGTTCGCACGAGCCAGGGCAGTAGGATCGTTCATCAATGCGTTGTCGTCCTCAACCATCTCGCGCAGGATACGCACCTCTTCGTCCGTGGCGTGACGTGCGGCCAAACTGGCGGCCAGCCCCTCCAACTCACTGCGCACCACGTATAATTCTGACATTTGGTTGTGCCCAAGCGAGGCAACAATCAAGCTGCGCCCATCACGTGACAACAATGACTGCGTTTCAAGCCGTTGTAATGCCTCACGAATTGGGGTTCTCGAAACTCCAAACCGCTCTGCCAATTCGCTTTCCACCAATCGATCACCGGGGCGATATTTACCAACATCAATAGCCTCTAAGATCATTGAATAGGCGTCTGTGTTGGGCGATTTCATGGTGCAAATTCCGTACTTTAAGGTTGGCTCAGTTTAGCGTGCACAGCCCCATGCGCAAGCCTATCCACGCACAGTGCTTGCACCCAGACAAATGCCTGATACTTCTGGCTTATGAACACATCTGATCCAGCATCCGCCTTTGCACATGTGACCGATTGGGTCTTTGACCTCGACAACACATTGTACCCCCCCGCCGCACGCCTGTTCGATCAAATCGAAGAGAAAATGCGCACCTTTATGGTCAAGGCATTAGGCGTGGATCTGGACGAGGCAAACCACCTGCGCAAACATTATTGGGAGGTGCACGGCACGACCCTGTCAGGCTTGATGAAAGAACACGGCATTCAGCCCGAACAATTCCTGATCGACGTGCACGACATTACCTTTGATGTCCTGCAGCCGGCCCCTAACTTGGCCGCATTGATCAAGAACCTACCGGGGCGCAGCATCGTCTACACAAACGGCACCAAACCCTATGCAGAACAGGTGCTTAAGGCGCGCGGGTTGGACGGTATCTTTGACGAAGTATACGGCATCGAACACGCCAATTATTTGCCCAAACCCCAGCGTGCGGCATTCGACATCGTTTTTGGACTAGATGGACTGCCCCAACAAACAGCCGCGATGTTTGAGGACGAGGCCCGCAACCTCGAAGTGCCACGCGATATGGGCCTGCGCACGGTTCACGTAGCACCCGAACCTGATCATGCCGATTACGTCGACTTTCACACCGATGATCTGACTGACTTCCTGCGTCAAATCAGCAGGTAGACAACATGCCGCTTGGCCAAACCGCGCCCCACGCCCTACATAAGCCTCAACGAAAGGCGCACCCATGAGCATGCAAACCTGTGACATCCTAATTTCTGGCGGCGGTATCGCGGGCCTTAGTGCGGCAGCGGCCTTTGGCACCGCAGGCTTTAGCGTCATTTGTGTTGACCCAACGCCCCCCATTACAGACCGTGCGGCGACGGGCGCTGACATGCGTTCCACCGCGATGATGCAGCCAGCGCGCGATATGCTGATGGCTGCGGGCATTTGGGATCACCTTGCCCCCCACGCCGCCCCCTTGCAGATCATGCGGATCGTGGATGCAGGCGGTGAAAAGCCAGAGGCGCGGATCGTTAAGGATTTCAACGCCGCAGACATTTCTGATTTGCCGTTCGGTTGGAACTTTCCCAACTATGTGCTGCGCCGTGAGATACTGGCCCGCCTTGATGCGCTGCTAAACGTTGATTTCCGCCCGGGCACAGGAACCACCAGCCTGTTCACCCGCAGCCAAATGGCCAAAGTCACGCTAAGCGATGGCACCAAAGTGCAAACAAAACTGGTGATCGCAGCAGACGGGCGCAACTCCCCCATGCGCCAAGCTGCAGGAATTGAAGTTACAACCAAACGCTATGGGCAAAAGGCACTGGCATTCGCTGTGACGCACCCGATTCCGCACGAAAACGTTTCCACCGAAATCCACCGCACAGGTGGCCCATTCACCTTGGTGCCCCTGCCCGACTTCAACGGGTTGCCATGCTCTGCCGTGGTATGGATGGATGACGGGGCCAAATCACAGGCCCGCATGGACCTTGATACCGCAGCATTTGAAGAAGAAATGTCTGTGCGGTCCTGCCACCATTTCGGCCCCCTAACATTGGCCTCAAAGCGCAGCATCTGGCCCATCATCAGCCAAACCGCATCCGCCCTTAGCGGTCAGCGTATCGCCCTGATCGCAGAAGCGGCGCATGTTGTGCCACCAATCGGGGCCCAAGGGCTGAACATGAGCCTGCGTGACATGGGTGCCTTGCTAGAGTTCGCGACCGCACGACCCGAAGGATTGGGCGATGCAGAGATGTTGATGGCCTATGAAAAGGCCCGCATGGGCGATATCAAACTGCGCGTGCGCGGCATTGATCTGCTCAACCGCGCGAGCCAAGCGTCCAGCCCCGCGCTGCGCGATGCACGCGCTATGGGATTGAATGCCCTGTATAATCTGGGTCCAGTGCGCAAGACTTTGATGCAGATGGGTTTAGGTGTGGCTGGCAAACAAGGTTAAAGGTGACCTGACCACGTCAACCAAACGATAAAGCAAGTCACGATCACAATCAGGTTGAACACCATTCCACCAAACCAATTCAACACGCGGGTTTTGCGGCGTTCCTGAACATCAATCGCATCTAAGAACGTCATAATATCGGAATGGGCCGTGTTGATCGCGCCCATATCAATCCGGCGCATCAGCTTTGGATTGCCACCCAAACCATGCGCCTTAACGATAACAGCCGCCTGTTTGGCCAGTCTTTTGGGCAATAATCTACCAGCATGCGCCACCGCTTTGGTCAGGTTGCGACCACGCGCATTCAGCTTTGCCCGCAAGGCAAGGCGCACCTCTTCCGCTTTGGCGGTGATATCTGCCTGATAATCCATAAAGGCCTTAATAGGACGACGATCCGCCGGCATCAATGCCCTAGCGCCCCCAGATCAAAGCAGCTAAATTGCAATCATGTTGAATTACAATGAATTTGGGACTGGTCCCACGCTTCTAATAGCCCATGGTCTTTATGGGTCTGCCAGAAATTGGGGCGTGATCGCCAAACGGCTCAGCGATACACGCCGCGTTGTTGTGGTGGATATGCGCAACCACGGCGACAGCCCGCGTTTTGATACGCACAGCTATCCAGATATGGCCAACGATCTGGCCGAAGTCATTGAACACATCGGTGCACCTGTTGATGTGCTTGGTCACTCAATGGGCGGCAAAGCATCCATGGCCTTGGCCCTGACGCGTCCTGAATTGGTGCGAAGCTTGATCAGCGCAGATATCGCGCCCGTATCCTATACCCATTCCCAGATACATTTCATTGAAGCCATGCGCGCCGTCGATCTAAACACCGTCACCCGCCGAGCCGAAGCAAGTGAACAGCTAGAGGCACAAGGCGTGAGTGCAGAATTGCAATCGTTCTTCACCCAATCCATTGATATATCANACAAAGTTTGGAAACTGAACTTTGATGCGCTGGCTGCNGACATGGACAAAATTCTGTCTTTCCCCACGCTCGCTGGCTCATATGACGGCCCCACCCTGTTCTTGTCAGGCGCAGAATCTGATTATGTGACCCGTGAACACCGCCCAATTATCAAGCCGCTGTTCCCAAATGCTCGCTTTGCGAAAATTCCGGAAGCCGGTCATTGGCTGCATTCTGAGCGCCCGCGTGCCTTTGAATCAGTAGTGCGTACATACCTTGATGCGGTCTCAAAATAGGGCTAATTTCCGGCATAAACCAGTGAAGTGGCTGATGGTCCAAGGACAGTCGAGCATCGTGCAACAAAAACGGCCAAAAAACACCGTCAAATGTATCTCAAAAAGTGCATCAACCCTTGCACCTGCTGTCCCCAAGCCTATAACCCACGACAATTTGCGGCGCATCGGGTAAGCCGTAACCAACCGAACATATAAGGGGCTGCCGCCATGCCAAAGAGAACTGATATCAAGTCGATCATGATCATTGGTGCAGGGCCTATTGTAATTGGGCAAGCCTGCGAATTTGACTACTCTGGCGCACAGGCTTGTAAAGCCCTTCGCGAAGAGGGTTATCGCATCATCCTTGTGAACTCGAACCCAGCAACAATCATGACCGACCCTGGCCTTGCCGATGCGACCTACATCGAGCCGATCACCCCAGAAGTCGTTGCCAAAATCATCGAAAAAGAACGCCCCGACGCGTTGCTGCCTACGATGGGCGGACAGACTGGTCTAAACACCTCGCTTGCGCTTGAGGAAATGGGAATTTTGAAAAAATACAACGTCGAAATGATCGGCGCGAAACGTGAAGCCATTGAAATGGCAGAAGACCGCCAGTTGTTCCGCGAAGCCATGGACCGTCTTGGCATCGAAAACCCGAAGGCTACAATCGTCACGGCCCCCAAAGGTGAAGACGGTAAAAAAGACATTGCCGCTGGCGTTGCATTGGCCGTTGATTCACTGGATTACGTCGGCCTACCAGCCATCATTCGCCCTGCATTTACCATGGGCGGCACAGGCGGCGGCATCGCCTACAACCGCGAAGATTACGAACACTTCTGCCGCACTGGCATGGACGCTTCCCCTGTGGGTCAGATCCTTGTGGACGAGTCCCTGATTGGCTGGAAAGAGTTCGAGATGGAAGTGGTCCGCGACACTGCTGACAACGCCATCATCGTCTGTGCCATCGAAAACATCGATCCAATGGGCGTGCACACAGGTGATTCCATCACTGTGGCCCCAGCGCTGACATTGACCGACAAAGAATACCAAATCATGCGTAACCACTCCATCGCGGTTCTGCGCGAAATTGGCGTGGAAACGGGCGGTTCAAACGTACAATGGGCCGTGAACCCGGCGGACGGCCGCATGGTTGTGATTGAGATGAACCCACGTGTGTCACGTTCTTCCGCGCTGGCATCCAAGGCAACAGGTTTCCCGATTGCTAAGATTGCAGCGAAATTGGCTGTGGGATTTACGCTGGACGAGTTGGACAATGACATCACTGGCGTAACACCAGCGTCCTTTGAGCCAACAATTGATTACGTCGTCACCAAGATCCCAAAATTCGCGTTCGAAAAATTCCCAGGCTCAGAACCATATCTGACAACGGCGATGAAGTCGGTTGGTGAAACCATGGCGATTGGCCGCACGATCCACGAGAGCTTGCAAAAGGCCCTCGCNTCCATGGAATCTGGCCTAACCGGTTTTGACGAAGTAGAAATTCCAGGTGCGCCTGACAAAGCGGCTGTGGTCAAAGCGATCAGCATGACCACTCCAGATCGTATGCGCACCATCGCCCAAGCCATGCGGCATGGCCTAACTGACGATGAAATCTACGGCGTCACAATGTTTGATCCATGGTTCCTCGCTCGTATCCGCGAGATCGTTGAAACCGAAGAAGACGTGCGCAAGAACGGCCTACCACTCACTGAGGAAGGCTTGCGCCACCTCAAGATGATGGGCTTTACCGACGCGCGCCTTGGCAACCTGACGGGCCGCACGGAAGACAACGTACGTCGCGCACGCCACAACCTTGGCGTTAAGGCCAGCTTCAAACGCATCGACACATGTGCTGCTGAGTTCGAAGCGCAAACGCCGTATATGTATTCCACATACGAGGCCCCAATGATGGGCGAAGTGGAATGCGAGGCACGTCCATCTGACCGTAACAAAGTGGTTATCTTGGGTGGTGGTCCAAACCGCATCGGCCAAGGTATCGAATTTGACTACTGCTGCTGCCACGCCTGCTTTGCGCTGACAGACGCGGGTTATGAAACCATCATGATAAACTGTAACCCTGAAACAGTTTCAACGGATTACGACACATCTGATCGCCTGTATTTCGAACCNGTGACATTTGAGCACGTGATGGAAATCCTGTCCAAAGAACAAGAAAACGGCACGCTGCACGGNGTGATCGTTCAGTTCGGCGGCCAAACACCATTGAAAATCGCACAGGCGCTTGAGGATGAAGGCATCCCAATCCTTGGCACCACACCAGACGCTATCGACTTGGCCGAAGACCGTGAGCGTTTTCAAGAGTTGGTCCAAAACCTTGGCCTAAAACAGCCACACAACGGCTTGGCCCACTCTGACGAAGAAGCCCTTGCGATTGCTGGTGACATCGGTTTCCCATTGGTAATCCGCCCATCCTACGTTTTGGGTGGCCGCGCGATGGAAATCGTACGCGATCAAGCACAGCTTGAACGCTACATCTCTGAGGCGGTTGTTGTGTCCGGTGACAGCCCCGTTCTGCTAGATCATTACCTATCTGGCGCAGTCGAACTTGATGTTGATGCGATCAGCGACGGCAAAGACGTGCACGTGGCAGGCATCATGCAGCACATCGAAGAAGCAGGTGTTCACTCTGGGGACAGTGCATGTTCCTTGCCGCCCTATTCCCTGAGCAAAGAGATCATCGACGAAATCAAAGTACAGACCAAAGCACTTGCACACGGTCTAAACGTTGTTGGCTTGATGAATATTCAGTTCGCAGTCAAAGCCAACGAACAAGGCAAAGACGAAATCTTCCTGATCGAAGTGAACCCACGCGCCTCACGCACAGTGCCTTTCGTTGCCAAAGCAACAGACAGCGCCATCGCGTCTATCGCCGCGCGGGTTATGGCGGGCGAACCATTGTCCAACTTCCCGCTTCGCGCACCATATCGCGAAAACGCGGATTACAGCGAAACCATTCCACTGGGCGATCCAATGACATTGGCAGATCCAGATATGCCATGGTTCTCGGTCAAAGAGGCTGTATTGCCCTTTGCCCGCTTCCCAGGTGTGGACACAATCCTTGGGCCAGAAATGCGCTCAACTGGTGAAGTTATGGGTTGGGATCGCGACTTCCCACGTGCATTCTTGAAGGCACAAATGGGCGCTGGTGTAATCCTGCCACCCGAAGGTTGCGTGTTCATCTCAATTAAGGACGCGGACAAAACAGTAGACATGTTAGAGGCCGCAACTGTTCTTTCCGAACTTGGCTTCACATTCGTTGGCACCAAAGGCACGGCAAAATGGCTTGTTGAAAATAACATTCCATGTGGCCCAGCCAACAAGGTCTATGAGGGCCGTCCAGACATCACTGACTTGATGAAGGACGAGAAGATTCACCTCGTAATGAACACAACGGAAGGCGCACAAGCGGTTGAAGATTCCAAATCAATCCGCTCAATCGCACTCTATGATAAAATCCCATACTACACGACCGCAGCAGGCAGCCACGCGGCTGCACTCGCGATCAAGGCGCAAGCTGAGGGCGATCTAGTTGTAAAATCCCTGCAGGGCTAAATGGCCGACGATCAAATTTTCAAAGCCGCGCTGACATTCAGTCACTGCGGCTTTTTATGCCAAAACCCGCCTACTACACTTTGACTGGTTTCAGGGTAGTCTGACACATCGTACGTCACCGCCTAAATCCCATCAAAAGGTTAATCCCAAATGCGCATATGTATTACTCTGCTTATTTTCGCGTCCCTCACCGCCTGTGGTGTGCCCTTCGTACCGTTCGTTTGAGCACGCGTTAACCAAATTTGGGCCTGTGATTTACAAAAATGATCAGACTGTACAGATTGAGGTGAAAACTGTGCAGTTTGATCCAAATCCAGAAAAAGCTTCGATTTTTCGTGTACCCTAAATGTACAGTTCAAGGGGTGAACTGTGTATTTTGCCGCCCTTTAATCACCACAGCACAACTATTCCCCTAGGTTAACCTAGCGTCCTATGTTGACCTTGACGTCATTTTTTGGCCAACTCAGTCAACTATGAGAGGTCAAAATATGTACACACCAGCAATCACCGGCACTGGGGTTTTCACCCCTGAAAACACAATCAGCAACGCCGAGTTGGTGAAGTCGTTCAACGCATATGCGGACAAATTCAACCTCGAATACGCAGATCAAATTGAATCGGGTGACGTCGCACCGCAGTCCCATTCATCTGAAGAATTCATAGTCAAAGCATCTGGCATTCATAGTCGTTATGTTATTGATAAGGATGGAATTTTAAACCCTGACGTGATGCACCCTTTGATGCGTCAACGCGAAGATGATGAACCATCCTTGATGGCCGAAATGGCGTTGGACGCTGCCCTAAAGGCGCTTAAGGCAGCAGGTAAGACTCCAGCTGATGTAGACGCCGTAATCTGCGCTGCCTCGAACCTAGAACGCGCCTATCCAGCCGTTGCTATCGAGATTCAAGAGCTGCTTGGCATCAAAGGCTTTGCTTTTGACATGAATGTTGCCTGCTCATCCGCAACTTTTGGCCTGCAATTGGCCGCTGATATGATCAAAAGTGGCAGTATTTCCAGTGCCTTAGTTGTTAATCCTGAAATTTGTTCGGCTCACCTAGAATGGCGTGATCGCGATTGCCACTTCATTTTTGGTGATGTTGCAACTGCCACACTTGTTGAGCGTTCAGAAAACGCGAGCGGCCCATATTTTGAAATAAAATCAACGCGTTGCGCTACTAATTTCTCAAACAACATCCGAAACAACAACGGCTTTTTGCGCCGTTCCCGCCCAGGCGGCACATCCGATCGCCGCGACATGCAGTTCATGCAAAACGGGCGCAAAGTGTTCAAAGAAGTGTTGCCATTGGTCAGTGCTCACATCGGATCACACATGGGCGATGAAGGTATTCAAGCAACTGATTTAAAACGTCTTTGGCTTCACCAAGCCAATAAATCCATGAACGATTTTATCGGTAAAAAGGTGCTGGGACGCACCCCTGAAGACGATGAACAACCCAACATCCTGCAAGACTATGCAAACACATCCTCAGCCGGATCAATCATCGCATTCTCAGAGTATTCCAATGACTTAGATGATGGGGACTATGGTCTAATCTGTTCGTTCGGTGCAGGGTATTCCGTGGGATCAGTGATCGTTCAGCGTCGCGGCTAAACGATCTACTTTTTGGAAACGCGTTTGTTGGTTTCTTCAGCCGTTTCAACACGTTCTGAATAGCGATCGACCAAATAGTCAGATCGCCCACGCACCATCCACGTGAATTTGGTTAGTTCTTCCATCACATCAACAATGCGGGAATAAAACGGCCCTTCAGGCAAGCGCTCCTTACCGTCAAACTCAAGCCAAGCCTTTGGAATACTTGATTGATTAGGAATTGTCACCATCCGCATCCAACGCCCTAAAATGCGCATCTGGTTGACGGCATTGAACGATTGCGATCCTCCACAGACCTGCATGATTGCTAGAGTTTTGCCCTGCGTCGGACGAATACCACCCTGCCCCGAAAGTGGGATCCAATCAATCTGGGTTTTCATAACACCCGTCATTGCACCATGACGTTCAGGACTGGACCAAACCATCCCCTCCGACCAAATCGCAAGTTCGCGTAATTCAACGACTTTGGGATGATCGACGTTCTCGTCATCAACCAACGGTAAACCCGTTGGGTTATAGATTCGCGTCTCGCAGCCCAAAAGCTTCAAAACACGTGCTGATTCTTCGACGGCCTTGCGTGAATAACTTGCACCGCGCAGCGATCCGTACAGTAACAAAATGCGTGGCGGATGCCCGTCGTCGCCGGGCGCCCGTAGCGCTTCACTGTCGATGCTTGGCAGCAGCGTTTCGTCTAACGCAGGCAAATCAGGATTAGCCATTTTCGTCTTCGAGATGCAGTTTCATATCGATCAAGACCTGTTGTAACAATGACGTTTCTTTTAACAAACGCTTTGCTTCATTCACCGTAATGATACCATCTTCTATGGATTGCTGATATTTGGACATAAGCATCGCAAACCTTTGACTTAAAGCAATAATATCATAATTCACATCACCTGTTTTTGGCGAATTTGATCGGCGCTCGTCATGTGACAAGGTGGTGCCTTGAAGCTCTGCAAGGGCACTTGTAACGTGCGGATAACCGGCAGCTTTTTCCAAATTGATAACGGCATCAATCGGCATAAAGCAGGTCGCTATGCTCAGAATGATCCGAGTAATAACGTCCTAATGTGGCTTTAGATTTGCCTGTAAGTTCGCATGCTGGCTCAATCCCGACGTCCTTAACAAGTGTCTCTGTATGCTTTTTAAGGTAACTGCTATGTCCGACCATAATCGTATCCCCATCTTCCCCATTGCCCCCACAAAATTACTATGGGGAACCTAGTATTTTTTTCCCATATTTTTGATGAAAATAAAACGTCAATTTACGCCTATCCCAATTTATTGGGAATTAACGAGTAACCGATGTTGCCGCATCTGTTTCAAGGATGGAGTTTTTCTTATCTAATCGTTGGGCCTTTTGTTCAACCCAGTCGTTATTTTCATTGTTTTACTGCCAACTTTACGAGTTCTATTTTGCACCATCCCTCGGGCTTTGCCCCGCAAGATGTATTTTTCAGTTGGCACAAAACTACAATGATAACTTGGTACGGTTGGTGGCTTTTGGCTCCACCCCGCTTGTCCTCAATTTCCGCTCAGCGTAATAGTGCCTATGGCTAAGTTATACTTTCACTATTCAACAATGAATGCCGGCAAATCGACGGTATTGCTTCAGGCTGCGCACAACTACCGTGAACGCGGTATGAAGCCATATTTACTTACTGCACAGTTCGACAATCGTGCTGGTGAGGGGAAAATTGCATCAAGAATCGGGATCGGGACGGCTGCTGATACCTTTGGCGAAAACGACGATCTATTTCTAAAGATTGAGGCGCAAACCAAAGCGGTCGATCTGGCCTGTGTTTTTATCGATGAAGCACAATTTTTATCGAAGGATCAGGTTTGGCAATTGGCGCGTGCTGTCGATGATTTGCATGTTCCGGTGATGTGCTACGGCCTTCGTGTTGATTTCAGAGGTGAACTGTTCCCTGGCTCCGCCACTTTGCTCGCTTTAGCTGATGAAATGCGTGAAATCAGAACCATCTGCCACTGTGGAAAACGTGCAACAATGGTTGTGCGCCAAGACGAGAACAAGAATGTTCTAACCGGTGGTGAACAAGTGCAAATCGGCGGCAACGAAACCTATGTTTCACTTTGCCGCCGTCATTGGCGTATCGCTGTTGGCGACAAAGCTTAGACTTTATTGGGCGCTGAAATTCCGTCGACAAGGTGTGCCTTAAGATTGGCAACCGCCATCAGCCCCATATCCGCACGCACCTCCAGTGCTGCCGTCCCTAAATGTGGCAATAGCACTACGTTTTCGAGGTCGCGCAGCGCTTGTGGCACTGTCGGTTCAAATTCGTATACATCCAAACCTGCGCCACCGATTTGATCGCTCTGAAGCGCTGCAATCAATGCCGCTTCGTCCACGACATTGCCGCGCGAAATATTCACCAGATGGGAATGTGGCTGCATTGCATTCAACACATCGGCATTGACCAGATGATGAGTCTCAGCCCCACCAGGAACAGCAAGAACCAAAACATCCACAGCACTAGCAAGTTCGATCAAGGAACCAAAAGCCGCGGCCTCAAATGGCAATGTTTTATGCGAACGGCTGACATAGCCAACCTTCATGCCAAATCCATAGTGGCATCGGTGGGCTATTGCCTGGCCGATACGCCCCATTCCTACGATACCAACTGTCTTGCCACTAAGGTGAAGCCCTAGCATCTGTGTGGGGTGCCAGCCCTCCCAATTACCCAAACGGACCAGTCGTTCGCCCTCTCCCGTGCGACGCGCGGACATCAGCATCAAGGTCATGGCAATATCTGCAGTCGCGTCGGTCACAGCACCGGGCGTGTTGCTTACGGTTACACCGTGCTGCATCGCAGCATCCACATCAATGTGATTATAGCCCACGCCAAAGTTCGCAAGGATCGTACATTTGGATTCGCTCAAATTGTCAAAAACCGCGGGCTGAAACATGTCACCAAGCGTGGGCATGATACCATGAAACGCGCCCAGCGCGGTTTGCATCTCTGACATAGAAAGCGGCGATGTTTCACCGCGTGCTGTCACGTCAAAATATTTGTGTGCCTCGGCTACAACAACGTCTGGCAATGGTCGAGTGATAAGAACCTTTTTCAAACCATTCGCTCCCCAAGTGGGACATCCTGATCGGGAGACAACAAAACAATTTCTCCAGCTTCATCAGCCAAGCCTAAAACCAGAACCTCCGACATGAATTTGCCGATCTGGCGTGGTGGAAAATTGATTACACCCATCACCTGCTTACCGACGAGCGTTTCAGGTGTGTAATGGGCAGTTACCTGAGCAGAGGTTTTGCGTTCCCCAATTTCAGACCCAAAATCAATCCACATCTTGATCGCTGGCTTGCGTGCCTCTGGATAGTCCTCAGCCCGAAGAACCTTACCAACGCGAATATCGACCTTCATGAAATCATCAAATGTGATTGGATCAGCCATTTGCCAGCTCCTTTGAACGATCTGTCGCAGCGGCGACCGTTTTGTTGATTAATGACGGCAGCCCTGTTTCCAAGTCCATTAGCACTTCAAGCCCAGCTTGGGTGGTGCCGTTTGGACTGGTCACATTTACACGCAGCTGGGATGGGCTCTCAACGGCCTCCTCAGCAAGTGCGCCAGCCCCCGCAATGGTCGCTTTCGCAAGTTGCATTGCCATCGCGGCTGGCAGGCCTTGGGCCTCCCCTGCAGCGGCCAATGTTTCAATCATATGAAAAACGTAAGCGGGGCCGGACCCACTGACACCCGTAACGGCATCAATCTGGCCTTCATTCTCTAATCTTACCACCTGCCCCACGGCCTGAAGCAGCTGTACGGCTTCATCCACACCCTCATTTGATACTGCTGCGTTACCGATGACAGCAGTGATCCCCTTCCCGATTGCCGCAGGCGTATTTGGCATAGCCCGCACAACTGGGGTTTCACGCCCTAGGACGCTTTCGAAATATCCAATGGTGGTACCNGCAGCAACGCTGACAAACACAGTTTCACCGCCGCCCATTTCCTGCAATCGAGGCAACGCTTCAGCCATCATCTGCGGTTTAACCGCGACAAGAACAATGGCTGGCGCGTCCGGTAAATCGCTATTCAGCGCCACATCCGTGCTTTTCAGCCAATCAGAAGGAAACGGATCTAAAACGTGGACGGAAGTGGCAGGCAATCCTTGATCCAGCCAGCCAGCCAGCATAGCAGATCCCATCTTACCACAGCCCAACAACACCAGTCCTTGTTGCGCGATACGACTATTCTTCATGGAGACCCCTTCCAGAAATTGTTTCAGGGCAAAGTGTTACGCGCGGCCAAAGGCCTCTGCAATGGCAACTTGAAGCGCCTCTTTAGGAGTTCGATCCCCCCAAGCCAGCAATTGGAATGCAGGGTAATACCGCTCTGCGCTCATGACCGCGGCACTAATCATTGTGTCGACCTGATCAGGACCAACGTCCTGCCCACCCGCGAGAACCAAGCCATAGCGATACACCGTCAGCTTTTCTTTTTCCCAGTATGTGAAAGATCCTGTCCAGCATTCGTCATTCACAAGATTGAGCAGTTCATACAGCTTTGGCAATTTTTCAGTCGGTGGTTCCATTTCAAAGGTACACACCATGCGCAGCGTTTCATCATAGGCGGACCACGCTAAGGTAATCGAGTAAGTACGCCATTGACCGACAACAGCCATCGCAATGTGATCGTCGGCTATGCGCTCAAAATCCCATTTATGATGCTCAGCAATATGCTCGACCAAATCAATCGGGTGAATATCGTCTTCAAAGATATGTTCCGAAAGGGCCATCGTATCACCTAGTATTGGCTGGTGCTGGGGCGAATTAATATCCCAATCACTAGCTCTTTGCGCAAGAAACTGGTGCAGAGCACACACTTCCTACTAGATATGGTGATGTTGAGCGACCATTCTGGCAACCCTTTATCTGGGGATAACTTCAATAAGTTGTGGAGAACTCCGTAAGCCCCACGAAATATAGCCCATGTGAGTTCAACCCAAAAATGCAAAACGCCCCTTCCAGTAGAAAGGGGCGGTCAACTGCATTGCAGGCAACGTCTCAGTACAGAATCGTTACCTAATCTTGCTCGGTTATTTGGCTTCTAGCGAATTTAGGCGCGCCTTTAGCGCCTCGTTCTCTTCACGAGCTTTTTGGGCCATTGCACGGACCGCATCGAATTCTTCACGGGTCACAAAATCACGATCCGCCAGCCAGCGATCCATCAAGGATTTCATCGCTGTTTCAGCTTCATCTTTGGCACCTTGGGCAACACCCATAGCATTTGTCATCAAATGGGAAATGTCATCAAAAATTTTACCACGAGCTTGCATCACTGTCTCTCCTTAGTGCTTGACCTCTATATGGGGACGCGCACACCTTAGTGCAAGGTTGACTTACCCTAACCCACAGAGGCATTCAGACGCACATGAACGCATTACTCCCCTTCCCAAACATTTCACCAGAGGTTTTTTCGATATCCGTATTCGGCTTTGAATTGGCCTTGCGTTGGTACGCGCTCGCTTACATCGCTGGTATTCTCATTGGCTGGCGGATGGTTGTTATGACCGTCAAAACTTCGCGCCTTTGGATCAAAAATCAGCCTGTTATGACACCGACGCAGATCGAAGATTTGCTGACATGGGTCATCTTAGGAGTCATTTTTGGTGGTCGATTGGGATATGTCCTGTTCTATCAACCCAGCTATTATCTACAGAACCCCAGTGAGATTTTGTATGTTTGGCAAGGCGGCATGGCATTCCATGGTGGTCTTCTCGGTGTGATCACCGCTGGCTTGATCTTTACCACCCGATATAAAATTCCGAAACTAAGTGCTGCGGATATCATGGCGCTTGGTGTTCCGCCCGGATTATTGTTGGGCCGCCTAGCAAACTTTATCAATGCAGAGTTATGGGGCCGACCAACTGACCTGCCTTGGGGTGTCGCCTTCCCAACACAAGCCGCACAGTTCTGCCCAGATGTTATTGGTGTATGCGCACGCCACCCTTCGCAATTGTATGAAGCGCTACTTGAGGGATTAATCCTTGGAGGTCTCTTGTTGTGGTTGGCATGGCGTCGCGACGCCTACAAAACTCCGGGTCTGATCGCAGGCACATTTTTCCTAGGCTACGGCATTGCACGCTTNGCTGTTGAATTTGCACGTCAACCCGACGCGCAGTTTGTATCTGCGGGCAACCCACTTGGACTAGCGCTAGAAATGGGTGGGTATGGCCTAACGATGGGTCAATTGCTGTCCGTTCCAATGATTGCACTTGGGCTTTATCTGATCCGTCAAGCACGGCGCATGATAACAGCATGAACCTACACGATCTATTAGTAGCCCAGATTACTGCCAACGGGCCAATGCGTATCTCCGACTTCATGGCAGATTGTCTGCTTCATCCAGATTTTGGCTATTACACAACCAAAAATCCGTTTGGTGCATCTGGTGATTTTGTAACAGCGCCGGAAGTCTCTCAAATGTTTGGGGAGTTGATTGGACTGTCATTGGCCCAAGCGTGGATTGACCAAGGATCACCCGCATCCTTTGCCCTGGTTGAGTTCGGGCCTGGACGCGGAACGTTGATGGCTGACATCTTACGCGTCACCAAAGGGGTCAACGGCTTTCACCGGGCGGCACAGATCACATTGTTAGAGGCTTCTGCCAAACTGAGAGCCCTTCAAGGTGAAACCCTGCAAGGCTATACGCCCATTTGGATTGAGGCCGCTGATCAGATTCCTTCAATGCCAATATTCGCGGTTGCCAACGAATTCTTTGACGCCTTGCCAATCCGTCAATTTGTTCGCGATGGCGCAGGATGGCGCGAACGTCAGGTGGGTTTAGACGATAAAGCACTCGCCTTCGGTTTAGGCCCAAATACGCCACAACCTGCGTTGGTGCATCGCCTAGAGGACACAAACGACGGTGATATTGTCGAGGATTGCGCCGTCGCATCACCCTTCGTGAACACCGTAGGCTTGCGTATCAAACAGCACGGTGGTGCCGCCCTATTCATTGACTATGGCGACTGGCGCAGCTTGGGCGACACACTGCAAGCCATCAAGGACCACGAACACGTTTCGCCGCTTGTGCAAGCTGGCCAATGCGACATCACAGCCCATGTTGACTTTGAGGCGATCGCAAACGCCGCGCCCTGCCCTTACTCACGCGTAACCCCTCAAGGCGTATTCCTTGAACGATTAGGCATCACACAACGTGCACAAGCCCTTGCCCAAAACATGGATAGTGACGTTCTTAACGCGCATATTGCAGCACATCGCCGCTTGACCCACCCAGATGAAATGGGAAACCTGTTCAAAGTTATCGGCCTGTATCCCGAAGCGGGCAGCCCACCTGCAGGATTAGAAAAATGACGCTAGAGATTCTTACCGCTGACGCATTAGCTGCAACACGACACGGTTTCTTCACCCGTAAAGGCGGCGCATCCTCAGGAATTTTTCAGGGTTTAAACTGTGGCGCTGGCAGCTCGGATCAATCTGAAGCAGTCATAATCAACCGTGGCCGTGTGGCTGATGCCATGCAAGTCCCACATGATCATCTAATGGGTGTCCATCAAATTCATTCTGCAGACGTTGTTACTGTTCATACTGCGAATACAGATCGTTCAAAAGCGGACGCCCTTGTGACAGCAACCAAAGGCATCGCACTTTCGGTACTTTCCGCCGATTGCCAACCTGTTCTGTTTGCCGATACCCAAGTTGGGGTCATTGGTGCAGCACACGCGGGTTGGAAAGGCGCATTAGACGGCGTCTTAACCCAAACAGTCGAAGCGATGATCGCACTTGGTGCGAAACGCAAAAATATCTGCGCTGCGATTGGTCCATGCATCAGCCAACGCGCTTATGAGGTTGGGCCAGATTTCATGGATAACTTCATAGAAGAAGACCCTGACAANGCAAACTTTTTTTCTCAAGGCAACGGAGACAGGTTACAATTTGACCTGCCCGCCTTCGGACTAAAGAGTTTGCGAGAAACNGGTATCGCCACTGCAGAGTGGACCCGCCACTGTACTTACAGCGATCCCGAACGTTTCTACTCTTATCGTCGTAGTGTTCACCAAAAAGAAGCCGACTATGGGCGGCTGATCGCTGCAATCAGTCTTTAATTGGGATTCAAATCAGGCAACCAGGGNCGTAAACTTGCCCAAATTGAACAGCTGCTACAATCCAACAACCTATGGTCATGCTAATTTCGCCCTATATACAGGGCTTTATCACTTTGAGGCAAAATCGCCATATTCTCTGTTCAGAAAACAGTAAAATTCTTCAGATTTTATGTTCACTGCCAAATTCAAACCCCATTCACTCGCCATATTGATCTCAAAAACGGTTTGAAAATGATCCAAACGAAATCGAGCTGGAGAACAACATGAAAACGAACACACGCTTTATTAAATCAATTTGCGAAACTGNAGCCAAAGAGGACGTGGCAATGCCATTGGCCCGTGGAGCAAGACGCGCAGCATTTATTGCCAAACGCAAAGACAACGAANTTCCTGTTCAGAAAGCAGCTTAAGACGCCTAGACGCGTTAAAATGTAATGAGTGCATTATTTAAGTGTTGGTTAGCCCATCGCGCGATTCGCGAGGCGGGTTTTCTGTTGTTGGCCCAAATATGGCTGAATTATTTCAGGATTTGGAGGCAATCCTCGACAAATTTGGCCATTATTAGGAAGGTGCTCTCTAGTGTNCTTAAACTTTTGACAATTCTACCCTTTAAGCGGGATTGTAGTTCTATCGAACCACATAAATTATGTGCGTCCGGTATTGTTGGTGGGGCCAGCTTCGGATGCGATTCCAACTTGAGGATTGTCGCATTAACATTTCTATTGGCCACCAAAGCCAACAAACGTTTTTACCCCAGCGTATGCTTGAACATACGCAAACCACGCGTGCGATTACATCGATGACACGGAATTTCGAAGTCGCAGCATTGCGCGAAGATTAAAAAATGCACGTTGCCCAATTTAAAGAGCCTGCAATGCCATTATTTGATTCCACATTTTCAGCATTCGCGCGTGGATCATTGATGTCGACAGCACAGGGTTATGTGGCAATTGAAGATCTTTTACCTGGTGACAACTTGCACATCTCGTCTGGTGAAGCAGCAAAAATATTGTGGATTGGTTCAAGCACCTTTGTCCCAGCCGCACCAGACCGGCGCATGCCTTTGGACCAGATTATGGCCAACACGTTCGGTGTTTCCCGTCCATCATCGTTTCTGACGATTGGCCCATCGGCCCGTCTGTTACAAACGCCACACCATTTGCGCGGCAACCAGGGTGGCACGCAAATGTTCACCCATGCCAGCGAATTT
>JGI24538J26636_10000056_pt1 | contig 30976 bp, 33 predicted proteins | sample SouAtlMetagenome_FD_26636 | JGI IMG/M metagenome (IMG submission 26636) | reverse complement strand
CGCCCAGAGGGTGCAACGCTGGCGCAAAGCAACAGCCGCCTGCATGAAATGGCCGATTACTTTGAGGCCAAGATGGAAAATGGTCCCAAGTTGCTTTGGGGNACAGCCAACATGTTCTCAAACCGCCGCTACATGTCAGGGGCCAGCACCAATCCTGACCCTNATGTATTCGCTTACTGTGCCTCTATCGTGAAGAACGCGATGGATGTGACACACCGATTGGGCGGTGAAAACTATGTGCTGTGGGGCGGTCGCGAAGGGTATGAAACCCTTTTGAACACCGACCTGTCGCGCGAGTTGGAACAGATGGGCCGCTTCCTAACCATGGTGGTTGAGTACAAACACAAGATCGGGTTCAAGGGCGCGATCCTGATCGAACCAAAACCCCAAGAGCCAACAAAACATCAGTATGACTATGACGTTGCCACAGTTTACGGCTTCCTCAAGCGCTTTGGNCTTGAGGACGAGGTGAAGGTGAATGTTGAACAGGGTCACGCGATTTTGGCGGGTCACTCGTTTGAACATGAACTGGCGATGGCCAATGCTTTGGGCATCTTTGGTTCTATCGACATGAACCGCAATGATTACCAATCCGGTTGGGACACCGACCAATTCCCCAACAACGCNCCAGAGGCGGCAATGGCCTATTACGAGGTGTTAAAGGCGGGTGGCTTCACCACAGGCGGCACCAATTTCGACGCCAAATTGCGNCGTCAATCACTTGACGCCGAAGACCTAATTGCAGCCCATGTTGGCGGCATGGACATCTGTGCACGCGGCCTAAAAGCAGCGGCAAAAATGATAGAAGACAAGGCGTTGGAAGGCCCACGCGAGGGGCGCTACGCCGGTTGGACAACCGACGATGCACAGGCGATGTTGGGCAATGGGGCGACACTGGACGGAATCGCGGCACAGGCCGAGGCGCGCAGACTTGATCCGCAACCGGTGTCAGGCCAGCAAGAAAAGCTAGAAAATATCGTAAACCGCTACGTTTAAGGTTTTTGGGCGGGGGTTATGACCTCCGCCCGGCTTTCACAATTGACCACGTAGGTTCCAAAGCTCTGGAAAAAGTTCGACCTCAAGCATCTTGCGAAGATATTTGACACCAGACGTCCCACCGGTTCCACGTTTNAAACCGATTATCCGTTCGACTGTTGTGACATGGTTAAATCTCCAGCGTCGAAAATAATCTTCTAGGTCGACAAGCTTCTCAGCCAATTCATAAAGATGCCAATGCGCTTTCGGATCGCGGTAAACTTGTGTCCAAGCATCCATGACTTCTNTGCAAGCTTGATGNGGAGCGTCCATCCGATATNCTTCAGACGGAAATGTCATATCCAGTTCATGTGCAAGGCAATCTAATGCTACGTGATAGAGTGATTTTTTGCCCANCTCTTGCGCCAACATGTGATGCAAATCAGGTCGATGTTNGTGGACCTTAACCATAGAGCGGTTGCGGTTACCGACGATAAACTCAATCAATCGGTATTGATGCGATTGAAAACCCGAAGACGCGCCTAGATCGCCGCGAAACTCCGTGTATTCACTTGGTGTCATGGTGCGCAACACGTCCCATGCATTGTTAAGCTGCTCAAAAATACGTGCGACGCGTGTCAGCATCTTGAAAACAGGTGGGAAATCCTTTTGNGCGAGCTTTTCGCGCGCAGTGCTTAATTCGTGCAAGGCCAACCGCATCCAAAGCTCTGAGGTCTGATGCTGAATAATAAAGAGCATTTCATCGTGTGCATCAGATTGAAGGTTTTGCGATCCCAGGATGGGATCAAGCGACAGGTAGTCAATATAGCTCATATCTTTGGCAAAAGACATTTTTGCGCCATCTTCTTCTGGGTTGTAAGCCGTCATGGGTGGGTCTCCGCTTCAAGTTCGGGTTTTCAAACGCCAATGATGTTTGATTGCAAAATTCAATCGATTGGGCACAGCCAAGAACAGCGTATTTATCAAGCCGCCTAAAGGGCCAGTGGCGAGATTCCGGAATGAACACTCTATGCCTATTATGTCCAACTTCAAAACGTCATCGCTTTCATTGCTCTGCCTATTTATCCATGAACTCAGCCCATAGCACGCTTTGCCCTGTCCGCGCGCTTTCTTGTGCGGCCATGCCCATTGCCACGGCCCGCAATCCATCCTCAAACGTCACGTCTGCAACATCACGCTCCCCGCGCACCAAGGCCAAGAAACCCTCGTGTTGATAAAATGTAGACCCGTTGTGATCCCCGGCATCCAGCAATGTGGGATCAACGGGGATTTCGCGTACCTCTGGCCCGCTGGGATTGCGCGGGCTGACGATCAATTGCGGGATTGGGGCATCGCCCAGATGCGCAGGCCAGAAACGGCCCGGCCCTGGCACAAGCGCCTCGATCTTNCCTTTGGGGCCAACCACGCTCACCTCTTCTTGATAACGCGATCCTTCGGCAAACATGCACAGTTCCAGCATCGCNCGCATCCCGTTNTCAAAATCCACAATGACATAACCGTTGTCGATNATATCTGATGTTTGACCGTCATAAACCTCGTCCAAATGGTTCACGTTCTGGCCCGCACTGGCCATGATCCGCACGGGTTCTGATTTGGTCAGCAAACGCATCAGATCAAAGAAGTGACAACATTTCTCAACGAATGTGCCACCCGATTTGGCGTTAAAGCGGTTCCAATCGCCGACCTTTTCAAGGAACGGGAAACGGTGTTCGCGGATCGACAGCATCTTGATCCCACCAGTGGCCTCTTCCACCTCTGACCGCAGGGCAGCGATTGGCGGCATATAGCGGTATTCCATCGCGACCCAAACGGGGGATGGATAGGTTTCGCTGAACTTGCGCACACGGGCAAATGCGTTTGGATCTGTGAACAGTGGCTTTTCCACCAAGATCGGCAAAGACCGCGTTTGGGCGATCTGTTCCAACTGTTCCAAATGCATAAAGTTCGGGCTGATAATAACCAGACAATCCAACGCCTCAATCGCCAACAGGGCATCAATACTGTCACAGAACTGCGCGTTGGGAGCCAAGGTTTTGGCGATCCCTGCCATGCCAACATCGGGTTCAAAGATGGCGGCCACGTTGGTGTCAGGTAGCAAGGCGATATTGCGCAGGTGCTCTTGTCCCATCATGCCGCAGCCGATGATGCCGTAGTTGATTAACTTAGCCATGTTCGTATTCCTATTTCAGTCTTTGCACATAGATTGCGCGTGATGGGTCAAACCAAGTGCGTGAAAACTCGACCGCTTTGGGGCCGTCTGCCCAACTAAAGCGTTCGATATATCCTGTCAGCGCACCGGCAGGTTTTGTAAAGGTGTCAGGGGTCCAATCTGGTACAGCGGCCACGCTGACGCGGTCCTCTGCCGAGGTGATCCAGAACCCCAGATGTTTTTGGTAAAAGTGGTACAACGAATCCGAAAGTGCGTTGGGGGGCAAGGTGCCCGCATCCNCGTCGAGCCAGATTTCCTCAATCGCGATGATTGTTTCATTCAAATAGCGCAGGCGACGAATCCGCGTGCCGTGATCNGCCGTTCCAAACTGGGGCAAATCAGCGGGCTTTTCCAATGCCTGTACATCCAATGTATCCGCGCGCGGCAACCCCCCGCCCTCAGGCAACTCAAGGCGGAACATACTGTATATGCTGGCCTCATCCGCGCCNTGGCGGATGTAGTTGCCCGACCCCTGAAGACGATCCAGCATCCCCTTTTTCTCNAGTATAGCAAGGGCTTTGCGCAGGGTGCCCACGGAAGTGTTCAACCCATCTGCCATCTCGCGTTCAGGCGGCAACCGTTCCCCATCCATCAAACGCCCAGCCGCAATATCGCGTATCAGCAGTTCGCTGATCTGCACATATTTGGGCAGCGCATTGGAATTTTTGGGTTGGTCAGACACAGGGCTCCTCATCGCGCGCAAACGCTGGAATGAAAGAATTGATACACCATTGATTTACACTAGATCGATTGCTATGCAATATGAAATTGATTAATTTTCGCAGGTTTCAAAATGACAGTTGTACCAATCACATCGCCCGATCTGACGGCCTCTGAGGTCTCGTGGTTTTCAGCCCTATGTTCGGACGACTATCAGTTTTTGGGTGTGCCGGACGGCGACTTGCGATCCAGTTGGGCACATTGTAGCGACATCGTTAAAACCGCAGAACAGCAGGGTTTTCGCAACATCCTGTGCCCCTCCTCTTATCAGGTTGGTCAGGACACGCTGTCTTTCGTGGCAGGCTGTGCCCCGATCACCAAAGACATCAACCTGCTGGCGGCTGTGCGCTGCGGCGAGATGCAGCCCATCATGCTAGCCCGCACCATTTCGACGCTGGACCACATGTTGGAAGGGCGTTTGACCGTCAACATCATCAGTTCTGATTTCCCCGGCCAAAAAGAAGACAGCAACTATCGCTACCTACGCTCCCGCGAGGTTGTGGAAATCCTCAAACAGGCTTGGACANAGGANGAGATCAATTATTCTGGCGAGGTCTATGACTTTAAGGGGCTCACCACAGACCCCGTCAAATCATACCAAACAGGCGGTCCNCTTTTGTATTTTGGCGGCTATTCCCCAGCGGCGCTTGAGCTGTGCGGTCAGCACTGTGACGTTTACCTGATGTGGCCTGAGGTACAGGACGCATTGGCAGGACGCATGAAGGCTGTGAACCAAGTGGCCGAAAAATATGACCGCACATTGGATTACGGGCTGCGCGTCCACATGATCGTGCGCGACACCGAAAAAGAGGCGCAAGAATACGCGGAATACATCACATCCAAGTTGGATGACGAATATGGCCGCATGATCCGTGAACGTGCTTTGGATTCCACGTCCCTTGGTGTTTCACATCAGGCCAAGAACCGTGAACTGGCCGATGAGTACGGGTACATCGAACCTAATTTATGGACTGGCATAGGTCGTGCGCGCTCTGGCTGTGGTGCCGCATTGGTTGGTTCCGCGGATCAAGTTCTAAGTAAAATCGAAGACTACAAGAAAATGGGTATTCGGGCCTTCATCTTCTCTGGCTATCCCCATATTGAGGAAGCTGAATATTTCGGCAAACTGGTCATGCCACACCTGGAAACCTGTTCACTTCCACATACATATGGTCGAGTACCAGCTGCCACCCCACTCACACCCCTTGCTGCAGGAGTACGCCGTTAATGGAACGCGTCACACTTTCCCCCTCCCTTGAACTTAGCCGTATTGTCTATGGCATGTGGCGCGTTGCGGACGATGCCGACACTTCGGTCAAACACGTTGAGGCGAAAATCAACGCCTGCCTCGATCAAGGCATAACCAGCTTTGACCAAGCCGACATTTACGGCGATTATTCGGCTGAGGCTGTATTGGGCGAAACCCTGCGGGCCGTGCCGTCCTTGCGTGCCAAGATGGAGATCGTGACCAAGTTCGACATTATCGCGCCCTGCGGCAAATACAGCGATGCGCCGGTCAAATATTACGACACATCCACCGCGCACATTAACGCATCCGTTGATGCGTCCTTGACCAATATGGGTATCGACCACATCGACCTATTGCTGGTGCACCGCCCCAACCCGCTCATGGATCACAATGAAACTGGCGCGGCCCTTGATGCATTGGTTGCATCAGGCAAGGTTGGCAACATCGGTGTGTCCAACTTTAAACCATGGGATTGCGACCTGTTGCAATCTGACATGAAAAACCCGCTGGTCACCAACCAGATCGAAATGTCTGCAACAGCGCATGAATGCCTGACCAACGGCGACCTCGCCTATCACCAAAAGAACGGCCAGCACGCAATGGCATGGTCCCCTTTGGGCGGTGGTTCTTTGATGAACGGCAACACCAACGTGATGAAAACCCTTGATGTGATCGCAGACGAAAACGGTGTGGACCGCGCGGCAGTTGCTGTGGCTTGGATTTTGGCACACCCTGCCAAAGTACTACCTGTCATGGGCACCAATAACCTAACCCGCATCGCTGGTCTTTCAGACGCACTGAAGGTCAACATGGACCGCATCACGTGGTTCAAAATCTATACAGCAGCACTGGGCCGCGAGGTCGCTTGATGAAAGATATGGCATCTGAAATGACAGATCAAACGGCGCAAAACTTCGCCCCTGACGGCGACAACACGCGATTGCTGCGGGACGCCTTTGGGCGTTTCGCAACCGGCATCACCGTGATCAGCACAAAGACGGATGACGGCGTAATCGGAATGACGGCCAACAGCTTTTCGTCCCTCTCGCTGGATCCTGCCCTTGTGATGTGGTCGCCTGGGATTAACTCCAGCCGGTTCAAACATTTCTCACATGCCAAACATTTCGCAATCCATGTACTATCAGACCAGCAAAAAGATATCTGCGAAGCCTTCGCTAAAAACGGTTATGCCTTTAGGGATATAGAGCACGGTCTCAACACACACGGCGTCCCATTGATAGAAAGCTGCATTGCACGTTTTGAATGCAGTCACGTCGCAACACATCCCGCTGGAGACCACGTAATCGTAATTGGACAAGTCAACAATGCACAAGTAAGAACTGGCAGGCCTCTGGTGTTTTCCTCAGGAAATTATGGGGTAATTGAAGAGCTCTAAGAAAAATGTGGACAGCTTTCACCCATGTTGCCTTTGTTGCCGATACATCATGTTGGTGAGCTGCTCGAAGGCCATAAAAACGTTCTGTGGCAATTAACGAGCGAATACCAACGACGCTAAAAAGCAAGGCAGGCTGCAAAAATGGCGTAATCCAACTTTTCACCGGGTGCCCAACTCACTGTAACTTACGAAAGAGCAGGTTCAGGCCCTAGGATTAAGATATTTGTTGAAACAGCCACGTTTATCGTTTGCAACTCAGTTTCTAGCAGGCGCAAGTGTATCGCGAAAAACTAGGCTCGCTTCAAGTTCAACAGCTTCGATTTGCGTCCCTTCATTTAACAGTTTTATCAGGGCCTCTCCTGCCCTGCGCCCCATCTCACGGTGAGGAACGTGGACAGTTGTAAGTGCAGGATAGGCGATTTCTGCCAATTCAATGTCGTCAAAGCCGATGATGGATACATCCTGTGGTACTTTGAAACCCAGCTCTCGTGCCCTTCGCAAGGCACCCACAGCCAAAACATCATTACCGCAAAAAACAGCAGTTGTCTGCGGTGCTGCTTTCATCACCTGTTCAAACGCAGTTGCGCCTTCCTCGATACCGTACGTTGTCTTCACAATATGTAACGTTTTAGCACAAAGGTTAGCTGCAACCATCGCGTCCTCTATTCCCAATTGGCGCGCCTTTGCTCGGTCGTTCAGGATAGTTTCCGCCGAAACTAGTGCGAGATTTCTGTGGCCCAAATCGATCACTTTCTTAGCCATTCTGCACATAGCTTTCTGATTGTCGAAGCCAATCGAAGGACGTGATAGGCTAGTATCAAAAGCCCACGTTACAAGTGCAGGCACCGCTTGAGCTTCAAGAAAGCGATAGATCTCTGGGCTGCGCGCATGCCCTATGAGCAGTAAGGCATCAGCACCACGCCCAACAAGCGCGCGAATTTGTTCTTCCTCGATGTCCTCGCGATAAGAAGTACTGGCAACCAACATAGTAAAACCATGTAGATGCAGCTCGTCTTGAAAGGCCTGCAGACCACGAGCAAAAANAGCATTTCCCATTGTTGGTATAATTGCACCGATTGTGTCTGTCCGACGCGACGCCATCGCACGTGCACCAAAGTTTGGCGAATAGCTCAGCATTTTGATAGCTTTGAGAACTTTAGTACGAGTCTTTTCTTTGACCTGATCTGGAAAGTTCAAACAACGCGAAACCGTCGCGGTGGAAACTTTTGCCGCAGTTGCAACATCTTGCAAGGTTGGGGTCGGTTGTTCTTTTGACATCGATATCCACAATCACGGCCCGGTTTTAGGCCTTATTAATGCAATACAAAGTGTATGAAAAAAATGAAATACCCGCAATAGAAATGTAAGCTCTTGCATTTTATTATTGTAAAGGCTTACATTGTTAAAACTAGAGATCACGATTACGAGAGGCCACAGCATGCAATTACTTCTTTCAATGCTATTATTTGCAGTTTTCAGTGCGAATGTGGGCCTTGGTTCTTATTTCAACTCTGCATTTCTGAACGATATAGGCGAAATGTTAGTTTTGTCAGGTGCCGCAGTATTATTCGTATTCGCAATTCTAAAAAAAGAAGCTGACGCTAAAAAATAGCGCTGCAGTAACCGTCCAGGGAGGACACTAAATTGTTCAAAGATATCAAAAAAGTGAAAACAGTTGAGCGCCGTAATTTCTTGAAATTAGCAAGCTCAGGTGCATTTACAGCAGCCGTAGTAGCTGGTGCTGCGGGATCGTTATGGTCAACCGAAGCCACAGCACAAACTGCAAAAGAAGAAAACGATCGTGAAAAAGCCGCTGATCATGTGATGACGATAGCGACCGCTTATGTGTTGGGAGCAACACGCAGCTATCCCATCATGCAGTTAGACCTAAAAGAAAACATTCAAAATGCCACAAACGGAAAAGTNTACGTAAAGCTGGCACCTGGCGGTCAGCTTGGTGCAGGCGGCGCTTTAGCGCAATCTGTGCAAACGGGTACAATTCAGGCCGCACAGCACTCGCTGTCTAACTTTGCACCATTTGCAAGCGTAGTAGACCTCATTAACATGCCCTATCTGTGCGGCTCCAATCAACGCTTCACCAATCTTGTACATTCAGATGTTTGGGCACAAGAAGTGAACCCAAAGGTAGAAGCAGCTGGCTTCAAAGCATTGTTCTACGTAAACATTGACCCACGCGTTGTTGCTGTTCGTAAGGGTGGAGCAGGTGCTGTGATGACCCCAGGTGATTTAGACGGCGTAAAATTCCGCGTTCCTGGTTCGGCAATGTTGCAGCAATACTACCGCATGGTTGGCGCGAACCCAACACCAGTTGCATGGGGTGAAACACCATCAGCAATTGCGCAAGGTGTTGCAGACGCACTCGACCCATCTGTTGGCGCGTTGCTTGTGTTTGGTTTCAAAGACTTGCTTTCACACGTAACATTCACACAGGCAGTACCAGACTCACAGGTTTATTCCTGTAACCTCGAATGGTTCAATTCCATGCCTGCCGATGTTCAAGACGGCATCATGGAAGCTGCTGAAATTACCCGACAACAGAACCTTGCCAAGGTGCCATCTGCGCGTAACTTCGCCATGGCTGAACTGCGCAAAGCTGGCGTTGAATTCCACTCGTTGTCCGATGACCAATTGGGTGAATGGCAAGCGGCAGGTGGATACCAATTACCAGAATGGGACAGCTTTAAGAAAGACCTGGCGGGTTCTATGGACACCTTTGCAAAGATTGAAGAGGCTGCTGGCACCCAAGGACGCTACTACGTTCATGACGCCTAATTAAATCCATTGGCGCGCATCCAAGTTGCTGCGCGCCATCTAGGGCCAAACAGCCATAAATTTTATCCTGACGCGGTCAATCCACTACGAGGGGCTGCGTCCATTAGGGAGGTCTGCCATGAGTTTGCTTCAAAAACTGGACAAGAACGCCGAACGATGGATGCTTTTAGTTTTTTATGTAATCTTAGTATTGACCATGGCAGTTGAGGTATTACGCCGTGAAATTTTCGCTTACTCCTCAATATGGGGCGAAGAAATAGTGCGCTATTCATTTATTTATTTAGCGTGGATCGGAGCGGCTGCGGCGGTGAAAGAACGTGTACACATCCGCATTGATGTGTTGATCCANTACGTTGGCCCACGCGTGAAAGCACTCATTTACATATTCGGTGATCTGGTAATGTTCAGCATTGCGGCAATCGCACTCTACTGGTCATGGGAATCCGTCCATGTATCNTGGAAATTTGGATCAGTTAGCCATGGTCTTCGTATTTCCATGGTGTGGTTCTTCATGGCGGTGCCTTTGGGCTTCGCTATTATGATTGTCCGCCTCACACAGTCTTTGTTGCGCGATATCGGCTCACTTCGTGACGGAACCCCCGTCTACGAAGGCGACAAACTGTTTGATTGAGGATAAAGACATGCTTTTTGGACCCACTGAAACAGTAGTTATCCTCGGATGGGATTTCTACATCCCTGTAATCGCATTTGTTATAATGTGTGCATTAGCAGTGCCTATCTGGGCATCTATCGGTGTCGCAGCGACGATGATGTTGCTCATGGCAGGAGATTTGCCTTTGGCCCTACTGGGCGAAAGCTTATTCCACGGCATTGACGCTTTCGCATTAACGGCTATCCCGCTGTTTATACTCACCGGAGACATACTTGTACGTACGGGCCTGTCGCGCAAGTTCCTAAANGTAGCCGAGGCGCTNACGCAGTTTGCAAAAGGTGGGTTCGGCTCAGCGACCGTTTTGGTCTGTGGCATGTTTGCCGCAATTTCAGGTTCAGACGCTGCTGGTGCTGCGGCAGTGGGCCGTATGACCATCGATCGATTGGTTGAGAGCGGCTACCCGCGTCCATATGCCTGTGCGCTGGTTGCCGCAGGCGCGTGTACTGGTATTCTAATTCCACCATCAATTGCCTATATTATCGTGGGTCTCATTTTGGGAATTTCTGCCTCAACCCTATTCTTGGCGGCGGTCATACCAGGCGTGTCGATCCTGCTGGCAATCCTAATTACCAACCTCATAGTCAATCGGATTTACAATTATGAAGGTGGTGGCAATCTGTCAGCAACTGAGTANTTCTCCAGATTGAGCCGTGCGCTCACATCAGGCTGGTATGCTTTCATTGTTCCTGCAATTATCTTTTACGGCATATTTTCAGGTCGTCTGACTCCCACTGAGGCAGGCGCAACAGCGGTAGTGGTCACCATCATCATTGGCTTCACCATTGGTACGCTTAAGCTTGCAGACTTTCCTGCGATGCTTGTCAGTTCTGCCAAGGTCAACGGGATCATTTTGCCGATNATCGCTTTTTCATTACCTTTGGCACAGGCCCTTGCCATCATGGGAGTACCGCAGGGTTTTGTATCCACAGCAACAGCGATGACCGACAATNNNANNATCCTTTGGCACAGGCCCTTGCCATCATGGGAGTACCGCAGGGTTTTGTATCCACAGCAACAGCGATGACCGACAATCCAACCATCCTTATANTCATGATGATCGGCATCCTGATCGCTGCTGGCTGCGTGATGGAAACCACACCAAACATCGTGATACTAGCGCCAATTCTAAAGCCATTGTCTGACAGCATCGGCATGAATGAAATTCAGTTCTGCATCATGATGATCACTGCACTGGGTGTCGGCTTTATCACGCCACCCCTAGGGTTGAACCTGTTTGTCGTTTCTGGCATCGCAGGAGAGTCGATACTGAAAATTGCTTGGCGAGCCATCCCGTTCGTTTTGTGCATGTTGGTCGTTGTTCTTCTAATCGCATTCGTCCCTGCAATTTCCACAACGTTCCTTCCAGAAATTTACAAATAAGGCATGAAAATCATGGCAAGAAAATACCTAAAAAAAGCGACGTTGACTGCGCAATCAGGTGCATCTGATGTGCATGATATCGTTCTTAATATCTTGANAGATATTGAAGAAGGCGGTGATGATAAAGCACGTGAGTATGCTGNAAAATTTGATAACTACGATGGCAGTATTATCCTAACAGATGATGAAATCGCTGCGGCCTGTGATCTTGTCCCACAGAAGCTAAAAGAAGACATTCAGTTCGCCCACGACAACGTACGTCGCTTCGCCGAAGCACAAAAAACCACAGTTAGCGACATCGAATACGAGATCGTTCCGGGGATGATTGCAGGTCAAAAAGCGATTCCAGTTGAAGCTGCAGGTTGCTATGTTCCCGGCGGTCGTTACAGCCACATCGCATCTGCAATCATGACAGTGACAACCGCAAAAGTTGCGGGATGTAACCACATTACTGCAACGTCCCCGCCACGTCCCGGCGTGGGCGTTGCACCAGCGATCGTTTACGCGGCACACATCTGTGGTGCTGATACAATTATGGCTCTTGGTGGCGTCCAAGGTGTTGCGGCAATGACCTTTGGTTTGTTTGGCCTGCCAAAAGCCAACATCCTTGTTGGTCCTGGCAATCAGTTTGTAGCAGAAGCAAAGCGTATTCTATTTGGTCGCGTTGGCATCGATATGATTGCGGGTCCAACTGACAGCTTGATACTAGCGGACAAAACAGCTGACCCACATATCGTTGCGACCGATTTGGTGTCCCAAGCAGAGCACGGTTATAACTCTCCTGTCTGGTTAATCACCGATGACAGCGCATTGGCCAAAGATGTCATGGCCCGTGTTCCTGCTTTGATCGACGACCTACCAGAGTTAAACCGAGAAAATGCCTTTGCAGCATGGCGCGATTATGCCGAAGTGATCCTATGCGCCAACCGCGAAGAAATGGCCGCTGTATCCGATGAATATGCTCCAGAGCATCTGACCGTTCAGGCAGAAGATCTGGATTGGTGGTTGGGTCGCCTTAGTTGTTATGGCTCACTGTTCCTGGGCGAAGAAACCACCGTTTCTTACGGCGACAAAGCGTCTGGCACAAACCACGTTCTGCCAACATCTGGTGCCGCTGGATACACAGGCGGTTTGTCTGTCCACAAATACATGAAGATCGTGACGTGGCAGCGCACAACACGCGTTGGTTCAAAACGCATTGCTGAGGCCACAGCCCGCATTTCACGCCTTGAGGGAATGGAAGGTCACGCGCGGGCCGCAGATGTTCGTTTGGAAAAATATTTTCCGGAAGAAACATTCGATTTGATTGGCAATGAGTAACGCCGCCCAAATGTTTGACCTGACAGGCCGTGTGGCCTGTGTGACTGGGGCCAGTGCTGGACTCGGTCAACAGGCGGCCATCGCTTTGGCGGCGGCTGGTGCAAAGGTGGTTGGCGTTGCACGCCGCGCCAAGGCACTGGAGGCATGGGCAGAGGCGACAGGCGCAAACGCCGCAACTGTTGCGGCAGACCTGTCGCAACGTGATCAGATAAGTGACATTGCAGCAAGAATTGCAAAACCCTTTGGTGCACCTGACATTATCGTGCATGCAGCGGGAATTAATACTCGCGAGACGGCGGATGATGTGACAACTGAGGGCTGGGACGTCACGATGAATCTAAACCTCGCAGCACCGTTCTTTTTGACCCAAGCGTTGATCCCAGCGATGAAGGCCAAAGGTTGGGGACGCATTGTGAATTTTGCATCACTTCAAACCACACGCGCGTTCCCTGCGGGCCTTAGTTATGGCGCATCCAAAGCAGGCATTGGCCAGTTGACCCGCGCAATGGCCGAAAGTTGGTCTGGTGACGGCATCAACGCGAATGCGATTGGTCCCGGCTTCTTTCCAACAGAATTGACGGGGCCAGTGTTTTCTGATCCAGAGCGTGCAGCCCGCAACGCCACCCAAACCTGCGTTGGACGCAATGGTAAGCTCGAAGATATTGATGGCCCACTCTTGTTCTTATGCTCTGACGCATCAGCATTTGTAACAGGGCAAGTCCTTATGGTTGATGGGGGATATACAGCGAAATGAAAGCACTAGTTTATGACGGCCCTGAAAAACTGGGTTTCCGCGATGTCCGCGATCCAACACCTGATGCCAATCAACACTTGATCAAGGTGATGTCGGTTGGTGTCTGTGGTTCTGATATGCATGCATACCTTGGCCATGATGATCGCCGCCCTGCCCCTTTGATCCTAGGGCATGAGGCGGCGGGCGTTATTGTCGGCGGTCCGCGTGATGGCGAGCGTGTAACTGTCAATCCGTTGGTCGCATGTGGCACATGCCCTGCCTGTAAATCGGGTCGTGACAACTTGTGCCCAGAACGAATGATTATTTCCATGCCACCGCGGGAAGGTGCGTTTGCGCAATTCATCGCGATGCGCGGTGATAACCTTGTGACTGTACCAAATCATGTATCACTAGATGCTGCGTCCCTTGCAGAACCAATCGCATGCGGTTGGCACACAGTTAAACTTGCAAAAGAAGCGTTGAGCGGTTCAGCGAAAACTGCGCTTGTGATCGGTGGTGGTGCCATTGGTCTGGGTGCAGCCCTGTCATTGGCGGCCCAAGGCCTCAGCAACGTCACTATCGTTGAACCAAACGCACTGCGCCGTGATGTTTTGAACACTCAATGCGGCCAAACGGCGATATCAACTGATGACCTATCAGGTGATGCAATGTTCGATCTGGTTATCGACGGCGTGGGCTACGCAGCGACACGCGCAACAGCATCTGCACATACGCGCCCCGGTGGCGTAATTGGGCACATCGGCTTGGGCGAAGGCACAGGTGGTTTAGATGTACGCCGCATGACCTTGCAAGAGATCACCTTCATCGGCACATACACATACACAGCCCAAGATTTTCGNGATACTNCAGCCGCCATCTTTGACGGACGCTTAGGTACCTTGGACTGGACCGAACAACGCCCACTTTCAGATGGAGCATCTGCCTTTTCAGACATTCGTGCGGGCCGAACTGCCGCGCCAAAGATCATCCTTAATCCTCATTCTTAATCCCGCAACACATTCGGTTGCTTATCAAAGGAGCTTACTCAGCCGTGAGTATATCTAAAAAAATCGTAGATGACCTCGTCGCAAACGACGTTTCATTCATCACGACAGTGCCCTGCAAGCAACTTGCTGGCGTTATCGAAGAAGTCGAAGAACGTGATGAAATCTTTCACATTCCAGCGAACAAAGAAGACGAAGGCATGGGCCTTTGTGCTGGTGCGTGGATGGGTGGCAAACGCCCAGCAATCATCATGCAAAACACAGCAATCGGTGTCACAATCAACACTTTGGCTACACTGACACAGTTTTACCGCATGCCTCTTCCAATGCTGATTTCATACCGCGGCGAACTGCGCGAGCCAGTGGCGTGTCAGGTCGAAATGGCTGTGCACACAAAGGCATTGCTGAACCAGTTGAACATCCCGACCTATCACTTCCACAAGGAATCTGATGCGGACGAATTGGATGCGATCCTGAAATACACATTCATGTGCAACAAACCTGTGGCGATCCTTACGGATGCGTCCTTCTGGGGAGGCTACGGCGACCAATGATCCGTTCTGAAATCCTGCGCGAAATCGCGCCAATCCTTCGTGACCAATTGGTCGTTTGCAACATCGGCCTTCCAAGCCAAGAACTGCACATGATCGATGATCAGCCAACCAACTTCTACATGTTGGGCACCATGGGTTTGTCTTCATCCATCGGTCTTGGTCTTGCTTTGTCACAAGACAAAACCGTTATCTCAATTGATGGTGACGGTTCTGTTTTGACCAACCTTGGCACTTTGCCAACAATCGCCAACAACGTTGCTGACAACTACATTCTGTTGATCATCGACAACGGCTCTTACGGCTCAACGGGTGACCAGCCAACATACGCTGGCATGAAGACATCCCTAACAGCGGTGGCTAAGGCCTGTGGTTGTGAAAATGTTGTTGAGTGTCAGGACGTAGACACCGGCAAGGTTCTGCAAGCAGCACTCGACAGCAAAAAGATGACGATTATCGTGTCCAAATGTGACAGCGGCAATATCAAGCTGCCTGTCATCACCAAAGACCCTGTCGTGATCCGCGATCGCTTTATGACAGCGGTTGTCAGCTAAGATGACATTGAACATTCATTCAAGCGAAGACGCACGCCGGATTGCCCAGCGCCGCCTTCCTTGGATGGTGTTCGACTACATCGACGGGGCCGCAGGGCGTGAAACAGGGGCAGCACGTAATCGCGCCGCCTTTGACGCTTTGACCTTGCGGCCTCGCATTCTGCGCGACGTCAGTCAGCGCGATCTCACATCCTCAGTATTCGGTCAAAAGACCAACACCCCCTTTGGCATTAGCCCGATGGGCATGTGCAACCTTTCAGGCGCTGGCGCCGACCTTATGCTGGCGCGCCTTGCCGCGCGTGAAAACGTGCCGTTAGGAGTATCCACAGTCGCATCTACCGCGATGGAGCCATTGATCGAAGCAGCTGAGGGTAACGCATGGTTCCAGCTGTATTTCAGTGGTGACGGCGTTGGGACTTTTAAACTGGTCGAACGCGCCAAGGCTGCTGGCTACAAAACCATCGTCCTCACCGTAGACGTTGCCGAAGTCGGACGCCGCCCTCGCGAACTACGCCACGGCTTTACAATGCCATTCCGTATTGGCCCCAAACAATTCGTCGATTTTGCACTACACCCGCGCTGGTCCTTGACCACGCTGTTCAAAGGCCGCCCTGAAATGGCGAACTTTGACATGCCTGGGTATTCCTTTGACCGNACAGAAAGCCGCGCACGCGCCAACTGGGACACGCTTGCCCAACTGCGCGACATGTGGCCCGGCAACTTGGTCGTTAAGGGTGTGTTGGATGCTGAGGATGCGGTCATGCTGCGGGATGCTGGCGTAGATGCTGTCCAAGTATCCAGCCACGGTGCCCGACAACTAGACAGCGCCCCATCACCAATTTCAGTTCTACCCGCCATTCGTGATGCGGTTGGACCCGATTTCCCACTGTTCTTTGACTCAGGCCTGCGCAGTGGTGAGGATGTTGTCAAAGTATACGATCAAGGCGCTGATTTCACCTTCTTGGGGCGCATCCTTCAGTTCGCAATCGCAGCGGGTGGCGAGGAAGGGTTGCAACGTCTTTGGGATGTCTTGCGCGATGAAACCAGTATCACGCTGGCACAAATTGGCGCGACGGCTTTACCACGGTAATAGCGTGTCGAAAAATATGCTTTGCGCCCTACTTGGCCGCAAAGCCCGTTTCAATCCGCCCCCCCCAAACACTAAAATCACAATTGAACAGCTTGGCCTGTCTCAAGGGATTGGGCCGCTGCGTCTGCAAGGCGCTGTGCAGCCACGCCATCCACGATACCTGGCGTTGGCGAAGTGCCCGCGTTGACGGCATCGATAAAGGCTTCCATCTCTGCAATGTAGGCCGCCTCATACCGTTCAAGGAAGAAGTGTTTGTTCGGCGCTGTGGTAAATCCATTGCCGCCTGCTTGCTCAACCAAATGTTCAAGCTTATTAGCGGCACGTAACATGCCGTCAGAACCGTGGACTTCGATCCGTTGATCATATCCATACGTCGCGCGCCGCGAGTTGTTGATGAGCGCAATTTTACCAGAAGCCGTTTTAAGCGTTACAGCAGCTGTATCGATGTCCCCTGCTTCACCGATCTGAGGATCGACAAGGCATGAACCTGTGGCGAACAACTCAACAGGTTCTTCGCTCAACAGGAAACGCGCCATATCAAGATCGTGGATCATCATATCACGAAACAGGCCACCCGAATGTTTGATATAGCTAACTGGGGGTGGGGATGGATCGCGTGAAGTAATTACAACCATTTCTGTTGCGCCAATCACACCTGCATCAAGCTGTGTCTTGAGGTGCGAGAAATTTGGATCAAAACGACGATTGAAGGCTGTGAAGAACCCAACGCCCGCGGCTTCAACCGCAGTTTTGCATTCAGCCGCACGTTCAGAGGACAGATCAATTGGTTTTTCACAGAAGATCGCTTTGCCCGCTTTAGCCAATGCATGAATTTGGTCGTAATGCAGGGTTGTCGGCGTCGCAACGATCACCGCATCAATATCAGTCGCGGCAATGATGTCTTCAGCGCTACGCACCTCTGCGCCATACTGTCCTGCCAATGCTTCGGCTGCCACAGGCACGAAATCCGCAACCGCAACCAAGTTCGCAGATTCAATGCGCGCTAGGCTGCGTGCATGAACCTGACCGATACGGCCACAGCCCAAGAGACCAATTGAGATCATAGTAATTCCTTTAATTTTAGGCAGCCGCGATGCCACACAATGCGATTTGCGCAGCGGCTTGAAGGTCTGGTTCGACTTGTTTGAGAATTTGAATGCGGTCAAACACATCAACGTCGTCGGCCAATATCTGACGGATAGATTTACCAAAACCCAATCGAAGCTCGGTACCGATGTTGAATTTGCAGACCTTGGATGTTCGCGCCAAACGCTGGCGTTGCTCAAGCGGTACGCCTGATCCGCCGTGGATAACCAATGGCACTTCTGTTAGCGCTTCAATGGCCCGAATACGCACCTCGTCCAATCCACCCTCGTGGTTCTGTTGTAAGTGAACATTTCCCACTGAAATGGCCATTGCATCGACACCACTGTCGCGGGCAAAAATCGCAGCTTCTTCAGGATCGGTCCCAAGCGATTTTTCGCCTTCACTATAACCCACGAACCCGATCTCACCTTCACAGGAAATCCCAGCGGCATGAGCTATTTCCGCAATGCGCGCAGTTTCATCAATGTTTTGTGCAAGTGGCTTGCGCGATCCATCATACATCAGAGAGGTAAACCCGCTGTCGAGCGCCTCTTGGCATTCCTCAAACGTATAGCCATGGTCTAGGTGGGCTACGACTGGAACGGATACAGTTTCAGCCAATGTGCGGAACATTTTTCCAAGGATCGGAAGCGGCGTATTTGCACGACAGGATGGACCCGCTTGCAAAATAACAGGCAGCCCTTCAGCTTCGGCTGCATTCACGTAAGCGCGCATGTCTTCCCAGCCCAAGGTGACCAGGCCACCCACAGCATAACCACCTGTTAAGGCGGGCTGCAAAACGTCTTTTAGTGTCACAAGTGTCATTTGAATTTAGCTATCATATCGAGGATTCCAGGGATCGTATGTAATTGTTCTTTATGCGTTTCTTGGAAGTTCTGAACCAATGACCGCTGCGTTAACCCGCCGAGAATTGTGAAATAATACATTTCATATCCTGGCAGAACGCAGCAAGGATGATACCCCTTATCAATACAGACTGTAGACCCATTCATGATGTGGTAAGCATCGCCAGGTTCATTATCCTCGCGCTGCAACATCTGCAGACCAGACCCGTAGTCGGGCTTGAAGCGGAAATTGTAGGTTTCATCATGGCGCGTTTCGAGAGGCAGTTGATTGGTGTCATGCTTGTGGCTTGGGAAACCTGACCAGCCCCCTGCACCAACAGTGAATAGTTCCGACACCAAAAGACGACCAACGCGGCCATGTTGTTTTTGACCTAAAATATGTTTGATTTTACGGTGCGTTTTTGTGTCGTCCGATCCGTATTGGATCAAATCAATTTCGTCATGGCGCACTGCGAAAGGTTCAAGAACCTCATCGAATTTCGCGCCAGCTATGAACACTTCCGCTTCGTCAGACAGGCATGTAAAAAGTGCTTTAATACCCGTTGGGACATAGACGCCCTCAGGCTCACCGTCCCAAACATCAACGCCGCGTCCGCCCAATTGCTTGGCTTCGAATCCACCAACGGTAACGTCGATGAGACCTGTTGCGGGCGCGATACAGGTTTCAAAACCTGGAACGGAATAACCGTAGCTTTCGCCCTTTTTGAGCTTAACAATGTTGAAGAAATTTAACGGAACAAGGGCGTCATCAACATCAACGATCGGTTTATTTTGGTTGTCAAATGGGGCGATATGCATCGGGAATCCTTTTCAGATCAAACGGGTGTGCTGGCCCCTGGGTGAATGGCCAAGAAGGCCTCGAGTGCTACGTTATCNGGCATCGCAGGCGCACAGCCCGGCTTGGCCACAACAATGGCCGCACATGCAGAGCCGCGTAGAACGGCCTCATCCATGTCGCGCCCGTCAGCAAGGCTTGCTATAAAACCCGCCATAAAGCTGTCACCTGCACCTGTGGGTTTCAGTGCTTCAACTTTAAAAATACCACTTTGAGTTTGGGTGCCATTGGCAAAAGTGATCGCACCTAGGTGGCCCATCTTGTAAACAACGATGCTCGCTGTGGATTTGGCTAAGCTTTCGGCCTTGGCCAATCCCTTTTCGATACCACCGGCCATAAATCCAAATTCTTCATCATTGGCGACGATAATGTCTGACATATAGCCTGCTTTGGATAGAACCTCTTCGGCAACTTGCGGTGACGGCCAGCTGTATGGACGATAATCCACATCAAAAATTACGGGTATGCCCGCCGCTTTGGCCAATTTAAACGCGCGAAATGCAGCGGTGCGCGATGGCTCAGCAGCAAAGACCGTGCCTGCTGTGATCAGCGCGCCGTACTGGCTGTAATCAACAGCTTCGACATCTTCGAGACTCATCTGGAAATCTGCCGCACTATTACGGTAAATCACCGAATTGTGGTCTTCGACGCGAGTTTCATACAATGCCAAAGAATTTCGAAACTCACCAGCGACTGGTTTTACATGCGCCGCATCAACTCCATAATGGCCCAATTGGTTCACGCAATAATGCCCCACTGCATCGTCAGACACGCGCGTGAGTAAGGTGGCTTTCATCCCAAACTTTACCAGCCCCGCAGCGATATTGGCAGACGATCCACCCATCGCAACCATCATCGTGGTGGCATCTTCAATCGCAGCGCCTGCAGGTTCGGGGCACATGTCCATTCCGACACGACCAATCACAAGAAAGTTCTTTTGTTTGATGCCCTCTAAAATTTGCATCAAACACCCTTTCTTTGCTTGGAACGGCTTGCTTCAATCTCAAGGTGCTTTTCGCGAACCTTGGGATTGTCCGTCACATGCGGTGTGCCTACTTCCCACCATGTGTGACCCTCAGTTGTCCAACCCTCATAGGCGTCAACGTTCATAACAATTACGCTAGTCTTATCCGCTGCCTTTGCAGCCTTGAACGCTTGTGCCAATTGGTCGGGCGTATCGACATACGTCGAGCGCGCGCCCATTGAAGCCGCGTGAGCTACGAAATCTACAGGAAATGCCTCAGAGATTGTAGGCGAGTCAGCAAGAAGATTATTGAAGCTCTCATTACCAGTGTTGTTCTGCAGTTTATTGATGACGGCAAAACCACCATTATCCAACACCAGAACAATCATCTTCTTCTGCGTCAGAACCGATGAATAGATATCTGAGTTCATCAGCATGTATGAACCGTCACCTGCGAACACGATTGTGTCTGCGTCTGGTTCTGATTCTGATTGGGCAATACGTGCGCCCCATCCACCAGCCAATTCATATCCCATGCAGGAAAAGCCGAATTCAACGTCAACTGTGCCGATGTCCAGCGTACGCCAGTTGGCAGTCACCTCAGCAGGCAATCCACCAGCCGCGGCGACAACGCGATCNCGTTTACCAGCAAGGGCATTCACAATNCCAATTNCTTTCGCGTATGAGTTTGGTCCGTTGTCGACACTTACGTTGCCTGCAACATAGGCATCCCATTCTTTGCGAACNCCAATGGCATATTCTGTCCAGCTTGAGGGGGCTTTGTAGCCACTCATCGCGTCAGCCAATTGCTGCAGCCCTAGCTTTGCATCGCCAACAATCGGCAACGATTGGTGCTTACCCGCATCGTGGCGCGCCGCATTCAACGAGATCAGCTTCGCATCCTGCGCAAAGGCAGTCCAAGAACCCGTTGTGAAGTCTTGCAACCTTGACCCTACAGACAAAATAACATCTGCGCGTTCTGCGACAGAGTTGGCGCTGACAGACCCTGTGACTCCAACAGGGCCGATGTTAAGCGCGTGGTCGTTCAAAAGGTTTGCACGACCGGCAATGGTTTCAATAACAGGAATCTGGTGGGCTTCCGCGAACTGGGTCAATTCAGCAACCGCGCCAGAATACTGCACGCCGCCACCGGCAATAATGACTGGGCGTTCAGCCGATTTGAGCAGCGCAGCGGCATCCACCAACTCGTCAGCGTCGGGAGTTTGGCGGCGAATACGGTGGGTTTTTTCCTCAAAAAACGAAACCGGATAATCATACGCCCAACCCTGAACATCTTGAGGCAAGGCCAAGAAGGCGGGGCCACAATCTGCCGGATCAAGCATTGTTGCCAATGCCGCGGGCAAAGTCTGGATGACTTGCGCTGGATGCGTAATGCGATCCCAGTATCGCGTTACCGCCTGAAATGAGTCGTTCACTCCCAACGCTGGATTGTTGAAGTGCTCAAGCTGCTGAAGAACCGGATCGGGCAAGCGGGTCAAAAACGTATCGCCGCACAACATCAACATTGGCAAACGGTTCGCATGCGCAAGCGCCGCAGCAGTCAAAAGATTCGCAGTGCCCGGCCCTGCAGAGGCAGTGCAGAACATAAAGCGACGGCGCAGGTGGTATTTCGCATAGGCCGCTGCAGCAAAACCCATGCCTTGTTCGTTTTGACCACGATATAATGGCAATGTTTCCTTGTGATCATACAAGGCCTCACCAAGGCAGGTCACATTGCCATGCCCAAAGATACCAAAGCCACCACCACAAAGACGTTGACGCGTTCCATCAGTTTCAATGAACTGCGCATTCAAATACCGGATTATTGCTTGTGCTGTCGTCAGACGAACGGTGTTCTCACCCATCAGGTCTGTCCTTCTCAGAATAGTTCAATTTATTGACCCAGACGCTGGATCGCGCTTGACGCTCTTATTGATTTAAAGATACCCAGATTGCAACCGGTTGCAATCGGTTTTTAAGGAGGCGGAATGCAAGAATTGGGAATTGGTATCATTGGCGGTGGTTACATGGGTAAAGCCCACGCTGTAGCCTATGCTGCTGTTGGCGCTGTATTTAATACACGTCTACGGCCACGTCTGGAAATGGTTGCGGCGTCCTCATTGGCCTCTGCGGAAAAATATCGTGATTCTTTTGGATTCGCTCGTGCAGCCCACGATTGGGAGGAATTGGTACGCGATCCAAAGGTTGAAGCCATCGTAATCGCCTCTCCTCAATCAACACACCGCGCTGCCGCTGAACTTGCCTTTTCGCTTGGAAAACCTGTTTTTTGCGAAAAACCATTGGGGGCCTCAGTCGAAGACGCCCAAGCAATGGTTCAGGCAGCACAAGACAGCGGTCTCGTGAATATGATCGGGTTCAACTACATCCGTACCCCTGCTTCGCAATACGCGCGGCAATTGATTGCAGATGGCGTGCTGGGGCAAATTACGTGGTTTCGCGGCGAACATACCGAAGATTTTTTGGCAGACCCTGCAATTCCAGCAAACTGGCGCACCAGTGGTGAAGCCAATGGGACTATGGGTGATCTTGCGCCGCACATGATCAATGCGGCACTCGCATTACTGGGACCAATCGACAACGTAATGGGCCAAATCGAAACCGTTCACAGCGATCGTGGTGGTGCACCTGTCACCAATGACGATCACGCTCAAATGATGTGCCGTTTCGCAAATGGTGCAATGGGTCACATGTATTTCAGCCGCATCGCAACGGGCCGCAAAATGGGCTACGCCTATGAAATTACAGGTACCAAAGGTGCCATCCGCTTCGACCAAGAAGATCAAAACGCACTATGGCTATACAAAGCCGAAGGCCCAGAAGCCGAGCGCGGATTTCGCAAAATCCTAACCGGTCCAGCCCACCCAGATTACGAACCATTTTGTCAAGGGCCCGGCCACGGCACTGGGTATCAAGATCAGATCATCATCGAGGCCCGCGACTTTCTTGAGGCGATTGCCGACAAGACAACACGTTGGCCGGCCTTCGCTGATGGCTTAGACGTTTCGCGCATCATATCTGCTGCGCGTTCATCCCAAACATCGGGGGCTTGGACCTCGGTTCAGAGCGATTAAAGGAGACCACGCTCGTGACAATTAAAATTGGTAATGCCCCCTGTTCATGGGGGGTCGAATTTGCGGATGATCCACGCAACCCACAATGGCGCGACGTACTGCGTGAAAACGCAGAAGCCGGCTATAAAGGTATCGAGCTAGGGCCAGTTGGGTTCATGCCCGAAGACCCTGCTATCCTCGCGGACGCATTGACCGAACATGATCAAGAATTGATTGGTGGCGTTGTTTTCCGTCCATTTCATGACCCTGCGAAATGGGACGAGGTCATGGATGCATCTATACGCACATGTAAAGCACTGGCGGCGCATGGCGCAAAGCACCTAGTATTGATCGACTCTATTTCTGAGCGCCGCGCCCCAACTGCTGGTCGCGCCGATGATGCAGAGCAGATGAGCAATGCTGAATGGACCGTGTTCCGAGACCGTATCGCGCAAGTCGCAAAAATGGGTACTGAAGAATACGGCCTAACTGTAGGCATCCATGCCCATGCTGCGGGGTTCATGGACTTTGAGCCTGAGTTGATTCGCCTGCTAGATGAAGTAGACGAAAACCACCTGAAGATTTGCTTTGATACGGGCCACCATTCTTACGCTGGCTTTGACCCTATTTCCTTCATGGAGAGTTACATTTCACGTATTAGCTACATGCACTTCAAGGACATAAATCCTGTTGTGAAAGCTGACGTTCTTGCAAAAGGCACAGGCTTCTATGACGCTTGTGGTCAGGGCATTTTCAGTAACCTTGGCGACGGTGATGTAAACCTCCCGCGCGTGCGTGAAATTCTAATCAAAAACAATTTTGAGGGCTGGTGCACTGTCGAGCAAGATTGCGATCCAACCCTGCCAGACACTGATGCGCTTGGTGACGCCAAGATCAATCGCGCATACCTCCAATCCATCGGATTCAGCTAAGGAAACCTGAGTATGACAAAACTAAAATGGGGCATGATTGGCGGTGGCGAAGGTAGCCAAATTGGACCAGCCCACCGCCTAGGCGCTCAAGCTGACGGGCACTTTTCTTTTATTGCAGGTGCCTTGGACGTTGATCCGGCAAAAGGCAAAGCCTATGCGCAATCCCTTGGCGTTGCCCAAGACCGCGCATACGGGGATTGGAAAGAAATGTTGGCCAGTGAAAAAGGCCGCGAGGATAAACTTGATCTCGTGACCGTAGCAACACCGAACAACACGCACTTTGAGATCACCAAATCCTTCCTTGAAGCTGGCTTTAACGTCTTGTGCGAAAAGCCGATGACGATGACTGTTGAAGAAGGCGAAGAGATCGTAAAAATAACCGAAGCCACAGGCCAAGTTTGTGCGGTAAACTACTGTTACAGCGCCTACCCTATGGTGCGCCAAATGCGGGCAATGGTCGAAGGTGGTGAACTGGGTGCAATTCGCACGGTTGTGACCAACTTTAGCCATGGCCACCACGCAGCTGGTGATGATGCAACGAACCCGCGCGTACGCTGGCGCTACGATCCAGCCCAAGCGGGTGTATCAGGGCAAATGGCAGACTGTGGAATCCACGCCCTGCACTTGGCCAGTTTCATCACAGGCGACGAAGTCCACACATTGTCTGCTGACTTCGCTTCCACCGTTGAGGGACGTGTTTTGGAAGATGATGCGATGGTCAACTTCCGTACAGATGGTGGAATCGTTGGTCGCCTATGGACCTCGACAATTGCACTGGGCCGCCAACACGGTCTCGACATCCAAGTCTTCGGGGAAAAAGGCGGTCTTCGCTGGGCATCAGAGCAACCAAACCAAGTGTATTTTCACAAACAAGGTGGACGCATCGAAATCATTGAAAAGGGCGAGGATGGCCTTTCAGATGATGCAAACCGCATGTCACGCGTCGGCATTGCGCATCCAGAGGGTTTCCCTTTGGCGGTGGCGAATATCTATGTGGATTTGGCAGCACGTTTGCGCGGAGGCTCGGCCAACTATCCAACTGCTGTTGATGGTTTGCGTTCAATGGCTGCTGTCTATGCGTCTGTAGATTCAGCCAAACAACAAGGCGTTTGGGTGGATGCACGTCCGCCAATGTTCCAAAAATGATTTACTTGCTTCGGCCCTATCAAAGGGGCCGAAGCGTTCCCCGCTCGATAACTTGGCAAGAAAATAGCCGCGCTTCGGGATGCCTGTTGCTGTCCTCTAGGGCCGCCATCACCAACTCGACAGAGCTGTCGACAATCTGTTTGATAGGTTGACGAATTGTCGTGAGATTGATGTTCTCCCATTTCGCCATTTCCATGTCATTTAACCCAATAATTCCAATATCATCAGGTGCAGCTAAACCAGCCGAATCGATCGCACTGAGAGCCCCGATAGACATAACATCATCTCCACAGAAATATGCTTCTGCAGGACTAGCTTTCAGTTCCTTAAGCATGGCAACCCGCCCTGCCTCAAACGAATAAGCAGCCGCATTCGACACTTTGACTTTGATGCCCTTGGCTTGGCCAATCACCTCCATGAAACCTGCGCGCCGATCAATAGTCGAAGTAGCACCCTTTGGGCCACCGAGGAAACCAATGTGTTTGTAGCCGCGAGCCAACAATGTTCGCGCTGCCATGCGTCCGCATTCAACGTTATCGACACCCACAACATGAACGTCTGGCGCACTGGCAAATCGCCCAAACGAGTGAACAACGGGAATCTTTGCGTCATGAAACGCCTTCGCGAACTCGGGCAACAGCGTTGACGAAGCCACAATCACACCATCCACTGAATATTGTTTTAGCATCCGCAGCGAGTTTTTGGGATCGGTTTCATCAGTCAAATTGACCAACAAAGGCCGCAGCCCTTTCTCCTGCAAACGGCGAGTGAAGAGATCGAACACTTCCAAGAACAGCGGGTTGTGAAAGTTGTTCGAGATCAACCCAATCAATTTGGTCCGTCCAGTGGTCAGTGACGACGCCAAAGCGTTAGGGCTATACCCCAACTCTTTCGCCGCCTTCTCAACCTTTTTGCGAGTCTTTGGAGAGACCGANGCACCATCAGTATAGGTTCGCGACACAGCAGAACGTGAGACGCCCGCCCGTTCAGCCACTTCTTTTAGTGTTACCGCCACCTAGTTACTCCCTATTTTCATGACGTTATATGTTTGGGAAACGAAAAGGTAAAAACAATTTTTGCAACCGGTTGCAATCTGAATAATGGTATGGTTAGATTTCGTTGTTGGCGGGAAACCCGCGAGACACAAAAGAATAGAAACGTCTGGGAGGACCTCATGAAAACAGTAATCAAGTCGCTCGCGATTGGCGCAGCGCTTTTTGCAGCACCACTCACAGCAGTTGCTGATGGCCACAGTGATAANCTNAAATACGTACTTGTCAGCCACGCGCCTGACAGCGACAGCTGGTGGAACACAATCAAAAATGGCATCGCACTTGCTGGTGATCAGATGGGCGTTGAGGTTGAATACCGCAACCCGCCAACTGGTGATTTGGGTGATATGGCACGTATCATTGAACAGGCAGCTGCTTCTGGTCCAAACGGCATCATCACAACACTCGCTGACTATGATGTGCTTAAAGGCCCAATCATGGACGCNGTCGCAAGCGGCATTGACGTCATCATCATGAATTCTGGCACACCGGACCAGGCACGTGAAGTTGGCGCACTTATGTACGTTGGCCAACCTGANTATGACGCAGGTCTAGCTGCTGGTCTTCGCGCTAAAGGCGACGGCGTTGGAAGCTTCCTGTGTGTTAATCACTACATCTCTTCACCTTCATCGACTGATCGCTGCCAAGGCTTTGCAGATGGTCTAGGCATTGAGCTGGGCAACCAAATGATCGACTCTGGCCAAGATCCAGCTGAGATTAAAAACCGTGTATTGGCTTACTTGACTGCTAACCCAGAAACAGACGCTGTTCTCACACTAGGCCCAACCTCTGCAGATCCAACATTGTTGGCTCTTGACGAAAACGGCATGGCTGGCGACATCTACTTTGGTACATTTGACCTAGGTGCAGAGATCGTTAATGGCATCAAAGCTGGCGTTATCAGCTGGGGTATCGACCAACAGCCATTCTTGCAGGCTTACTTGCCGGTTGTTGTGATGGCGAACTACCACCGTTACGGTGTTTTGCCTGGCAACAACATCAACTCTGGCCCNGGCTTCGTAACAGCTTCTGGTCTAGAAATGGTTGAAAAATTTGCTGGTGAATACCGCTAAAATCTAAACTGAGGGCGGCGTTTTCTAAACGAAGGCACCGCCCTTATTGTTTCTAACAAGACCTATAGGAAGAATGAAATGTCCAACGAGACAACCACTGGAATCGACGAACGCGTCAACGAGATGTCGTCGTTTCGCAACGCGCTGATACGCCCCGAACTTGGTGGAATCATCGGGACGATCGCAGTATTTGCGGTATTTATCTTCTTAGCTGGCGACAGTGGCATGTTCAGCGTGCAGGGCGTGATGAACTGGTCGGTGGTCTCTGCCCAATTTATGATCATTGCCGTGGGCGCATGCCTACTAATGATCGCTGGCGAATTTGACCTGAGCGTCGGTTCGATGATCGGTTTCGCCGGCATGCTCATCGCAATCTTCGGGGTCACATTTGGTTGGCCCATGTGGATGGCGATCATATTAACTTTCGTAATCTGCATGACAATCGGTGCATTGAATGGCCTGATATGCATCAGAACTGGCCTACCTAGCTTCATAGTAACTTTGGCATTTTTGTTCATTCTTCGGGGGTTCACAATCTTCCTACCTCAAACAATTGAGCGCAAAACCATCATCGGTGGCATTCGTGAAGCGGCAGAGGGAGATTGGCTCGGCATTATTTTTGGCGGCAAAATTTTACAAGGCCTCTTTATTTATTTGGGTGACCTAGGTGTGATTGCAGTGTTTTCACGCGGCACACGTGCAGGCCAACCAGTGGTTGACGGCATTCCAATGTTGATCGTTTGGGCGCTGGGTCTCGTTATATTTGGACATATCCTTTTGACCAAAACACGTTTCGGCAACTGGGTCTTTGCATCTGGTGGCGATGCAGAAGCTGCGCGTAATTCAGGTGTTCCTGTGAGTAAGGTTAAAATCTTGATGTTCATGTTCACGGCTTTCTGCGCAACCGTATTTGCGACATGTCAGGTTATGGAGTTTGGCTCAGCTGGAGCGGACCGTGGTTTGCTTAAAGAGTTTGAGGCCATCATAGCAGTTGTCATCGGCGGTGCGCTTTTGACAGGTGGTTATGGTTCCGTCATCGGCGCTGCACTTGGGGCATTGATCTTTGGTGTTGTGCAGCAAGGCCTATTCTTTGCCGGAGTTGAAAGCTCACTCTTCCGCGTGTTCCTTGGTGTTATCCTGCTTGGTGCGGTGATCCTAAACACATACATCCGTCGCTTGATTACAGGAGAGCGTTGATATGAATGCTCAAACAGAAAAAAAGCCTATCATCGAGATGCGCAACATCAGAAAAACCTACGGGCCAGTGATCGCGCTTGCCGGTGTTTCTATCAAAATTTATCCGGGCGAATGTCATTGCCTTCTAGGTGACAACGGCGCGGGCAAATCAACCTTCATCAAAACGATGTCGGGTGTTGTGAAGCCAACTGAGGGTGACATCATTGTAGATGGCAACGTTCAAAACTTTGAGAACCCGCGCGATGCTATGGAAGCTGGAATTTCGACAGTGCACCAGCACCTTGCCATGATTCCTTTGATGTCTGTCAGTCGTAATTTCTTCTTGGGCAATGAGCCAACAAAGAAGATCGCGGGCATCCAGTTTTATGACCGTGAAAAAGCAGACCATGAAACAATGGAAGCCATGCGTAAAATGGGCATCAATCTGCGCGGCCCAGATCAAGCGGTTGGAACCCTTTCGGGTGGTGAGAGACAAACCGTGGCTATCTCACGTGCTGTGCATTTCGGAGCCAAGGTGTTGATCTTGGACGAGCCAACTTCCGCACTTGGCGTACGCCAAACATCCAACGTTTTGGCCACAATCGACAAGGTGCGCAAAGAAGGTGTAGCGGTTGTCTTCATTACCCACAACGTGCGTCATGCTTTGGCCGTAGGAGATCGTTTCACGGTTTTAAATCGCGGAACAACACACGGCACCGCAGAACGTGGCGGTATCACGCCCGAAGCACTTCAGGACCTAATGGCTGGCGGCCAAGAACTTGCCTCACTTGAAGGTTCCTTGGGCGGCACTGTTTAATGATTGGAGCCGCGCAATGACCAAACGGCGACCAAACGCCCTAGAATTGCGCCACCCTTTTTTCCGCCCCCTTTGGCGGCGGATTGTCCTGATTGCTGCCCTCGCAGGATGGACGGTTGTCGAAGCGACTGCAGGGAACGCCGTCTGGGCGTTCTTAATGGCCGGCATAGGCGTCTATTCAACTTACGTCTTTTTCTTTGATTTTGTTTTACCCGATGACGCAAAAGCTCCATCGGAAAACCGATAAATCCAACACTAATGAATTGAGATTTTCTCATGGCAAACCTTCTTCGCTCGCCGACCAATACATCCAGTAAAGTACACGACATTACGCCAGAAACGGCCGGATGGGAGTATGTTGGCTTTGGCCTTTATCACCTTAAAGCAGGTGAAACGGCCAATGAAGCAACNGGAGAGTGCGAAGTAATTTTAGTTCTTGTCGAAGGCCACGCCGAGGTCCAAGCCGCAGGCATCGATTTTGGTAAAATGGGTGACCGCATGTCTGTTTTCGAAAAGACAGCCCCCCACTGCGCCTATGTTCCCGGCGATAGCGACTGGACAGCAACAGCCACCACTGATTGCGTCTTGGCCGTTTGTAGTGCCCCCGCAAAAGGCGACTATCCAGCACAACGCATAGGGCCAGATGGTATCGAATTGACCCAACGTGGCATTGGACAAAACCAGCGGTTCATCAACAATATCGCGATGGAAGATCGTGACGTTGCAGGCAGCCTGCTGGTCACCGAGGTGTTCACACCTTCTGGAAATTGGTCGTCTTACCCAAGCCACCGCCATGACGAAGATAACTACCCCGACATGACCTACCTTGAGGAAACCTATTACCACCGTCTCAATCCCGCTCAAGGATTTGCAATTCAACGTGTGTATACCGAAGACGGTGAGTTGGATGAAACCATGGCAGCCAAGGATGGCGATGTGGTTCTAGTACCCAAAGGCCACCACCCTTGCGGTGCCCCTTATGGATATGAATTGTATTATCTAAATGTGATGGCGGGCCCCTTGCGCAAATGGCGTTTTGAAAATGACCCTGCCCACGACTGGATTGCCAAACGCGACGCCTAAGGCGCCTGGTTTCGTCATGGGCGCGTACGTTATGCGTTTAACAGCAGCATGGTTTTGATTGTCGTCTACGTGATCCCTAATGTGTTTGTCTTGTACCTTGCAAGCGCACCAATCGCAGACCTGCTCAATGCAAGAGGCGTAACACGCGATCTTATCTTCATATTCTGCGGTCCACTCTCACTGGCATGGATATTCAACGGTATTATC
>JGI24538J26636_10000050_pt1 | contig 32860 bp, 31 predicted proteins | sample SouAtlMetagenome_FD_26636 | JGI IMG/M metagenome (IMG submission 26636) | reverse complement strand
TCGCCTACCCAGAACATCGCCAAGATCAAAATCTCGTCAGTTAGTGGCGCAAGGCTTTCAAAGAAGATTTGTTTTCCAACAGAGTTAAAGACTGATGCAATGCTGGCCAACAAAATGAGTGATCTCCAGTTGGTGAGTGCAGAGTCTTTCCCATCAGGGTGCATTTCGATTCCAGCGAGGCGAAATAGTTCAAACGTTAAGTAAACACAAATGCCTCCAACCATTGATGAGCCAAGTGAAGTACTAATGGCAACGTCGGGCTGCCATAATAGAACTGTACATAATAATTCTGCTATTATTAGGGGTAGTATAGCGCGTGATCCACAAAGCCATACAGCAAGGACCCGTATGCCGTGAGGGACAAACAGTAGGCTAACAACTGTAAAGTCTCTGCTCAAATATAAATATTGGATAGGTGCCACAATGTAATCAACAAGAAGGTATCCCACGATATAAGCCAAAGCGATAACTGCAAACTCGCTAAACCGTGTAAACTCTATTATTGATCGCATAACGCACTCCTTAAAGTATGCGGCATGTTCGTCCTGTTGGGATCGATGCTATTTGCTCATCTAACTTAAGCAAGTATATAATGCCACCACTCAAGGTAAGCGTTAAGTCTAATTTTTACGACCTCTAGACAGTCTGTACCGACCTCTCAGGCGCTATGGGACCCTCCAGATTACGAGGGAGAAATCGCACCCGCCTTAGAATCCAGTATCTGCCACAAGATAAGAAAAAAGGTTCAGCTACTTAAGCTGCGGGCGTTTAGCTTTGACTGATTGCGCAACTGAAACACATCGGCAAGTGCCGCGGTTCGGGCGTGTGAAACACGGTGGAAGGTTGAGCGCAGCGAACCCTTTGAGAAAGGGCTTGACCTTATGTCCGTGTGGGGGGCGTCCTATTTCTTAGATAACTTCAGTTAACCACCTGATATAGAGCGATATTCATTGTCGTCTGACGCAGGAGGTTACCATATGGTCCACCAAAGTTGCTCGTATCTTAAACTCAAGGGAAGCACCTACTAATTCTCTAGACGTGTCCCCAAGCCCCTTCAGAAACACTTCAGGACTGATCGTGTCCAATTTTTCTATATACCTCGCTGCAGTCGTCTGCTGTGCGTCAGGCTCAGGTGCTGGCAAGTGAACTTGATGATCACTGGTACATTCTCAGGCGACGAGAGATTAAACATAGGCTTTCTCGGGTCTTTGGTGACGGCAGCTATAACCAAGGGCAGATTGCTGGTGTGACAGGGGTAGGACCGCAGCTGTCTACCTCAGTGTCTAAGATGAGCAAAAACATGAAATAATAAGCTTTCCTTATTTGACTTCATAGGTTCTAACCTAAAGAATTGAAATGCTAATAAATCAAGGCAAAATTGTCACTTTGCTTCTTTTTTGAGATTTTTCAACATTATGCCAGAGTGGAATAGTTTGGGGCGTTGGTTTGCTTAATATATTGATTTTGGAAGATAATCCAATATTTCACCAAAGGTTGAGCCGGTTTCTGAGGGAATGGGAACAAGTAAACGATATTTGTGTTAAAACTAATTTTAGCGCTTTTTTAGAGATACCAGACTTTGCTAAGTATGATATTTTTTTAGTAGATTTATCCCTGCCTGATGGCGACGGATTGGATGCTATAAAGTTATTTAAAAAGCATGCACCTGAGGGTCTTATGATCGTGGTTTCCGCTCGTGTGGATAGCTCTTCTATTCTTGAGTCTATCAAATTTGGTGCTGTTGGGTATCTACACAAAGATGATGGTGCACTAAAAATCATTTCATCATTAAAAGAAGCGCTTAATGGTGGGTCACCAATTACGCCGATGATTGCTTCAAAAATATTTTCGAACATTCGGAGCGTTGGTGTTTCACAAGAAAAAAGTATCCAAAATACAAAAATACACAAAATATTAACTGTAAGGGAAACTGAGGTAATAAATCTCATCGCAAAAGGTCTAACATACAAAGAAGTTGCATCATCTTTAAAGTTATCAGTAAATACTGTGCCTGTTCATGTTCGAAATATTTACAAAAAATTACAAACTACTAATAGATCAGAAGCAGTTTTTGAAGCCAGAGCACTTGGAATTTTACAATAAATGATAGCTGCAAATATACAAAAAACTCTACTTTTGACTTTTAGTATTTTGATTTCAATCTTTGTCGTTGTCAGCTTTTCTTGGAGTCTAATTTCTGACCCAGATGGAGAACATGTAAGATTACTTAAAAATAAATCAGAAATTCAGCCTTCAATTACGTTGCCGTTTTCTAAAAGATTTTTGCATGAAGGTAACCCAAAGCTACATATAAAACTTGAGCCAATTGACACTATCAATGTTGAAGAGCCTTATCTTTTTATTCCCTTTTATGAGGGTTTTATAAAGATATTTAATTATGATAATTTAATTTATGACAGTGAAATTAATGGAAATTGGAAAAATTTAGCTTTTTTGAACTCTGTTTTCATTGCGTTACCTAAGTCTAAGAAAATAGAAATAAATATCAATTTTTTGAAATCTAAAAATGCATTTTTATCTATGTCAGATGTATTTTTTGGTCCAGCAGACGAGTTGAGAGTTAAGCATAGAAATTTGACATCTTATTATTCAGAATTACGCGTTTCTATTTTTGGCGCTCAAATTTTTATTGTAGCTATCATATGTTTATTAACCCTGAAACGCAGTTTTGATAGAAATACACTTACTCCAATTGTAATATTAATATTTATATCTGGATTAAACTTATCATCTCAAGCTGGGGCCTTTCCGTTTGTGAAAAATTGGTATCCTTATATCACTCTGTTTGCACCAGTTTGCTGCCTAGGACTTCGTGGTTTCCAATTGGACATAAGGGATACTCAATATGATTTTTTGGAAAAGTACATTGTGGTTTTCACATTGTGTTTAGCTTTTGCTTCAATTGGTCTATTTTTTGGTATTAAATATGTTCAATACTTTAACCTTTATTTCACAATTCCATTTGTATCTTTCTTTCTTTCTTTTTTAGTAATTAGCTCGTTTACTAGTTATCATTTTAAATCAAGTTGGTCAGAATTAGGGTTCATTACGATTGTTCTCGTAGTAATAATTTCGGTATTGCACGATGTCTCATTCCGCTTAGGCTACACACTTAATGGTGTTGTCATTTCGAACATATCTCTTTCTATACTATTTTTCTTCGTCACGTCTTTCTATCTATTACGAGTTTTTCAAGAGAGAATTGATCTTTCAGAACATACGAAAATTCTTGAAAAATATCAGACAGAGTTACGTCTCGAATTAAGCTCATATTATAGTGAGAGAGAGAGCTTGCTTTCTGAACAGTCTGCACTTGAAGAGGTATCAAGGTTAAATGCTGAACTTCATGATGGAATAATGACCAACGTTTCAATGATAAGCGCCCTTAGTGAAAACCAAGATGATGAAGACTTAAATTCAATAAATATTCTTAGTCAAAGTATCATGTCGGAGATACGTGTTTTAATAATGCTGAAGGAAAATGAACACGCCACCCTTCCAACAGCGTTATCAATTCTTAGAACTCATATAGTGGAGCCTGCTGAGCAATTAGGTGTAGACGTTTCTTGGTCTACTATCGAAATCTCTGATCTTCAAAATCTGGATTATTATTTAGTTCTAGAAATATTTCGTATTTTTCAAGAGGGTTTGCATAATGCTCTATTTCGAGCCAGCAGCAAGAAGTTAGTTTTTCGTTGCTTTCTGGAGAGTGATGGTAATCTGATCATGACTTTAATTAATGCGAGAGGGCGGTCGTTTGATCCGAATAGCCCCAGAGGTTACGGTTTGACAAATATGGCTTCAAGGGCAAACAAAATTGGGGCTGCGTTGACGATTGATGGAAGTAACGGTGGCGCAACGTTAATGTTAAACCTACCCCTCAATCAGGAAGTTCCTTAACCAATTTTTTATTTATTTAAAACAATGATCAAGGTGGCTGGGTACTTTATTTGTAATATCAACAGAAAAGGCCACATTTACTTACTCATGCTTGCGGAGGCTTAAGCTTTCCAAACCTGAATTGTGGATTTGTGTTACATCAGCTTTCAGATTGTGGGGATTGCAATTGCGTTTATGGCAAGCAGTGTGAACTTCGCGTTTCTTTTATTTGCTGACACCGCAGGCCATGAGATTGCCTTGAGCGTCCCAATCATCGCTACCGCGCTTTTCACAATTGATTGGAGTGATGCAACACTCAGATCACAGATTTGCCAACATAAAAGATGCATCAAACGCAACAAGAAAAACTAATGCCAATAAGGGTATTTCTGTCCAGCCATATGGCGTATTAAGACTTATGAACTTGGGCTTAGCAATCGCCTTAGCTGCCTCGCAATTTGCAATTCTCTTCAGTTAATATAAACTGATTTATCTGCTCTCGGATTACTGGCTAAAGTCCGTGCGAACCACTATTCTTGCCACGCGCCCAACCGCCCAGCAGTGTGCTATACAAATAAGATCTAGTGTAGCTGGAGGCTAGCATTCTAAAGGTGACATCCATGTTGCATGTGCAGAATTTCATCTGTCTGGTTTCTGTTCATACGATTACTATTTATAATACGAGGTGAAAGTTAATGGGTGATCCAAACGATCTGTGTGCCTTCCTTGATGATGCGTGGCGTCACCTTCAACGGGGTGTGGCTGACTCCCGTTCACCGGCGCGCTATCCGGCGTTTGCAACAGTAGCTGCAGGTGGAACACCCGAGGTGCGGACAGTGGCGCTGCGAGGTGCGTCCCGATCTCAATCTATGCTGCAGGTCCACACTGATATTGCGACTTCCAAGGTAGTTGCGCTGCAGCACTCGCCGAAAGCCGCTTTTCTCGTTTGGTTGCCGCGTGCAGATTTACAAATTCGGATCACGACAACTGTAGACATCCTGACAGGGAGCGACATTGATCAGCATTGGGACCGCATTCCAGAGGGTTCGCGAGTTTCTTATGGCACTCATCCAACGCCTGGTAGCTTGATTTCAGATGCGTATGCATACGAAAAACCAAGCAATCGTGAACGATTTGCAGTTTTGTCGTGTAGTATATTATTCATAGACCTCGTGCAGCTTGGGGTACGCCATCGACGCGCTGGATTTAGTCACGAAAACGATTGGTCAGGTAAGTGGTTGGCACCGTGACTCATGTATGGGAGGGAGATACCTTAGAAGTAAATGGAATAGCCGTCAGGTAAGTTATCAAAATCTGTTGCGGGGTGCTGCGCAGGGTCTTGAAATTTATCCAGGTACCGCTTTTAGTTTTTTGTTAAGGAAACTCTGTAAGTCTTCCGGCGATACCACAGTAACTATAAGTCTCTCTTGGCCAACTTAATTATTCTCTATTAAGTGAATGCGTTTTTGATGCGTCAAATCTGGTATTGATAGGGTCTAATCGATCTCATAATGACCAAGCCCTGCGGTAGCCTTATCATATGTGTCATATCTGGACACAGAATATAATAGATATGACAAGTATGATAGCTACTGCGCGATAAGCTTTTTTTTGGACCGGGCAACCAATTTAAGCTCAATTCGCGTATTTAAGTTTACACGCAGTGCCTATCACAACCTTCTTGCACCCACTTCCAGCTAAAGGCACTGCGAAAGGCTAGGTGTGGGGATAGGCTGACTGTGCGGGCCTACAGGAACGCCATCTCTTTTCACGTCCTAAGTTGAAGTTAAACCGTGCTGCTGCTCTCGCTGAATGACGTCACTTATTGAGCGCATAAATTTAGGTTGTGCTAATAATCTGGTGCTTGAAATCATTAGTCTGTAAGCACCAGTATTTGTGCAAAATTTTACAAGAATTATTAACTACGAATTGGACGGTTAAATAAGGCCTTTTTATTTTATCAATCCAAATAGAGATTAGTCCCGTACAATTTATGTTACCTAATTTTTCAATTGGAGAATGGTCATGGTCATCAAAAATACATTAAAATCATTATTGGTCAGTGCGTCAGTACTATCCTTTGCGAGTGGAGGTGTAATGGCTGAGAATTTTATTCAAACGAGCCAGTGGTCCTATTTTTCGGACACAGTCATGGGTGGTGTGTCTGAGGGAACTGCTAAATTTAATAGCAAAGGACCAAACAAAACCATACAGCTTGTAGGTGAAGTATCTACGGCGAATAATGGGGGCTTCATACAAGTTAGATCATCACTCCCTCCGGGTCTGGCTAAGGGCAAAACAGGCATAAAGCTAAAAGTTAAGGGTAATGGAGAGCAGTATTATCTGCACATCAGAAACTCTAGCTCTCGCCTTCCTTGGCATTATTACCAACAGGGCTTTGAAACAACCGGTTCATGGACTGAAGTCAAACTTCCATTTGCAGCTTTTACTAAATCTGCATCATTATTGCGATCTGTGATGAACCAAGAGACGATTAAGACAATAGGTATTATTGCTTATGGTAAGAACTATTCAGCTGATATTTATGTCATGAGTTTGGAGTTTTACTAAAGCAGCAACAATGAAAGACATGGAGCCTGTCTCAAGACCCGGTCTCGGTTGTCAGGAAAGTACCGTGGTCTAAACTCTTTTGAGCAGCTTGATATCTTAGTCTTGGCTCACAACTCAGGTGCATTTGGCACTATCAGCGCAAACTCGCTTGAAGCGGGCAGGGCTGTTTTGTAGCATCTTTGGATGACAAAACATTCCCCACATCGCTATTTCAAACCCAGCCCTGACATCATCCGACTTGCAGTGATGCTGTATGATTTTTTTCCATGGTCTCTTAGTAGTTTGGACGCCGAAGTAGAGCAGCAGAGACAGTGGAGTAATTTACATGGTTTAAGCTTATACTCAGCGCCTATCACACCCGTCTGCCACCGATGCCACTCAAAAGGCACTGCAGGGGCTGGGTGTGGGGTTAGATTGGATGTATGGGTCTGCAGGAACGCCATCTTTATTCACGTACTTATTTCAAGCTAAACCGTGGCGCTGTTCTGGCTGAGTGGCGTCAATTACTGAGCGCATAGATTAGGCTGTGCCAGCAATCCAATTCTAGGTATCAGTTGTTACAATTCTTTAATCCGCCTTGATTATCATTGTAGTTGGAAACGGTATGTCGATTCCACCCTTATCAAAGGCTTCTTTGACTGAACGCGTCATGTCAAATTTGATGTGCCAATAATCGCTACGATCGCACCATACTCTTACGGTAAAGTCGACTGAGCTGTTGTTGAGGTTGCCAACTTTTATCAACGGTTCAGGGGTGGTGTGGATGCGCTTATCATTGGAGATTAAACTCATTAATATGTCTTCAGCAACTTTAAGATCACTTCCATAGGAAATGCCAAAAACAAAATCTACGCGACGAGTTTCATAGGCAGAATAGTTAGTGATCGACGACCCCCAAATTTGCCCATTAGGTACTATCACTTGGATATTATCAGGAGTCGCTAACTCTGTAGTAAAAATTGATATTTCCTTAACTGTACCAGAACTCCCACCTACAGAAACGTAATCACCCTTCTGAAACGGACGAAAAGCAATCAGCATTATACCTGCTGCAAAGTTTGAAAGAGTACCCTGCAGAGCCAATCCAACAGCCAAACTTGCTGCTCCAAGTAAAGCAATTATGGAAGTTGTCTGCACTCCAAATTTATTTAAAATCACTGTGCCACCGAAGATAATCATTAAAACCTGCACTACTTTGCTTAAAAAAAGAAAAAGTGTGTCATCTAATTTTTCATATTTGTATCCAATGTGAATGATCCGATTTTTTATCAACGTCGAACACCACAAGGTGAGAAAAAGAATAGCTGCAGCGACCGCAATATTGGTCACTGTATTTGCTAGCCATTCTGAGGAAAAAACGCTTTCTACCAAAATGTTCATATTATTACCTTCTTTGTATCTCAGACAAACTTATGGGGTTACAGTAACTTCTCTCAGAGAGCTTCGTAAGGGGGTTGCTCATTGTGGGTGTGCTTTGTTACCGCATCGCACAGAGAGTGGCGACGGTCGGTTGGAAATATAACTGCCAACCTGCTATGGATGTGTTGGGCAGCCCCACTTGAGTGGTCCAATTTGAAAGTTAGTGCACGATTAGCCTTTGGTCCATCGGTATGATGACCTCGAGTGCCGGTGGGTGATAACCCAATTCACTATGGGATCGTTTGGTGTTGTAGTGGTTCCTCCATCTTTCGATAATAATTTGGGGTTCCCGCAGCTAGTAGAAGATTTCGCTGTTCAGCAATTCGTTCCCATCCGTCCATTAAATTTACCACGCTCTGTTATTGCTTGCACTCAGCGCCATTCACTCCTGCCTGCCACCGTTATTGATTAAAGGCGCTACGTGGGCTGAGTGTGGAGTTAGATTGACTGTGCGCCTCATAACAAAGGGGCAGCCAACCGACCGCCCCATTGCTTTGTATTTTTGATTGCTCTGCTTAGAGCCGGTGCTGCAGATTTAGTTGCAGGCTATTGCGTTTGCTGTTGCCAACACGGTCAGTGATAACCTCTACCTTTATCAAGGTCAGGTTGTCACTTAAGCTATTTACATCCTAGTTAACTGTCCTAATTCTCCGGACAACTTCACTTAGATAAAGTTAATTTACGCTTTGCCATATTGCCCCCACATTCGCCCTCACAAATTTGTTGGAATGCATAGGAATTATATGGCACGCTTTGAATTGATTGAAAATCATTAACCAACTTAAGATAAACAATATTGCGATTTTATAAGTTGTTATCAAGAATAGTTATACGGACTTTAGATCCGCCATTACCTCCTTTTTATGTTTTGCTCTGATGTCGTACTTTAGTCTTGGAACTAAGGATGCTTGCGCCGTGAATACGATTGTAGTTGCGATGGAATAGTCATTCGCTGGCTAACACGTTCTGTATTCAGTTTTAATTAACCAACATCGACATAAAATCAGGTTGCTCTGCAACAGCTACTTTGCAGGTTGCTAACAATTTACTTGAAATGTTCTGCTTTTGATCTTATTGAGAACACAATAGGAACATAATTGAAATACCCTAGATGTAGGTGAGGTAATCATTGCCGCCATATCATGGGTGTGACACTAAGGGATGAACGCAATGGCAACGGCAGATCTTTTAACTATGACAGACAAAAAATCAGCAGATAAGCAAAAGGCGCTAGACAGCGCATTGGCACAAATCGAACGCCAGTTTGGCAAAGGTTCGATAATGAAATTGGGCGCAGAAGGCGCCATTCAAGACATCGTAGCCAGTTCAACTGGTTCCCTTGGTCTGGACATTGCATTGGGCATAGGCGGCCTACCAATGGGGCGAATTATTGAGATCTATGGCCCTGAATCATCGGGCAAAACTACGCTGACACTGCATTGTATTGCAGAACAACAAAAGAAAGGCGGCGTATGCGCATTTGTGGATGCTGAGCACGCGCTTGACCCACAATACGCTAAAAAGCTTGGCATCGATATCGATGAGTTGCTGATTTCACAACCTGATACAGGTGAGCAAGCGCTTGAAATCACTGACACGTTGGTGCGCTCTGGCGCGGTAAACATGGTTGTTGTGGATTCAGTTGCTGCTTTAACGCCGAAATCAGAACTTGAAGGTGATATGGGTGACAGCTCTGTTGGTGTTCAGGCACGCCTTATGTCTCAGGCCATGCGCAAACTGACGGGTTCTATCAGCCGTTCCAACTGCATGGTTATTTTCATCAACCAAATCCGCATGAAAATTGGCGTTATGTTTGGCTCTCCTGAAACGACTTCAGGAGGCAATGCGCTAAAGTTCTATTCATCTGTTCGTCTAGATATACGCCGTATTGGCGCTTTGAAGGACCGTGAAGAAGTGGTCGGTAACGCAACACGTGTTAAAGTTGTCAAAAACAAAGTGGCGGCACCGTTCAAGAAAGTTGAATTCGACATCATGTATGGCGAAGGCATCTCAAAAATGGGCGAACTGCTTGATTTGGGCGTTGTAGCAGGCATCGTTGATAAATCAGGTGCTTGGTTCAGCTATGGTGATGAGCGACTGGGGCAAGGGCGTGAAAACTCTAAAGTCTTCTTGAAAGAGAACGAGAGCATCGCACTAGAGATCGAAGATAAAATCCGCGCATCGCACGGTTTGGATTTTGACACGCCAAAGCATGAGAAAAAAGAAGATGATGGCGTTCTTGAAGGTTAAGAACCTGTTCATCGACCAATTTTGGTCACCAATCGTTTGATAAGGCGTCCCAGAGTGGGGCGTCTTGTTGCATTCTATGTCCTGTACACTGTGGACAGTTGTTGGGTGGGGCGGTATTTCTGATCTCAACAGAATAATAACGCAATATTTGCCATAAGGCGCACGACATATGCCCACGTTAAATGATATCCGCTCGACCTTCTTGAACTACTTTGAAAAACAAGGGCACCAGATCGTGCCTTCCAGCCCATTGGTGCCGCGCAACGACCCAACGTTGATGTTCGTCAACTCTGGCATGGTGCAATTCAAAAACCTGTTCACAGGCGTTGAAACCCGCGACTATAACCGCGCAACATCCGCCCAAAAATGCGTACGTGCTGGCGGTAAGCACAACGATCTAGACAATGTGGGCTACACCGCACGTCACCACACATTCTTTGAAATGCTTGGTAACTTTAGCTTTGGCAATTACTTTAAAACGGAGGCCATTCCATTCGCGTGGGAATTGCTGACCAAAGAATTCGACATCCCAAAAGATCGCCTGTTGGTCACCGTTTATCACACAGATGACGAAGCTGCGAACATGTGGAAGAAGGTTGCAGGTCTTTCTGATAACCGGATCATTCGGATTCCAACAGATGATAATTTCTGGCGTATGGGTCCAACAGGTCCATGTGGTCCATGTACTGAAATTTTCTTTGACCACGGCGATCACATTTGGGGCGGCCCTCCCGGTTCAGCTGATGAGGACGGCGATCGTTTTATTGAAATTTGGAACCTCGTGTTCATGCAGAACGAACAGTTCGCTGACGGCAGCATGGTTCCGCTGGATATGCAGTCTATCGACACGGGCATGGGTCTTGAGCGTATTGGTGCGCTTTTGCAAGGCAAGCACGACAACTACGATACTGATCTCATGCGCAGCCTGATTGAGGCTAGTGCGGATGCCTCCAGCTCTGATCCAGATGGGCCGGGCAACACGCATCACCGTGTGATTGCGGACCACTTGCGTTCGACATCATTCCTGATGGCCGATGGCGTTATGCCGTCCAGCGAGGGCCGTGGTTACGTGCTGCGCCGCATCATGCGTCGCGCTATGCGTCACGCGCATCTTTTGGGTGTCAAAGACCCGATGATGCACCAGCTGGTGCCAGAATTGGTTCAACAAATGGGCGCTGCCTATCCCGAGTTGGGTCAGGCACAGTCCTTGATCACTGAGACGCTGCATCAAGAAGAGACACGTTTCAAACAGACGCTGGATCGTGGTTTAAAATTGCTAGATGATGAAGTTGACAGCTTGGCTGAAGGTGCCTATCTTTCCGGCTCTTCCGCGTTCAAGCTTTATGATACATACGGTTTTCCGCTGGATCTAACCCAAGACGCTTTGCGCGAAAAGGGTCGTGGTGTGGACACTGAAGGCTTCCGCAAGGCGATGGCAGAGCAAAAGGCCAAGGCCCGTGCGGCCTGGTCTGGTTCTGGCGAAGCGGCAGACGCAACCGTTTGGTTTGAAGTCGTTGACGAGGCTGGAACGACTGACTTCCTTGGTTATGACACTGAAACAGCGGAAGGCCAGATCGTTGGCTTGGTCGCTGATGGTGCTTTGGTGGATAAGGTTGAAGAGGGTGGCAAGGTTCAAATCGCATTGAACCAAACACCGTTTTACGCTGAAAGTGGTGGCCAAGTTGGTGACACTGGTGTGATCCGCACCGAAAGTGGAACGGCCCGTGTGACCGATACTCGCAAGTCTGCTGGTGTATTTATTCACATATCAACAGTCGAAAAAGGTATCATTTACAATGGTCAGTCGGCTGTTCTTAATGTAACTAATACGCGTCGCACGTCCATTCGCTCTAACCACTCTGTGACCCACTTGCTGCACGAGGCGCTTCGCGGTGCTTTGGGCGATCATGTGGCACAGCGTGGATCTCTGAATGCAGCGGATCGCCTTCGCTTTGATTTCAGCCACTCCAAATCCCTATCCATTGAGGAACAGCGCAATGTCGAGGAAGAGGTGAACGCCTACATTCGTCAGAACACTGTTGTCGAAACACGGATCATGACGCCAGACGATGCGCGTGAATTGGGTGCACAGGCTTTGTTCGGTGAAAAGTATGGCGACGAAGTGCGTGTTGTCTCTATGGGGACCCAAGTTGGTTCGGGCAAAGGGGCTGATGGTCAAACCTACTCACTTGAGTTGTGCGGCGGTACGCATGTACGCCAAACGGGCGACATAGGTGCCTTTGCATTGCTGAGTGATAGCGCATCCAGTTCTGGTGTACGCCGGATCGAGGCGCTGACGGGGGCGGATGCGATTGCATACTTGCGTGGTCAGGATCAATTGTTGACAGATACTGCGGCAGAGTTAAAAACTGCCGTTTCTGATGTTCCTGTAAGGGTCAAAGCCCTGATGGAAGAGCGTAGGTCGCTTGCCAACGAAGTGGCACAGTTGCGCCGCGAACTCGCGATGTCTGGCGGTGCAGCTGCACCTGCTGAGGCGGAAGACGTGAATGGTGTTGCCTTCCTTGCGCAGTCATTGACTGGTGTGACGGGTAAAGACTTGCCAGCCCTGATTGACGAGCATAAAACACGTATCGGTTCTGGCGCGGTTCTGTTGATCGCGGATGCAGACGGCAAGGTGGCTGTGGCTGCTGGTGTGACGGCGGATAAGACTGACAGCGTCAGTGCTGTCGATCTGGTCAAGGCGGCAGTTGCCGAATTGGGCGGTAAAGGCGGCGGCGGTCGTGCGGATATGGCCCAAGGTGGGGCCAAGGATGCAACAAACGCAGCAGCAGCAATCAACGCGGCTAAGGCCGTCATCAAAGGATAAGTATCATGGGCGCACTTTGGATCGCACACGTCACCGTCACCAATGAAGAAGCGTATAAAAAATACGCCGCTGGTGCGACAGTTGCCATTGCAGAGCACGGCGGCGAATTCATCGCGCGTGCAGGTCGCTTTGTTCAGCTTGAGGGCAAAGAACGTCCACGCAATGTGGTGGCACGGTTCCCAGACGTTGAAACGGCTGAGAAATGTTATCACTCAAATACATATCAAGCCGCACTCGAGTTTGCGCGAGACGCGTCAGAGCGAGAGCTAATGATTATCGAAACAATTGAATAAGAAAAAAGAAAGGGCGCTCCAAATTGGAGCGCCCTAATTCGTTAAGCTTTTGAAAGTTGAAACATATTCGCCCAACTTTCAAATTAAATTTAACCAGCTTTTGCCATGCGCTTACGCTCGTTCGGATCCAAGTAACGCTTACGCATCCGAATGTTGTTTGGCGTAACTTCAACCAACTCATCGTTGTCGATGTAGGCGATAGCCTCTTCGAGTGACAATGTGATTGGCGTTGTCAACTTAACGGCTTCATCTGTACCAGACGCACGAACGTTAGTCAGTTTCTTACCTTTAAGCGGGTTCACTTCCAGATCGTTTTCACGGCTGTGCTGACCTATGATCATGCCTGTGTAAACTTCTGTTTGTGGGCCGATCATCATCCTGCCGCGATCTTCCAAATTCCACAATGCGAACGCCACTGCTGTGCCGTTTTCCATTGAGATAAGAACACCTTGGCGACGACCAGGGATGGCACCTTTGTGTGGTGCCCATGCGTGGAATACACGGTTCATAACGCCAGTACCGCGTGTATCTGTTAGGAACTCGCCGTGATAACCAATAAGGCCACGTGATGGAACATGGGCAACGATGCGGGTTTTGCCTGCACCGGCTGGCTTCATCTCAACCAATTCACCTTTGCGCACACCAGTGATCTTTTCGATCACAGCGCCGGAGTATTCGTCATCAACGTCGATTGTTGCTTCCTCGATTGGCTCCATACGAACGCCATCTATTTCTTGGAACAAAACCTGTGGACGCGAGATCGAAAGCTCAAAGCCTTCGCGGCGCATGTTTTCAATCAAAACACCCATCTGCAATTCGCCACGACCTGCAACTTCAAACGCGTCACCACTTGGTGTGTCGCTGATTTTAACAGCTACGTTTGATTCTGCTTCTTTCATCAAGCGGTCACGGATGACGCGTGATTGAACTTTTTTGCCGTCACGACCCGCAAGTGGAGAGTCGTTGATGCCAAAGGTCACTGTGATCGTTGGCGGATCGATTGGCTGTGCCTCGATCGCCTCAGTGACCGATACATCGGCCAATGTGTCAGCAACGGTTGCTTTGGTCATTCCAGCGATGGAAACGATATCGCCTGGTTCAGCCGATTCGATTGCCGTTTGCTCTAGACCGCGGAAACCCAAGATTTTGGTGCAGCGGAAGTTTTCGATCAAAGTGCCATCAACTGACATTGCTTTGATCGTTTGACCGGCTTTCAACGTGCCAGATTCAACGCGGCCTGTCAGCAAACGCCCCAAGAATGGATCGCCACCAAGTGTTGTGGCCAGCATTGTAAATGGCTTGTCACCCTCAGTGATTTGGGCAGGGGCAGGAACGTGCTCAATAACCAAGTCGAACAACGCGTCTAGACCGTCGCGCTTGCCGTCCAATTCCATATCAGCCCAACCGTTACGGCCAGATGCGTACATTGTTGGGAAATCAAGTTGGTCGTCTGTGGCGTCCAAGTTGGCGAACAGATCGAAACATTCGTTCAAAGCGCGATCAGGCTCAGCGTCTGATTTGTCTACTTTGTTCACAACAACGATTGGACGTAGGCCCAATTTCAAAGCTTTGGACGTCACAAACTTTGTTTGTGGCATTGGGCCTTCAGCTGCATCTACCAACAAAACAACACCGTCAACCATGGACAAAATACGTTCTACTTCGCCACCAAAGTCAGCGTGGCCTGGCGTATCAACTATATTGATACGTGTGCCTTTCCACTCAACCGAAGTCGGCTTGGCAAAAATAGTAATGCCGCGCTCGCGCTCGAGGTCGTTGCTGTCCATAGCGCGCTCAGTCGTCGCTTGGTTTTCACGGTACGTACCGGATTGTTTCAACAGTTCGTCAACAAGCGTCGTTTTGCCGTGGTCAACGTGTGCGATAATCGCAATATTGCGAATGTCCATATTTCTAGCCTCTCGTGCGTTTGGGGGCGCATAACTTGCCACGGCGCAGAAAGCTAGGGGGAAATGCGTGTCCCTAGTGGGTCGTGTTGTTGGAAAACATCTGAATGACGATAATGCCGACTATAATTAAAGTTAACCCAGCAATAGCTGCTGCATCCAGCCGCTGTCCGAAGATCACAAAGCCGATGATCGTAATTGTGATAATCCCTAGACCTGACCACAACGCGTATACAATCCCTACGGGCATGTATTTAAGTGTTAATCCCAAAAAGTAGAACGCCCCCATATAGGCAACAATTGCTATGAGGGTTGGCCAAAGGCGTGTGAACTGCTGGCTAGATTGAAGAGCCGTCGTGCCAATAGTTTCCATCACAACTGCGACAAATAGGATGATATACTGCATTGACGGCCTTTCGGAGCATTTGAAGCACTTTGGCCCAGTACTTTTTTGTCGTCTACCTCAAAGCGTCAAAGCGGTGCTGTCTTTAATTTTTTCCATTACAAAACTGGCGGCAATGTCTGCAATGGAGAGGCGCGTGATCAGTTGTTGATATAGGCGGTCATAATCGGCCATGTCACTCACGCGCGCACGGATCAGGTAATCAAGGTCCCCAGTCATGCGATAGACGCTTAGAATGCCCGAAATCGCGTTTGTTGCGTTTGAGAAATCTAGCTGCCACTTAGGATCGTGGCTGTTGGTGCGTACCTGCATAAACACCATCAGGCCAAGATCGACCTTAATGGGGTCAATCAAAGCCACGCGTTTGGTGATGATACCTGATGTTTCCATCGCCTTAACGCGGCGCCAGCAAGCGTTGCGCGACAGACCGATGGTTTCGCCCAGCTGATCAAGCGAAATTGCAGCATCTGCTTGTAGAACGTTAAGTATTTTACGGTCAATTTCGTCCAATTTATTCATAATGCATTAATATCCGGGATAATATCCCAACGCAATGGTCGGAATGCGTGTATTTTGGGACCGATAATAAATAGATATCTGCGATAAAGACCTCAACTCAATATTAGGAGATGGATTATGTTTGGTCGCTTGTTTATNGATCACCCGCGCAGCGTCGGTGAAAGCTACTTTGAGCACCTGTTGTTTGCAGGTGGCTTTGCGCTGCGTTTGCTGGGGGCAGGACTAGCGGCGCTGGTGCACGCGTTGATCCCATGTTTGTTCGAGAAAACAGCCAGCAATATGATAGCAAAAATGTATGCTAAAACTTCGAATAGGAGCAACTGATGTGTCGCTGGGCTGCCTAGAGTGTTGCACTGGTGTTTCTACAAGACATCATTTCCGAGCTGCAGAATTCGTTGATGGTGCAAAGCCAATTTGCCTCAGAGTGTAAAACGGCGATTAATGGCGATGGTTTCGGAGTTGCTTGGTATGCGCATCGTGATGCGCCAAGTTTGTTTCGTGATGTTAATCCGGCATGGTCGGATTCTAACCTGCCATGCATTGCCGCGCAAATACGCTCCACAATGTTTTTGGCGCATGTGCGCGCAACAACAGGGACCGCTATTAGCCGCTATAATTGTCACCCGTTTGTGGTTGGCAACTGGAGTTTTATGCACAATGGGTAAGTCGGGGGCTTTCAACAGTTTCGCAAAGCTACTTATATGTCAATCCCAGATGAGCTCTATAGCCACAGGAAAGATGCGACCGATAGCGAGGTCATTTTCTTAAAAGCGCTTAAATATGGTTTGGATGAAGATCCCATCGGAGCGATGACAAAAGCGGTGTTGGAAATGGAACAATTGCCGCCACGTCTTGGTACAACTCCGCACATGCGGTTTTCCGCAGCGTTTTCTGATGGGAAAAGGTTGTTTGCGATGCTATGTGCATCTGACGCCTTTGTGCGGTCGTTATACTATCGATGGAGTACTGAGCGGTTGGGATACACGGTTGTTTCTGAGCCTTTGGGTCAAGAAGAGTCTGGTTGGGTCCAACTCCCTGCAGGCAGCATTGTGAAATCACGGATGGAACGCTTACGCAGCATGAAATCGTGCCAGTTATGGCCATCGCCTAGTTTATTCAAGGGAATTTAGGATGCGCCTTTGAAAAAGGCAGAAATCTTGGAACGAGCGTAATCCCAAAGGTCGGGCGCGCCGATTTTAATTTTTGAACCAACACGGTCCTCGATCATTTCCTCAGTCACGTTGTAGTCTGTCCAACTGCCACCACCGGCGGCAAGGTTGAGCATCGGAGGTTGGAATCTATCAAGGGATTTGGCGAACTTTGCATCATCAGTTTTTGCAGCTTCGAATTCCTCCCAAATAGAACGAAGTTCATCACGTAGATCATTAGAAAGTAATTTAAATATACGATCTGAGGCTACTTTTTCTGCGGCTTCCATTGCGGCCACATCGACGTTGTCAAAGATGGGATTGTCACCTGCATCGATCTCAACAAGATCATGTAGGATCAGCATTTTAATAACGCGCGAGGTATCCACGCCTAATTTTGCCTGATCCGCGAGCACAATCGCATAAAGTGTAAGGTGCCACGAATGTTAGCACTGTTTTCAGCACGCGAGCGGTCTGCAAGTACAGTTGCACGATCAATGGATTTGAGTTTGTCCGCCTCATTAAGAAAGGCGATCTGTTGGTCTAGGCGGGCTGTCATTAAACTACGCCCGCCATGATCATACAGCTTTCTTGGCGCGGTGCGCTTTTATCTGTTTTATCAAGAAGTCGCGACCATGAATTTCGGCCATCCGCGTGCGGATAGCCGTCAAGAATGCTTATTCCAACGATTGACTTGATGCGCCCAAAACTTCGCCAACCTTCATGAACAGTTGATCTTCACCGACCTCTTTTTGGACGGCAAGACACTTAATGGCTAATTTGTTGGCCATTTCTGTGACGGCTGGATCAATCATTAGCGGGTGTTCTCAGTCAAGCGGCGCTTCACGTAATCAGTTGTATGACCGATCATCGTGTCTAAGTGCGGCTCTTCAAAGAAATGACCCGCGCCTTCAACTTCGGTGTGCGTCACAGTGATACCTTTTTGCTCATGCAGCTTGCCGACAAGTGTGTGGGTATCAGCAGGTGGTGCCACGCGGTCAGCCGTACCGTTGATAACCAACCCAGAAGCCGGGCAGGGCGCAAGAAACGAAAAGTCATACATGTTAGCAGGTGGAGCAACAGAAATGAAACCAGTAATTTCTGGACGACGCATCAGCAATTGCATGCCAATCCAAGCGCCAAACGAGAAACCAGCAACCCAGCAATGCTTGGAGTTGTTGTTCATCGATTGAAGGTAATCCAGAGCAGTCGCCGCATCAGATAACTCGCCAATGCCCTGGTCGTATTCGCCTTGCGAACGGCCAACACCGCGAAAGTTGAAGCGAAGTACCGTGAATCCCATATTGTAGAAGGCATAGTGCAAGGAGTGCACAACCTTGTGATTCATAGTGCCGCCAAATTGCGGGTGTGGGTGTAAAACGATCGCAATCGGTGCGTCACGTTCTTTTTGAGGGTGGTAGCGGCCTTCAAGGCGGCCTTCGGGTCCAGGGAAAATGACCTCGGGCATGAGCGTCCTTGCATTTTTGAGTTCAACGGGTCGTGGTTCAATTCTTGACGAATATAACCGGTTACCTTAGAACGTTTCTAAATTACATGCGCGCAGGGCTTGCGCGTTTATTGCGATGTATGGCGTTGCGTGTGAAACGTCAATCAAATCTAGCGAAAGCAAGGGATTTTGAGATGAAACTGTCGACGAAAGGACGCTATGCAATGGTTGCGTTGGCTGACATCGCCCTGCAGCCGGAGGGGAATCTTGTTAGCCTTGGCGATATAGCCGAACGTCAGAGCATCTCACTACCATACCTTGAACAATTATTTGTAAAACTGCGTCGTTCTGAATTGGTTTCGTCTGTGCGTGGTCCGGGTGGTGGTTACCGTCTGGCCCGTTCGCCGTCCGAAATTCGGGTTGTGGACATCTTGTCCGCTGTCGATGAATCCGTAGATGCAATGCACAAGGGCGCAGGTGCCTCTGGTGGCGCTTCTGGTTCACGTGCGCAGTCTTTGACCAATCGTTTGTGGGAAGGCTTGAGCGCAAATGTTTATGTTTACTTGCACCAAACGCGTTTGTCTGATGTGATTTCCAATGAATTGGCGCCGTGTCCTGCTGTCCCAAATCTGTTCGATGTTGTGGATGTTTGACCTGTTGAAAGGGGGCCAGTCCCCGTCCTGTGAATTCCCTCGGAGTTTGTTTTGTAAGATGAATGTGGATGTGTCGTGAGCCGAGTTTACTTCGATCATAATGCGACGACGCCTTTGCGCGAAGAAGCGCGTGCGGCTATAGTGGCTGCTATGGATGTTGTGGGGAACCCCTCGTCTGTGCACTCTGAGGGACGCGCAGCCAAGATGTTGGTCGAACGTGCCCGTGTGCAGGTTGCTGAGTTGGTGGGCTGTTTGCCTACGCAAGTGGTGTTTACGGGATCGGCAACTGAGGCGGCTGCTTTGGCGGTTGCGCAGAAAGATCGTCATGGTGGGCAGTTTGTATCGTTGCAGACCGAGCATGATTGTTTTTTAGCTTGGGATGAGGCGATCATTGAGGGGCCTGCGTTACATGCAATTTCGGCGGCCAATTCTGAGACTGGTGTCATGAAGCCAGCAGTTGTTTCAAACGCGAGCGTATCTGGAGCAGTGGTTTGCGATGTCACGCAGATCGCGGGAAAGATGCCTGTGGTTTATGATGAAAGTGGCAAACCGTCTTACATGATCCTCTCGGCGCACAAGTTGGGTGGTCCAAAGGGTGTTGGTGCATTGATTAATTTCACTGCTGATGATCCGCAGGCGATTTTGCGTGGTGGCGGGCAAGAGATGGGCCGCCGTTCTGGGACTGAAAACGTTATTGGCATAGCTGGATTCGGGGCTGCTGCAGTCGCGGCAGATCAAGATGTAGCCAATGGTGCATGGGGACGGGTTGCGAAACTTAGGAATATTCTAGAAAAGGCCCTTGAGACTGCGTCAAAGAAGACTATTTTTGTCGGGAATGACCAGCAACGCTTACCGAACACTTCTTGCATCCTCACCCCAGGGTGGAAGGGAGAGACGCAGGTGATGCAAATGGATTTGGCTGGCTTTGCCGTTTCTGCGGGTTCTGCCTGTTCATCGGGCAAAGTGCGCGCCAGTCGCGTCCTGACGGCGATGGGCTATGAAGATGAGTTGGCAGCTTGTGCGATACGTGTGTCGCTGGGGTTGTNAAATACAGAAGATGAAGTCCTGCGCTTTGCCGATGTTTGGGCGCAAAAACTTAAGAAACATGAGGCACGCGCGGCGTAACGCTGTGAGCCAAAAAGAGGAAGTCTGAGCATGGACAATATGGTCAAAGATGGGGTCGATCAGGATACCGTCGACGCAGTACGCGAAGTTGGTGGAGCCTATAAGCACGGCTGGAACACTGACATTGAAATGGAATACGCCCCAAAGGGTCTTTCCACAGATATCGTGCGTTTGATTTCTGAAAAGAATGAAGAACCTGAGTGGATGCTGCAGTGGCGATTGGCCGCTTATGATCGTTGGTTGAAGTTGGAAGAGCCGGATTGGGCGATGGTCGACTACCCAAAAATCGATTTCCAAGACCAGTATTATTATGCCCGTCCAAAATCGATGGAAGTAAAGCCAAAGTCATTGGACGAGGTTGATCCTAAATTGTTGGAGACCTACAAAAAGTTAGGCATTCCCTTGAAAGAACAGGCTTTGCTTGCTGGCGTTGAAGCCCCTGAAGGCGAACGTAAGGTTGCTGTGGATGCGGTGTTTGACTCAGTTTCTTTGGGTACGACCTTTAAGGACGAGCTGTTGAAAGCGGGTGTAATTTTTTGCTCAATCTCAGAAGCAATCAAAGATTACCCTGAATTGGTTAAAAAGTACCTTGGGACCGTTGTTCCTGTTTCAGACAACTACTATGCCACTTTGAACTCTGCCGTGTTCTCTGATGGGTCGTTCGTCTACATCCCGCCAAACACACGTTGCCCAATGGAGTTGTCCACGTATTTCCGCATTAATGCAGAAAACACGGGTCAGTTTGAGCGCACGTTGATCATCGCCGACAAGGGTTCTTACGTTTCATACCTTGAGGGCTGTACAGCACCGCAACGCGATATCGCGCAATTGCACGCTGCTGTTGTTGAGTTGGTTCTGCTGGATGACGCTGAAATCAAGTACTCGACTGTTCAAAACTGGTTCCCAGGTGACGAGAACGGCAAGGGCGGCATCTATAACTTCGTGACGAAACGTGCTGATTGCCGCGGTGATCGTTCCAAAGTAATGTGGACCCAAGTTGAAACCGGTTCTGCCGTTACTTGGAAATACCCGTCCTGTGTATTGCGCGGCGATGACAGCCAAGGCGAGTTCTATTCAATCGCTATTGCCAACAACATGCAGCAGGCCGACACGGGCACCAAAATGATCCATTTGGGCAAACGCACCAAGTCGCGGATTGTGTCCAAAGGTATCTCAGCAGGCAAAGCCCAGAACACATACCGCGGTTTGGTGTCTATGCACCCCAAAGCCAAGGAATCGCGCAACTATACACAGTGCGACAGTTTGTTGATCGGCGATAAATGTGGGGCGCACACGGTGCCGTACATTGAAGTGAAGAATAACTCATCACGCGTTGAGCACGAAGCCACTACATCCAAAGTGGATGACGATCAGCTGTTCTATTGCCGCTCGCGCGGGATGGATGAGGAAGAGGCGGTTGCCTTGGTTGTCAACGGGTTCTGTAAGGATGTGCTTCAGGCGCTTCCGATGGAATTCGCGATGGAAGCACAGGCGCTTGTAGCAATTTCGCTTGAGGGGTCTGTTGGCTAATCATGTTCGAGGCTGCCCTTCAACGTCCAGATCTCACAATGCCGGTGGTCGAAGCAGAGCTTTTGCGCCAGCATTATGAGGACGCGGATGCGATCCTTGAATACGGATCGGGCGGTTCGACGCTTATGGCGGCCGAAATGGAAGGCAAACACGTCACCAGTGTCGAAAGTGACAAGGCGTGGTGGCAGATGATGATGGAATGTTTTGAAGCCAATCCGGCATCCAGAGGGTCTACCGTCGACATGCTTTATTCCGGAATCGGACCAATGCGAGAATGGAGTTACCCCAAGGACGAGCGTTCTTGGAAACAGTTTGCACAGTATCCATTGGCTGTGTGGGAGATGGATGAGCTACGCGCCCCAGACGTTGTTTTGGTTGATGGGCGTTTCTGTGTCGGATGTTCTTAGGCCACCGCATACTANATCAAACAGCCTACAATTCTGCTGTTTGACGACTATACGCCACGCAAGTGGATGCACGAGACTGAGGACTTTCTTGGTCAACCAGAAATTACGGGCCGCATGGCCACGTTTAAACTTGAACCGCAGCCGTTCCCAACGGGACGTATGCTTGAAATTATTGATTACATGCTGCGCCCATGATTGGGTAGTGAGGGAATAAAATGCTGAAGATTGAAAACCTGCACGTCAAACTTGAAGACGAAGAAAAGCAAATCTTGAAAGGTGTAAACCTTGAGGTTGGCGCGGGCCAAGTGCACGCGATCATGGGGCCAAACGGTTCTGGTAAATCCACGTTGTCCTATGTTTTGTCTGGCCGCGAAGGTTACGAAGTAACGGACGGCGAAGCCCATTTGGGTGACGTTGACTTGCTTGACATCGAACCAGAAGAACGTGCGGCAGCTGGCCTGTTCTTGGCATTCCAATACCCTGTAGAGATCCCAGGCGTTGGCAACATGACCTTCCTGCGCACAGCTGTAAACGCACAGCGCAAAGCGCGCGGCGAAGAAGAAATGTCTGCCGCTGAATTCCTCAAAGTTGTTCGCGCAAAAGCGAAGACGCTGAAAATCGACGCTGACATGTTGAAGCGCCCAGTCAACGTTGGCTTTTCCGGTGGTGAGAAAAAGCGCAACGAGATTTTGCAGATGGCGATGCTTGAACCAAAGATGTGCATCTTGGACGAGACAGACTCGGGTCTAGATGTTGATGCGATGAAATTGGTCTCTGAAGGCGTGAATGCTTTGCGTTCTGAAGGTCGCTCTTTCTTGGTCATCACGCACTACCAGCGTCTTTTGGACCACATCAAGCCTGACGTGGTTCACATCATGGCAAACGGCCGTATCATTAAATCTGGTGGCCCTGAGTTGGCTCTAGAAGTTGAACAGAACGGTTATGCCGACATCTTGGCAGAGGTTTCCTAATGAGCGCTGTTGCTGAAACGATGAATGTCACTGATGAGCGTTTGGCGGGTTTGACCCTGCCAGCGGGCGGATGGTCTGACGTGGCGCGCAAGGATGCGTTGTCACGTGTTCAGATGATGGGGTTGCCAAGCCGTCGAGATGAATATTGGAAATACACACGTCCAGATACATTGACCCAAGCGGTTGCTGTGCCTGCGGCCCTGTTTCACAATGACGAAGCAGCACTTTTTGACGATGTTGAACGCCTCAAAATCGTATTTGTAGACGGTGTATTTGATGCGGATGCCTCTGATGACCTGTCCCTTGAGGGTGTAAGCATCGAACACCTTGCAACTGTGGATGCCGATATCCACTGGGCTCGCGATATTTACGGTGTGCTAGAAACCAACGGTCAAAAGCCTGTTGAACGTCCTTTGGCCGCCTTGAACACTGCTTTTGCAACGGATGGTGTTTTGATCCATGTGACGGGTGCAGCAAGCAGGCCGATCAACATGATCTACCTTCACAACTCAGAAACATCTGATGTGATGTTGCACAACGTGATCAAACTGGACGCAGGCGCTAGCCTAACTGTTCTGGAAACAGGACCAGCAGCTGCACGCCTCAATATGGTGACTGAAGTTGAAGTCGCTGACACCGCAGCGTTCCATCACATTCGTGCTCAAGGGCGCGACCATGAACGCCGCGCAGCCACGCATATCTTTGCACGTTTGGGCACTGAATCAGTGTTCAAATCCTTTACGCTTACTGCAAATGGCGTAATGACGCGCAACGAATGTGTGCTTGAGTTGACAGGTGACGATGCAAAAGCAACCGTCGGTGGCGCATGTGTAGGCGACGGTGATTTTCACCACGACGACACGGTGTTCATCACCCATGACGCAGAAAACTGTGAAAGCCGCCAGGTGTTTAAAAAGGTTCTGCGCAACGGCGCGACAGGCGTTTTTCAAGGCAAAATCTTGGTCAAAGCCGGTGCACAGAAGACAGATGGCTATCAGATCAGCCAATCATTGCTTTTGGATGGTGACAGCCAATTTTTGGCCAAGCCTGAGCTTGAAATCTACGCCGATGACGTGATCTGTTCACACGGATCTACCTCTGGTGCGATTGATGAAACCGCATTGTTCTATCTACAATCACGCGGGATCAGCAAAGCAGTGGCGACTGACTTGTTGACCTTGTCGTTCTTGGCTGAAGCTGTGGACGAGATCGAAGATGAAACACTGCGCGAGCAAATCAACGAACGCATGGCGTCTTGGTTGGAACGGCGTCGCGGCTGATGTCTGTTACTGCAGATATTCGGGCCAGTTATCGTGGACCGGGTCGCGTGGTTGCGCGGCTTTTGGGGCAGGGACGGCGTGAAGGTTTCGCGCTGAACATCCTGCTGTTCGCATGCATCATGATGTTCATCGCGCAAGCACCATATCAAGCACGCGAAGCGTATTTCGATCCAGACGTTCCTTTGATGGCGCGGATGTATTGGAGCGCTTTTTTGTGGATCTTCTTGGTTCCGCTGCTGCTGTATGGCTTTGCGGCCTTTATGCACGGCCTCGCACTTTTGGCAGGACGCAACATCACAGGGTATGGCGTGCGCCTTAGCTTGTTTTGGGCTCTACTTGCCAGCAGCCCGATGTTTTTGCTGTTGGGGTTAATTGCAGCCTTCATCGGTCCAGGTGCTGGTTTGCAATTGGTCGGCATTCTATGGCTCGCCAACATCTTATGGTTTTGGATCGCTGGGATGCGCGCAGCAGAAAGCGTCGAACTATGAAACTGGACGTCCAATCACTTAGCATGCTTATTTCTTTGACCCTTCGTGATCCCGCCAATGCGGCAAGATTGGTTATCAACTCAGGTTATCGCCGTGATGTTTTATGGACATTGCTGTTACTTGTCAGCATCGCAAATGCAGCCCTTGTATGGTTGTCCAATGCGTTGACTGGGCCAACCCCAGAACAATTGGCGCAAATGCCAATCCAAATTCCGCAGATCATCTTTAGCCCACTATTTGCGTTTGTGTTTCTGGCGGGTGCCTTGGTGATCACGGTCCATGTTTTGCATTGGATCGGCGCTGCTATCGGTGGGAAGGGCAGCTTGGATGACATGTTGTCCGTCTTGGTGTGGCTACAGGCCATGCGTGTCTTAGCCCAAGTTGTCTTGTTGGTTTTGCTAATCGTTGCGCCAACAATTGCCGGCTTGTTTGGCTTGGGTGTTGCTTTGATTAGCCTTTGGATACTGGTGCACTTTGTAAATGAGGGTGCGGGCCTTGGCTCAGTTTTCAAAACCGTTGGCGTTCTGCTGTCCGCAACCGTGGGCATGATAATGGGCCTTAGCTTTATCCTGACCGTTACTGGTCTTGCCTCAATGGGAATTTCTCCGAATGTATAATGTTACAAAAGTACGTGCTGACTTTCCAATCCTTTCACGAGAAGTGAATGGTAAGCCACTGGTATATCTAGATAATGGCGCTTCAGCGCAAAAGCCGCAGATCGTGATTGATACGATCACGCGCGCTTATGCTGAAGAGTACGCAAATGTGCATCGTGGCCTTCATTTCTTGTCGAACCTCGCAACAGACAATTATGAGGCTGTGCGTGGAAAAATCGCCAAATTCATGAACGCGGGTTCAGAAAACGAAATCGTTTTCAATTCAGGCACCACCGAAGGTATCAATATGGTTGCCTATGGTTGGGCTATGCCGAACCTAAAATCTGGTGATGAAATCATCCTAAGCGTCATGGAGCACCACGCCAATATCGTGCCTTGGCACTTTCTGCGCGAACGCCACGGTGTCGTAATCAAATGGGTGGATGTTGATGCGACTGGTGCGTTGGACCCCCAAGCGGTTCTTGATGCGATTACGCCAAAAACGAAATTAATCGCGATCACTCATATGTCCAACGTTTTGGGCACCAAAGTGGATGTAAAAACCATTTGCGCGGGCGCACGTGCAAAAGGTGTGCGCGTCTTGGTGGATGGATCACAAGCAGCGGTACACATGCCAGTAGATGTTCAAGACATCGATGCAGATTTTTACGCAGTAACGGGGCACAAATTATACGGTCCATCAGGTTCTGGCGCGATCCACATCAAACCTGAACGGATGGCTGAGATGCAGCCATTCATCGGCGGCGGTGATATGATCCGTGAAGTGTCCAAATCAGGTGTCATCTATAACGACGCCCCGATGAAGTTCGAAGCTGGCACACCGGGGATCGTTCAAATGATCGGTCTGGGCACGGCCGTTGATTACATGATGGATACCGGAATGGACGCGATTGCGGCCCATGAGAATAGCCTACGTGATTACGCTGTTTCGAAACTTGCGGGTTTGAACTGGATCCAAGTCCAAGGGACAACCGCGGACAAAGGAGCCATCTTTAGTTTCACAATGGATGGTGCAGCGCATGCGCATGACATCTCAACGATTCTTGATAAAAAGGGCGTTGCGGTGCGGGCAGGGCAGCATTGTACAGGTCCATTGATGGAACATCTTGGTCTCAGTGCAACCTGTCGTGCGTCTTTTGCGATGTATAACACGACTGATGAAGTTGATGTTTGGATCGATGCGTTGGAACTTGCACACGATCTTTTCGCCTAAGGTGCAAACTCATCGCGTCATTTAGCAATTGCAGCGCAACAGCTGCAAAGCTATACCGCGCATGAATGGTCCCATAGCTCAGCTGGATAGAGTACTCGCCTCCGAAGCGAGGGGTCGCTGGTTCAAATCCAGCTGGGACCACCATTTTCCATTCGTAACAAACGAAAAAAAAGCGCCCTAAAAGGCGCTTCCGTTTGTATCCTCATGATCCCAGTTTAAAAGATCAGCTTCCCCATGTGCGGACAACGCCGCAATCCATGTGGACGAAATTAGAGCCAGAATAACGGCCAACACCACCACCACGACATGCAGATGCTGCACGGGCCATTTGGCCAACAGAGCGGGTGGACAAACGTAAATCAGCAGCTTTTCCGCGCATATGTAATGAATTTTTAGCAACGCCTTTTAAGCGTGAACGCAGCATAGCATTGGTATTAGGGCTGCGGTAGCCAGACAACAACATATATGGTTCGTTGGCATCCATCAGATTGTGGGCGGCAGCCATAACGTCGATTGTACGTAAATCGATGGATTTCACACCACCAGTCCGCCAGTCACGCATGAAGTAGTCTACTTCTTTTAAAGCGTCCTTGACGTATTTGCCTTCGATCCAATAGATCATATCGATACGTTCACCGGTTCGACCCGAAAACATACGAATACGGCGTATATCGCCAGCACCACGTAAAATACCTGCTGCATTGGAGAGAGTAGGGGCGGCTGTTAGTGTCGTCGCGGCAAATGCCCCCAACAACGCGCGGCGGGTCAAAGAACCCGAGTTGCCATTAATAGTCATAGTATAACGTGTCCCGTTTGCCTGTTTCCCGTGGTGTAAGCACGGGCAATTCATCTTGTCCCCAGATGCGCCATTCTTATTGCATAAGCCGAATCGTTAACCAAGCAATGAATCGCCAGCACCAAAACTTTCAATAATTTTAGGCGATTTCCTGCGCAATTTATTGATATTCGGTCGAAAAAGTCGAAACAGTGACGGCTCTGTGCAACAGACTGTTCTAACCATGATTTTCTTAAGCTTGTGCCATGAAAGTGAATGGACAACCCATGGCGCATCTAACATTGTGCGGCCAATCAATGAGTCTGCATTTTTCCTATGGGGGTAGATATGTTGCATCGCATATTCAAAATGACTTCAGTTTTGACTTTGTCATTTGTCGTAATGGGGCTTTTTGTAGCGCCAAAATCTGCTGATGCGCAAGTCACTGCATTCAAGCAAGCTGTCGCTGAAGCAGCCGCGCGCGATATAGACATTGCAGCATTCTATCAGGCCTATGGTTATAAGAGCGTTTGGACTGGGCGCTCAAGTCGCGAACGCTCTCGTCGTCGGGCTTTAATCAAAACATTGGCTAACGCTTCATCACACGGTCTGCCAGCTGGGCGTTATGATTCTGCAGGGCTTCAAGCGAAGATGAAAGCCGCGCGTGGCCCACGGGAGCGTGGTACTGTTGAAGTCGAAATCAGCCGTGTCTTTTTGCAATATGCGCGTGATCTTCAAACTGGTGCCTTGATCCCCAGCCGTGTGAACAGCGCAATTGTACGTAAAGTGCCCTACCGCGATCGGACTTCGTACCTTGTCAATTTAGTCAAATCTTCTCCCTCGGAATTTTTCAAAGCCTTGGCTCCCAAGACCATGGAATACGACGCGTTGTTGAAAGAAAAGCTGCGTCTTGAACGTCTACTTGGTAAAGGCGGATGGGGTACTACTGTTCCTGCTAAGTCATTGAAACCAGGACAATCTGGCGCGTCTGTTGTGGTGCTTCGTGATCGTTTGATGCTAATGGGCTTTATGAAACGTAGCTCAATACAGACCTATGATGACGACATGAAGTTAGCGGTTCAGAAGTTTCAAGCTGCTCATGGTCTGTCTACAGATGGCATTGCTGGTCCAGCCACGATGCCAGAGGTAAACAAAAGTGTTCAAATGCGGCTGCGATCCGTTATCGTTGCGATGGAACGTGAGCGTTGGTTTAACAGAGAACGTGGCGGGCGTCACATTTTGGTAAATATTCCAGACTTTACAGTCAAGATCGTCGATAACAACGAAGTAACGTTCAAAACGCGCTCTGTGGTTGGTGCAATTGGAACAGATCGCTCAACGGTCGAGTTTTCTGATTTGATGGAATATATGGTCATTAATCCAAGCTGGTACGTCCCACGTTCCATTGCGACACTGGAGTTTCTGCCTGCACTGCAAATTGACAGCAGCTCTATTCCTCAGATTGAAATTACAAATGAGGAAGGCCTGGTAGTCGACAGTGCTAACGTGAATTTCTCTTTGTTTAATGCAGATAACTTCCCATTTACTATGCGACAACCTCCGTCCAAGGGGAACGCCTTGGGGTTGGTCAAGTTTATTTTCCCTAATCCTTACAACATTTATTTACATGACACGCCCGCAAAAAACCTGTTTTCGCTTGAAGTTCGTGCGTTCAGCCACGGTTGTGTTCGTTTGGCTGACCCATTTGATTTCGCCTATGCATTGTTGGCAAAAGAAGTTGGGAACCCGAAAGAGTTTTTCCAAGAGCAGTTGGCAACGGGGGAAGAACAGCAGGTATACCTAGAAACCTCTGTTCCTATTCACATTATCTACCGAACAGCATTTACCACTGCTGAAGGCCACACACAGTATCGCCGCGATATTTATGGCCGTGATGCACAAGTCTGGAAGGCTTTGGCAAAGGCAGGGGTAGCATTGCGCGCCGTACAAGGTTAATTCAGGTCCTATAATTTACGGGACGCTGATCACATGTATCATTCCATTAAAGACATCGCAGCGGCGCTCGGGGCACAAGCCTTCGGCGCCGTTGATCGTTTGATCACATCGGTTCAGGAACCAGCAAGCGCAGGACCTGACGACCTGGCTCTTGCGATGGATGAAAAATACGCTGAAAGCCTTTCAAGTGGGAATGCCCGCGCCGCCATGGTCTGGGAGGGTGCTGATTGGCAAGCGATGGGGCTTGAAGCTGCGATCGTTCCAAAACGTGCCCGTTTCGCAATGGCACCCCTGACGGCCTTGATGGATCAGGGGCAGGGCTTTGGTGCAGGCATTCACCCAAGTGCGGTTATCGATCCATCTGCTGAACTGGCTGATGACGTTTCTGTTGGACCGCTGGCTGTGATTGGCCCACGCGCCAAGATTGGCGCAGGCAGTGTAGTTGGACCGCAGTGTTATATTGGAATGGACGTAACGATCGGTAAAGATGCTTATTTGCGCGAACAGGTCAGCATCGGCGCACGCGTCCGGATCGGTGCGCGATTCATCGCTCAGCCGGGTGCTAAGATTGGTGGTGATGGATTCAGTTTCACCACTGCTGAAAAGTCTGACATCGAAGCGGTTCGTGAAAGCCTTGGTGACCAACAAGAGACCGAGGCGCAATCATGGACCCGCATCCATTCTCTAGGCTCTGTTGTGATTGGTAATGACGTCGAAATCGGCGCGATTACAACCGTGGACAGCGGAACCATCCGTGACACAGTTATTGGCGATGGATGCAAGTTCGACAACATGGCCCAGATTGGCCACAACGTGCGTATCGGGCGCGATTGTATGATTTGCGGTCACGTTGCCGTTGCTGGCTCTACCGTAGTTGGGAACAACGTGGTTCTTGGGGGCATGACTGGGGTGACCGACAATATCTTTATTGGTGATCGCGTGATCACTGGCGGCGCAACCAAAATCCTAAGCAACGTGCCTGCGGGCCGTGTGATGTTGGGCTATCCAGCCACACAAATGGACAAACAATTAGAGATTTACAAACTAATCCGTCGTTTGCCACGCCTGTTCCGAGATGTGACAGCGCTTAAAAACCGCACGTCTGATGACAGCAAAGACTAAAAGGTAAAATCATGAGTGTGACTGATAAGATAATCAAGATTATTGCAGAGCAAGCAGTTCTTGAAACCTCCGATGTGACAATGGAAAGCACGCTTGAGGATCTAGGGATTGATAGCCTTGGTCTGGTAGAAAGCATTTTCGCCATTGAGGAAGAGTTTGATATCACAGTTCCGTTCAATGCAAATGAACCGACCAACAGTGATTTTGACATTTCAAGCATCTCAAAGATTATCGAGGGCGTAGAACGCCTATTGAAAGAGCAGGCAGTTTAACCTGATGAAACGCGTCGTCATCACGGGTGCTGGGACCATCAATGCGTTAGGTCACAGTGTGGCCGATACGATGACAGCTATGGCAGAGGGTCGCTGTGGCATTGGTCCTTTGGCGTTTCGCGATGTCGGACGGCTGTCAATCCAAATAGGCGGACAGGTGCGTGGGTTTGAGGCCGAAGGGCGTTACAACCGCCAGCAAATGTCGCTGTATGACCGTTTCACCCAGTTCACCCTTGCCGCTGCTGCTGAAGCGATTGCCCAATCAGGTATTATTTTCAGCGGTGAAATGGCCGCTAAATCTGGTGTAGTCCTAGGGACCGCTGGTGGTGGCGTGAGCACATGGGACGACAACTATCGTTCGGTTTATGAGGACGGTAAAAACCGCGTTCACCCCTTTGTTGTGCCCAAACTGATGAACAACGCAGCGGCCAGCCACGTCAGCATGGAATATAACCTTAAGGGTCCGTCCTTTACCGTTTCCACCGCCTGTGCCTCATCCAACCATGCAATGGCGCAAGCCTTTCAAATGGTACGCACGGGGATGGCGCCTACAATGGTAACGGGTGGATCTGAATCCATGTTGTGCTTTGGTGGGGTAAAAGCGTGGGAAGGTTTGCGCGTCATGTCAAAGGACGCTTGCCGTCCGTTTTCGGCCAATCGAAATGGTATGGTTCAGGGCGAGGGCGCAGGCATCTTTGTTTTTGAAGAATACGAACACGCACGCGCACGCGGCGCTGACATCTTGTGTGAAGTTGCAGGTTTCGCTATGTCATCAGATGCNACCGACATCGTCATGCCGTCTAAAAACGGGGCCGCACGGGCGATTNCGGGTGCGCTGAATGATGCACGGCTCAATCCAGAAGACGTCGGCTATATCAACGCTCACGGAACTGGAACAGCTGCTAATGACAAAACAGAATGTGCCGCGGTGGCCGATGTGTTTGGACCGCATGCGGATAAGCTGATGATATCGTCAACCAAATCCATGCACGGTCACTTGATTGGTGGTACGGGCGCTGTAGAGCTGTTGGCTTGCATCATGGCGCTTCGTGATGGCGTGATCGCACCAACCATAGGCTATGAAGAAGCTGACCCTGAATGTGCCCTTGATGTGGTGCCCAATGAGGCGCGCGATGCGAAGGTCGATGTGGTTCTTTCCAACGCGTTTGCCTTTGGTGGAATGAACGCTGTCTTAGCTCTTCGCAAAGTCTAGAAATGCAAAAGGCCGTCTGTGAAAACAGACGGTCCTTCGTTTAAGTTATGTTTGGATTACGGCTCGACGATAGATGCGTTGTCATAGGCAGCTGTGAAACCAGTCAATGACAAGACCAACTCAACCTTTTGATCTGGTGCCAGTGCCGGAACGATTGTGACCGTCGCAGCATTGCCGAGTTTGAAGCTTGCTATATCCTCGGATGTAAACCCAACCCGTGCATAGCAACCAACTTGGCTACAGAACGAATACGGGTATCTGCGTGCTTTGCCACCATCAACTGAAAGTGTGATCTGTTGTGGTAGGGCAGTTTCAAGCGGCACGACGATTGTTGCGCCTGCTTTCGCGCGACCACCGTCTTTTAGACGAAAGATTGAGACCTCAGCGACGGGTGACCCTTCGCCGTCGTCCATCAGTTGATACATCTGACAAGGGTCTTCTGTGCCTTCTTCGCCTTTGACGCAGCGCATTAGCCAATCGCCAACCGCTTCCTTAACGTAAAGCTGCCCAACCACTGGTTCTGGTTGCGCCTCTTCACCAAGGCTTAAGTCTGTTTT
>JGI24538J26636_10000044_pt1 | contig 36399 bp, 32 predicted proteins | sample SouAtlMetagenome_FD_26636 | JGI IMG/M metagenome (IMG submission 26636) | reverse complement strand
ATTGCATCAGTCTTTAACTCTGTTGGAAAACAAATCTTCTTTGAAAGCCTTGCGCCACTAACTGACGAGATTTTGATCTTGGCGATGTTCTGGGTAGGCGACACGTTAGGGACGTTTGCATGCCTGCTGCTGCTTATCGGTATCANAAGACGGTTTNGGTTCTAACTTTATCATAATGAAAATAGGTCAGCCTGCTGAGAACAACAGACTGACCATAAGTGGTGGGGAAATCCACTAGAAAAAAAATTATAATATACTATAAATGTGGTACTGGTTAACTCTAATACACATGGTATCAACATGAGACGTTTTTAATTGCGGAGCTTTGATTGTCAAGGGGACTTCGTACACATGAGTAAGTTTAATACGTTTGCGCAACTCAAAGAATTGATGTTCGCAATGGAGCAAGACTTGGGCATCAGCGAGTTGTCTGAACCTGATGCAGCAGAACATCGCCTCAACCTCGGCACTAACCCAAGCGTGATTAACCCATCGCCCATCATGCGCATTTCAGGCACCGTTAGCTATCCCAGCCAAAGCAAGGTCGCCAAGGGCTATATCCCCGAATTGATTAGCCTCATGCAGGAGGTGATCTGATGTCGTTGCCAAATATCCAATAAAGGATCGGTCATAGAGCCAGATAATTTTACCACTATTATGTCGATAGAGAAGCCTATTGCTCGTCTATAGTTCTGTCGTGATATCTCTAGCCCATAGGCTCAGACATTAAGGGATATCTGTCATTTCTAATGTTTCCCAAAATCAGATTGATGGGGGCAATCGAAATCTATGCGCTCAATAATTGACGCCACTCATTGTCGACATTGGCGTTGGGTCTACGAGTTTTAGATTTAATTTGATAATAAATTATCACTCGCTTCGTGAAACTAAAATAATCGTCGAACGCTGGAGGAACCACTACAACACCAAACAACCACACAGTGCATTGGGCTATCGCCCACCTGCGCCGGAAGCCTCCATCCCGGTAGACCAAAGGCCAGTCATGCACTAACTTTTAAATTGGACCACTCAAGTGGGGCTGCTCACTCCAAATTACAAAGAGAACTCGGAAAACGAACAGACAGAATTACGGCAAGTCGGATGATGTCAGGGCTCGTTTTGAAGAAGCGAAAAGGAGGATGTTTTGTTATCCAAGGATGCTGCAAAGCAGCCCTGCCCAATTCAAGTACCTTTAATCTGACAGTACCGTTTCATAACTTGCGCCAACGCCTCACTCATGAATCGGTGCGATACCCGTTTCGTTTACCAGATGACACGCTACAGAATGAGCTTGCGTAACTTCGTTCAATCTTGGTTTTTCTGATTGACAACGGCCTTGTGCAACGGGGCATCGGTTTGCAAAACGGCATCCTTTTGGCAAATCCAATGGATCTGGCGGATCGCCTGGAATTAGAATGCGCTTGGATTCGGCTCTTCGCTTTTTATCAACAGAAGGCACCGCTGATAGCAGCGCTTTTGTGTAGGGGTGTAGCGGGTTGTTAAACAGCGATTTGCGATCACCATATTCCACGATCTTACCCATATACATTACGGCGATGGAATCGCACATGTGCTGCACAACGCCTAAATCATGGCTGATAAACAAGAATGTCAGGCCAAAATCTGCCTGCAATTTACGTAGTAGATTTAGAATTTGCGCTTGAACAGCGACATCTAAAGCTGAAACTGGTTCGTCACAAATAATCAGATCAGGTTGGGTCGCAAGTGCCCGGGCAATACCAATACGCTGGCGTTGACCACCAGAAAATTGATGTGGGAAAAGGCGCTGTTGTTCGTGATGTAGGCCCACGGCTTCAAACAGTTTATCGACTATATTTTGGCGTTCTTCTTTGGGAATTGTGTCTAGGTTGTCGAGTGGTTCACAGACAATTTTTTCTGCGCGAATTCGCGGATTTAGACTTGAATATGGATCCTGAAAGATAAATTGCATCTTTGAACGTGCTTGACGCAAATCTTCGTCTTGGAGGCTTAGAAAGTCTGTACCGTTTAAATTTACGCGTCCCTTATAAGCGCTGACCAATCGTGCCACGGCAAGTGCGGCTGTTGTTTTGCCAGAACCACTTTCGCCAACAATTGCGAGTGTTTCACCACGTTTGATTTGGAAAGAGATATCATCAACTGCATAGAGATGTTTTGCTTTGCCAAACAATCCACCACGTTTGATAGCAAAACGGACAGTGAGGTTTTGAACATCTAGAAGCAGTTTGGTTTGCGCATCATCAATCATCATATTGCCCCTGCGTGCCAGCAGGCTGCCCTTTGACCGTCGCCAAAAATGGCCTCTGGCGGCCGTTTGTCTAGACACTTTTGGCTGACCATATTGCAACGTGAAGCGAACAGGCAGCGATCTTGGCCAAACTCTCGTAGCGGTGGTACGATGCCTGCGATCTCAGTCAACTCATATCGTTCATCGTTAAGCGTAGCCATGATGTGCGGCACGCATGAGATCAGCCCTTTGGTATAGGGATGGCGGGGGTGGTCAATGATTTGCTCCACGGGACCTTGTTCAGCGTTGCGACCCGCATACATGACGATCATGCGCTCTGCCATTTCAGCTACGGCCCCCATGTCGTGTGTAATCATGATAATGGCGGTCCCAGTCTGGCGTTTGAGTTCGTTCAGCAGATCAAAAATCTCCGCCTGAACGGTCACATCCAACGCAGTTGTCGGTTCATCCGCAATCAGGATCTTTGGTTCGCAGGCCAACGCTATCGCGATCATCACCCTTTGTCTTTGCCCACCTGACATTTGGAAAGGATAGTCTGACACCCGCCGTCTAGCATTTGGGATACGCACAGCGTCCAGCAGTTCAATAGCGCAGTTCCACGCCGCTGATTTACTTAGGCCTTGATGCGCGCGCAGGACTTCNGCGATTTGTTCGCCCACAGTATAGACGGGGTTTAGCGATGTCATCGGTTCTTGAAATATCATCGAAATTTCGTTGCCACGAATGGCGCGCAATCGTTTTTGTGTGACCGTGGTCAGTTCCTCACCGTCGAATGTGATTGTGCCTGAAGCAATTCGACCAACCTTTTCAGGGAGTAATCCCATTATTCCAAGTGCCGTCATGGATTTTCCACAACCGGACTCGCCTACAAAGCTGATACTTTCTCCAGCGCCTAATTCAAAAGACAAATCATCAATCACTGGCGCAATGCCGTCGCGGAGGGAGAGTTCGATCCGCAAGTTTTGGACCTTTAAAAGGGGTTCGCTCATCGTTGTCTCAATTTTGGGTTCAGGGCGTCATTTAATCCATCACCAACCAATGAAATGGCAAGAACAGTAACAAAAATCGCGATGCCTGGGATGGTAACTGTATAACTGGCATCTAGGATATATTGGCGATTTGAACCGATCACTTGGCCCCATGACACAACGTTGGGATCAGTAAGTCCAAGGAACGACAGACCCGCCTCAAAAAGGATCGCAGATCCCACCATAAGCGCCGCTTGTACAATAATTGGTGGCAGTGCGTTTGGAAGAATTATTTGGAACATTAGTTTACCATTTTTGGCCCCCGATGCACGCGATGCAGTGACATATTCTAATTCGCGGATTCGCAAAAATTCCGAACGTGTAATGCGCGCCACGGCGGTCCAGCTTACGACTCCGATTGCAAATGTGATCATTGGTAGCGATGCACCGAACAGGGCAACGATCACCATAGCAAATAGAAGCGTTGGCAGGACTTGGAAAAACTCTGTGATCCGCATCAACAGTTCTTCGACCCAACCACGATAGAACCCAGCAAGAGCCCCAACGGTCACACCGATAAAGACGGACATGAAGGCGGCAGCAACCCCGATAACAATTGATACACGCGCGCCGTGGATCAGTGCGGCCATCAGGTCACGGCCCAAATAGTCGGTGCCCAAAAGGAAGCCGTCGACACCGGGCGGTGAGAACGGAGCCCATACCATATCGAATGGGTCGGTCGGGTAGATATAGGGACCGATGATAGCAGTGATGATGATCAAGGTTAGGACCACTAGCGCCACCATGGCTGCATGATTACCGCGAAACATTTCCCACGCCTCGGCCATTGGGTGGCGGGCTTTTGGAGTTTCTTGCATTGGGATAATGGGTGGGGTGCTCATCTTTTGCCTCCCACGCGCGGATCTACGAAGCGCAGGGCTATGTCGGTTAAGAGGTTGCCAATAATCACAACGAGCGCGGAAAAGAAAAGAATACCAAGGATTGTTGGTGTGTCGCGGGCGATGATGGACTGGAACGCCAGTGTGCCAAGACCGGGCCAGCTGAACACAGCCTCGACCAGCACTGCTCCAGAAATGACAGCTGAGAATTGTAAACCCGCTAGTGTAATAACGGGGGAAAGGGAGTTTTTGAGGGCGTGTTTATAAACCACTTCGCGCTCGGACAGCCCTTTTGCTTTGGCGGTGCGCACATAGTCAGACCCAAGAACTTCCATCATCGTGGCGCGCGCGAGGCGTGAATAGAGTGCGAGGAAAATCGAGCCTAGGGTAACAACNGGTAAGACAAGGTGACGAGCAATGTCGACAAAATGCACCCAGAACCCGCCTTCGATTGTAACGTCACGCATTCCAGCGACAGGAAAGAGTTGGATGTTAAGGGAAAAGCCAATCAACAACAAAATACCCGTCCAGAATACTGGCGCGGAATAGCCGAACAACGCCAATATCGTGACAAAGTGGCTGGCGATTCCATTGGGTTTGCGTGCCGAGATAACGCCTAAGATAACGCCTATGAACAGTGCAAGGATTTGGGCTGTGAACACCAATAACAAGGTTGCAGGTAAGCGTTGCAAGATTAACTGCGTCACTGGTGTGTTGTAGAAAAACGAATATCCCAGATCAAAGCGCAGCACTTTGCCCATGTAACTGCCAAGTTGAACAAGAAAGGGTTGGTCGAGACCGTAGTCGGCCCGAATTTGGTCCAATATTTCCTGATCCGCGCCACCCATGGATTGGCTGATAGTGTCGGCCACATCACCGGGGGCTAGATGCATCATTGAAAAATTCAACACCAGAACAGCCACCAACAAGATAACTGCATAGACGATGCGCGTGAGTAATGATTGGAGAGTTGCCACGAGTCTAGTCTTCTCTTGGTCAGAGGAATGCGCGGCAATCCCTAGATAGGCAGCCGCGCAATAGAGTGATTACTCTTTCAAATAAGTCATATCGATGGGCGTTGATGAGCCCCAGATTCCCAAGGGTGGGTTGCCAACCTTGTCGTTGTAGACGGTGTGATATGGCACTGTATTGGTGTGATAAACTGGCAGTTCATCCGCAATGATTTGCTGAAATTCACCATAAAGTGCCTTACGTTTTGCCGGATCTGTTTCAACCGCAGCCATTGCCATCAACTCATCTACACGGGCGTTGGAATAACCTTGTGTGTTGGACCAAACACCTTTGGCGATGTTAGTGCTGTCATAGGTGCGGTGTACGCCAATCACAGGGTCACCCCAGTTGAACACAGTGTCCCAAGACATATCAAAGTCCATAGTGCCCATCTTTTTGGCCCATGTTGGAAAATCTGCAGAAGCGCGGACTTGCACATCAATGTTCACCTTTTTCAAGGCGGCTTTGACGTACTCGACCTGCGGCTTCACTCCCGGCCAACCAAAGTCGATTGTTAGGGACATGCGTGTACCATCTTTGACAGGGAACCCTGCTTCGTCCAACAGTGCCGCTGATTTCTCAAGATCAACTTCATAACCTTCTTGCGCCGCATAAAACGGGCTATCTGGGTGAATGCCTGATGTAGAATCTGAAGCTGTACCTTGCATCAAGGCCTTGTGTATGAAGTTCTTATCAACAGCATAAGCAATTGCTTTGCGCACGCGCACGTCAGCCAACGGGCCTTTAGTCGTGTTCATCGCCAGCCAATCAACTGGACCAATCGCGCCGTAGCCGTCTGAGGTAACAGTCAAGCTGTCGACCTTTTTCAATCGGTTGATGATCCGGGGTAGCGATTCAAATGCGCCCATATGGAGTTCACCGTTCTCATAGGCAATCGCACGTGCTGCAGGGTCTGTGATGATCCGCATCACGATCTTATCTAGGTAGGGACGCCCCTCGATAAAGAAGTCGTCGAAACGTTCAAGAATAACGTGCTCACCGTTTTTGAATTCGGTCAGTTTGAATGGGCCAGAACCAACAACATTCTCGTTGTTGCGGGCGTGCGTTTTCACATCTTTAATTTCGCCATCACCATAAATATGTTTCGGAATGATCGACATCAATTGCCCAGACATCGCCAACATCAATGCTGGATGCGGTCGGGACAAGTTCAAGATAGCTGTGTGCGCATCAGGCGTGCTAACGCTTTCCACCGGCGCGAACATAGATTTGAAGGGGTGGTTTGTTTTGATTACTTCAACAGAAAACGCGACATCTTCAGACGTTAGTGGCATGCCGTCATGGAATGTTGCGTTCTTCACCAAGTTGAGCGTTACAGTCAGCCCATCCTCAGACACTTCCCAGGTTTCGGCCAGATAAGGCTGAGGTTCCCAATTTTCATCATAGCGCAAAGGTGACGCAAAAAGTTGCGCACCCGGAAATCCTGTGACGATACCAGATTGTACCGCAGAGTTTAAATTACGTACATTGGACCCCAGAACTGTGATCAGTGTGCCACCCATTTTAGGTTCTTCGGCCTTGGTCAATGTGGCAAATGACGCNGTGAGCGCCGTTGCCATCGCCAAGCCTTTGACGAATTTGTTCATTTAGATTCTCCCTAGAGTTTTATTTTTGGTCTTTTTATAGGAAAAGCCTAAACCAGCCCACTTCCAGCACAAAACAGTTTTAATACGTTTCCTTGCATCATTTTGTGGAGGAACGGTTGGGTGATTTCACAACAATGTTATCAAATGCGCCATTAAGCTTTAAGTCAACGCATTGCCCGATGAACGCCTGGACAATGTTAGGTTTACGGATGCCAGCGAGGGTAATAATCCCAAAAGTGGGCACATATAGTTTGTCCAACAAAGGTAATACACGGTACCTCACATCATCTTGTCGATAATCTGGAGGGCAGATATTGAGCAAAGAATATCCATGACCACCAGACACTAAGGCGCGGGCAATTTCTGCGGATCGTGTTGAGTGTACAATGTTGGGCTTCATACCCAATTGCTCAAAGATATTCGTAAAGTAGGCCTTTGTGCGGGGCAAATTCAACATGATCATGGGCCGTTCTGCGAGGTCCTTAAGCCAAACAGAACTATTTTTGGCTAAAGGATCATCTGCCGCTATCAGCACATAAGGTGGCGCACCAAAGAGCGGTGTGAAATCGTGGCCATCCTCGACCATCTCGTCATAGCAAAAAGCTAAATCTGCGTCGCCATTCGCAAGATAAACCAACGTGGCCTCCATGTTACCCTCTAGCAAGGTAATCGAAGTGGTGGGATGGCTTGCCCTAAATTTCTTGAGGATCGGCGGTAGAAACGACGGCGCAGCAGTTGCATAGCAAGAGACCCGAACAGAGCCAGACGCATCCCCACCCACAGACATCATTTCAGTTTCAAAATGGCGGCTTTGGACAATAAACCCACGGATCAGTCGAAGCGCTTCCCTCCCCGCGGGTGTCACGCTGATACCCTTGGCCGGTGTACGTACAAACAGATCAAATCCAATTTGGCTTTCCAACGCGCCGATTGCTGCAGTGATTGAGGATTGCGAGATGTTCAACTCCATTGCGGCATTCGCGATCGACCCCAACCGGCCTGTCGACTCAACATAGCGCAACTGTTTGAGAGTGAAGTTCATAACTTATCGCTTCCAACATTAAATAGCGGTTATTAAGTAGTAAAAACTATTTTTCGCATCAAAGAAAGCATCTTAGTCTGATGAACATCTTTGCAACCTGCCAGCCACTTGAATCACCCAAAAAGGAAACATCCCATGGTCGACACCACAATCTATTCTGCCCGTAAGATTATCACGATGAATCCTGCACGACCAACTGTCAGCCATGTGGCTGTACGGGATGGAAAAATTCTTGCAGCCGGTGATTTGTCAGAACTTGAGACATGGGGTGATTATAAATTAGATGAAACATTTGCTGACAAAGTTTTAATGCCAGGGTTGGTCGAGGGGCACGCCCATACGATGGAAGGCACGTTGTGGCGCTATGTTTACTGCGGCTACTTTGATCGTGGTGATCCGAATGGTAAGGTGTGGGATGGCTTGCAAACTATCGAGGCCATTTTAGAACGGCTGAAAGAGGCCGAGGTTCAGATTGATGATCCTGACGCGCCGCTGTCTGGTTGGTCTTTGGATCCAATTTATATGGACAACACCCGCGTCACACGTGCGGATTTGGACAGCGTTTCGGCGACGCGTCCCATTGGGGTTTTGCACGCCTCTGGTCACATATTAAATGTGAATACCAAAGCGCTAGAATTAGGTGGCTTAATGAAAACAGGCATCAATCATCCTGGAATTCCTTTGGGCGCTGATGGCTACCCAACCGGCGAACTTTTTGGCCCAGAAACAATGACGCCTATTGGCGTACATGTTGGGTTTAACCGATCCTTAACGGACAGCGACGAACAAGGATTGCGTGATTTTGCCAAGCTTTGTGTCCGNACAGGCGTGACNACCATAACTGACCTAGCCGCAAGGTTAGACGACGAAGGTATAGAGGCAATGTTAAGAGTCACAGGAGAGGATGATTATCCTGCTCGCGTGGTGCCTCTGCAATTGTTTATGGGAGCAACGCCAAAGGAAATTGTCGACAAGGTTGTCGAGCTGAAAGCGCGCGCCACTGATCGGCTGCGATTGGGCCGTATCAAAGCCGTGGCTGATGGATCAATACAAGGGTTTTCTGCACGGATGCGTTGGCCGGGGTATCACAACGGCGCCCCAAACGGGCTTTGGTACACGGCACCTGAGCAATTGGCCGAATTATACCGTTTGGCATTGGGGGCAGGNATCCAAGTTCACACCCACACCAACGGCGACGAGGCCACAGAGATGGTCCTTGAAACCCTCGCACCTGCTTTGAGAGATGTACCAAGCCCCAATCATCGGTTTACGCTGCAACATTGTCAGTTGGCTGACGCAGCACAGTTTAGAAAGATGAAAGAACTGAACATGTGCGTCAATTTGTTTGCCAATCATCATTTTTATTGGGGGGACGAACACTATCGCCTGACTGTCGGGCCTGAGCGGGCGTTGCGTATGAACGCCTGTCGAACCGCACTGGAAACGGGTGTTCCTATGGCCATCCATTCAGACGCACCTGTTACACCACTTGGCCCTTTCTTTACCGCGTGGAGTGCGGTTAATCGATTGACAGCCTCTGGGCGGACGCAGGGCGAACACGAAAAAATTGGGGTAGAGGCGGCCCTTTATGCGATCACCTTAGGTGCCGCATATACACTTCATTTGGATGATGAAATCGGATCCATTGAGGTGGGTAAAAAAGCCGATTTTGCAGTATTAGAGGATGACCCCACCGAAATTGGCAACGACAACCTAAAAGACGTTTGCGTATGGGGGACAGTTCAAAATGGGCGTATTTTCGCGGCTTCAAAACTATGACAGCACCACTTCCAGTCACCGTAATTGGCGGATATTTGGGTTCAGGTAAAACAACATTGGTCAATCATTTGCTACGCAATGCAAATGGACTGAGGCTCGCTATATTGGTGAATGAGTTCGGGGAACTGGCCATTGATGAAGACCTGATCGAGGCAGAGGATGACGACATCATCTCAATTGCGGGCGGTTGTGTGTGCTGCTCATTTGGCAGTGATCTGACTGGTGCGCTGATTGATATGGCCAAGTTAAATCCCCAACCAGATCATGTGTTGATTGAATCCTCAGGCGTCGCAATTCCTAGCGCCATTGTTGGGTCAGTCTCATTGCTAAACGGTTTTTGCGCAGACGGAATTGTAATTCTTGCCGATGCAGAAACCATTCAAAGAAGTGCGTGTGATAAATATATGGGTGATACGGTTCTACGACAGTTAGCTGATGCAAACATTATCGTTTTGAACAAAATCGATCTGGTCAACAAAGCGCACCTTTTAGAAACCAAGCGATGGCTAGGCCAGCAAACTGATGGTGTCCGTATCATTGAATCGTCTCACGGTATTGTTGCACCCCAGGTTGTCTTGGAGAGCTTCTTGGTCCAAAAGTCTTTAGGTGTTCTGCACTTTGAGGCATCCAACCTTGAAATGATGACAATCACATTAAGGGAACCTGTAGACGTCGAAAGCTTGGCCAAAAAACTTGCAGATGACAATCTTGGCTTGATCCGAGCAAAGGGGTTTGTGACTTCCCTAACTGGACAAAAAAACCTAATTCAAGTTGTAGGACGTCGCTGGGAAACATCTTTGGCACCTGACAGTACATTGAACGGAATTGTATGCTTGGGATTCAAAGGCGTGTTATCCAGACAAAATATAGAAAAAATTGGGAATGTTGCTTCATGATGCACTCACTTCAACAATAAAAAAGTAGATTTCCGCATATCGGCAACGTGGAAACAACTTATGATCAGGATGGCCTTTAGCACGTCAAAAGGTGCTGTCAGACTAATGGTTGCAAGCATCAGATTGATGGGTACAGTCAAAAGCTATGCGCTCAATAATTGACGCCACTCAACCTGAGCAGCGTCACTGTTTTGATTGAAATTGGTACTTGAATAAAGCTGGCGCTCCCCATTGAAGTGGTTCTGAACAGACGCGTGGACAGAGACGAATTTTTTAGGGTTGCCGTTCGTCTGAATCTTAGCATCGCCCCCTCTCTTCGCCTGAACGGTAAATGAAAATTTTCAGCTCTATTGTTTACCCAGCGACCTGTTTCTTGCCAGTCAGCATTTCCTATGATCACAATCGCTGCACGGTAGGAACGTAGTTTGTCAGTCACTATGATTCTAGGTTGGCCATTGCGCTTCATAGATTTTCTTACGAATTTCAACGCTGCTTTGGGTGCTGTCAGACCAATGATTACAAGCATCAGGTTGACGAGAGTAACCGAAAATACTGCCTTCAATAATAGACGCCACTCAACAAGAGCAGCGTCACAGTTCGGCTTTATATTTGGGAAGTTGGAAACGAGCATGCAGTATTACTACAAAATTGATGACCCGACGGACAAGACAAATAGCGGACATGTCCGACACGTCCGTCGATATACCTAGACCAAACAGACACAGACACATCCCTACTGGGGTATCCGGATGTCCGGGGTCTGGATTTACCTGTTCTTGAGTTTACTTGCTTCACGTTAAACCAAGGGTCTGGGCAACCAAAGTGGTCCTAAACCTTGGTTTAAGGGGACTCCACACCAACCCAAATGTTTCATGGATAACATAAAGACCCCTATCATGAAGGAAGAAGTTAACGTTTGCTACGCGCTCATTCCGATTATCGCCCAAGGTTCTCTACATCTAGCAACATTAGGCGCAGGTCAGTTTTCAACACTTTTCCATAATTATTTTTTGGTAGCTCTGCGACAAACCAATAATTTTTTGGGCGCTTGAAACGGGCAATATTCGCAATGCAATGAACATCAAGCTCGGCTGGGTCAACATCTTGACCGGGTGCTAAAACGACAAACGCGACAACTGCTTCGCCCCATTCTGGATGCGGCTGTCCAACCACCGCCACCTCTGCCACGGCCTCCAATTCCAACAAGACCTCTTCCACCTCTCGCGGATAAATATTGGAACCGCCAGAAATGATCATGTCTTTCGATCGATCATGTAGGGTAACGAAACCATCCTCATCCATCGCCCCCATATCTCCAGTCCACAACCAACCATCTCGAATGGTCTTTGCTGTTGCCTCAGGGTTTTGCCAATAGCCGCTCATAACTGTAGTCCCAGACACCAAAATCTCACCAATTTCACCCCGAGTCAAAGTTGTTCCTGTCTCATCGCTGATGCGAACCAAAACAGGGCTTTGCGCCACGCCTACCGAACCAAGACGCACTCGCCAATTTGGGTGGTTACGGTCGCTGACAAAGTGACGTCGAAGGGATGTGATCCCCATTGGACATTCCCCTTGGCCATAAACCTGCACAAACTTATTTCCTAAAACCGCAACTGCCGTGATTATATCAGCAACATACATAGGTCCGCCTGCATAAATAATTGTTTTAACACCCTTCCCATTGCTGTCGACGGCACGCGCCCGCTCAACTAGTCTTTTGACCATCGTTGGGGCCGCAAACATTGAAATATTGTCAATCTTTGGAGCCAGTTCCAAAATCTCATCCGCATCAAATCCATGGCTGTCCGGCACCACATGCCGCGCGCCCCTTATAACATGCATAAAATTATAGATCCCCGCCCCATGCGACATGGGTGCCGCATAGAGGATTGCGTCTTTGCAATCGACTTCATCTACATCACTAAAATAGGCCAGCGCCATAGAGCTGATATTACCTGAGCTAATCATCACTCCTTTTGGTCGACCTGTCGTTCCCGAGGTATAAAACAACCACAGCAACTCATCTTCATGCATTTCCTTAGGCCGAGCCATTTCTACATGTTGCCGCAGTAAGGAAAACTCTGGAAGATCAGCATAGATCAGTTCTTTGAGACACTCCGGCGCAAATGCCTGCAAGGCCTTACCCACATCTGACGAGACAAAAGCAATCTCTGCCTCAGCATTCTCGATGATCCAAGCTGCCTCTTTTGCGTGCAGCTTTGCGTTGATCGGCACCACAACAGCCCCCGCAAACCAAATGCCATACATAGCTTCCAAATATTCCGTGCTATTGCTCATGAAGATGGCTACCCGGCTGCCTTTACAAATTCTATGCTTTGCGCAAAGTGCCCCCGCAATAGCCGCAACACGAGTAGCAAATGTGGCATAATCTGCTTCAATCTTTTCTCCTTTAAACAAAGCAGGCGCTGTGGGAGATAGACATGCAGTTCTTACAAGCCACTCAGCCGGGTTCATGACCTGAAAAGCCCGATAAATGGCCAATCCACAGTGTCATTATCAAATGTTATAATTCTTTCCATTACCAAACTCCTGCACGTTTGAGCCACGTTAGAGTCCCGTTATCAAACGCGCAATGACGCTTTCAAATCAAGGGGCAAGAAAAGCAAAACCATCTGCAAACACCTTGCGCCCTAAGCCAGCTTCCACCTGATTACGCATATCCACGATGGCTAGCTTGGCAACATCAAAAAACTTCTTGGTCACCAAAGGCAAATCGTTTTTATGACGAAATTTCTACTCAAGGGATAAGTCGCGGGCGTATTTCTTGGCATCATCCAGATCACGCTTGCCAGTACTGATGCGGATGGTGTGAGGGCCCAAATAGTTTTTTAAGAACAAGAATGACCCGAACCAATCAAGGGAAAGGTCCTTCACATTACGAAGATAAAGTGGAAACAGAACATACAGCATTACTGCAAGTCGGATGATGTCAGAGCTCATTTTGAAGTAGCGAAATGGGGAGTATTTTGTCATCCAAAGATGCTACAAAGCCTCCCTGCCCGCTTCAAGCACGTTTAATCTGTCAGTACCCTCGTTCTCTTTCTGAAGACGCTTTGGTTCCTTGAATTGTTCCGTGCCATTCCACCGCATTTCTTCTTCCAGCGATAATAGGTTTGTTCAGTTACACTGATCTGTATGATCGCATCATTGCGAGGCATGCCGCCAAATGAGGACTTCAACTTGCCGTAACTTCACGACGATTTCTTCTGCCTTGGGCCTCTTAATGGCCATCTCTGGTCCTCCGTTCCTAACTATAAGGACGAGCCACTTCAAAGGGGGAGGGTCAAGAGTAAGTTATGATTACCCGGGTGTCTGACTTGACTTTAATTTCCAAACTCGTTTCAAACTCAACCAAACGGTGCCGCTTATCTTGCCCACGGACGTCAATTTTTTGTCTTTTAGCTCCAGTTTTACATTGGTCAATCGTCCCATTGTCACAGATGTTAAACACTATTGACTTGTTGTTGGAATATGACACGCTCCCTCTAACCTAAGGAGATCTTTGATGATAAAACCTATAAGTGTTTTTAAAATTGGGCTTTTATTGGTTGGTTGGACCTTTCCAGCTATGGCGCAGGATGCTGCGCAAACAGCAGATCTAGCAGGATCAGTGGTTGCTAACAACAAGACCAGGCTATCTTACGAAGCACGAGGCTGCATCACAGGATTGTCGAAATCAGCTGTAAAATCCGGTAAAGCTACTGTCGGCCAAATGCTAGTTGAACTTGATAATCGCACTGCGAAGTTGGCAGTTAGGATTTCCCAAGCGCGAGTGAGTGATCTCAAGGACGCACTAAGTGAAGCCGATTTTGCGATTACGGTTGCCAAGTCAAATGTGGCAAGGGTGAACGAAGAACAAAGCTTTGTTGAAAGAGAATTCGACCGCACTCGTGTGTTATTTCAGCGCGGCTTAGTCAATGAAACTGCGCTTGAGACTGTAGAACGAAGCAAGCTAAATGCATCCTTTGCTGTTGAACGTTCAGAAGAAGAACTCAAGCGCGCGATATCAGCAAGATTACGCGCTAAAACGGCGTTGGAAATAGGTGAATTGGATGTACAAGGCCGTGAATTGGAACTTGAGTCGTTAACAGTTAATTCGCCATTTGATGGTGTATTGTTGAATTTCAAACCAAAAATTGGTGATTGTGTTTTAATGGGAGCGTTAGCAGCGGAAATCTATGCACCGACGGAAAAAAATGTAGAAACGTTTCTTTTTGTCAATCAATTAGTTGATACCGTGGAGGGAGGAGTGACTGTTGGCCGCGAAGTAAATATAACCCGCGTGAATGGCAAAACATGTCCAGGAGTTTTCTCCCTAATTAGTACAGAGGCAGATCTGGAATCTCAGCACGTTAGGACAACCATTGAGATAGCAGCATCTTGTGCACCAGGCATGTTTTTAAATGAATTTGTTGGAATAGAGATTCTACCAGCTAAACCTTAAACTAAAAATTTAAATTTTCCAACTGAACATAAAGCTAACCTATAATCGACTCCTATTGATAAGTTGATTTTATTTAATCTGGTCAAGATGTAATGTCATCTATTTCAAATTAGTAATTCAAATATGGCAGAAGTTAAATGCGAGTTAGTGTTTGTGATAATAACGTCGACCAAGCCTTCAGGGNACTTAANAAAAAACTCTACGTGAAGGTGTCTTCCTTGAAATGAAGCTCAAAGAAACGTTCGATAAGCCTCATGCGAAAAAGGCCCTCCACATTACGAAGAGACCGCGGAAAACAATCGTATAGCATTATGGCAAGTCGGATGATGTCAGGGCAGATTTTGAAATAGCGAAAAGGAGAATGTTTTGCCATCCAAAGATGCCACGAAGCAGCCCTGCCCGCTTCAAGTATGTTTAATCTGACAGTACCTGCTAGATTGCACCAATCTGCCACCGTACAAAACCGCCCTCGCCGCACAAACGGGCCTGCCAATCACAAACATCCTAACCCGTATCGAAACCGCCCGCAAAGGTACAATTCACCCCAAATTTCTCGACCTCTGACGGAGACTGATATGACGACCGACTTCGCAAACGCTCAAACGACTGATACTCAAATGATCCCTGTCATTGATGTGTCAGGCGCAATTTCAGGCGATGATGTCCAAGGCGTAGCAGATGCAATCCACGCTGCCGCTATCGAACACGGGTTCTTTTATATAGCGAACCACGGCATTGATCCCGCGTTGATGGAGCAAGCATTTGCCGCTTCCAAAGCGTTTTTCGAACTCCCCGAAGCGGAAAAACAAACAGTCGCTGTAAATACTGATCAGCGTGGCTGGATGGCCCAAGGGATGACCCGCATGCAAGGGGCCAGGACCCATGACCTGAAAGAAGTATTTTTTTGGGGCATCCAAACCGAAACTGATGATCCCGATGTGATTGCTGGCAAACCTCTGTGCGCCGTGAACCAATGGCCTGCCGGTTTTCCACACCTGCAAGCAGATCTTATCCCGTACTACGACGCCGTTTGCGACGCGGCCCGCCGTGTGATGGCCGCCGTTGCCGTCAGCCTCGACCAACCGGCGGACTTCTTTGATGCAGCTTATTCCAGGCCACTCGCGCGTGGGCAGATGGTGTATTACCCAGCATCGACAGCGGCAGATGAGGCCGAAGAACGTTTCGGCGTGGCCCCTCATACAGATTTCGGTGTTTTAACTGTTTTGCTACAAGACAATAGCGGCGGGCTGCAGGTGCGTGCAAAATCTGGCGAATGGATCGAAGCACCGCCCATCCCTGACACATTGGTCTGCAATATCGGCGATCTATTAGCGCGTTGGAGCAATAACCGCTTTGCCTCGACCGTGCACCGTGTGATCAACCGTACCAGCAACGCCCGTTATTCTATCCCAGTGTTTTTCGATCCGCACACGGATACGATCATCGATCCTGTCGACCTCGGCGTTCCAAAGGCCGATAGCGCATTCGATCCCGTCCGAGCCGGCGAACATATCAAGGGGCGCAACGTCAAAAGCTTTGCGCAGTACCAAAAATAGTAAAGCCAAAAAAGAGTAAGCGCGTTCATCCTTCAACGCGTTTACTTTTTGAATAGGGAAAAGGTTGCTGTCAAATTAAAGATTGCAAGCATCAGATTGATGGGGATAATTGAAATCTATGCGCTCAATAATTGAGGCCACTCAGCCAGAGCAGCATCACGGTTTAGCTTGAAATTGGTGCGTGAATAGAGAAGTCTAGATCAGCAATACAAAAACCACTTTCGGGACCACTTTTATATTTTTGAATAGAAATAAGTAACTGTAACTAAGTGGTAATATGGAAAGTTCGACGTCCTCTTCTGGTCACCACTTTAACCAAGATCAGTGGACCAAGTACTTGATTTGCAAGGAACACATACCTTGACCCACGATTTTCGCTGCAAGACACTGCAACAAAGCGGCTTACGGCCCTAAGCCACCGTCGGCCGATGTGTCAGATGCCGCGCTGCAGCTTCCCCAAACCGGGCATTGGTCGACGGCGCAGCATTGTAGTTTTTTGTATGGCTGTTTTGTGAATCTACCCACTGAATGGTACAGTTTCTCTAAAAGACATAAACCCCAGAGGCATACCGTTAGCTCTTACCACCACCGAACATTTGCCTTGTTCATCTCGCAGGCACTAACACAATTTAGCCTCACCAGATCGATATTTTCTTAAACTATTTGTACCTTAGCCTCAAATAAGTAAGCCGCAAGCGCCTGCTCAAGAGCAGGAACGAACGATTTTTCTCCTTCAACAACAGACACTGTGACACGCATACCACGTGCACCACCGTCTACGACATCGATGTTCGCGTCACCCAGACCCATCTCATCGTGAACCAAATCTGTTACCCTCAATTTGGCGGCTTCACACCGCAAACCTGGTTTATAGATTTTACCGACTGAGGTCAGAGGCACCGTGTCGATAATATGTATTTTCTTAGGCCATGCAGGACGCTCATCAATTGTGCTTTGGGCATGCGCCTGTAATTCTGCAACGCTCACCTCAGCGTCCTCGTTCAACTGAATAAAGCAGACGGGCAACTCTCCGGCATAGGCGTCGGGCATACCTACCGCAGCAGCTACTGAAACTGCGGGATGCGTGGTCATGGCATTTTCGATCATGGCTGGGTCAATGTTGTGGCCGCTGCGGATAATCAGATCTTTTGATCGGCCAGCAATGTAGAGCCGCCCCTGTGAATCCTTGTATCCCAGATCGCCAGAATTTAGCACGCCATCATTGAACACATTGTTGTTGTGTTTTAGATCACTATATCCCGGTGAAACGTGATCTCCACTGATCGCGATGACACCGATTTCGCCGACATCGCAGGCCTGACCAAGTGTAGCATCCGCGTTATGGCGCAACACGTCGACCTGAGTGTAGGGCAAGGCCCAACCAACAGACCCAGCAGCGCCGTCCCCGCACGCAGGATCAATGCTGATTAATCCTGAGGCTTCAGTCATTCCCAATATTTCAAAAAGAGTGCAGCCCGTAACTTCCGTGAACTGGTGCCCAACAGCAGGAGGTAACAGTGCAGCACCCGTCAGACCTGCCCGCACAGCGCTGATGTCACATTCACCCACCCGAGTTTGCAACACTGCGCCAAGTGCGGTTGGAACACCAGCCACCAACGTGGCTTTGTATTGGGCTGTTAGTCGCCAGAAACCCTCTACGATAGCAGGATTGCGCAGGCCAGCTGGCGACATGATGAGCATTTGCGCGCTCGCCATAAAGACACTCAGACCTGCAACAATGGTTCCTGCAACATGGAATAATGGAAACGTTGCGGTCAGAATATCGCTGGAGGAGTAACCGCACATAGACGCCCCGCCAAACGCGGCTACCAATTGGCTACGATGTGTGTGTGCGACCAGCTTTGGCACTCCAGTTGTGCCACCAGTGTGAAAATACGCAGCCACATCATTGCCTCCGCGTGCTTCACCAAAGGTCAAGTGATCATCAGGTTGCGCCATCAAGGCTGAACCAAAATCGATCACGCCCTCTTCCACTCGATCTCCGGGAGGCGAAACTCGCACGAGGATCAGGCCAGGAATCTGGCTTTTTAATTGTAATGCTTTTTCCCAGATATCCAGCTGAGGGTGTGGGCCAAGAGCGACCAGGATTTTTGCACCTGATGCTTTGAGCAACTCGGCGATGCTATCAGGCTGCAAAAGGAAGTTGATCGGAACTGCAAAACCAGATGTTTCCGCGCCCCATAAAGTGACATGCGTTTCGACCAAAGACGGCAGCATGTAAGCAACGCCTGGTGCTGGTCCCCCCAGAGCGGAAAACATATTGGCCGCTCTTCGGATAAGCCCAAGCAACTGAGCATAACCAACCTGACGTGGCTGCTCATCCGCAGCACCTGTCATCAGCATCGTGATCGCAGTGGCGTCGGGCCGCTGATCTGCACTTGAAATAAATACGTCCAGAATGCTGCGCTCCGGTAAGCGTTCCTCGAGCGACATCTCAGCCTCGAAACGTTTAAGGTCTCTCACGTTCCGGATAGGTTCATTTCCCAGATTAGCCATCGAATGCTCCTCAAGTGTGTATTTGATTTCGAGTTAGTCTTTCCCAACTGACAGAATTGGGCAATCCTGTTTTTAACTCTAAGCCTAGTTGCCCTCCAAGCAAATGAGTCAAATACCAACGGGGCGCAGGCAACGCTCAATGCGGGAAGGTGTGTGCCTGCTGCGTTGTTCCGGGGACAGCGGTTCTTAGTTCCCGATCCATGGGCCTGGGCAAGGTGGTCCGGGAACCCCGAGCCAGGTTTGATGTATCGAAATGGGGAGTGCTTTGTCTTCTGAGGAAGCTACAAATTAGCCCTGCCCGCTTCAAGCGAGTTTTACCTGTCAGTACCGTTTGTTAGTCTTGCTTGCCGGGTTTCGCATTCTGGTCCATAGGCCGATTGATCAGAGGCTTTTGCGTCAGAGCGATGACCGCGCCCAAAAGCAACAGTCCTGATGCGCCCAGGAGGCTTATACCAATGTCGCCGGCCAGATCCCCCAATAGCCCAGCGGCATAGGGCCCAAGCGTCTGCGCAACGGCAAAGACGACAGTGAAGAGGCTGATGGCCACACCCCAGCTGCGCTCAGGCAGGTTTTGACGGGTAAAATTGGTTACGGCACTGGGGGCCATAAAAACCGAAAGGCCAAAAATAATCGCAGCGAGCAACAAGGAGAAATTTCCAGGAAACAGCACAGGCAGCGCGGATCCCAAGGCGATGCAGGTTAAGATCATGGCCAATGGCAGGCCTGAAGCGTGGCGCGTCAAGATGGGACGCCACACCAAGGGTGAAACACAGATGCACAGACCCAGCAATATCCAAACAGCCGCGATGAAGCTGGCGCTGGCCGCCTGCTGGGTCATCCAGGCTGATAAAAATGTCAGAAACACGATATAACCCAATCCAAAGCCAGCATATCCGGCCAGTTGTGCCCAAATTTGAGCGATTGGGATGGGCGCTGGGGCGTCCGCTTGCTTCGGTGNTGGGCGCTTGAGCTTTGTAGCCGACCACAGGCAAAGCGGTAAAAATAACAAGCAAATTGCCGCTATAATGATCCATGCTAAGGGCCAGTGTTCCGCGCCGTAATGCGCTAAAAACAGCGGCAGGCTCGCTCCAGATAAAACAATCGATAATCCGCCACCCGTACCAAATAAAATGGAAATGGCGAGGGCATTGCTGCGCGGATCATTTGGAAACAGGCCAGCTGCTAAAACACCGGCGGTGGAAAAAGACATGGCCCCAAAAAAGCCGACCAAAATGCGCCAAAGAGTTTGCCACCAAAGGTCCGAGATCAACCCAGTAGCCAGCAGCGCAAGGGTGGTTGTAATCAATCCAAAGGAAAATAGAGATGTCGCCGAATATTGCCTAATCATCAGCATAGTCAACACAGCGCCCGCGATATAGCCCAGAGCATTGGCCGTGTTGAGCCATCCAGCTTGGGCATAGTTCCACCCCAAATCTGACTGCATCGCCGGCAATATTAACCCATAGGAAAATCTGGCAAAGCCATTGGTCACTGTCACCCCCAGCGCCAGTCCCGCCAGCACCAACCACGGCCGTTTGTGTGCCTCTATCACCCCAGCGTTTTCCTATGTCTTGTCACGTGATGGGCCTCCGATAGCGAAAAATTTTACCACTATCTAACGAGGCTAGGCGATTGAACCTGCCAGGTCCAGCGGCACCTGCGCAGAAACAAATTGCCAAGGTCGGTTAGGGGGTGACTGAAGGTTTTGAAAAGCCAGAATTTAGGGTTTGCTCAATTCATTTCTTAAATACAAGGACGACCCGAACCACTCAAGGAAAAGGACAGCGGCCTACGACTAGAGGTGGGGGTCAAACATACAGCATTACTGCAAGTCAGATGATGTCAGGGCTGGTTTTAAAATAGCGAAAAGGAGAATGTTTTGTCATCCTAAGATGCTACAAAGCCGCCCTACCCGCTTCAAACAGGTTTAATCTGACAAAACCAGGCACCTTCCTGAACCCATAAAATAATGAGGCAGCTGCTAGATAAACTGCTTTTCACCGTCGATAGCCAAAGTTTGTCCAATCGTATATTTGGACAAGTCTGACGCGAAATAAAGCACCCCACCGCTAATATTATCCACCTCACCTTTGCGCAGAAGGACTGCTCGGTTTGTACCGTAGGTTTTTGCGTCATCGTACTGGCCGGGTAACTCAGATGCTGCGCTTGATGGTGCTGGAGTTAGACTAGAGCATGTTTGAACAACGGCTATGCTGCCTTTGGGTATTAAAGCTTCAACCACGGCCCAATAACCTCTCCTACAGCATCCACAAGCAGTCCCTGCACTCTGCTCAGCAGAAACCGTCAACACAGCCACCCACAGCCCCATACTGCTAGTTTACGAACTCCAGCCACCAATCTCAGGTCAGGGCTATATGCGGTATCCCTAGGGGGTGGGGTGGCACATGCGCTCCCAGTCCATTGCTGACCAGATTATTGACCAATATGCGTTTTATTGCAGCGAACTGGGGCATGCTGAACCGAGTGAATACAGAGTGTTAGCTGATTGATGACGGATGCAGCAGGAGATGAACTCCCTGTCGATCCGCCACAAACTGCCTCACTAGCAGTGGCATATCTGAGATAAGCATAAGTTATTAATCATTTATTTAGGCTCGACACTTGTCATGTCGCATGTGGGTACTGACCAAATTGCTGACAACTTTTTGAAGCCTTTTTAATATACCTGCAAGTTAGATATGCTGGAGATTATTGTTGAACGGGTATCATCGCTGTCAGCTGAGATAGCTATTCCTACTAGTTTTTCTGGCATGGCTCCAAATGCTCTATTGAAGTCATTCGCTAAGTTAACTTGCTCACTTGCCCTGCCTGTGCCCGCTCTTTGTAAAATAATACTTTTGCCAAACTCTTCCAAATAGGGTGAAGGCAGCACCTCTCTTCGATCGTGATTCCCTCCCCAAACATACATCAACACACGTACATTTTTATTGTTAAGAAGATCAGTGAGTTTACCATTGGACTTCGGTAAATATTCTTGAGGCAAAAACACAAAATAAATGGACAGATTTCGATCATCACCACCTTTCACAGTGAGGTCAGTGGCAGGTACTGATGCTTCGACTGCCCAATCCCAATTCGCTTGATTGGCCTCCCACATCGAAGGAGGCAACCTTTTCCACAAAATGGATACTGTGCCTTCAGAACTAATATCAAGGGTATCAGCATTCAGAATAAACTCATTACTGGAAAACAAAGAAAAAGCCTGTTCAGTCCAGTTATCAGAAAAAGTGACCTGTTCAGCTTCTGCCAAGCTGCAAGAACAAATTGAAGCGGCAAACAGGACTAATCTTAACTTTTCCTGTATCTGATACATATCGTTAAATTGCTCCAGCTTTCAGACAAATACAAGTCTACTACCAATTAACAAGTCGCTATACAGTCTTCTCAAACCATTCCTGAAGCACACTCATGGGATAGCCTGCACCATACCCCTGCCCCACATCGTCAATCGTCCAACCACCTATCTTATAAGTAATATTTGAAGGACAATATTTCTAAAATGCGATCATGCGATGGTCATAAACATACAAGGTAAAGATACTCCACGTTGCGAAAAAAAGGTCAGGACTAATGTAAGAATAACTTAATAATGGATGTAGGATCACCCTAAGATACAACAAATCTGTTCTGCTCACCTCAAGAATTTAAAATCTCATAGCGCCGTTTGCGTTTCTTTTAGGGAATGCTTTTTTCACGAAAGATCATCACAACCGCAATTTTTTAATGTTTCAAACCATAGCTAGCTCTTGCATTGCTTTATAAAATTGCTAGCTAAACTCACAAATAAAGGAGGCAAACATGACTGCACAAACTCACAATTTTGAAGCCGATACTGGCAAAATTCTAAATATTGTTATCAATTCGCTCTATTCCGATCAGGATATTTTTCTTCGTGAGCTTTTATCAAACGCTTCAGATGCAATTCATAAGCGTAAGTTTCTAGGACAGACTGAACCAAGTATTTTAAACTCTGGTGAGGATCAAATCTTTGTGCATGTCGATGAAAAGAAAAAAACAATCGAGCTTGTGGATACTGGAATTGGGCTTAGCGCAGATGATCTAATAGAAACGTTGGGTACCATTGCCCGATCAGGTACGTCTTCTTTCCTTGACAGTATCGATGAAGAAACAGACTCCAAGGATGCAGCCAAGGCACTTATTGGTAAATTTGGGGTTGGTTTCTATTCTGCTTTCATGGTCGCTGAAAAAGTAAGTGTAACAACCAGAAAAGCTGGTGAAACGGATGTAAGTATTTGGGAAAGTGACGGCCAATCAGGGTACACTATTAACCAGTCAGAAAATGAACACGCAGTAGGAACTTCGATAAAATTGCATCTGCGAAAAAGTGCAAAAGAATATGCTGATTTGAATAAGATCAAATCTCTGATTAAAAAATACTCTGATCACATTTTAGTTCCAATTTTTATTCAGTCTAAGGATGTAGAAAAAGAGCAAGCTAATAGTGCGAAAGCTTTATGGACTAAGTCGCCTTCAGAAGTTTCCGAAGAAGAATATTTCGATTTTTACAAAAGTAGCTTAGGTTCCTACGATGACCCGTACATTACGCTGCACAATCGGACCGAAGGCTCGATAGATTTCACCAATCTGTTGTTCATCCCAAAGACAGCCCCTTTTGATCTGTTTGAGCCTGAGAGAAAAACAAAAGTCAGCTTATACATTAACCGGGTGTTCATCAGTCAAGACGTAGATAGTATTATTCCCTCATGGCTTCGCTTTATAAAAGGAGTCCTCGACACAACGAGTTTGGACCTGAACGTGAGCAGGGAAATGGTTCAAAGCAGTCCAGTAATCAAAAAAATCTCAAAGTCTGTTACAAAGCGTATTCTTTCTGAGCTAAAAAAGAAGATGAAAAAGGATGATGTGAATTACGATGCTTTCTGGAGCCAATTCGGTAAAGTTCTAAAAGAAGGATTGTATGAGGACTTTGAAAATCGTGAAAAGATTGCAGATATTACCCGTGTCTACTCTTTCAAACACGAAAAGTTGATTAATCTAAATTCCTACATTGAGGACATGACCGAGAAGCAAGATAAAATCTATTATCTAGCAGCAGATACCTTGAAACAGGCAAAATCAAGCCCTCACCTAGAAGGTTTTAAGGCGAAAAGTATTGATGTCCTGCTTATGACAGACCCTATTGATGCCTTCTGGATGTCGCAAATGGGAACTTACAAAGAGAAATCTTTCCTATCTATTTCCCGTGACAAATACGATCTGGCGGGACTGTCTGATGAGCAAAAAGAGGACGAGGCCGACAATGAAGCGAAAAACAAGTTAACTATACTTATCAAAGATTGCCTTGGCGACCTAGTTGAGGATGTGAAATCAACCTCAGAACTAGTCGAAAGCCCCGTACGACTGGTCGCAGGTGAAGGTGGATTAGACTTCAACTTGGAGCGAATTATGAAAGCGCAAAATCCGGAATTTGAGAGTAGCACGAAAATCTTAGAAGTGAATTGCAATCACGAATTAGTTAAAAAGGTTCCAGACCTCTCAGTCGAATTACAAAAAGCTATAAGCAGAATGTTGTTTGAACAAGCAAGGGTACTGGATGGTGAAATGCCATCTGATCCACAGCAATTTTCAAAAGACTTAATTGCAATCGGAAGTTCTCTCTGATTTTCAAGGTGGGCATATTTTTAGTTTGCCCACCTTAACCAATCTGGTTGAGATTCAATTGCCCACTTTAAAGTTATGTGTTGCGATAGACCTGTAAACGGTGCTGTCAGACTAGCGATTGCGAGCATCAGGGTGATCTAGGGGTGGGCAACAGTCTCTACACTATGCCCAAAAAAATTGGTGTCGCTCAATAAGAGTAGTGGCACGGTTCCACTTGAAATTGGTGCGTGAATAGAGATGGTGGTCCTGCAGCCCCTCACAGCCAAAATAACCCCACACCCGGCCCCTCATCTGTGCCACGTTTGGGGAAGACCTGCCTTCCACCCAAACACTCAACATGCCTGACCCACCTCCCCGCGGTACAACCCAAAGACGTAGGGTCACACTTTGATCAATGACATATCTGCGTCAATGTACATCATAACAAAGTTTACATCGCGTTATCCCTAATTTTCTTAATTCAAGATCGGAGAAAACGATGGCCTTACTTTCGCGCATATCAGCTTCCCTACTTGTCCTCTTTCCATAGGCACCACAATGAGCCTTAGCACTTTTGCCGCAGCGAACCCTATCGACACCATCCGGCCAGATGCGCCCGCGTTGTCAGCTTACGGCGACCACGCCATCGGCGTTCAAACATTTACGTTCACCAATACTGGTCAAATCGACATTGTAAGTACAACGGCTGACGCCGCACCAACCTATGATCGTCCTTTGACAGTTGAGGTTTGGTATCCTGCAGCAGACGGCACAGCCCAAGGCGGCAATTACACCGCAATATTGCGTGACGGAAAAACTGAAGTGCCCCTCAAAGGCCAAGCGGCACGCCACGCAGCACCTGCATCAGGCAAAAAATTCCCACTTGTTCTGATCTCGCACGGATATCCGGGCAACCGTTACTTGATGGCACATTTGGGCGAAAATCTTGCCTCCAAAGGCTACGTGACCGTTTCTATCGATCACACAGACAGCACCTATTCTGACCAAGGCGCATTTGGCTCAACCCTGTTGAACCGTCCAATCGACCAACGTTTTGTCATTGATCAAATGGAAGCGATGGAAGGCCCACTTGGCGACATCATCGATGCAAACACCACAGGTGTTATCGGATATTCGATGGGCGGTTACGGCGCGTTAATTTTTGGCGGCGCTGGTGTAACTCAAGCGTCAACAGAATATCCATGGGGCACGCCAAATGGCCTGCTGAAACGCCATATTGCAGAGTCAGAAACCCACGAGGCACTGGTTGACGAGCGTGTCAAAGCGATGATCGTAATTGGCCCTTGGGGCAACAACGCGGGCTTTTGGGATGCAAAAGGTCTATCCGGCTTCCGCAAACCGTTAATGTTGGTCGCAGGCAGCGTCGATGACGTATCTGTCTACGAAGCGATCCGCGGTATCTTTGACGGCACCACGGGCACAGATCGTCACCTATTGACCTTCAACAACGCCAACCACAACGCAGCTGCACCGATGGCCCCACCAGCCGAGGCGCTTGCAATGACAGCCAAAGGCGAAACTGGTATTTATGACCATTACGCAGATGCCGTTTGGGATAACACCCGCATGAACAACATCACGCAGCACTTTGCGACTGCGTTTATGGACACGCACCTGAAAGCGAACGCGGAAATGGCTTCCTATTTTGATCTGGTGCCAGCTTCTGTTGACGGCATGAATGCAGTGGATGATGATGGCAAGCCAACTGCTGAACACACCTATTGGGAAGGCTTCCAGCCACGCACTGCGGTTGGTCTACGCTTCGAATCCAAAGCCAAAGGCGAGTAATGTAAATACATTCCCTTACTTGAACGGACGGTACTGTCAGACTAATGATTGCAAGCATCAGATAGATGGCGCAATCGAAATCTATGCGCTCAATAATTGACGCCACTCAGCAAGAGCAGCATCGCGGCTTAGCTTAAAATGAGTACGTGAATAAAGATGGCGTTCCTACAGGCCCCTCACAGCTAGCCTAACCCTACACCCAGCCCCTGGTGCGTCTCTAATTGGTATCTCAGGCTAACGTGCAGGAGGACCATCATGTGATAGCCAACATAGTGGCTGAAGATGACAGCGACGCGGGGGCGTGTGCTCGCTGCAAAAGAATACAGTCACGTCAATGTTTGTAATGTCGCATGTGGGTACTGACCAAATTACTGACTACTTAAAGGCGTCAGAAAGCTAAGATATTGAGACGAAAACTCATGCGTCAGTGCTTTGGGCTAATTGATGAAATAGCTGACAGAAGTTCATCAACGTCATTAATTGTTTTGCTAATCATTCCATCTACAAACAAATTCCTAAATCGTCGTTCATATGCTGTAATCGCTATGATGGGCTTCTCGTTAGCATAGGTAAAACCAATCTCAGCTGCCGTGCCAGAGTCGATGTCCTGCCCCGTCATTAGTGCTACTATCAGGTCTGCATTCTTCAATGCAGTTAGATCAGCATTAAAGATTTTATCCTTAGTAGCTTGACTCATGTTCGTGCCTTCCATCTCAGTTTCATCAATCCCAGACTGATCCCGATGAGGCAGAAAGCATTTGTAACCGTTAGCCTCTAACTCAGAAGCTATAAGTTCGAGGTAGTTTCTCTCATGAGCATTAAACAATGGCCCTGCGATATATATATTTTTGATCATGCATTTAAACTCTCGCGGGTTGGTTAAGAGACAATCTTATGACTGAAAATTTTTTTAAAGCCAGGCTACAGGGTTTGCTCAATTCATTTCTTAAATACAAGGACTACCACAACCACTCAAGGAAAAGGTCTGCGACCTACGATTAGAGGTGGGAAACGACCATACAGCATTACTGCACGTCAGATGATGTCAGGACTAGTTTTAAAATAGCGAAAAGGAGAATGTTTTGTCATCCAAGGATGCTACAAAGTCGTCCTGCCCGCTTTGAGTATGCTTAATCTGACAGTGCCAACAGAGAGGCTGACACAAGAAACTAAAAATTTCCTCTACCAAAACTAGTTTAACATTTAGACTGGACTGAAAATCAAAAGAGCATAAGCTTATTTCAATTAATTTTTGGAGAAGTCTAAATGTCAAATTCACTAGCCAGTAAGTCTTTCAGCAATCCAGATGTGTTAAAAGAACCCGATAAAACTCATTCTGCTTCAGTCGATTTGGGTGTGGCAACAGCTACAAAATTGGTTCTTCAACCGGGCTGGAAATGGTCAGAATGTGTCAAGCCTTTGGTGGGCGGTCACAGTTGCCAAGCGGCTCATGTTGGCGTTGTCATTCAAGGCTCGATGACTGTTGCCCATGATGATGGAACTGAAATCACAGTACATGCAGGTGACGCATATACATTTGCTCCAGGCCATGACGGCTGGGTGAATGGCGATGTAGAGTTTATTGGCTATGAAGTCACAGTTTCCACCAAAAATTTCGGAGCATGGAGCAGCGTTAATACGTAAGTTTTCATCAAAAAACTGCGTAGTCCTTCTTTGTCTTAATCAAAGGTGGGCTACTCTCACAAGACAATTTCGTCCGTCCTAGGCTCGCATACGAATAGATGAGTCTGAGAAATAATTCATATGACCAACGGGACCATTACTCAAAGAGTATCAACTTTAATTGGACAAATTATGCAAAAACTATCCATCATTAAGTTCAAACCTAAACCTGAATGTTTTGAAGAATTTACAGCGAATATTACTGCTTTTAATGAGACAAAGCACCGTATTTTTCATTTGATGCAATCAAGTGATGAGCTTCATGCAATTGTGATAAGAAATTCAGAAATACTTGCTCAAGATGCGGCTGATGGTGTGAATTGGTTGGATGGTCAACGGCATCTTCTACAAGAATTTGATGCGATCAACCGACACACAATAGCGCTGAGCGGTGACCTGCTTCATAGCACTGTCGAATAAAAGTCTTTGCACTCTTCAACTGACTTAAATTTGAAAGAACTTCGCAGTCACTAAAAGGAGAAATAAATGTTATTTATGATAACAATGACGCACGACTATTCAACTTGCCAAACCCATGACCCAGAAAGAGGGCCACTGTGGAAAAATACGCTCGCAAGTTTACCAGACCACGGGCTCAAGATTCACGCAAATTACGTAAACAGGCTTGAACACAAGGGCTATATGGTTGTTGAAGCTGATAGTTTTGAACAAATTGATGCTGCTTTTGATCCAGTCTTAGAGATGGGTCATTTTGAAGTAACGCCAGTTATGCAGCGTTAATTACGTTGAGCCAATCGAAATGCTCTACTGCTCAAAGCGATACGCCAGCTTATCTTTTTGTTCACTTATCGTGCTGAGACACAAAATAATTAAGGGATATTAAAATAATGACCTATGCTCGGATAAACACAATCACGTTTGCTTCAGAAGAGGCCGCAGACGAGCTTCAAGCAAATTACGCGTCAACAGCACCTGCTGGATTTCCCGAAGCTCAATTACTAGTTTCAGTAAGAACTGGCCCACTAACCGCTTCGTTAACATCAATTTATGAAGACAAAGCTGCATTTGATAGATCAGTTGAGGAACGCACGAGGCGTATGGCAGAAAATGGACATTTGATGGACGGCGTTGTTGTTGAAGAAGGTGAAGTAACATTATTTCACATAAAATAAGACCCTCAGAATTTCATAAATACTATCACAATTAAAAGCGTTTAACGTATCCAGATGAGGCACTACCAAAATGTCCTACGTATCAATACGAGAAGTTACACCACACGCTGGAAAAGACATAGTTCTGGCAGACCGCATGAAAAAACTGTCTTTAATCATGGCTTCACACGGAGCAAAATCTGCTTTGTATAAGGTTATCGCTGGTGATAGCGCTGGCCGCTATGATCTGCAAAATTGGTACGCAAGCGTCGAAGATGGTGCAAAGTCTGTAGAAGCCTTTAGTGCTGATCCAGAATTTCAAGCGGTTATGCGTCAGAGAGATGTAGACCCAGTTGGGGACGTTGTTGGACCATGGATCGGTAGAATGGTTTACGGAGCGCCCAAGGGTATAAAGCCCGTTGTTGTTCATAGAGATTATTATGCTCCAAGAAGTGCCGTTTCGACAGCTATGGAGCTAATGCCTCAGCTTGAAGAGATAATGACTGAGCTTGATGTTGAAGTGGGTGTTGGCGTTCCACTTATGAAAGACGACCATGAGATGCTTAGAGTGGTATATCGGTTCAACTCCATGACACATTGGGGACAGAGTGTTGATAAGATGGTAGCAGATGAGAGGTTTACCAACCTTATAAATGCTGCTCATGAAGCAGCGGTACTTAAGAAGTCTCGAATGCTTGTGCTGCAGGCATAAAGACCTTCTCACAAATCATTTTTACGACCTTGGCAGGTCATGAATGTTAAACGAAGGTATTACTAAAAAGGTTTGCTTCTTTGCAGTATACAACAGTTCAAAATTCATGACCTGAAGAAAGGTCGTGGTGTTAATAGCGAAACAGCCACTACCTACTGGGATAACCCAAATTGGAGAAATCTAATGAATGGAATAAAGCGATTAAACGTCAATAAGTTTACGTCGGAAGAAGATAATGATGCTTTTATTGAAGAATTAAAGAAGATGTGGCTTGAATGGAAAAATCCGTCAATTGCAAACAAGATTTCAGTCGATATTAACAAAGATCGCAATGATCCCACCAGAATGACTGCATTTGTTTCAGCCACAGGTGATGACGCAATCGATGCAATGAATGAGTGGAGTAAAAATGTGGTCATGCCAGTAAGAAATAAATATAAGCATGAAAACATCATGATTGACGCAGATTTAGTTGTCTCTATTTCTAAATAATATTATGATATCAATACAAAAAAGGTCGAAAGAAGCGAGACGCGCGCTGTCGAACTAATGCGAGCTCGCTAAAAAGGACAGTAACTCTATAAACTGTCCGCTCAATAATTGACGCCACTCAGCGAGAGCCGCGTTACAGTTTAAGTTGAAATTAGTATTTGAATAGAGATGGCTTTCCAGCTTTCTTTCACTGCCCAGCCTATCCTACCCATTCAGCCTTTTTGCGCCTTTAGCTGACCGTAGTGACAATATCACAGAAAATACTATTATGGCATGGATACATGCTAAAATAATTGCAGTTTATAGTTAAAACTACAGGACACCATCACTTACAAAAAGGATTCCCAATGCCCAAAGGATACTAAAATATAAAAGCGGTCCCGAAAGTGGTCCTCTTAGATAGGAGGGGTGCCACCCCTATTCACTTAGCAATTTCAAGCTGAACCGTGCCGCGGCACTCGCTGAGTGGCGTCGATTATTGAGCTCATAGATTTAGGCTGCGCTGGCAATCTGATGCGAGTTCTCATTAGTTTGACAGCTTTCATTCGGCTACTTTAAAGTGAGCCGCTCGTTGCTCAACTCTGGATGTTGGTATGCGGAAGGATAGGGCATGGGCTTTATAGGGCCCATTGGTATTGTTTTATTCCAGGTACGGCCAAAATACCCCTGCTTACAATGTGTTAATGCGTTGCTTTCTGCAACACCTGGCAGAGCATAGACGCGACAAAGCCACCGCCATAGGTGGGGGTAATCTAAAATTTTTGCTCCATTTAGCTTCATTCTTAAATAGTAAATTGGATCATGCCGATACAGCGTCGGAAATAGGCGTAGGTCAGCCTCAGTGAAATTTGCACCTGTTAAAAATGGACGGTCATCGGCTGCCAGCTTTTTTTCAAGTTCACTCAAGGTTTGGAAATAATCATAAAACGCTTTGGCATAAATTTGTTGATCGGATGAGAAGCCTGCTTTGTACGCTCCATTGTTGATGCTCGTATATATTATTTTATTTAATATATCAATTTTGTTTCGCAACTTGTCATCTTCTGGATAAAGGTACGTTTGCTCTCCCATGTTAGCAGCTAACGCATTTGCATGTCTGTCTAACATTCGGATAATTTCAGCGCTTTCGTTATTTACGATGCGTTTTGTTTTCTTGTCATAAAGGATGGGTACGGATTGTTCAGTGGAACCTTCAGCGGCATAAATTTCTTTTATTAACCTATAGGATTTTTCTGTCGCAGTTTCTGATGTGCATTCAGGTAGTGGCGCACCAGTGGCGATTGCAACACGTTCAGGTGCAAATTGCCATAAGTTAGGTCCAGCACGGTCATCTGTTTCTGTACGGCTTGGGAACACCACATCCATTGTAATGCTACTTTGGAGACCAAGAATATTGCGAGCGAGGCTGGCGCGATGGCACCACGGACAATTGAACGCAACAAATAAGTGGTATCTATTTTTTTCAGGTTGGAAGTTTGGATCACCAATTGCATGCCGAAACCCGCTAACACCACGTACAAACTCTCCACTTACTCGACGTTTCGTGGCATTTTTTTGTGTTTCATCAATTGAAGTGTTTAGGGGTGATTTCATCATTTTTTTCCCGTTGGCTGCGCTACACGTTTATTTGTTAAACCCAGCAAAGTTAACGCCGCTTAGGTCTGCCATCTCCCGCTTCCAGGTTGTGATGTCAGAATGGTGGAAATCAGACAAAGACGAACGTCCACATGCCCGCGCTAGTACCTGCATCAATTCAACACTTGAGCCAAAATAACGCGCTAGTTTTTCTGCACCTATTTGCACATCCAACCGCTTGCGTAATTCAGGTTTTTGCGTCGCCACCCCAACGGGGCAATTATTGGAATTGCACATTCTGGCTGCGATACACCCTACTGCCTGCATTGCTGAATTTGATAATGCTATCGCATCTGCACCGAGGGCCATTGCTTTGGCAAAATCTTCGGCCATTCGTAATCCACCCGTAATCACAAGCGTAACATCACGGCCTGATTTTGCGTCCAAATGTCGACGTGCCCGCGCAAGTGCTGGAATTGTTGGTACTGATATATGATCTCGAAAAATCAAGGGTGCTGCGCCTGTGCCTCCGCCACGACCGTCGAGGATGATATAATCTGCACTGGCTGCCAGAGCAAAATCAATGTCGTCCTCTATGTGGTTTGCTGACAATTTAAATCCGATCGGAATACCACCAGAACGTTCACGTACTTCATCGGCTACTTTTTTGAAATCAGCGGGCGTATGGAGGTCAATAAAGGTTGCAGGTGAAATAGCACTTTGGCCTGGCTCTAACCCACGCACCTCTGCGATTTTATCTTGAACTTTTTCGCCAGGAAGGTGCCCACCGGTTCCAGTTTTTGCGCCTTGGCCGCCTTTGAAGTGAAACGCTTGCACGCGTTCTACCAATTCAGGCTTCCANCCAAATTTAGCAGAGGCAAGTTCATAGAAATATCGTGCATTTTCGGCCTGTTCTTCGGGCAACATCCCACCTTCGCCTGAGCAAATTCCAGTGCCTGCCAACTGTGCCCCGCGAGCAAGAGCTTTTTTTGCCTCTTCTGACAAAGCACCATAGCTCATGTCAGAAACAAACAAAGGTATATCAAGCTTCAAAGGTTTTTCTGCACGTGGGCCAATAGTTACTGATGTTCTAACAGGCACGTTGTCCAATAGTGGTTTGCGTGCCATTTGAGCTGGTAGAATTTGAATGTCATCCCAATGCGGCAGATCCTTACGTGGGACGCCCATTGACCCCATTTCGCCATGATGTCCGAGTTTAGATAAACCATCACGTGCCAGTTCATGAATGCGTGCAACTGTGGGTTCCTCAGGGGTTGCTATTGCTACCGGTATTTCAGATTTTGGTACCGGTGCGGGATCACCAGCATTTAGCTCACCCAAAGTAGCATGTGTTCCATCGCAAAATGGCGCATTTGCGGTCGATTTACACTGACACAACCCCGCANNCCCAGTTTTTTCGGCTGTNAACCTCANNGGCTTAATATCTGTGCCTGCATGTGAACCATCACAAAATGGNTGGCTTTGNGAGAGACCGCACTGACACCAAAAGTAATTTTNACCTGCCTCCAGCTCTACTTTGATTGGCTTCACATTTGCGATGATTGGAACAGTTTGCGCCATTGTCTATCCTAATTTTGTGCGGTCGTGCGGCAATGCAAAGTCGATTACCGGCCCAGTTGGGGTCACGCGAGATGGGTTGATCGTTTCATGGCTGGTATAATAGTGATTTTTAATATGTTCCATATTCACAGTCTTTGCCACACCAGGCTGTTGATATAGATCACGCACATATCCAGATAGGTTTGCATAGTCGGAGATACGCCGAATATTACATTTGAAATGCCCTACATAAACAGGATCAAACCGTACCAAAGTAGTGAATAAGCGCCAGTCGGCTTCAGTAACTGTATCACCGGTCAGATAACGCTGGTTTGAAAGGCGTACATCAAGCCAATCGAGCGTTTCAAACAAAGGCAACACGGCATCTTCATAAGCATTTTGTGTGGTTGCAAACCCAGCTTTGTAAACACCATTATTCACCGTATTATATATCCGGTCGTTTAACGCGTCTATCTCTGTTCGTTTTAATTCGGGGTAATAATTACCCGCAGCTGCACCAATTCCATCAAAGGCAGAATTGAACATCCGAATTATTTCAGGGGATTCATTTGATACAATGGTATTGTTCTTCTTGTCCCATAAAACTGGAACTGTAACTCGGCCAGAATAATCTGACATCGCTTTAATATAGACCTCATACATATATTTTGAACCGTTAACAGTATCTGGAACTGCGCCATCTCCAGGTTCAAATGTCCAGCCTTTGTCAGCCATGTACCAATGCACAACTGATACCGAAATCATCTTTTCTAACCCTTTTAACTCTCGAAAAATCAAAGTTCGATGCGCCCAGGGGCATGCAAGTGATACATATAGATGATAACGACCAGTCTCAGCCTTGAAGCCAGCATCTCCACTTGGGCCGGCTGATCCATCTGAAGTAATCCAGTTGCGAAACTGTGGCGCTTTGCGCACGAAATAGCCGTCTGTCTCTTTGGTGTCATACCACTGATCGACCCAACGTCCGTTTTGTAATAATCCCATGATATTCGCCTTCTATTATCGCCTGGGTAGCCTTCGCTACCCAGGCGAAGTTTTGGAGTCGTAACTTAGGTTTTCGTCATTTACAGCTAACAAGAGTAAAACTTTTTAATCAGTGTGATCTTCAGAGTTTCGAAATTGAACAGCTTTGCCCGCTTCAAGTATGTTTACTCTAATAAAACCAGCACAAGAATTTAAGCTATGACTACAATCTCTGGCTGGTCTCATTTGTTCGACCGATCCCTCTAGAAGGCAATCACCAAAGCATCCTACGCAAAGTGCGGTCCTTGTCCAAAAGATGGTGTTTTAACGCTCCACCTGCGTGGACGAAAACCACTACCGCTATTCCGTAGGAAGCATAAATATGGAATTCAATTGCCAAGTCACGGATTTTTTCTGAAGTCACAAGGACAGCAGGAATGTCAAAGATATTAAATATTGAAACATTTTGACCAGTGAACGTCGTAAATATATAACCGGAGACTGGAATCGTTATCAAGCTTGCAAAGAGGAGTAAATGTGCGAACTTTGAGGCTAGTTTTTCTAACTTTGTGTGACTTTCTAATGGAGGCGGACGCTTCCGGAATTTATTAATCAGGAGGAGTAAACCCATAAGGAAAACCACAGCTCCAAAAGACTTGTGCAGAGCTGGAGCAGAATAATACCAGCTGGAATAAAAGGAAAGATCTACAATCCACCAACCGGANACGATCAGACCACTCATATGTCCTGCAATCAACCAGTGCAGCAGTTTTGTGCTGAGAGAAAATGATTTCTTTTTAATTTCGGAAGTCATCGCAGGTCTCCATGCAAATGATGTTTNAAACTGTCCCGATCATCTGCCGGGACAGCTTAAGGTTCTATTTGTCTTTTATTGCTTCGATCTGCAGCGTTACATCAACTAACTCAGCTGCCGGACCAAGATTGAAGTCCATGCCGAAGTCTTTACGTGTCATCTTGTAGGTTCCTTCAAATCCGACGCGATAACCGCCCCATGGATCCTTACCTTCTCCAATCTTCTTGATCGGGAACTCTATGTTTTTGCTGACACCTAAAAAAGTTAATATGCCAGTCAAAGTTCCACCAGAAGCGTCACCGTCAAATTTCGTGCTTTTGAAGGTAGCGTTTGAAAATTTTGCTACGTTGAAGAAATCGCCACTGCGCAAATGCTTGTCGCGATCAGCCCAATTTGTATCTAGGCTGGTGGTGTCGATGCTGACTTCGACGCTTTGACTCTCTTCTCCTGCAGCTGGGTCATACTTCAATTTTCCTGCGATTGTGTTGAAACGGCCCGACAGCTTTGAAACTCCCAAATGGCTGGTTTCAAATTTTACAAAGGAATGTGAGGGATCGATCGTATAACTCTCGGCCTGCGTCAACACGGGCAGTGTTAGCGATAAGGACACTCCAAGCGCGATCGTTTTTAAAATAGTGTTCAAGTTACTTCTCCAATTTAGAAGGATAATTCTTCGGATTTGGCTAACATTTAGCAATCTCTGGGAANCCTATTCGAAGCATTGGCTGGGCGGTTGNCNNTGCGCAGNCACCCAGCCAATATTCANTTTCAAGATTTTTGAGCCTGACGTGTTTCATAGGCAGTTTTCTTTTCTTGATACTCTTCTTCAGAGAGAGCATGCCACCCGATACAGTTGCCTGTCGGAGAGCGGCCACATCCACATTTTGGTGATTCAGTCATTTCTTTTCCTTCTCAGTTTCTCTGTGTGTGTGGATAATTGCTTGCCCCTGAATAAATTATAATGCCTGAAGCTGAGACCCTCTTGTTCTAAAAATGAGATCTGTTGAATAAGCTTGAATGGTAGATC
>JGI24538J26636_10000021_pt1 | contig 47117 bp, 42 predicted proteins | sample SouAtlMetagenome_FD_26636 | JGI IMG/M metagenome (IMG submission 26636) | reverse complement strand
ATGCCATTGCACCAGCCGCAAGTGCTGGGGACAGAAGCAATCCAAAGGCGGGGTAAAACACTCCTGCTGCTATGGGGATCAACAACGCGTTATAGGCAAAGGCCCAGAACAGGTTTTGCTTGATATTGCGCATCGTCATTTGGCTGATGGTAACCGCGTTGACCACCGCACTTAAATCACCTGACATCATCACAACATCTGCCGCCTCAATCGCAACATCCGTGCCTGTACCGATCGCAATACCGACATCCGCCTTGGCCAATGCAGGCGCATCATTGATACCATCACCAACAAATGCAACCGGACCAGTCATTGTTGCGAGTGCCGCCAACTTACCTGCTGGCTTCGCCTCTGACACCACATTCGAAATACCCAATGCCTTGGCCACGTATTGCGCGGTTTCGTCACGATCTCCACTAACCATCGCAACGGAAATTCCTTTGTTTTGCAATTGGGCAACGATACCTTTGGCCTCTGGCTTGATCTCATCAGACACCGCAAAGACTGCGGCGACCTGATGATTAATTGCTAAAAAGACAGGTGTTTTGCCTTGCAGCGCCCACCCCTGCGCCTTGGCACCGAAATCACCAATCTCAAGCCCCATCTCAAGCATGAAATGCGCAGTGCCCACTTCGATTACTTGATCTAAAACAGTCGCAGATGCCCCACGTCCAACAAAGGCTTGGAAGTCCGCCGCCTTTGGAATGGTAATGCCCTCTTCAACTGCACTCAACACGATCGCTTTGGCAACGGGGTGTTCAGAACACTGTTCAAGCCCTGCTATCAATGTCAGAATATGAGCCCGATCAAACGCGGCATCGTGTTCGAACTCTGTGACCACTGGTGTGCCTTTTGTCAGTGTCCCTGTCTTGTCAAAAACGATCGTCTTGATCGATTGAAGCTGTTGAAGGGCGTCGCCTCTGCGGAATAAAACACCCAGCTCGGCAGAGCGCCCTGCCCCAACCATGATGGATGTTGGCGTCGCCAAGCCCATCGCGCAGGGACAGGCGACGATCAAAACAGAAACCGCCGTAACCAACGCGAACTGTAACGCAGGATCTGGACCAAAGGTAAGCCATGCAATCAGAGTGATAGATGCCAGGACCATAACTGCTGGCACAAACCACAAGGTCACGCGGTTCACCAAATCTTGGATCGGAAGACGTGTGCCCTGCGCGTCCTCAACCATCCGAATGATCTGAGCCAACGTGCTGGCCTCGCCCACTCGGGCCGCTTGGATTGTCAGGCTACCCGTACCGTTGACCGTGCCGCCGATGATTTCAGAGCGGGGCCCTTTATCGACAGGCATAGGTTCACCCGTGACCATGCTTTCATCGATATAGCTTTGACCTGTCAGAACAACCGCATCTGCCGGAACGGTTTCACCGGGNCGCAATTGAATTTCATCACCAATCTGGATTTGATCGGCAGCAATCTCAAACCATTGATCATTACGTAAGATCATTGCGGTTTTTGCCCGCAACCCTACAAGGCGCGCTATCGCATCACCCGTACGCCCTTTTGCGCGAGCCTCAAGAAAGCGACCCAATAGGATCAAGGTGATGATTACACCCGCTGCTTCAAAGTAGACTGCCAAGTTGCCCATGGGCAATAAACTGGGTGAAAACAGTGAAACCACTGAATACCCCCATGCCGCCAGTGTTCCGATCGCCACCAATGCGTTCATATCAGGCGCGCCGCGAAACAGGTTGGGCAAACCAAGGGTATAGAAAGACCGACCCGGCCAGATCATCACCAAAGTGATTAAGAGAAACTGTGCAAACCAGCTGTTCGTTTGCCCAAATGTGCTGGTAACCCAATGATGCATGGGCGGATACATATGTCCGCCCATTTCAATCACGAAAACTGGAAAGGTAAAAAGGCCCGCAATCAGGGTTTGAAGTCCCAAAGTACGCACCTGCGATTGGCGCCGTTCCACTTGTTCTTGGCGTCCAGCACCTGCAACTTTGATCTTAGCCTTATACCCTGAATCTATAATCGCTTGCGCCACACGCGCTTCAGCGGCTGCATCTGGCAGACCTTCAACAATCGCTTCTTCAAGTGCCAAATTCACACGCGCCAAGGTCACATCTGGCAACGCCAGCAATGTACGCTCAACCCGTCCTACGCAGGATGCACAGTGCATTCCGCTAATATCATATGTGGTTAGGGACATATCATGCTTGCCTTTATGACCTGATATAGAATGATATGGCGACAAACGTCGCTAAGGACAATGATATGACCACAATAACTGGCCCCCTTCTCAAAGAGATCCGCAACCGTTTCGCCCATGTGGACAGTTGTCCCTTCTCAGGTCAACGCGTCTTTTTCGAAAATGCAGGTGGAGCTTTGACTCTAAATTCAGTTGTTAACACAAGCGCAAAATTCGCAGCCATTCCCGATAATCAAGGCCGCGCAAATGCAGGCGCAGAAGCTTTGGTTTCTATTATTAAAAAGTCAAAAGCTGACATGCGCACATTCTTTAACGCATCAAACGGTCAATTCTTTGTGGGGGAAAGTGGCACCGAACTAATCTACCGTTTGATCCGCACCGCTGTAATGGGATCGGGTGGCGGCTCTGTGATTGGGTCCACTGTCGAACACCCTGCCTCACGCTCTGCGGCTCAGCACTGGGCCAAACAAGCTGGCATGCACTACATCAGTGTGGCGCATGACGATGCAACCGGATTGGTCACGGCCGATGCATACACTGCAAAAATGACAGCAGAAGTTAAGGTCGCCACGATCCTGCACACCTCCCCAGTGACAGGCATGGCAATTGATGTGGCCAGTATCGCCGCCGCCATTCGCGCGATTGTACCAGATTGCTTTATTATTGTTGATGGTATCCAACACGCCAGCCACGGGCATATTGATATCGATGCTTATGGGATCGATGGCTATGTTGTCTCACCTTACAAAGTGTTTTCGCGCCACGGATACGGCGTTGCTTGGGCTTCTGACCGCTTGTCCCAATTGCCTCTTGAAGCCTTAATTGATGGGCCGCTTGAAAATTGGGAGATGGGCACACGAGACACTGGAGCCTACGCAACATTTACAGATGTGATCGATTATTTTGATTGGTTGGGCGGACAGGTTTCTGACGCCACAGAACCACGTGCACGGATCGAAGCCGCAGGTGCAGCGATCAAATCGCATGAAAAATCACTGACAGATGCAATGCTCTTTGGGACAGGAAACTTGCCAGGTTTGGCAGAAATTGAAGGTGTCACAATTGTCGGTGGTCAGGACAACCCGTCCCGCGAGGGATTAGTTTGTTTCGCACTCACAAATGTCCCTGCCTTGGAAATCGTAGACAAGTTGAACCAAAGCGGTATCCGCACACATATTCGTAAAGCCGACCACTATTCAGGCAATATTTTAACCCCATTAGGCCTGCCTGCCGCAGTCCGGGTTTCGATGTGTCACTACAATACGGTTGGCGAAGTCGCTGCGTTTTTAACCGCAATGAAAGAAATCGCCTAGAATGCTTGACCGCAATGGCCCCCTGCGCGGCTTGCGCGTTGTTGAAATGGCAGGCCTTGGCCCCGCACCTTTCTGCGCAATGATGTTGGCTGATATGGGAGCCGAGGTGGTGCGTATCGCCCGCCCCAATCAAAAACCTCTTTTTGGGCTAGAGCAAAGGCACAATCTATATGATCGCTCGCGTCGGTCTCTTACCCTTGATCTGCGAGACACCAAGGAACTGGCCAAAGCTAAAACTTTGATTTCCAGAGCAGAAATTTTGATCGAAGGTTTTCGGCCAGGCGTTATGGAGCGACTTGGGCTTGGCCCAGATGATGTTACATCCGACAATCCCAAACTGGTGTATGGACGCATGACGGGGTGGGGCCAAAACGGCCTTCTGAAGGATCGNGCNGGCCACGACTTGAACTACATGGCTATCTCCGGGGCACTTTGGTCGATCGGACCTGAAGGGTCGCCTCCTCCTCCACCACAGAACATCATTGCTGACTTAGCAGGTGGCGGCATGATGCTACTGGCTGGCGTTTTAGCCGCAACGATGAGCGCACGCACAACTGGCAAAGGCCAAGTGGTCGACGCCTGCATGTCCGACGGTGCTGCGCTGATGATGACCTTACAATATGGGTTAAATGCAGGAGGAGCATGGGAAGACAACAAGCGAGGGGGCAATGTTCTAAATGGTGGAGCGGCGTACTATCGATGCTTTGAAACCTTGGATGGCGGATACGTAGCCTTGGGCCCCATCGAACCACAATTCTTTGCAACATTGCTTGAACACATTGGTCTGCGTGAAGACCCAAGGTTTGCACAACAATATGACCCAAACGCTCAAGAGGAAATGCATACAGTTTTAGAAACGGTTTTTGCGGGCAAAACACGTCGTGCTTGGGAAAATATATTAACCGAAGTAGATGCTTGTTTTGCTCCCGTCCTATCAATGAGCGAAGCCCCACAGCATCCGCATAATATCTCTCGCCAGACCTTCGTAGAAACTGATGGTATTGTTCAGCCAGCACCCGTTCCTCGTTTTGTTGGGACGCCCTCCGACGAGCCAACGCATGGGGACGCCGGCCTAATTAACTTTGAAGAAATACTGGAGTGTTGGAAGTAATTACTTTGATTTTCTGTTCGGACAGTTTGCTAGCTTGTCGGTCTTGCATAGCTCATACGACTTAGCAATTCCGAGGTATTCTTGACCTCAAACTTGCGCAGTAGTCTGGCCCGCACGTCTTCAATAGTACGTGGAGACAACCCCAACTCTCGCCCGATTTCCTTACTTGTTAATCCACGGCTCAATCCGCTGAGAACTTCACGTTCGCGCTTGGTCAGTTGCGCACCATCTAGCTGATCGCGGATCGGCGCAAAGCTCATGACCAGATGCCCAAGTGGGTCACCTGGCGTCAACGTCCGCGCACGGAAACGGCACCAGACCGGCACACCGTCTTTGCGCCGCATCATCCGTTCGTCGCTATAGCTACCCTGTTCTTCCATCGCTTTCAGGCCAATATCACGAACCCGATCAAATTCAGCATGGCTGGGATAAAGGATACGGAATGATTGGCCTAATAGATTGGCGCGATCATACCCTAACATTTCGGCAAACGATGTGTTACACATGCTAAGTACACGGTGATGGGATACCGCCATGCCAATAGGCGCTGCATCAAATGCCTGCGCCATCTTTCGTGTAAAATCATCCATTGCGTCACCCCGTGGTTATACGGTATTGATACCGTACACGATCGCCGCAATACTGCCAACAGGCAATTTAAACAGGTGACACATGACAACACCTCTTATGGTGCGCATAGATGGCAAACGCGATGATCTGATCCAACTCACACAGGATCTGATCCGAATCCCTACACTTAACCCTCCCGGTGAAAACTACGGCGCTATCTGCGATTTCTTAAACAAACGCCTGCAGGCCTCTGGNTTTGAAACCCAATTGATCCGCGCCTTCGACACNCCGGGTGATAGCGAACGTTACCCCCGCTGGAACATCATTGCGCGGCGCGATGGTACGTCTTTGGGTGATTGCGTTCACTTTAACAGCCACACCGATGTGGTTGAGGTTGGCGCAGGCTGGACGTTTGATCCCTTTGGCGGCGAGATCGCAGATGGCAATATCTATGGGCGCGGCGCCTGTGACATGAAGGGCGGCTTGGCCTCTTCAATCATTGCGGCCGAAGCATTCATCGAACAGTACTCCGACTTTAGCGGTGCGATCGAAATCTCTGGCACAGCAGATGAAGAATCCGGCGGCTATGGCGGCGTGGCATATTTGGCTGAGCACGGTCATTTCTCACCTGAAAAGGTGCAGCACGTCATCATCCCTGAACCCCTTCAAAAAGATCGCATTTGTCTGGGTCACCGCGGTGGATGGTGGGCAGAGATCGAAACCAAAGGCGAGATCGCGCATGGTTCCATGCCATTCTTAGGCGATTGCGCAGTGCGTCACATGGGCGCTCTAATCCACGAATTTGAGGATAAACTGTTCCCAATAATGGCTGCCCGTCGCACCGATATGCCTGTGGTGCCAGAGGGTGCGAAATCCTCAACCATGAATATCAATTCGATCCACGGCGGCCAAAAAGAGCAAAGCGATGACTTTACCGGCTTACCTGCGCATTGCGTTCCAGACAGCTGCCGCATTGTNATCGATCGCCGTTTCTTGGTCGAAGAACCGCTNGACCAAGTGCGCGGTGAAGTNACTGATTTACTCGAAGGATTGCGGATCACCCGCCCTGACTTTGAATACGAATTGACAGAACTGAATTCGGTTCTGCCCTCAATGACCGACAAGACCGCTCCCGTTGTTGAAACGGTGGCACAAGCGATTGAAGACGTGATGGGAAAGGCACCTGAATATGTGGCNAGTCCCGGAACATACGACCAGAAACATATTGACCGGATCGGTAAGCTGAAGAACTGTATCGCTTACGGACCCGGAATTTTGGAAATGGCGCACAAGCCTGATGAATACATCGGGATCAACGATATGCTCGACAGTGCAAAGGTTATGGGCGCCAGCCTTGAGACACTGCTGTTGCCGAGAAAAAACTAAACGACTTCTAGGGAGAAAACTATGAAACATTTTGTATCACAATTGGCACTTGCCTCTGCGATGAGCGTTGCGGGTTTCGCAGCTCACGCCGCGAACACCGANATCACCGTGGCCATGCAGCTGGAGCCACCACATCTTGATCCAACCAGCGCCGCCGCTGGCGCGATTGACTCGGTTCTGTATTCCAACGTGTTTGAGGGCCTGACTCGCTTTATGGGTGATGGGTCCGTTGTTGCGGGCTTGGCCAAAAGCTGGGATATTTCAGATGACGGTTTGGTTTACACGTTCATCTTGCATGACAATGTTTTGTTCCACGACGGTAGCACCATGGACGCTGAAGACGTTCAATTCTCGCTGAACCGCGCCCGTGCTGACGACAGCACAAATGCGCAAAAAGCACTGTTTGCCGGCATCACAGATGTCAGCGCATTGGACGCAGCAACCGTCGTTGTCACCTTGGACGCGCCAAACGGCAACTTCCTGTTCAACCTCGCATGGGGCGACGCGATTATAGTAGCACCTGAATCCATCGGTGACATTAAACAAGCGCCAATCGGTACAGGCGCGTTCAAATTTGCAAACTGGGTTCAGGGCGACAAAATCGAACTCACCCGCAATGACGCATATTGGGGCACGCATGCAGTCCTAGAAAATGTAACGTTCAAATTCATTTCCGATCCTACAGCCGCTTTCGCCTCCGTGATGGCTGAAGATGTAGACGCATTTGTTGGTTTCCCAGCCCCTGAGAACCTTCCACAGTTCGAAGCGGACCCGCGCTTCCAAGTATTGGTTGGCTCAACTGAAGGTGAAACAATTTTATCAACCAACAACAAGATGCCACCATTTGATAACGTGAAGGTTCGAGAAGCTTTAGCACACGCCATTGATCGACAAGCCATCGTTGACGGCGCAATGTTTGGATACGGCACACCAATCGGCACACACTTTGCCCCGCACAATCCGGCATATGTCGACCTGACTGGCACCAGCGCATATAATCCTGAGTTAGCNAAAAAGATGCTGGCCGAAGCAGGATTTGCCGATGGATTTGAAACAACATTGCACCTACCGCCCCCATCGTACGCCCGCCGTGGCGGAGAAATTATCGCAGCGCAATTGGCCCAAGTTGGGATCAAAGCGCAAATCACGAATGTTGAATGGGCGCAGTGGTTGGAAACTGTGTTCCGCGGCAAGGACTTTGGCCTGACAATCGTGTCACACACAGAGCCAATGGATATCGGCATCTATGCAAACCCAGAATACTACTTCCAATACGACAACCCAGCGTTTCAAAAACTGATGACCAACCTTAACGCGACANCAGACCCTGAAGCGCGCACTGCTCTCATGGGCGATGCACAACGCATGATTTCAGGAGATTATGTGAACGGTTACTTGTTCCAGCTGGCACAATTGTCAGTAGCAAAAGCTGGCGTTCAAGGTCTTTGGACCAACGCACCAACCCAAGCAACCGACCTAACAGCTGTTAGCTGGGCTGACTGATCGTCGCCTTCAAGTCTACAAAACGGTTCGGGCTTTCAGGCCCGAACCACTAAGCCAATCTGCGGCCCCTGACCCAATAAGTTTCCCTTCCCATGATCCGTTACACCCTTAAGCGTTTTCTTTCCCTGTGCATCAGTTTGGCTGTGGCATCTTTGCTGATTTTTTTCGTAATCGAAATCGCTCCCGGTGATCCCGCATCCTTTATGCTGGGGATCAACGCACAGCCAGATACAGTTGCCGCACTGCGCGCTGAACTTGGCCTAGATGTACCAAAATTCGAACGCTATCTTGCATGGGCTCAAGGTATGCTAACTGGCGACTTTGGCATGTCTTATACGTACCGCACGCCTGTCTCCCAAATGGTCGCGGATCGCCTTTGGGTCTCCTTGCCCCTCGCGCTATTCGCGCTTGCCCTATCTACCCTTATCGCCCTGCCGGCTGGCATCTACGCAGCCGCTCGTCGCGGCAAGACTGGCGACNTTGCCGTGATGAGCGCCACCCAGCTGGGCGTCGCGATCCCCAACTTTTGGTTCGCCATGATGTTGGTTCTGATCTTTGCNATTAAACTGCGCTGGTTCGCAGGCGGTGGCTTTGCCGGTTGGAACAAAGGGCTGGGCGCAGTCATATGGTCGCTCACCTTGCCCGCTATTTCACTCGCACTACCCCAAGCCGCAATTCTGGCCCGCGTCATGCGATCCGCCTTGCTCGATGTGATGAACGAAGACTTCATGCGCACCGCCCGCGCCAAGGGTTTAACCACTACGCAAACCCTGTGGAAACATGGGCTGCGCAACGCGCTAATCCCTGTCCTAACAATTATCGGGTTACAGTTTTCATTCCTACTTGCAGGTGGGATCATCATTGAACAAGTGTTCTATCTGCCTGGTCTTGGACGCCTTGTGTTCCAAGCAATCAGCGCGAGGGATTTGATCGTGGTCGAATCCGTTGTCATGCTTTTGGTCTTCGCCGTAATCGTAGTGAATTTCGCTGTCGATCTGGCCTATGCCGCCGTTGATCCACGATTAAGGGCGCGCACATGAACCGCAACCTTATCATCGGCTTGATCCTTTCAACCCTCNCGATTTTGGCAGCTTTNCTGTCCTTCATCTGGACGCCATTTGACCACGTCGCAATGAACATCCCCGCCAAACTTCAAACCCCAAACCTAACCCACTGGTTTGGCACCGATCATTTTGGCCGCGATATTTTCAGCATGATCATGGTCGGCGCGCGCACCTCGATCGCCGTGGCATTTGTGGCCGTTGGTATCGGCATGGGGCTTGGTATTCCATTGGGTCTATGGGCCGCTGCACGCAAAGGATCGTATGTTGATGAACTCATCATGCGGGCCAATGATCTTATCTTTGCCTTCCCCTCGCTGGTTATCGCCATCCTAATCACTGCCATTTTCGGGGCCGGTGCCGTGAACGCGATCATCGCCATTGGTATTTTCAACATCCCCGTTTTCGCTCGCGTTGTACGCGGTGCTGCCATGCCAATCTGGGAGCGTGAATTTATCCTCGCCGCCCGCGTAGCAGGCAAAAACGCTGCGCGCATTTCAGTGGAACATATCCTGCCAAATGTACTAAACCTTTTGATTGTCCAAGCCACCATTCAATTCAGCCTTGGCATCTTGGCCGAAGCCGCGCTGAGTTATGTTGGCCTCGGCGCGCAGCCCCCGACTCCCAGCTGGGGACGCATGTTGGCGGACGCCCAAACGCTGGTCAGCATCGCACCACACCTCGCCCTTATCCCAGGGTTTGCAATCATTATCACTGTGATGGGTTTAAATCTAATGGGTGACGGTTTGCGCGACTATCTGAATCCGCGCACACGGGTGGCTCGCACATGAGTTTGCTGAACATCACAAACCTATCGCTGTCGATCAACGGCACCAAAATTCTGCAGGATGTGTCGCTATCTATAAACACCGGTGAGATCGTCGCGGTTACGGGCGAAAGTGGGTCGGGCAAATCGCTGACAGCTTTGGCGACCATGGGGCTGTTACCGGAGGGGTCCCAAACCACAGGCATGATTACATTCGAGGACCAAAACCTGCTGACTACGTCAGAAGCCGACCTATGCAGAATTCGCGGCAACTATATCGGCATGGTGTTCCAAGAACCAATGACGGCGCTAAATCCAGTGCAAACTGTTGGGGCGCAGGTGGCAGAAACGATTCTAATCCACGGCACTATGAGTAAATCCGACGCCATAGCCCACGCCACAGATGTGTTGACCCGCGTCGGCCTTCCACAAGATCGCTATCCACTTTCACGCTATCCCCACGAATTATCCGGCGGTCAACGCCAACGCGTCGTCATCGCGATGGCCATCGCTTTGCGTCCAAAACTGCTGATCGCGGATGAACCTACAACGGCGCTGGATGTCACCACGCAAGCACAGATTTTGGATCTGCTCAAAGACCTCGCGCGTGACTACGACATGGGCCTGTTGATGATCACCCATGATCTTGCCGTAGTTGCAAACATGGCCGACAAAATCGTAGTGATGCGATTGGGTGAAGTGGTGGAACAAGGCGAAACCAAATCACTGCTCACGAACATGCAGCACGACTATACCAAGATGCTATTTGCGGCTTCTGGGCATCAAGTCAATTTGCCTGATCTTCGTGCCTCAGATGTCTTGTTAAACGTCAAAAACGTGGTGCGTGATTACACAACACCGCGCAAAACTGTGTTCGGCTCCAAGGGAGTTTTTCGCGCCCTTAACGGAATTAGTTTTGACATCAAACGCGGGGAACGTCTGGGGTTGGTCGGCGAAAGCGGATGTGGAAAATCAACCCTAACACGGGCTATTATGGGGCTCGAAGGTGTGCAAGGTGGTGAAATTACCTTAGACGGCGCACCCGTATTTACAGGCCGCAAACCCAATCTTGCGGTTCGGCGTAAGATGCAGGTGGTGTTCCAAGACCCATTTGGCAGCTTCAATCCCCGTCAAAAAGTTGTACGATTGATCACTGAACCATTCCATCTGCTGGAAACACCCCCAACCCATGAAGAACGTCAGAGATTGATCAACCAAACGCTGACTGCCGTTGGCTTAGACCCGTCTGATGCCGACAAATACATCCACCAGTTTTCGGGTGGCCAACGCCAACGGATCGCCATTGCCCGCGCCCTGATTATCCAGCCGGACCTGATCGTATTTGACGAAGCGGTCAGTGCGTTGGATGTTTCTGTGCGCGCCCAAATTCTTGACCTGCTTGCCGACCTTAGCGCCAAATATAACTTAACCTATCTTTTCATCAGTCACGACCTTAACGTCGTGCGCACGATCACTGATAGGGTCCTTGTGATGCAACACGGCGAAATTGTAGAACAGGGCGAAACCGAACAGGTTTTCACCGCGCCCAATCACCCCTACACTCAGGAACTGATCGCGGCAGCACCTGTCCTGCCTGATCTGCAACAAATGAAGGGATAGCAGATGAAGACCATCAATTTGATGGAAAAGCTTGCTCAGTTCTCAAACCACTGGGATCCGCATGTAGTCGCCGACTACAACGGAAACGACGTGATGGTTGTCAAATTTCAAGGCGAATTTCCGTTCCATGTTCACCCTGACACTGACGACTTTTTCTTAGTGCTTGAGGGCGAAATGGAAATGGACCTTGAGGGTCAAAGTCATATTGTCAAAGCTGGCGAATTATTCATCGTACCAAAAGGTGTCACCCATCGCCCCCGTGCAGAAAACGAATGCAAAGTTCTGTTGATCGAACCGATAGGCGAACCAAACTCTGGCGATCCAAAAACCGCCACACTCAAGCCGCACATCTGATAGGAACGCCCATGCAGCCCGGCCCAAAGAACCTGATCACAGACATCAAAGGTCTGCGTGTAGGCAACGCCCACGATGACGCACTAAAATCTGGCTGTACCGTTGTGACTGCTGACACGCCGTTTACCGCATCTGTGCATGTGATGGGCGGAGCGCCGGGAACGCGGGAAACCGATCTGTTAGCCCCCGATAAATCTGTTGCTGCTGTGGATGCTTTGGTTTTGTCTGGCGGGTCAGCATTTGGCCTAGATGCATGTTCGGGCGTGGTGGATGGATTGCGCAGCGATGGACGGGGATACAAGATTTTAGATGCCATCATTCCCTTGGTACCTGGCGCTATTCTGTTTGATCTGCTTAACGGCGGGAATAAAGAATGGGACGCAAATCCTTACCGCGATTTGGGCCGCAAGGCGTATCAAAATGCATCAACTAATTTCAATCTTGGCACAATCGGCGCGGGCACTGGCGCTTTGACTGGGTCGCTAAAGGGCGGTTTAGGCTCTGCTTCACTGGTTTTCGACAATGGTGCGACGGTTGCCGCACTGGTCGCAACGAACCCTATTGGCAACGTCACAACCCCAAATAATCGTCACTTTTGGGCNGCACCCTTTGAGATTGATGCCGAATTTGGCGGTGTGGGAACAGACCCAGCAAGCGGCCTGGGCCGTGACCTTAGCAGTCGTAAGTTGGCAGCTTTTCAGGAACGAGCAAATACAACTATCGCAATTGTGGCTACCGACATGGTTATGGACAAAGCACAATGCCAACGCGTTGCGATCGCCAGCCATGACGGGATTGGTCGCGCGATTGTCCCCGCCCACATGCCCGGCGACGGCGATGCGGTTTTTGCCCTGTCCACAGGNGAAATCGAAATGCANGATCCTGATTTTGATCTGATGAGGATTGGACATGCCGCAGCCCTATGCCTATCCCGTGCCATTGCCCGTGCCGTTTTTGAGGCAACCTCTGCCCCTAACGACCTGCTGCCTTGTTGGGGCAACCTGAACACAGCGAAAGACACATCATGACCCAAGATATGTATGGCCTGCCCGTTACCAACGCCTCTGAAACTGCATTGCAAGGTATCAACGATTTCATCCATGGTTTTATCGCGTTTGAACCCAAGGCAACCAACGTCATGGGCGCTGCGGCAAACGCCCCCGACTGTTGCTTGATCAATACTTACACCGCAATGTTGTGGATGTTGCTAGAGGCACCGATTGCACCAGAAAAAGCTTTGCCGTTTTTGCTCAAAGCAGAAAGAACAATGGCTACCTCAACCCTACGTGAAAAGATGATGACTCGCGCAATCCGCGCATGGGTGGATGGCGATGTCCCAACATGTGTCTCAATCTGCGAAGAGATCCTCATTGAACACCCTCGTGACATGGTTGCCGTAAAACTAGGGCAGTACCACAACTTTAACGTAGGTGACTTCCCCAGCATGCTGCGCTTGGCACTCAAGGTTATGCCAGCAGCTGATGATATTCCTTATGCACATGGTATGGTCGCCTTTGGTTATGAGGAATGTCACCTGTTGGATGACGCCGAAACATCAGCGCGCCGTGCGATGGAATTACGCCACGATGAGCCATGGGCACACCACGCATTGGCCCACATTTATCTGACCCGTGGCCAAACCGCTGAAGGTGCCGCATTCCTAGAAAGTGTTGCCGACACATGGGGCAACCTCAACTCCTTTATGCACAGCCACAACTGGTGGCATTTGGCGCTGTTTTACATCAGCGCGGGTCGTGAAGCCGATGTTGTCAGCGCCTATGACACCCATGTTTGGGGATTGGCCAAAGATTACAGCCAGGATCAGGTTGGCGCTGCCTCACTCTTGGCCCGTATGGAATTTGCCGGCATCAACGTTGGAGACCGTTGGATCGATGTTGCGTCCTATATTGCCAAACGGGGGCCTGATACGGTCAGTCCATTTTTGACCCTTCAATACCTTTATGCGCTTGGCAGGACTGATCGAACGGAGGCCGAAGTTTTAATGGAAGCGATTGAGCAACGCGCAGAAGACGAAAGCAAATTTGACCATCTGGTTTGGCGCGACGTCGCAATTTGGGCAGCACATGGCATTGTGGCACATGCGGCAGGAGATTGGGATGACACGATCCGCTTCTTGGGCAAGGCCCTACCCCGTATAGCTGAATGTGGTGGCAGTCATGCGCAACGTGATTTGTTTGAACAAATCCATCTCGATGCATTAATGCAGTCGGGTCAAGCATCCAAGGCACAACAGGTTCTTGAAATGCGCCGTACCTTCGATCCAGGTGGGGTGCCGTTGAACATGTTACTTGCTGACGCCTATCATAAAACAGGTTTACCAGATCAGGCATTCATTGCACAAAATCGGGCCAACGCATCCCGCGCATCCTTAGCTAAATAAGTCTCTANTCCGCCTATTTGGCTAAAGGAGTATTCTCAGAAAAGCTTTGAAAGAGTGCGAGGAACGCGCGGTCTGGATCACGCGCAGCCTCTTTGCCTGCGGCCCATGCACGCCACTCGCTCTTTACAAAATAAATGTCGCAACCGGAATGGCGCATCCTTGCTGTTTCAAAAGTTTATTGATCCTGAATTCTAAAAAGTTACCCATGGGCAACTTTTTAACAACTGAATTTTTGGTGCTTGTATAGCACTAGCTCTTTAGTAACGTTACCCACCAAGACAACAGCAGATGGGTGGACTAAAATTCAAGAGCTTTCAACGTGAATCAAGCTACCAGCTAGAAAAAATCCCGTTCAAGCTAGTATGTTTGGACGGGCTTTTTTTATTCCAAAATTTTCGACTTTTAACGTGTGTTACTGACTCATCGATGCAAGGTAGGCAGCAACATCGTCGCCACCTTTTTTCAGTTTAAAGGACATTTTGGATTTTGCCTTTGGGTTATCCAAGGCATTACGCAAGAACGCTTTGGGGTCGGTGACCCACTCTGCCAAAAGTACTTCATTCCAAATAAGGCCAGCTTCGCCCGCAGCGAAGAGATCTTTGGAGTATTTGAAACCCTCTACAGACCCAGCTGTGCGGCCAATCATGCCATAAAGGTTCGGGCCTGATTTACCACCTTTTGTCAGGACCTCACCATCGTCAGACTCTATCATGTGGCAGGACTTACATTTCTTAAATAATTTTGCGCCAGTTTCTGAAACATTATCAGCGAACGCAGGAGCACCCAGGCTCAAAGCGGCAATAGCTATAAGTTTGTGGATCACGTTTTAGGCTCCATTATAATTACGTTCAGCCTAGCCCAACTTCGCCATTTCGAATATTCACAAAGTTGCGATTAAAGGTCGCAGATCAGTTTGCTTGCGACAACTTTGGCTGCTATTTGTTGTGGCGAACACTATTGATTTGGACCGACTGACGAATAGGGCATTGCAAATGAAAATCATGATTCCAGCTTGGGTTGATGATGTGCTGACCCCCGTTGAAAAATTGGAGGTTCATCAGCGAGGTCTACGTCACAAGGCCATTTCAGTTTTTATTCTGTGTGGCACGCAAGTTTTGTTACAACGCCGCGCTTTGAAAAAGTATCACACACCTGGCTTGTGGGCGAATGCCTGTTGTACACACCCCACTTGGGAAGAGGCGTCAGGCGCATGTGCCATCCGTCGGTTGGATGAGGAATTAGGAGTCAAAATCACTGACCTTGAGTACCGAGACACTCTTGAATACCGCGCTGACGTTGGTGGCGGTTTGACTGAACATGAAGTTGTTGCTGTGTTTATTGCCCAAGTAGCTAGCGATCTGCAGATTACCCCAAATCCTGACGAAGTTATGAATTTCCAGTGGGTGGAGTACGTCGATTTGCAAAAACGGATTGCCGATACGCCAGATGTCTTTACACCTTGGCTGCGTATTTACATGGCAGACTTTGCCGAAGCGATATTTGGTGCAGACTTCGGACTAAAGTGACCTACACCTTAACCATGTTACCCTAGCAAATTAGCGCGACCTTTGTTTGGTTGCTCTGACCTCAAAAAGATAGTGAACCGTATGGAAAAGCAGCCCTTAGACGTATTTATCATCGGTGGCGGCATTAATGGGTGCGGGATCGCACGTGATGCAGCCGGCCGTGGTCTAAGGGTTGCACTGGCCGAAATGGGCGACTTGGGCGGAGCAACATCCTCTGCATCCACCAAGCTATTTCACGGTGGCTTGCGTTACCTGGAATTCTTTGAATTTGGGCTGGTTAGGTCTGCGCTTAAGGAACGCGAAGTATTGCTAAAAGCGATGCCACATATTTCCTGGCCCATGCGATTTGTATTGCCCTACAGCGAGGACATGCGTTTCGATAGTGAAACTCCGACCTCACGTTTGTTGACGTGGATTATGCCATGGATGAAAGGGTGCCGCCCCGCATGGCTCATTCGCTTGGGTCTTTTCATGTATGACCATCTGGGCGGGCGTGATATTTTGCCAGCGACCGAAACCCTTGATCTTCGTGTCGGGGCTGAAGGTGCGCCATTACAAGATCGTTTTGAAATGGCTTATGAATATTCTGATTGCTGGGTCGAAGATTCACGGCTTGTCATGTTGAACGCACGCGATGCAGAAGCACGTGGCGCACAGATATTGCCCCGTTGCCGGGTAACGTCGGCACAGCGCAAAGGCGATTTTTGGCATGTCGAAACAGAGCAGGGGGATTTCACCGCCCGCAATTTGATCAACGCCGGTGGCCCATGGGTTGTCGACATCCTGTCAGGTGTTTTGCGGCAAAACAGCAGTGCGGGCATCCGATTGGTACGCGGTAGCCATATCGTGACCAAACGCTTGTACGATCACGACAAATGCTACTTTTTCCAAGGTACTGATGGGCGGATAACTTTCGCCATTCCTTATGAGCAAGATTACACACTAATCGGCACCACAGACGCAGAGCATCATGACCCTGATACGAAACCTGCAATCTCAGATGTTGAACGTGATTATCTTTGCAATTTTGCCTCTGAATATTTCAAGAAGCCTGTAACGCCTGATGATGTGGTTTGGACTTACTCTGGTGTACGTCCACTTTATGATGACGGTGCTGCCTCTGCTACTGCGGCAACGCGCGACTATGTCTTGGATCTGGATACTAATGGCGCGCCATTGCTCAGCATCTTTGGTGGTAAAATTACAACATATCGCAAGTTGGCGCAAAAGGCTTTGGCAAAGCTTGAGCTGGGTGAGGATTGGACAGCAGAAGTTGCACTGCCTGGTGGGGATTTTCCTGTCGATGGTGTTCAGGATTTAATCAATGGCTTACTAACCGATTACGCGTTTTTGGACGCGAAGTGGGCAAGTCGTTTGATCCGCGCCTATGGGACCGAGGCACGAGAATGGTTGGCTGATGCGAAAGAAACTGCCGATTTAGGTAAGAATTTTGGAGCGACTTTGACAGCGGCCGAACTGACGTGGATGATGACCCATGAGTATGCGCGCACAGCAGAAGATGCGGTTTGGCGCCGTACGAAGTTGGGTCTGCGTTTGACCGCGAACCAGATTAAAACCATCGACACATGGATGATAGAAGAAGAGCATCTACTATGACTTATATCTTAGCTATTGATCAGGGAACAACGTCATCGCGCGCGATTGTTTTTGATGCAAAAATGCAGCCCGTTGCGAGTGCTCAACAAGAATTTGAACAGTTTTTCCCAGTTTCTGGATGGGTTGAACATGACGTTGAAGAAATATGGGAAACAGTTCTGAAAACATGCCACGATGCACTGGTTAAAGCAAATATTACTGCGAAGGACCTTGCTGCAATCGGAATTACAAACCAGCGTGAGACGACTGTGATTTGGGATGCAGAAACGGGTAAAGCGATACATAAGGCAATCGTTTGGCAAGATCGGCGAACTGCATCATTCTGTGATGAACTAAAAGCCAACGGGCATACAGATACGATTATGAATAAGACGGGTCTATTACCTGATCCATATTTCAGCGGAACGAAGGTAAAGTGGCTACTGGATCAACACGAGGGATCGAGGGAACTTGCTGCCGAAGGCAAGCTGCTGTTCGGCACCATGGACAGCTTCCTGATCTGGCGCCTTACAAACGGGGCCTCGCACGTGACTGATGCAACCAACGCGGCCCGTACGATGATGTACGATATTCATGTGGGCGAGTGGAGCACAGACATGTGCGACATACTTGATGTACCAAAAGAAATGCTACCTAAGGTTTTGGATTGTGCCGCTGATTTTGGGATCGCTGATGCATCACATCTAGGGGCTGATGTGCCTATCTTGGGCGTTGCAGGTGACCAACAGGCCGCCACCATCGGGCAAGCGTGCTTTGAACCAGGCATGATGAAATCCACCTACGGCACGGGTTGTTTTGCCTTGCTGAACACGGGCGCTGATGCCGTTCCTTCAAAGAATAAGATGCTGACTACCATCGCCTATCAATTGGACGGCGTACCCACCTATGCGCTTGAAGGATCAATCTTTATCGCAGGTGCGGTGGTGCAATGGCTGCGTGACGGAGCGCAGATGATTTCGCATGCGCATGAGACCCAAGAACTAGCTGAGCAGGGCAGTGGCGACGTGACCATTGTGCCGGCGTTTACCGGCCTTGGTGCGCCCTATTGGAACGCTGATTGCCGCGGCGCAGTTTATGGTTTGACGCGCGACAGTGGCCCCGCTGATTTCGCACGTGCAGCGCTGGAATGCATTGGTTTTCAAACACGGGATTTGTCTGAAGCAATGTTGGCAGACTGGCCAAATGCGGATCAATCGACCCTTCGTGTGGATGGGGGCCTTAGCGCAAATGATTGGGCGATGCAGTTTCTGTCTGACATGTTAGGCGCGGCTGTTGATCGACCAGCTGGGGTCGAAACAACAGCGCTGGGTGCAGCATGGTTGGCGGGAATGCGTGCGGGTGTTTACCCCGATGCCAAAGGCTTCGCAGAGCTATGGGCCTGCGAAAAGCAGTTTATGCCTGCATTGTCTGAGGATAAACGGTCTAATCTGTATGCACACTGGAAACGCTGCGTGAGCGCAACGATGATGGTTTAGGCCACCGTTACCTCAATTTTACCAATACCATCAACGCCACCGGTCATCACGTCACCACTTATAACAGCGCCCACACCTGCGGGTGTGCCTGTCATTATGATGTCTCCAGCCTCAAGCCGGACCGCTTGAGATAGGGCTGCGATGTGCTCATCCACGGTCCAGATCATATCACCGATGTCNCCTGTTTGACGTGGCTCACCATTCACAGACAACCAAATACGGCCCTCTGTTAAACTGTGCACATCCGCAAGAGGAACCAATGCAGAGATGGGTGCGGAATGGTCAAACCCTTTGGACATATCCCAAGGACGACGTTTGTCTTTGGCTTGTTGCTGAACGTCGCGGCGTGTCATGTCGATGCCCACACCGGCACCCCAAATGTGGTTCTGCACCTCTTCGGGTGCAATGTCTGAACCGCCTTTGCCGATGGCAATCACCAATTCGATTTCGTGGTGAAGATTATTGGTAAGCGTCGGATATGGCATGGTGCAGGGGCTATCCATCACAGCATCTGCAGGTTTTGTGAAAAAGAACGGTGCCTCACGGGTGTCATTGCCCATTTCCACCACATGCTCCTCATAGTTGCGGCCCACACAAAAAATGCGGCGCACCGGGAAACGATCAGATGAATTTACAACAGCTAGGCTGGCTTGTGTGGCAGGGGGTATGACGTAGGTCATGGGCGGTCCTTTAGCTCAATTTTACTCAACTTGGCAGAACTATGCAGCACAGGGAATGGGGATGGTGCAGTAATCGCCACTGGCCCGTTTAAAATTGATCTATAAACTGTAAAGAAATTGCTGTGATCAAAGGGTGGCACCCAGATGAGACTTATACGCTACGGCGCAATCGGCGCAAAAAACCGGGACTGATTGATAATGCAGCTGAAACTGGTGCGGCCATTCCAAAACACTCTATTCTCTTTTTCAAAGTGAACTCTGCCATTTTGGGGGCCTATGACGACGTGGTTATGCCGCGCGGATCAACCCATACCGATTGGNAAATTGAGCTGGGTGTAATTATTGGCAGAACGGCAAAATACNTCTCTAAAGCAGACGCATTAGACTACNTCGCGGGGTATTGCGTCGTTAAAGATGTGTCTGAANGGCACTTCCAAACACAGCTGACAGGGCAGTGGACGAAAAGAAAATCTTGCGACACATTTGGGCCAACGGGTCCATGGCTTGTGACGCGTGACGAGGTAGCTGATCCTCAAAATCTAAACATGTCTCTCGACGTGAACGGCAAGCGGATGCAGACGGGCAATACCAGCACGATGATCTTTTTCTGTTTCTAAAATTATCGAGCATCTGTCGTCCTTGATGACTCTGCACCCAGGTGATGTGATTACCACAGGTACCCCCCGGGTGTTGGCATGGGGATCAAACCCNACCCCATTTATCTCAAAAAGGGCGATGTGATGTCNCTGACTATTGATGGTCTTGGCCAACAGCTACAAACGGTCGATCAAGACGCTTAAATCCTATTCATCAGTTAATGATATTTTTCTTGCCATCTGATGTTGTTTTAGGCCAATTAGACACAACGGGTTAGCGATGGCGTCGCTCGCAATTTTGCGTATTCCCGTTTCACCATCCTGAACGCCGGGACTTTGCTTTGCCGTTGCCGCGGTGAGGGATGGTTCACGCCCCTTCTTCGTCTGCAACGCCAAGCCGTAAAGAAGGAGTTATGTTGATGGAACGTCCACAACACTATCGTTTCCACCAAGGGCAAAAGGCCCTCCCATTCACCGCTGATGAGTATGAGGCCCGTTTGGCTAAATTGCGCGCGAGCATGGCTGAAAAGGGTATTGATGCTTGTGTGTTAACCTCGATGCACAATGTCGCTTATTATTCTGGCTTTTTATACTGTGCCTTTGGCCGCCCTTATGGGTTGGTCGTGACAGCCGCAGACAACGTAACATTCAGTGCAGGTATTGATGCCGCGCAACCATGGCGGCGAAGCCACGGTGATAACATCACTTTCACCGATTGGGAGCGCAACAACTACTGGCGCGCGGTTCTATCCNTAACCGGTTCTGGCAAATCGATTGGGTATGAAGCTGATCATCTGACAATCTATCAAATGAGTTTGATGGATGAGTTTCTTGCCCCGAAAAAAAAGGTCGACGTGGCCCCGACAACGATGCTGCACCGAATGCACAAGTCCACGGCCGAGATTGAATTGATCCGTGCAGGTGCACAAACGGCTGATGTTGGCGGATATGCAATCCGTGATACGATCAAAGCGGGCGTGCGCGAGATTGATGTTGCAATGGCTGGACGTGATGCAATGGAGCTGGAAATTGCCAAGCGGTTCCCAGATGCAGAATACCGCGACACATGGGTTTGGTTCCAATCAGGAATCAACACAGACGGTGCCCACAATCCAGTCACAAGTCGCTCATTGGAGCGTGGGGACATCCTAAGCCTGAATGCATTCCCAATGATTTCGGGATACTACACAGCCCTTGAACGGACGTTGTTTGTCCAAGAAGTCGATCCTGCGTCGCTCAAGATTTGGGAAGCAAATGTCGCGGCCCATGAATATGGGATGAGTTTGCTGAAACCGGGTGTGAGTTGTGCCGAGGTGACGGATAAAATCAACACGTTCTTCGCAGAACGCGATCTATTGCAGTATCGCACCTTTGGCTACGGTCACTCGTTTGGTGTTTTGTCCCACTACTATGGGCGTGAAGCAGGGTTGGAACTTCGTGAAGATGTAGACACGGTTCTAGAGGCGGGCATGGTCATTTCTATGGAGCCGATGTTGACGATTGCCGATGGGAAATCGGGGGCAGGGGGGTATCGTGAGCATGATATCTTGGTGATCACCGAGGACGGAAACGACAACATTACGGGTTATCCGTATGGGCCTGACTTCAACGTCGTGGGCTAAATAAATGGACCTGAGTCGCGCTTGCGGCTTGGGTCAGCTTCCCGTGCGAACTTCGCGTATCCATGCCACGATTGTGGCGCGTGCTTCATCAGACATTTGAATTGCGTTGGGTGGTGGCATTGCGCGGCTTAGGCCAGCGTGCAAATAGATTTGGTCAGCATAACGGGCCACGTCTGCTTGGGTTTCAAGATAGACGCCTTTGGGTGCCCACTGCATGTTGTTCCAAAACGGCTCGCGGGCGTGACACATGGAGCAGTTGCCAAGGACGGTATCGTATGCCGCCTCAAACCCATCCGCGGACACGTATTGTTGTTCCACAGCTGTGAGTGGGCGTAACTCTGCCTCTTCTACGGTTTCAGTTGGGCCAGCGGTTGAAAGCCACGCGATGATCAACATCAACATGATCGTGACGCCCCATGTCCAATGCGGGCCTTTGCCGGTTGCGTGCATAGTGTTGAAGTAGTGGCGGATAGTGACACCGGTTAGGAACACGAGGCTTGCGATAATCCAGCTGTATTCAGTTCCAAAAGACAGCGGATAGTGATTGCTAAGCATCAGGAAGATGACAGGCAATGTGAGGTAGTTGTTATGGGTTGAACGTAGCTTTGCGATCTTGCCGTATTTGGCGTCCGGCGTGCGCCCTTCTTTTAAATCTTTTACCACGATCCGCTGGTTCGGCATGATGATGAAAAAGACATTGGCCGTCATGATGGTGGCAGTAAATGCACCCAAGTGCAGTAATGCAGCACGGCCAGTAAAGATTTCGTTGTATCCCCAAGACATCGCGATAAGGATCACAAAGAGCAAAAGCATTAGAAGCGTTGGACGTTCGCCTAGTTTGGATTTGCACATGAAGTCATAGCAAATCCAACCAATCGTCAGTGAACCGCCAGAGATCAAAATACCCTGAAATAGGGTCAAATCAGCTTTGGTTGGGTCCAGCAAGAATAGCTCACCACCCGCCCAATAGACAATCATCAACAAAGCAGCGCCTGACAACCACGTGAAATAGCTTTGCCATTTATGCCAGATCAAATGCTGTGGCATATTGTTGGGGGCGACCATGTATTTCTGGATATGGTAGAAACCACCACCATGAACCTGCCATTCTTCACCGCTAACGCCATCAGGCATTCCCAGGGCTTTTTTCAGTCCTAAATCAAGAGCGATAAAGAAGAACGATGCACCAATCCACGCCATCGCTGTGATGACGTGCAACCAGCGCACGACAAAGGCGATCCAGTCCCACAAAATTGCCAGATCATACATGATCGCGCTCCTTCTAAATCAAATACTTGGACACACTAGCCGAGGATACATTATTCCGATATTGTCCAAAATGAAAAGCAGTATCAAGAAAAACAAGTCAATGTCCTATTTGAATAACATACGTACCTTTGTAAGGGTTTACGAGCTTGGAAGCATGTCTGCGGCAGGCCGCGATTTACGCATTTCGCCCGCTGTCACGTCATCACGTATTTCGCAGCTCGAAGAGCATCTTAGCGTTCGCTTGTTCCAACGCACAACACGCAGCTTAACACCCACAGAGCAGGGCAAGGCGTTTTACAGTGGTGCCTGTGAAATTTTGGAATCTGTAGACAGTGCAGAAGCGCAGGTGGTCAACATCACCGATAACCCCAAAGGGTCGCTTTATGTCGCGGCACCTTTTGGTGTTGGACGCCGTCTAATCGCACCGCAAGTGCCTGCATTTATCGCTGAATATCCTGAGGTGAAAATTCGCCTTCGTCTTACGGATCGTAAAGTTGATTTGACGACTGAAGGGCTGGATCTTGCCTTCTTCCTTGGACAACCAGAGGACAGCAACCTTCGTATTCGTAAAATTTCTGATGTTGAACGCGTTTTATGCGCATCCCCAGAATACATCGCAGCACGTGGCAATCCGGCGTCGGGAACGGAATTGGTCGCTGATAAACATGAATGCTTGAATTTGCGTTTCCCAGGTGCGACAGAATTTGAATGGCGTCTTCAAACCGATGACGGTGCAAAAAAATTCCGCGTCACTGGCCGTTATGAATCAGATGATGGGGATGTACTGACGGAGTGGGCCTTGGGTGGGAATGGCATTGTGATGAAGCCAATCTTTGAGGTAGCGGATCATTTGAATGCTGGGCGTCTTATCCCAGTTGCCAGTCAAACACCGCCAACACCTATTCAAATGGCCTGTCTGTTTACACATCGCAAACGGCAAGATCCTAAAACCAGATTGTTTATGGATTTTGTAATTGAACGGATTTCAAAAGCAGTGCGCTATCGCACCAGCGGTTCTTAACTACCGCGGTAGGTCGAATACCCAAACGGCGAAAGCAACAAAGGCACGTGATAATGTGCTGCTTCAGACATGCCAAAACGAATTGGAACAACGTTTAGAAAACGTGGTTCTTCAGGTGGTGTGCCGATCGCGTCAAGGTACCCGCCAGCATGAAACACCAACTCGTATGTCCCTATTTCGAATTCCTCTACAGGTAAAATTTGCCCGTTGGTNCGACCGTCATCATTTGTTAATAATGTTTTCAGGTGCTTGCGTGTCTCACCATCGATTTTGAAAAGTTCGATTTTTAGACCCTGTGCAGGGCAACCACGTGCCGTGTCCAAAACATGCGTCGTCAAATATCCGGCCATTGGTGCANCTCCTCGTTTTCATCTAGTATATAGACAGACCGCNCACCGCATGGAAACCTATGGTGCAACAACCCAGTCAAAAGACTGCTTATTGTTTTTATTGAAAAACAGGGCGNTTATATTGGAATATGGGTACCCAAACCCTGAGAGGATGAATTGAGTGAACCGCTATCCCCGTGACATGAGTGGCCATGGTGCCAATCCACCCGCTGCAAATTGGCCAAACGGCGCAAAGATCGCAGTACAAATTGTNCTGAATTACGAAGAAGGCGGCGAAAACAACATCCTTCACGGTGATGCCGCCTCTGAGGCTTTCTTGTCAGAGATCACAGGTGCTCAGCCATGGTTTGGTCAGCGTCACTGGAACATGGAAACTCTGTACGAATACGGTTCTCGCGCAGGGTTCTGGCGCCTCCACAGGATGCTCAGCGACTTACCAATTACAGTCTACGGGGTGGCAACAGCATTAGCCCGCGCACCACAGCAAGTTGCAGCGATGAAATCTTCAGGTTGGGAAATCGCCAGCCACGGCCTTAAATGGGTCGAACATAAAGACATGGGCGAAGAAGAAGAACGCACCCAAATCGCCGACGCCATTCGCCTGCACACCGAAGTTGTTGGGGAAGCTCCACAAGGTTGGTACACAGGGCGTTGTTCCAACAACACTGTGCGCCTGACAGCGGAAACGGGCCAGTTCGCATATGTCGCGGACAGCTATGCTGATGATCTGCCGTACTGGTCGAAAGAGGGCGGCGTCGATCAATTAATTGTTCCCTATACTATGGACTGCAACGACATGCGCTTTAGCATCCAAGCAGGTTTTACCAACGGCGATCAGTTTGAATCCTATCTTAAGGATAGCTTTGATTTTCTGTATGAAGAGGGTGAAGCTGGCGTACCGAAGATGTTATCAATTGGATTGCATTGTCGCATCATGGGCCGTCCGGGGCGCGCAGCTGCATTGCGTCGTGTCATTGAATATATGAAATCACATAAGGGTGTTTGGTTCGCCACGCGCCTTGAAATTGCACAACATTGGGCAAAGGAAAATCCAGCCATGACCACCGCCCCCGCGTCTCAAATGACTCGCGAAAAGTTCGTATCCGAATTTGGTGGCATCTTTGAACACAGCGCGTGGATTGCTGAAGGTGCGTTTGATCTGGAACTGGGTCCAACACATGACAATGCCCAAGGGGTTCATCAGGCGCTGGCACGTGTATTCCGGTCTGCTACCGAAGAACAGCGTTTGGGCGTTCTGACTGCGCACCCTGATTTGGCTGGTAAACTGGCTGCAGCGAAACGTTTGACCGCTGAATCCACAGCTGAACAGGCCGCCGCTGGTTTGAATGCGCTGACCGCTGAAGAACACGCCAGCTTTACCGATTTGAACAATGCCTACACCACCAAATTTGGTTTCCCGTTCATTATCGCTGTCCGTGACAATACCAAGACCACCATCATGGCTGCCTTTAAGCGACGGATTAGCAATGACCGTGATGTGGAGTTTTCTGAGGCATGCAAACAGGTCGAACGCATCGCAGAGCTGCGCCTGATCGAAAAGTTCGAAGCATGAGTATTACATTGAAGCTAGAGCCACTTACATGTGCAGAATTTGCGCCCTTTGGTGATGTTTTAGAGGTTGCGGGTGACCCTGACAAAGTCATCAACGCAGGCATGTGTGGCCGTTATCACGATCGCGCAAATATCGAATGTGATGGTGGTGCTGCTGGGATCAGCCTGTTCAAATCAGAGGCCCGCAGTTTGCCTATTAACCTAGATATGATGGAACGGCACCCTGACGGAAGCCAGGCGTTTCTACCGATGAGCTTGGACCCATTCATCGTGGTGGTTGCGCCTGATGACAACGGAAAACCGGGTCAGCCAAGGGCGTTTATTACGACCGTGGGGCAAGGCGTGAACTATGCGAAAAACACGTGGCACGGCGTCCTAACCCCGTTACACGATCCAGGCCTGTTCGCGGTTATAGATCGAATCGGGGAGGGGCCAAACCTGCAAGAGCACTGGTTTGAAACCCCGTTTCTGATCGAAAGCTAAGTCCTAGCGTAGTTTCATGTGGCGGTTCACATCTTTGTACAAAAGATAGCGGAACCGTCCAGGGCCACCCGCATAACAGGCTTGTGGGCAGAAGGCGCGCAGCCACATGTAATCGCCTGCTTCGACCTCAACCCAGTCGCTGTTCAGGCGGTAGGCTGCTTTACCTTCAAGCACATAAAGCCCATGCTCCATAACATGGGTTTCTAGAAACGGGATCACACCACCCGGTTCAAAGGTCACGATGTTGACGTGCATGTCGTGGCGCAGATCTGTTGGTTCCACAAAACGTGTAGTCGCCCAACGTCCTTCGGTATCTGGCATAACGTTCGGGGCGACATCTTGTTCGTTGGTGATAATAACTTCTGGGTAGGGCAGGCCCTCAACTGGCTCGTATGCTTTGCGAATCCAGTGGAAACGCAATATTTCATCGGTCGCGTTGTGCAACGTCCAATCCGTGGCAGGGGGTAAAAATGCGTATCCACCTTCGGTAAGCGTATGTATCTTGCCATCAACGGTTAGGCTGGCACTTCCCTCGACAACAAACAATACACCCTCTGCCCCTTCATCCAGTTCGGGACGGTCAGATCCGCCTCCAGGTGATACTTCCATGATGTATTGTGAAAATGTCTCGGCGAAACCGCTTAGGGGGCGGGCAATTACCCAAAGGCGTGTTTTCTCCCAGAATGGCAAGAAACTGGTGACAATGTCGCGCATCGTGCCTTTGGGGATGACAGCGTAGGCATCGGTGAAAACAGCGCGGTCCGTCAGCAGTTGATCTTGGCCCGGGTGGCCCCCTTTGGGTGCGTAATACTTTGGCGACATGAAAAACCTCAATTTGTGTTGTTCTATGTTGGGGCGCTGTCCGCTTAATATCCACCCGCAATCGAACGAAGGCACTGTTCGTGTGGATTTGATAATCAAATGTCCGAAACGATGGGTAAAAAGAAGACTATACAATCCACAGATATTAGTTATCAATTATAACTAAATATCTAAGGAGTGCGGTACATGGAAATTTCAGGACAAATGGCATTGGTCAGCGGCGGCGGCAGCGGACTGGGAGCCGCAACTGCACGCCATCTCACCAGCTTGGGCGCTAAGGTTGCTATTCTTGATTTTGATATCACTCGTGCACAAGCTGTTGCTGAAGAAATTGGTGGCGTGGCTGTTCAAGCAGATGTTGGCGATGAAGAAGCAGTAAACGCAGCTATGCAAAGCGCGTCTGAGCAACTCGGCGATGTCGCACGAATTGCGGTAAACTGCGCAGGCGTTGGCTTAGCGGCCCGCATTGTTGGACGCGAGGGCAAGTTGTCCTTTGACGTTTTTGAAAAGACCCTGCGCGTGAACCTATTTGGAACCTATAATGTAATGAGCCATGCCGCTAGGCGTATGGCTGAACTTGAGCCACTTGATGACAACGAGCGTGGGGTGATCATCAATACCGCTTCCGTTGCCTATGAGGATGGCCAGTTGGGCCAAGCAGCCTATGCCGCATCCAAAGGTGCAATTGCATCAATGTGTTTGCCAGCCGCGCGTGAGCTGGCCCAATCGGGTGTCCGTGTCATGGCTATCGCACCTGGACTGTTTCAGACCCCAATGATGGAAGGGCTGCCCCCAGAAGTAACATCAAAGATCACATCGAACATTCCGTTTCCTGCCCGTCTGGGTGCGCCCGAAGAATACGCGTTGTTGGCCGTACAAATCGTAAATAACAGGTTCCTGAATGGCACCACAATTAGGTTGGACGGCGCTGTACGCCTACCACCACGTTAAAGGAACGATATGCCAGAACCTATGCTAAAAATTTCTGTCGAGGGCACCATTGCAACCCTAACGATAAACCGACCCGACAAACGTAACGCTATGTGTGAAGCACTTTTGGATGACTTGGACGCATTCTTTTCTAACCCTCCAAAACAGGTACGCGTTGTCATTCTAACNGGAACNGCAGGCCACTATTGTTCNGGTCTGGATCTGTCAGAACACGTCCATCGTTCAGCCGAGGAGAACCTACATCACTCCCGTGCATGGCATGGCGTGATGGAGAAAATACAGTTTGGCGGCTTGGCGGTTGTCTCAGCAATGTTCGGTGCCGTTATCGGTGGTGGGCTTGAGATAGCAGCAGCCACCCATGTGCGCATTGCAGAACCTTCAACTATCTTTCAACTGCCTGAAGGGCGCCGCGGTATCTTTGTTGGCGGTGGTGCCACCGCTCGCGTTGGACGCCTGATTGGTGCCGAACGCATGACTGAGATGATGCTGACTGGTCGCAAATATAATGCAGATGAAGGGTTGGCCTTGGGCCTCACTCATTACTCAGTTGGTGAAGGTGAAGCATTGGAACTAGCGCAGCAATTGGCTGACAAGATTTCTCGCAATGCCCCCCTGTCAAATTACATGATGATCCAATCGATTTCACGGATCAACGATATGTCTCAAAGCGATGGTTTGTTCACAGAATCTTTGGTCGCGGCGATGTCTCAAACAACACCCGACGCTGAAGAGGGGTTAAAGGCCTTTCTTGAAAAACGCGCGCCAAAGTTCCGGTGATGTGATGGGTAAAGCGGTCTCCAAAAAGGGTGAACAGCCCAGTGTCGATAAGACAAACTTTGAGACTCTCAATGGATTCACGGGCTATCATCTGAAACGGGCTACCAACCTGATGATGTCTGATTTGAACGCAACGTTGAAACCGTTTGAGTTGCGCCTCTTATCCTACACGGCACTGGTTTTGATCGTTGATAACCCGAGCATTAGAATGTCGCAATTGGCGGCGGCGATGGATGTTGAACGTCCGAATATGGTTGTGATTGTTGATGCGCTGGAAAGCCGTGAACTGATCAGCCGCCAACGTCTTGAAACTGACCGCCGCGCCTATGCTTTGAACATTACGCTGGCTGGACGACGCTTGTATGAAAAAGCAACCGTGGCGGTGCGCGCACACGAAGAGCGCCTAACGCGCCAACTTGATGCAAAGACCCGTGACAAAGTTATTGAAGCTATGAAATTGATCCTGAAAATCGGGGGCGTTGCAGATACATGAAACGTACAACTGAATTTTTGAAACACGCCGTAACACGCACTGACCGTGATGATGGTACAATTCTTCTCACCTCAGATTATACATTGGGGCCTGTGACGGATCGCACTGGCGACTGGTTGCACAACTGGGCGGACAAGGCTGGTGATCGCGTTTTTATCGCTGAACGCAGCGGTGCCGGTTGGCGAGAAGAAAGCTACACCGTAACTTTGCAAAAGGTACGTGCGATTGCCTCTTCATTACTTGCGCGTGGGATGGGGCAAGTAACCCCTATCTTGATCATGTCCGGCAACGGGGTCGATCACGGCTTGCTCACGTTGGCTGCGCAATATGTTGGCGTTCCAACAGTTCCCGTGGCGGAACAGTATTCACTGATCACTGGTGCACATGAGCGATTGCAACATGCCNTAGAGCTAGTGCGCCCCAAGATGGCATATGTCATTGATGCCGAACAATACGCCGCCGCTATCGTCCATCCTGCCCTGAAAGGTGTGGAAATCGTTGCAACGAAAACAGGGCAGACGGGCAATGTCACGTCATTTGATAGCCTTCTGTCAGGTGACAACAGCGTTGATGTTGATGCTGCCTTTGCATCTGTCACACCAGATACCGTTGCTAAAATCTTGATGACCAGTGGNTCCACGTCTTTACCAAAAGGCGTGCTGACCACCCAAAAAATGATGTGCGTGAATCAAGCGCAATTGGCNGATTCGTTGCCGTTTCTACGCGCCCGTCCNCCTCGCATTGTAGATTGGTTGCCATGGAATCACGTTTTTGGTGGGTCCCACAATTTCAACATGATACTTGCGAATGGTGGCAGTTTATACATCGATGATGGTAAACCCGTTAAGGGATTGTTTGATCGTACCCTCGAAAATCACGCGCTGATAACAGGCAATATTGTTTTCAACGTACCAATGGGTTTTTCAATGTTGCTGGAAGGTTTGCGCAAAGATGCGGATTTGCGCAAACGGTTTTTTGAAAATCTGGATATGGTGTTTTATGCAGGTGCGTCACTCCCCCAAGATGTTTGGGAAGGTTTTGAAACCCTTGCGATGGAAGTTAAGGGGGAAGTACCCCTTATGACCTCATCATGGGGCCTGACCGAAACAGCACCGGCAACGATGATCCAACAAGAACCGACCGAAAGTTCTGGCGTCATTGGAGTNCCGATGACAGGCGTGACGCTGAAACTGATCCCCGACAGCGATATGCGCTGTGAGGTCAGGGCTAAGGGACCAAACATCATGAATGGCTATTTCGAAGACCCAGCCAAAACGGCAGCGGCCTTTGATGATGAAGGTTACTTTATTACCGATGATGCAATGGCGTTTGTTGATCCAAATGANGCGAACCGTGGAATGCGGTTTGATGGACGNCTGTCTGAAGACTTNAAATTGCAGTCAGGTACATGGGTACGTGCCGCAGGCTTGCGCCTTGAAATGCTCTCAACCCTCGCACCATTTGTCGCTGATCTGGTCGTGACAGGGCAGGATCGCAATGAAATTGGCCTCATGATTTTCCCAAATCGTGAAGCAATTCAAGCAGCTGGTTACACGCTAGATGACGACAATGGTGCCTATGTTTGCCCCAAATTGCGTGCCGATCTTGAACACCGCCTAAAGGAACGCGCGGCGGGGACCTCTGGCTCCTCAACCCATGTGGCCCGTGCCATTGTATTGGCAGAACCCCAGTCCCTTGTGGACGGGGAAATAACTGCCAAGGGCAACCTGAACTTCCGCACAGTCCTGACCCGTCGGGCTGACTTGGTNACGCGACTGTATAACAATGATGCCNCCGGCATTGCGAAACTCTGAAGAAAGAAAACAGATGGTAGATTTTTCCAAAGTCCGGGCGATTGATTTTCACACACACGCAGAGGAACCTTGTGGCTGCCATGCGGATGACGGCTATGACGATCTGCAAGCAACGATGGCCAGCTATTTTCGTGCCCCTTGGAAACACCCACCAACAATCCCAGAAACAGCGCAGCATTACCGTGACCAAAACATTGCGGCAGTGATCTTTCCCGTCGATTCAGAACGTGAAACTGGTTACCGGCGCTACAAGAACGAAGAGGTCGCGGAATTGGCCGCTGAAAACGACGATGTATTAATTCCATTTGCCAGTATCGATCCTCATAAAGGCAAAATGGGCCAACGTGAAGCACGTCGTTTGATCCGTGACTATGGCATCAAAGGATTCAAATTCCACCCAACCATGCAAGGGTTCTACCCCAACGACCGCATGGCTTATGGCTTATACGAGACAATCGCCGAAGAGGGTGGCATCGCACTATTCCACACGGGTCAAACTGGTGTGGGATCAGGTATGTCAGGCGGCAATGGGATGCGTTTGAAATACTCAAACCCAATGTATATGGATGACGTTGCGGTGGATTTCCCAGAAATGAAAATCATCCTCGCCCACCCATCATTTCCTTGGCAGGAAGAAGCGCTGGCCGTGGCCCAGCACAAGCCGAATGTGTACATTGATCTGTCAGGTTGGTCCCCTAAATATTTTCCGGATATTCTGGTAAAATACTGCAATTCAATATTAAAGAAAAAGGTATTGTTTGGTTCTGACTGGCCAATGATTACACCAGAGCGTTGGTTGGCCGATTTCGAAAAGATCACAATCAAAGATGAGCTGCGCGAAGGCATCATTAAAGGTAATGCAATGAAGCTGCTTGGGGTCGAGTAATCGGCCAGCGGCANCTAGNATAATTAACGCACCATTTATATGATGTTGGTCCTGGGTTTGTTTTGCACTCACTTCAGCAATGGTTGGCTTGTGTACATTAATCACCTAAACGGCCAAACATAGATTAACGTGGAAAAGCAAAAGGCCCCAACATGATCATTTACGGACTAAGCACATGCTCAGATTGCCAGAAAGCGCAAAAAGCATTGGAGGCCGCAGGTAACACAATCACGTTTCGGGATGTGCGCGCAGAACCTTTGACTGAGGCGGAGCTTGAAGAACTATTAATTGAGTTTGGTGATTGCTTGGTNGATCGCACCACTAATGACTATAGGGCATTGAGCGCTTGGTTAAAGAACTCTGAAGCAGATGCACAGATCTCTTCCAAACCGAAGGTAATGGCCCGCCCCGTCATTCAAGACGAGGACCGCTACTATTTAGGTTGGACTGATGAGGTTCAGCAGGCTTTACTGGCTGATTAAGAGGCGCTTACCCAACGCAGACGCAGCGCGTTAAAGACAAAAACTCATATCAGATTTAGCTTGATATTACGCGTACCGCACGCTGTGCTTGCAGTGGTCGAAATCATAACTACTAATTTTCTAGACGCGCTGGTTGCAATGTTTTCATCCAAAGTTTCTCTTCAACAAACCCAGGTAGCAATTCGTTACCAATTACAAGAGGCGGTTCACATAAACCCTTGGATTTCAGACACTTTCTGAGCTCTGCATGACGGGCGAAAAGCTGTCAGCCAACGGCAACCCAAAAGTCATCAACTTACCAGAAATCCATAGCTGTTTTCAGATATCCAAGTCTAAATTCACCAATAAATTAACTGGCGCAATCATGGACGAATGCTAGACGACGAACTGAGTTAAAGCNTCGTCATTGGTTATGTCTGTCAAAGTAAATCCAGCCTCAGCAATCAGCTTGCACATAACATCAAAATTCTTTGGGTCAGAAGTTTCGATCCCGATCAAAACAGACCCAAAATTTCGTGCTGATTTTTTCATGTACTCAAAGCGTGCGATATTGTCGTCTGGGCCCAAAATATTCAAGAAGTCTTTTAGTGCACCCGGGCGTTGCGGAAGGCGCAAAATGAAATATTTTTTTAATCCCGAATATCGCTGCGCTCTTTCTTTAACCTCTGGTAATCGCTCAAAGTCAAAGTTTCCACCTGAGGCAACACAGACAACTGTCTTACCTTTAATCTGATCTAAGATCTCACTTAGCACCTCAATCGACATTGCTCCGGCTGGCTCAAGGACGATCCCTTCGACATTCAACATCTCTAGTATCGTATTACAAATACGGTCCTCATCCAGATGTAAAACAGTTGATCCATCGATGCCCTTCAANCGTGCAAATGTACGCTCTCCAATCCGCGCAACCGCTGCACCATCAACAAACGTATCCACCTTAGAAACGGTCATTGGTTCACCGGCATCAACAGCCACCTTCAAACTTTGAGCACCTGTGGGTTCAACAAAAGTATAGGCGCAATCATCACCAAAATAACTAAACGTCCCCGCAGACAAACCGCCACCACCAACTGGAAGAACAATGTGGTCTGGAACACGCCCTAACTGCTCTTCAATCTCAACCGCAACACTAGCCTGCCCTTCAATCACATCCTCATCGTCAAAAGGCGAAAGGAAGTAAGCACTTTGTTCAGAACAATATTTTTGAGATGCTTTAAGCGTCTCGTCAAAGTAATCACCAACCATCCGAATCTCAACATGGGTGCCACCAAACATCTGTGTTTTCATCACCTTCTGCTCTGGTGTTGTAACAGGCATAAACACCACGCCCTTCACACCAAAGTGACGACACATAAACGCAACACCTTGAGCGTGATTGCCAGCACTAGCGCAGACAAAGACATCGTGCGATGAAATCACCTTACGCATCGCATTAAACGCACCACGCAATTTGTAGGATCTGACAGGGCTCAAGTCTTCACGTTTAAGCCAAATATCTGCCCCAAAACGTTGAGATAGAAGATCACTACGCATTAATGGAGTCGCTGGAAAAACCTTGCGCATCTCAGCAGTAGCAGCGCAGGCAGAAGCAACAAACGGGTCGAGGGCCATAAAAAATCCTAAATAATGCGATACGTCAGACCTAAGGACAGGCCAGCAAAGGGTCAACGGCCTTGCTGTCCTTGCCTCTAGACGTAAAACGGGTTATCGCCTGCGGCAAACCTGACAAAGGAAATAAAAGATGTCCGCGCCCAAAAAAGTTGTCCTAGCATACTCCGGTGGCCTTGATACCTCAATCATCCTGAAATGGCTGCAAACCGAATATGGTTGCGAAGTTATAACCTTCACTGCTGACCTGGGCCAAGGCGAAGAACTGGAGCCAGCACGCGCAAAAGCCGAATTGATGGGTGCATCATCGATTTATATCGAAGATGTGCGTGAAGAATTTGTGCGCGACTTTGTTTTTCCAATGTTCCGCGCCAATGCGGTTTATGAAGGTCTATATCTTCTAGGCACATCTATCGCACGCCCATTGATCTCAAAACGTCTTGTCGAAATCGCTGAAGAAACCGGTGCAGATGCAATCGCACACGGCGCGACAGGCAAAGGCAACGATCAAGTTCGCTTCGAGCTGGCAGCCTACGCCTTGAACCCAGACATCAAAGTGATCGCACCTTGGCGCGAGTGGGATTTGTCTAGTCGCACCAAACTTATTGATTTTGCTGAAAAGAACCAAATTCCAATCGCCAAAGACAAACGCGGCGAAGCCCCGTTCAGTGTTGACGCGAACCTGTTGCACACCTCATCAGAGGGTAAAGAACTGGAAGATCCAGCAGTGGATGCACCAGAATACGTGTACCAACGCACTGTGTCTCCAGAAGATGCACCCAACGAGCCAGAGTTCATCGAAATCGGCTTTGAAAAAGGTGATGCAGTTTCAATCAACGGCGTAGCAATGTCACCAGCAACCGTTCTAACTGAACTGAATCGTCTTGGCGGCAAGCACGGCATTGGCCGCCTTGATCTGGTTGAAGGTCGTTTCGTTGGCATGAAATCACGTGGCATCTACGAAACGCCCGGCGGCACGATCCTACTCGAAGCGCACCGTGGTATCGAATCCATCACATTGGATCGTGGCGCAGCGCACCTAAAAGATGAGCTGATGCCAAAATACGCAGAGCTGATTTATAACGGTTTCTGGTTCAGCCCAGAACGCGAAATGATGCAAGCAATGATCGACAAAAGCCAAGAGCACGTCACCGGCATTGTTCGCGTGAAGCTTTACAAAGGTCTGTCACGCACTGTTGGACGTTGGTCTGATCACTCGCTGTATTCCGAAGCACACGTGACGTTTGAAGATGACGCAGGCGCATACGATCAAAAAGACGCAGCAGGATTCATCCAGTTGAACGCACTGCGACTAAAACTTTTGGCAGCACGTGATCGCCGCCTTAAAAAGTAACTACAACTTTACAGCCGCAAGCCTGTCGTAAAACGGCATGGCTTGCGCCACTACATCCGCATAATCCGGCTCTAACGAGGGTAGGTCACCTTCCGCATCTGCAAAACCGGTAGAGCGATGAACAGCCCCATACCAATGCGACGCCCAGACGCCATCACTTGCGTGACCGCCACTTGGCCAGCGTAGCATACCCAAATCCCACGGCAAATTCAGCGCATTACATAGTTTATGCATCATTCCCTTAGGATCATCCCGAATGTCATGTGAATCTATGACAAGCGGTGTTTGACCCAACGAAGTGACGTGGTCGAATAATTCGACCTGTTGGCGGAATCCGATATCGTCTAACTGCGGCCCATCACGTTTTTTGGCATAACTTGCAACGACCCTTGCTGGGTGGCGGATCAAAAATACGTTGGTGACGTGGGCCATCCACCCACGTGGAACACCATCGACCATATGCTGGGTCATATGCTTTTGATAAAAAATTGGGCGGTCTGTTGGTGCTAAAAGCTGGCGGGCAACCATATCAGGGTCTTGGAATTGCGACGCCAATATCTCATTTTGCATCGGATGAAGGGTCCCTGTTTTGGCCAAATAGGCGGCATAAAACGGTTCATCCATAACTGTAGAATCCTTGCGACCACCAAAACTATACATCATGGCAGTCGATAAATTGCGCGGCCCAGACCACATCGCGATGCGTTTTGTTTGATCCATAACTCTCCCCAGTCTGAGAGCACCTTAGGCCTGCACATTCACACTGCCAATATGAAACCTCTCTCACCTCTGCGTTACATCATATGCTCTACACTTGCGTAAACCGCTCCAAATTGTGAACTCGAGTGCAAAGGAGAATGACATGATATCTACACGCTCAACTAAATTAACGGCCATTGTACTGGCAGCCACCATGGGACTGTTTACAAAGGTGCAAACCGCACAGGCAGGTTCCGAAACACCTACCGTTGCCGGGGGATGTTTTTGGTGTGTTGAATCAGATTTCGAAATCGTCGACGGTGTAAAAGAAGCCATTTCAGGTTTAGCAGGCGGCGAGGTGCCAACCCTACATACAAACAAGTCATACGTGGTAAAACTGGCCATTATGAGGCTGTTCAAATCATCTTTGACCCAGACATCGTTTCGCGCGACGAAATACTAAGCAAGTTCTTCCGCTCTGTGGATCCAATCGATGCAGGCGGCCAGTTCTGTGATCGCGGCCAAAGCTATGCAACAGCAATCTTTGCAGAGGGTCCACAACAAAAAGCCGCAGCTAAGAAGGCCGAGGCACAGGCTGCCAGCGATCTTGGGCAAAAGGTTGTAACCCCTATCTTGGGTTNATTTCCCTTCTACGTAACCGATGCATCACATCAGAACTATTACAAGGGTAGCAAAATTATGCTGNCACGCTTTGGTCCAAAGAAACAGTCAAAAGCGTATAAAGCATACCGCGATGCATACGGTCACGATCAACGCATTGAAAAATTGTGGGGCGTTGCAGCTCAGTTTGTTGGTCACTAACCTAACTTCGCGTCCTGAATATCTTTTAGGTCAGGGATAACATCTGCCGTCCCAAGCCGTGTAACCATTAACGCACTGGCTTGGGTCGCCAATTTGATAGCCTGCGCCATCGGCATACCCCGATCCAGTCCAGCAACAACATAACCGGTGAACGTGTCACCAGCCCCAGTGGTATCAACTGGTTCCACTTTGATTGCCTCAAAATCAATCTCTAACCCAGCTGAATTCATATACCAACGGCATCCATCAGCACCTAAGGTTACAATGACATTTTCAACTTCCAGCGCATTTATTGGTTTTCCAATCGAAACTTCAAGCTGTGCTGCTTCGACTTTGTTCAAGAACAACAAATCGATATAAGGGAGCAACATCTTGACCGCATCCGCCTCAAACGGCGCAGCGGCATAGACGATCCGAAACCCCAGATCCCTAGCCATTTGCGCTGCAACCAATTGACCTGTCGTTTCGTTCTGCAACAATAAAGTGTCGCCAGTATCAGCCTCAGCCAATGCTGCACCGATTTGATCCACTTCAAGTCGGTAGTTTGCACCGGGCCACAACACAATCGAGTTTTCAGCACTGTCATCAACGCTGATAATCGCGTGACCTGTCACCTCTGAAACCTCAGTGATGTGTTCCACATCGACGCCGTATTCTAAAAGACGTTCAACCGCCCAGCGCCCATCGGTTCCAACTGCCCCAATGTGACGTGTACGTGCACCTGCTCGGGCAGCTGCCACAGACATATTTGCGCCCTTACCACCCAGACCCTGAGAATAGGATTTTGCAGCCAAAGTTTCGCCAGGTGCCGGCAAATGCGGCACCTGATAAACCATATCGATGTTGATTGAGCCAAGGTTGTAGATCGTCATTAGCCAACCTTACATGCGGCCAAAATTGCCATGTTCAAAATATCATTGGCTGTCGCTGACGTTGAACAAACCTGAATGGATTCATCGACACCGGCAAGGATTGGCCCAATCACAGTGGCATCGCCCATTTCTTGCATCAATTTAACAGAAATGCTGGCAGAGTGACGTGCAGGAACGACTAGAATGTTTGCAGGACCAGTCAGACGTGAAAATGGATACTGCTTTTGAGACTCCGCATTAAGCGCCACATCCACGGTCATTTCACCCTCGTATTCAAAATCAACACCCCGCTCGTCCAGTACCTTTGGCGCGAGGTGCATCTTCTCTGCCCTTTCAGAAATAGGATATCCAAAGGTTGAGAAGCTGACAAAAGCCACACGCGGCTCAAGGCCCATATCACGCGCAACAATTGCGGCGCGTTCTGCAATTGTGGCCAGATCATTTTCGTCAGGCCATTCATGAACTAAGGTATCCGCAATGAACACAATCTTTCCTTTGTGAAGGATTGCAGTAATGCCCGCGGCACCATGGGCTGCATCCGCATCAAACACGTGATTGATGCGTTCCAAAATATGCGCAGATTTGCGCGTCACACCCGTAACCAATCCATCGCCATGCCCATGCGCCAACATCAATGCAGAGAAAACGTGGCGATCACGTGAAGCTAAGCGGTGAATATCTGCGCGGTCAAAACCTTTGCGCTGCAAGCGATCGTACAAGAAGCTTTTATAAGTCTCTAAATGGGATGTATTGGCTGCATTGACCACTTCTAATTCACGCACAGCATCTGCTAGTCCAGCTTCTTCAAGCTTGGCTTTTACATCAGGAGCACGTCCAACAACCAATGCCTTGCCTAGACCAGAACGCTGGTAATTCACTGCTGCGCGCAACACACGCGGATCATCACCTTCGGCGAAAATCATCCGCGCTTGAGCCGTGCGCGCACGAATGTTTAGACCCCGCAAGATGCTTGCTGTTGGATCCATCCGCGATTTTAGCGAAACTTCGTATGCCTCGATATCAATAATCGGGCGACGGGCCACACCAGTGTCCATTCCAGCTTTCGCAACAGCTGGTGGAATACGGTGGATCAATCGCGGATCAAACGGTGTTGGGATGATATAGTCACGTCCAAACGTAAGGTTTTTCCCATAGGCTAGTGCAACTTCATCCGGTACCTCTTCGCGGGCCAATTGGGCAAGCGCGTGAGCACAGGCGATTTTCATCTCATCGTTGATTGCACGGGCGTGAATGTCCAATGCCCCACGGAACAAATATGGAAAGCCCAAAACATTGTTCACTTGATTTGGATAGTCACTGCGCCCTGTCGCAACGATGGCATCGACCCGCACTTCGTGTGCCTCTTCTGGTGTGATCTCAGGATCAGGGTTCGCCATTGCAAAGATAACCGGATTGTCCGCCATGCTGGCGACCATCGACGGGGTTACGGCACCTTTCGCCGAAACGCCTAGAAAAACATCACAGCCCTTCATCGCCTCGTCCAATGTGCGTGCGTCTGTGATCACCGCATGCGCTGACTTCCATTGGTTCATACCCTCTGTGCGACCTTGATAGATCACACCCTTGGTATCGCACATGATACAGTTTTTGTTTTTCGCACCCATGGATTTCAATAATTCAAGGCATGCAATCCCAGCAGCACCCGCACCATTGAGCACAATTTTGACGTCTTCAATTTTTTTACCAGACAAATGAAGCGCGTTGATCAGGCCTGCTGCACAAATGACTGCCGTGCCATGCTGATCATCATGAAAAACAGGAATGTCCATTTCCTCTTTCAAACGCTGCTCAATGATAAAGCACTCTGGTGCCTTAATATCCTCAAGATTGATTCCACCAAAGGTGGGGCCCATCAGCCTTACAGCCTTACAGAACTCATCTGGATCTTCGGTATCCAATTCGATGTCGATGCTGTTCACATCCGCAAAGCGTTTAAATAGAACCGCTTTGCCTTCCATTACAGGCTTCGACCCTAATGCACCCAAATTTCCCAATCCCAGCACAGCAGTACCATTGGAAATCACCGCAACAAGGTTCCCTTTGTTCGTATAGTCATAGGCCAAACCTGGATTCTCAGCGATCGCCAAACAAGGAACCGCAACGCCCGGAGAATAGGCCAAAGACAGATCNCGTTGCGTAGTCATCGGCACAGTGGCCGTGATTTCAAATTTTCCGGGTGTTGGTTCTAAGTGAAAGGCCAATGCCTCTTCATCGGTGACTTTGGTCTTGGACATTGTGCACTTTCCTCCCTTGCGAGATTTTACCGTAAACGAGAGATCTGAAACCCTCAATGGTTACGCGCTTTACGGGTTTTCCCACCCCCTCCGTCTTTGTAAGGTCAGCCAACACTTGTCGGGGGACAAAATATGACCGTCACACCAATGATGGCCCAGTATCTAGAGATCAAAGCCGCGCATCCTGATGCTTTGCTGTTTTATCGCATGGGTGATTTCTATGAGATGTTCTTTGATGATGCCGTGGCAGCGGCTGAAAGCTTAGACATCGCACTCACAAAACGCGGCAAACATAATGACAACGACATCCCCATGTGCGGCGTGCCCGTTCATGCGGCCGAAGGTTATTTGCTGACATTGATCCGCAAAGGATATCGCGTTGGTGTTTGCGAGCAACTGGAAAGTCCTGCTGAAGCAAAGAAACGTGGCTACAAAGCGATCGTGAAACGCGATGTTGTGCGTCTAGTGACCCCAGGCACCTTGACCGAAGACAGCTTGCTAAACGCACGCAGCCACAATTATCTCGCGGCGTTTGTAGAGGTCCGCGATCAAGCTGCTATCGCATGGGTCGATATTTCCACAGGTATGTTCAACGCAATGAAGGCGAACCAAACGCGGTTAGGCCCCGAACTCGCCCGTTTGTCTCCGTCAGAGCTGATCGTACCACAAGCCATAGAGAACGATTTGCACGAGTTAGTAACCGAATTTGGAATTTCACTAACGGGATTGTCAGGATCGTCCTTTGACAGCACATCTGGCGAAAAACGGTTGTGCGATCTGTTCGGTGTTAATACTTTGGACGCCTATGGCAACTTTGATCGGGCAGAAATTGCCGCGATGGGTGCCATCGTTGATTACCTAAATATTACTCAAAAGGGTAAATTGCCTCTATTGCAGCCCCCACAGCAGGAACAGCACAATAAAACCGTTCAAATCGACGCTGCAACGCGCCGCAATTTGGAACTAACCCAAGCGTTGTCAGGTGGACGTGCNGGATCATTGCTCGCTGTGATTGACACCACCGTNACCGCAGGCGGTGCACGCCTTCTTGAGCGAAGGCTTTCTGCACCTTCACGTGTGTTAGAGACAGTTTCGGACAGGTTGAATGCCGTATCTCACGTTTTAGAAAACATACGAATTACCGAAGATATACGCGAAAAACTACGCCAAGTTCCTGATCTGGATCGTGCCTTGTCTCGCCTTTCTTTGGACCGCGGCGGGCCACGTGATTTGACTGCAATTCGTAATGGATTAACAGAGGCAGAATTGATCGCGACGAACGGCCTAGGTGATGCTCCCAAATTACTATCTGATGCCCTAAAAAATCTCACAGGGCATAACGAACTTATTGAGCTACTAGATCAGGCTTTAATCGCCGATCCGCCACTTCTGGCCCGTGATGGTGGCTTTATCGCATCTGAATATGATGAAGACCTGGATGGGGCACGTAAGCTACGTGACGAAGGGCGTAGCGTGATCGCACAAATGCAGACTGAGTTCGCGGCAGAGACTGGAATTTCGACGCTCAAGATTAAGCACAACAACGTCTTGGGTTATTTTATCGAAACCACGGCGACCCATGCGGATAAAATGCTGTCCCCACCTCTGAACGAAAACTTCATTCATCGCCAAACAACCGCCAATCAAGTTCGCTTTACCACCCTTGCGTTGTCTGAGATGGAAACAAAAATTCTCAATGCTGGTAACCGTGCTCTTGAAATCGAAAAGCGTCTCTATGAAAAATTAAAGTCCGCTATTTTGAACAATGCTGCCTTGATTACGCAAACAGCCCGCGCCTTGGCAGAAATCGACTTAGCGACCAGCTTGGCCCATCTGGCCCGCGCCCAAGATTGGTGCAAACCTACAGTTGACAACTCACGTGCTTTTAACATCCTCGGCGGGCGCCATCCGGTGGTGGAAAAAGCGCTGCGTGATCAATCAGGCCAGCCCTTCATCGCAAACGACTGTGATTTATCGGCGACAGATACTGCGAATATTTGGCTGCTTACTGGTCCGAACATGGCTGGTAAATCAACATTCCTGCGCCAAAATGCATTAATTGCCCTGCTGGCGCAAATGGGCAGTTATGTGCCCGCCACTTCGGCACATATTGGGATGATTAGCCAATTGTTCAGCCGCGTAGGCGCATCTGATGATTTAGCCCGTGGTCGTTCGACATTTATGGTCGAGATGGTGGAGACAGCAGCAATTCTTAACCAAGCTGATGACCACGCACTGGTGATCTTGGATGAAATTGGACGCGGTACTGCAACCTATGATGGTCTATCAATTGCATGGGCCACGCTAGAACACCTGCACGACGTTAACCAATCACGCGCCTTGTTCGCTACGCACTATCATGAAATGACTGCGCTTTCGGGCAAGTTGGATGGAGTAGATAACGCTACTGTTGCGGTCAAAGAGTTTGATGGCGATATTGTCTTCTTACACGAAGTCAAAAAAGGGGCCGCAGATCGATCTTATGGCGTTCAGGTGGCAAAACTGGCTGGCCTGCCCGATGCAGTGATTGCGCGCGCACGTGTGGTGCTAGAAGCCTTGGAAAAAGGTGAGCGTGAAGGTGGTGCTTCACAAAAGACACTGATCGACGATTTGCCCCTTTTCGCCAGCACGCCGCCACCTGCACCAGTGAAGGTTGAAGCGTCCCCAGCACTTGATTTATTAGGCGATATCCTTCCAGATGAGTTATCGCCAAAACAAGCGCTAGACTTGATCTACAAACTAAAAGAGGCGGCCAAAAAATGACCGCCTCTTTTAAAACTTGTAGTCGATAACTTAACCTAGCCAGCAGGTGTAGACGACACGCCAACCTGTGCAGGACGCAACAAACGATCGTGCAACATAAAGCCCTCAGCGGCGACCTGTATGATGTCGCCAGCTACTGTCGCTGGCACTGGTGCTTCAAACATCGCTTGGTGAACCTGTGGATCAAACTTGTCGCCAACACCTGGCGTAATAACTTCGATGCCGTGCTTTTTAAACACGCTCAAAAGCTCGCGCATTGTCAGCTCAATACCTTCCAACAGCGGGCCAGCAACTTCGCGCTGCTCATCGGTGATCGTATCAAGCGCACGTTTCATATTGTCATAAACCGGCAGCATATCGCGGGCCAATTTGGAACCGCCATAGTTCTCTGCCTCACGACGATCTTTATCCGAACGCTTACGTGCATTTTCAGCATCAGCCAAAGCGCGCACAAAACGATTTTTATAATCATCACGTTCTACGCGAAGCTCATCTAGCTCCAACGCTTCATCGGTGATTTCCTCGATTTCATCAGCGAATTCTTCCGCTTCCATATCCTCGATGTCCTCGAGAAAGTCGTTATTTGTTGGCTCAGCCATAATCCACCTCTAGCTCCGGTCTGAAAGTAATTTTCCAACCAGTTGCGCCGTGTAATCTACAATCGGCACGATACGTCCATAATTCAGTCTCGTCGGACCAATGACGCCCACGGCACCAATAATCTTTCGATCAGCGTTCATATAAGGGGAAACCACCAAAGAGGAACCCGAAAGTGAAAAAAGTTTGTTCTCAGAGCCAATAAAAATGCGAACACCGTCGCCATCCTCGGTTAATTCAAGAAACTCAGAGATATCACGCTTGCGTTCAAGATCATCAAACAGGTTTCGGATGCGTTCAAGATCATGTTCTTCTGCACTGGATTCGAGCAAGTTGGAGCGACCACGCACAATCAAACGTTCGCTGCGCTCCCCTTCAGCTTCCCAAACGGCCAGCCCACTATCAACCAAACTGCGTGCCAAGACATCAATTTCTTGGCGGCGGTGTGATATCTCTTTTTGAATAACGCCGCGCACATCGCTAAGGGTTCGTCCCTCTACCAGTGAGTTCAAGAAATTGGCTGCCTCACGCATGGAACTCGGTGTTAGGCCCGGAGGTGGCGTGAACANGCGGTTCTCAACATGTCCATCGGCAAAGACCAATACGACCAATGCACGATCAATCGCCAACGATACAAATTCGATATGTTTGATCGGTGCCTCATGCTTGGGCGTCAAAACCAAAGATGCTCCCTGAGTCACTCCAGATAATGCCGCACCAACTCGATCCAGCAATCCACCTACATCGTTTTCGTTGTGCCCCATCGTTGCATCGATCTTTTCACGGTCGGTATCGTCTGGAATTCCGACTTCCATCAACCCATCTACGAACATCCGCAGACCTGCTTGGGTCGGGATACGCCCTGCACTAACGTGGGGACTGTCCAGCAACCCCATATACTCAAGATCCTGCATAACGTTGCGAATGGTGGCCGCGCTGACCTTTTCGCTGAAATCGCGAGTAAGCGTACGAGACCCGACAGGGTCACCATTGTGCAAATACCCCTCAACCACGCGGCGAAACACCTCACGGGAGCGGTCGTTCATATCATCAAGCATCTGTGGTTTATCTGTCATCATGTACCTTTAGCCAAGTGCCAATAGCGCCGCACCATTAAAGAGCACAATGAACAAAGGTCAATCAGGGTTGCACAAAGGGGGCGCAGGGCGGTATCCAACAAGCAACTTAAAAAGGATATCTCATGCGACCTTCTGGACGTGCCCTCGATCAAATGCGCGAAGTTTCAATCGAAACTGGATTTACCAAACATGCTGAAGGGTCCGCCCTGATCAAAATGGGCGACACACACGTGTTGTGCACCGCATCAATTGAGCCGCGCGTTCCATCCTTTATCAAGGGATCTGGCCTTGGATGGGTCACCGCTGAATACGGCATGTTGCCACGCGCCACCAACACACGGATGCGCCGCGAAGCAGCGTCTGGAAAACAAGGCGGTCGCACTGTTGAAATCCAACGTCTCATTGGCCGTTCATTGCGTGCAGGCGTTGATCGCGTTGCCTTGGGCGAGCGCCAAATCACAATCGACTGTGACGTCTTACAAGCCGACGGCGGCACGCGTTGTGCATCCATCACAGGTGGCTGGATCGCATTGCGTTTGGCTGTGAACAAACTGATGAAAGCTGGCGATGTGGTCAGCGATCCCTTGGTTGATCCAGTTGCCGCAGTAAGCTGTGGTATCTACGCGGGCCAACCAGTTCTTGATCTGGATTACCCTGAGGATTCTGAAGCCGGCGTTGATGGCAATTTCATCATGACCGGTTCCAAAAAACTGATCGAAGTACAGATGAGCGCTGAAGGCTCCCTGTTCTCACGTTCACAGCTAAACGAACTGATGGACCTAGCCGAAAAAGGCGTAGGCGAATTGGTAGAANCCGCGAAAACCGCTACAGAATGAGCCGTAAATTCACCCTAGATCGCCTGTTGGTTGCAACACATAACGCAGGCAAGTTGGAAGAAATGCATCAGCTATTTCAACCACTTGGGGTGGTCATTACCGGTGCGGCCGAGATGAATTTGGCCGAACCAGAAGAGACGGAAAATACCTTTGTCGGAAACGCAAGGATCAAAGCCCACGCAGCCGTTAANGCTACAGGGCTCCCTGCGCTTTCTGATGATTCAGGCATCCAAGTTGATGGTCTAAATGGTGCGCCAGGTGTCTACACCGCCGATTGGGCAGAGACGCCAAATGGCCGTGACTTTATTATGGCNATGACCAAAACTCACAACCTTTTGGAAGAATGTAACGCCCCACATCCACGCACCACGCGTTTCTGTTCCACGCTAGTTTTGGCATGGCCAGACGGACATGACGAAGTATTTGAAGGCACAGTCGAGGGCACCTTAGTCTGGCCAATGCGCGGCAAGCAAGGTCACGGTTATGACCCCATGTTTATGCCGGTTGGCCACGATATCACCTTTGCTGAAATGGACCATGACGCAAAGAATCTGATCAGCCATCGCGCCCGTGCATTCGAGAAACTGATCGCTGGCTGTTTTGGCTGAAGATTGGGAACAAGGTGGCTTTGGCCTCTACATCCACTGGCCATTTTGCGCCGCCAAATGCCCCTATTGCGATTTCAACAGCCACGTTTCGCGTAACATCAACCATTCCGCCTGGCGCGACGGCTATCTAGCCGAACTGCGTCGCGCAGCCCGTGAAACCAAAGGCCGCGTGTTGCGCAGCGTGTTTTTCGGTGGCGGCACCCCCAGTCTAATGGATCCAGACGTTGTGGCTGATATCATGTCAGAAATCTATCGCCTCTGGCCCACCGCCAACGATCTTGAAACCACGCTTGAGGCCAACCCCAGCTCGGTCGAGGCTGGCCGCTTTGCCGCCTTCCGTCAGGCAGGCATCAATCGTATATCCATGGGTGTTCAGGCCCTCAACGACGAAGACCTACGTAGACTGGGCCGCATCCATACAGTGGAGGAGGCATGCACAGCATTCGACATTGCACGCACGACCTTTGATCGCGTTAGTTTTGATTTGATCTATGGGCGTCAGAAACAAACACTCGATGATTGGAAAACAGAGCTAAAGAAGGCTCTAAATATGGCGATTGATCACCTTTCGCTATACCAGCTCACTATTGAACAAGGCACAGCATTCGGCGATCGTTACAACGCGGGCAAGCTGGCTGGACTCCCCAGCGACGATCTTGGCGCAGATATGTACGAAGTGACCCAGGACATATGTGGCGAAGCCGGCATGCCATCCTACGAGGTATCCAACCACGCCCGTGATGGGGCGCAGTCACGTCACAACCTCGTCTACTGGCGCTATGGTGACTACGTAGGAATCGGCCCAGGTGCGCACGGTCGTTTGACCGTCGATGGGCAACGGACGGCTACAGTATGTTTCAGTAACCCAAAACGCTGGCTTGACGCAGCGTTGAGTGGCAAAACGGAAAAACCCCGCGAGCCGTTGGC
>JGI24538J26636_10000010_pt1 | contig 56314 bp, 55 predicted proteins | sample SouAtlMetagenome_FD_26636 | JGI IMG/M metagenome (IMG submission 26636) | reverse complement strand
CACAGCGTGGTGCTCAGCATCAATCGAGACACGGGTCGTCATTATAATAATGGATGGCTCACAGTGCCCGATAACACGCGCAACCTCTGCCTCTGTCTGGCGCGCATTCACAGGAACCACGCAGGCTCCTATTTTCCAAGCGGCGAATAGAACTGCAACGGCTGCAACGCAATTCTCAGACAGTAGTAAAACACGATCGCCTGGCTGCACACCGTTGGCTATGAGAATTTCTGCGACTTCATCACATGCCGCGCCCAACGCACCATAGTTTAGATTGATGCTAGTGCTGTCAGACATAGCTGGTGCATCAGCACGCGTGGCGATTTGATGCGCCAGATAGTCATAGACGCTTTGGGTCATCCGCCATACTCAGGTTTGCGTTTTTCTAGGAAGGCGACGATCCCCTCAGCGGCTTCGTTTTCGCCAACTGCAAACGCCATAGCATCACGTTCCAAATCAAGCTGCACCGCTTCTGAACAATCATAAGCCGTTGCGATCATCGATCGAATGCGACCTTGTGCTTCACGTGGGCCTTCGGCGACCACATCCGCCCACACATGCGCCTCACCTATGACTTGGTCACCATCAACGACCGCGTTTACTGCACCCAACGCCAGCATGCGCTCAGCAACCACAGGGCGGCCAAGAACACACATCTCCATAGCCAAAGGTCGAGGAATCATACGGGCAAGGGACGCAGTTAATCCGCCATCTGGTACCAATCCAGCTTTGACATAGGCGGCGGTGAATTTTGCTCCTGCCTCCATAACAATAAAATCGCAAGCCAAGGCAATAGATGCCCCGGCCCCAGCAGCACCACCTTTAACAGCCGCAATCACAGGGACGGAGCACGCGCGAACAGCACGGATCACATCATGCAACAGCTCCACTTTTTCGCGACGCTCTGGTTCTGGCAAACTACGGCGTTCGATCAACGCGTTCAAATCACCACCTGCGCAAAAGAACCCACCTTGGGAAGTGATTATAATCGCGCGAATGCGACGATCTTTTGCCCTCTCAACCGCATCCAAAATAGTCTGATAAAATTCTGGAGTAAGTGCACCACGCTTGCCAGCATTGCCGTTCCAAACAATCAGGCGGTCCTTTGCGTCTTCAACGTATGCGCTCATTCGTGTTTCTCCATTCACATATCAGAAGGGTACGCTCTCCCCGTCTCAGGATTGTGTGAGCGCCATAAACTTCTCCAAGTGGTAATCCGTATCTCCAAACCGATGGTCTGCCATCGTGATCCGTTTAGCAATATGTGCCAGCTCGTACTCTTGGGTCATCGCGATACCGCCATGCATTTGAATTGACTCCTCAGCTATTAGTCGCCCAGCACGTCCCATGAGATTCTTTGCCGCGTGAATATTGATGTCGCGGGTGCGCTCATCACTTTCGAAATAACCCGCTGCGCGAATAACTGCGGAACGCGCCTGTTCCATTTCAATCAACATGTCGGACATGCGATGCGCTAATGCCTGGAAGGTCGCAATAGGGCGCCCAAATTGCTGTCTGGTCACAAGATACTCCTGTGTCAGTTCAGTTGCCGCAGTCATCTCGCCTAAGGTTTCGGCACATTGCGCAACTGTCGCGATGGCATAAGCCTCTTTCAACAAAGCGAAACCTTTACCTTCTTCGCCGATCAAAGAACCTTGAACATTGTCCAGTGTAACCTCCGCCGCATGGCCGCCAGCGATCAAAGCGTAATCCTGTATATTTAATCCGGCAGCATCCTTTTCAACAAAGTAAAGTGAAATACCGGCTTCGTCATAAACCTTGCCACTGGTGCGGGCTGATACAATTAAAATGTCCGAAGCCAGCGCGTTTACAACCACGGCTTTGCGTCCGTTCAGGATACCATTCACCGAAGCTGTTCGCACATAATTCAAGTCATACCGGCTGGTTGGTTCACCGTGGGCCAAAGCCAACTGAAGGTCCCCACCGATAAGGTCTGCTACACGGTCCAATTCACCAGCTGCAGCCAGAACACGACCTGATAATAGCGCACTGTCCAGAAACGGACTCACGACATTTGCGCGGCCCAACTCTTCAAAAACTAACGCGATATCTGCGCCTGTCCCGCCGAAACCACCCTGTTCTTCGGTAAAAAACGCCCCTATTACTCCCATCTCCGCCATCGCATGCCAAAGGTCAGATGTTACACCAGTCTCAGAGCTAAGAGCCTCATTTCGCGTTTTCGAGTTGCAGGAGTATTTCAAAAACCGCCGAAGCGAGTCCTGAAGCATTTGGTGTTCGTCAGTCAGATCAAAATTCATAGATCAGCCCCCCATCTTTACTTTGGCAATGATCCCACGCTGAATTTCATTTGAGCCGCCAAATATCGAGATTTTTCGATTATTGAAGTACTGTGCGGCAACGGGGCCAGCATCATGTGGATCTGGTAATGGTTCATTGCTGCCCTCCACCGCTTCAGAAACGAATGGCATAGCGTATGGGCCAACCGCCCGCCTCGCTAGATCGTTAATCTCTTGACGGATAATGGTGCCCTTGACCTTCAACATCGATGCCTCAACACCCGGTGCACCACCCGCCGCAGCCTGTGAAACGATCCGCAAATTTGTAGTGTTCATTGCCATCAGATCAATTTCAACTTGCGCGACGCGTGCTGCAAAGAGCGGGTTCTGTATAAGCGGCTTGCCACCCGACATCTCTGCCTTTGCAATACGTTTGACCGCAGCCAATCCGGCTGTAGAAAATCCAACACCCGCAATATTGGTACGCTCATGTGTCAGCAGATACTTGGCATAAGTCCATCCATCGTTTTCTTTACCAACAAGATTTTTAACAGGGACTTTAACATCCGTGAACCAAACCTCGTTTACCTCAGCAGAACCATCCAACAAGATGATTGGTCGCACTTCGATTCCGGGGGTATTCATGTCGATCAGAAGAAACGAAATTCCCGCCTGTTGTTTGACCTTGCTGTCGGTGCGTACAAGGCAGAATATCATATTGGCGTGCTGGCCAAAGGTGGTCCACGTTTTTTGACCATTCACAATGTAATCATCGCCTTCTCGGACAGCTTTGGTTTTCAACGAAGCAAGGTCAGACCCAGCACCCGGTTCAGAGTAACCCTGACACCACCAATCCTCACCCGAAAGTATACGGGGTAACCAATGATCTTTTTGTAGCTGGTTGCCAAATTTTTGCAAGACGGGGGCAAGCATAGAGAGGCCAAATGGCACAACGCGCGGCGCATGCGAGCTGGCGCATTCATCGTCAAAAATATGGCGCTGAACAGCGTTCCATTCTGCACCGCCGTGTTCTTTGGGCCAATTGGGTGCAAGCCACCCTTGAGCGTTCAATATCGCGTGCCATCCTTCCATATCGTTCTTTGTCAAATCACCGCCAAGGCGCACCTTTTCGGATAACTCCTTTGTTAGTTTCTCAGCCAAGAAGGCGCGAACCTCATCGCGAAAAGCTAGATCATCTTTGGAATAGTTCAGGTCCATGGAAGGTCCCCTTTCGCTTGAGCCATTCAGCTCTCTTTGTTCAAACTGTCAAAACTCTTGCTCGTCGCTACTAGTTCCTTAAGTAACGGCGCCACCTCCCAAAAATTAGGATCATTTTTGGCATATGTCGCAATGTCTTCCAGAAGATCAGGCAATCCAACGATATCAGCCCACTTCAGCGGACCGCCCCAATGGCGTGGAAAACCGTATCCAAACAACAACGTCATATCTACATCTAGTGGGCGCCGCGCGATACCTTCACCCACAACCTTCGCGGCCTCATTCACCATTGAAGCCATGTAACGGCGTATAATTTGCTCTGTGGTAAATATACGCTGAACAGTCCCCACAGCTGTTCTATCTGCAGCGATAAGGCCCATCACCTCCGGGTTAGGCACCCGTGCTTTGGCACCTGCAGCATAATCGTAATAACCCGTACCAGTCTTCTGCCCAAAGTTGCCCGCGTCACACATTTTGTCCGCATAGGTACTGACACCTTCAATCCCCGCCTCAATCCGTTTGCGTTTGCGCACAGCCCAACCGATATCCAACCCAGCCAGATCAGCCACGGCAAACGGCCCCATCGCGAATCCAAAGCCTTCAAGCGCAGCGTCAATGTCGTAGGGAGACGCACCTTCCATCACCATTTGATCAGCTGCATCGCGATATGTGGCAAGGATACGGTTGCCGATAAACCCATCGCAAACACCAGCACGCACGTTGATCTTTTTCATGCGTTTGCCTAGTTCAAACCCCGTTGCTACAACGTCGATTGCAGTCTTTTCGGCTACAACCACCTCAAGTAGTTTCATCACATGGGCGGGTGAAAAGAAGTGCAGACCAATCACATCTTGGGGTCGCGAGGTGACCGCCGCAATCTCATCTACATTTAGGTAGGACGTGTTGGAGGCAAGGATCGCACCCTGCTTACAAACTCTGTCCAATTGTGTGAAAACTTTTTTCTTAACGGCCATGTCTTCAAACACCGCTTCTATGACAAGGTCCGCATCTGACAAACCAGCATAGTCGTTCGTAACCGTCAGCGTTTCGTTCAAAATTGTCTCGTGCTGTTCGGCTGTGATCTTGCCACGCTTCAACGCACCAGCAAGATTGCCTGCAATACGCCTATGGGCGGCCTCACAAGCGACAGGTGTCATTTCGATTAATGTCACCTGCAAGCTAGACAACAAAGCAGACGTTGCAATCCCAGCACCCATAGTGCCGCCGCCGATCACACCGATATGATCTAGCGGACGAGGTTTAACACCTTTCAACTCAGGCAAGCTGCCAACAGCGCGTTCAGAAAAGAACGAATGGATCATGCCTTTACTTTGATCAGACTTCAAAAGATCTGTGAAAATTTGACGCTCAGCGGCCAGCCCCTCAGAAAACGGCATTTCAACGCCAGCTTGGACTGCACGAACGCATTGCGCAGGTGAGATTTGTCCACGCCCACTTGCAAGGATCGCGTCATAGGCTGCGTCCCAATCAATGGCTTCAGGAGCCGCGATTTCACTAACGGGACGGCAGGGTGCATCATTGGCCAACAGATCTGTGACATATGCCAAACCGTTCTCCAACGGATCACCATCTTGCACCAAATCGACAACACCCATTTTGGCGGCCTCAGCAACACCAATTTGACGGCCCGTGGTCATAATATCCAGCGCCACATCCACACCTGTCAAACGTGGAAGGCGTTGCGTGCCACCGGCACCTGGTATCAGCCCTAGGTTAACCTCTGGCAGGCCAATGCGCGCTGACGGCACCGCGATACGGTAATGACAGCCCAATGCGACCTCAAGCCCACCACCCAAAGAAACACCATGCATTGATGCGACGACGATCAATGGCGATGCCTCAATCCGATTGATGACATCAGGCAATGCTGGGGCCATCGGCGGCTTGCCAAATTCCGTGATATCCGCACCTGCGATAAAGGCGCGGCCTTCGCCCACAATCATCACCGCGCGCACACCACTGTCTGCCTCAGCCTGTTCCATGCGATCCATGAACCCTTGACGCACTGCTTGACTCAGTGCATTCACCGGTGGGTTTTGAATCGTAAGAACGGCGATATCACCGTGGCGCGAATAGGCAATCTTGTCAGACATTATAGTGGCTCCCGAACAGAAAATATGAATCACAGCAATACCTTAATACTCGGTTGAATGACCCCAACTTGTACAGCTTCAGACTAGTGGCCAAAATCGCTTTGCCGCAAGCGGAACCTCTTACACTCGAACTTTGCGCCGTAGCGTAACAACGAAAAAGGCAGGATGCCGAAACATCCTGCCTTTTCTATTTTCAACATTCAAAGTCGCGCAAGGGCGAGCCCAAGCAACCTTTGCTTTTACGTGCGCCGAGGAGCTTGACCGCCACCCTTACCAGTATCACCGGCAGCACGACGTGCTTTGTTCTTTTTGCTGTTTGGTTTTCCAACAGCAGGTGCACCACCTGGGCCAGTCTTAGGCTTACCACCAAACTTACCCTTAGGCTTACCAGCATATGGTTTGCCGTCTGGCTTACCGCGTGGCTTGTACTCAGCTACGGCACCATCATCACGGGCACGATCCATTGTGGAACGTGGCTTTTCAAAACGCTTGGACGCAGGGTGCGCACCAGCAGGTTTGCCACCCTTGCTTTCTGGTTTTGGCTTACGCGCTTTTGGCGCTGGTGCGTCATCCCATTCAACCGGCTGGCTGGCAGGCTTTGGGGCCACTGCTGGTTTGTAATCGTCTTGTGGCTTTGGCGCATAATTCGCTTTAGACTTGTGATCATAATCCTGCTTTGGTTTTTTGTCATAGCTTGGCTTGTCGCCGCGCGGGGCATCAGATTTTCCGTAGGATTTGCCCGATGGTTTTCCACCTGGCTTGCCGCCGAATGCTGGACGCGGGCTACTTGCTGCAGCTGGTGGTTTTGCCAATTCAGTCAGAACCAAACCACCTTCGACAGTCATCGAACTGCCCAAGGCTGCTTTGAAACCAACGACGCTGCCTTCTTGCATCTCAACAAACGTCTCGTCGTTTTGAATGCGGATGGCACCAATATCATCTTTGGTGATACCACCACCATTGCAAAGGATCGGCAACAAACGACCAACAACGATACCTTGGTTACGGCCAGTGTTCACAGAGAACCACTTGCTTGGACCAAACGGTGCGCGTGCTTTAGGTGGCTTGTTGTCACCCGCTTTTGATAACTCTTCAGGGGCAGATACGCGCGCTGCGTATAGACGCATATAAGCTGCTGCCATTTGTTCAGTGCTGAAATTTTCGACCAGTTTTGCGACCATGTCGGCTTCGTTTTCAGCAACTGGCTCATGCCACATTGGATCAGCCAAAAGACGTTCTTGATCTTTCGCACGAACATCATCAGCAGATGGCGCGCTGATCCAGTTTGCACTGACCTTTGCGCTTTGCAAAATGCGTTCTGCTTTGCGGCGCACCTTAGCGGTGACAATCAACGTGCTGACGCCCTTGCGTCCCGCGCGGCCTGTACGGCCAGAACGGTGCAACATGGTTTCGTGGTTGTTCGGAAGCTCAGCGTGCACAACCAGATCAAGCCCCGGAAGATCGATCCCGCGCGCCGCAACGTCGGTCGCTACGCAAACGCGAGCGCGTCCATCGCGCATTGCTTGCAAGGCGTGAGTACGTTCAGCCTGTGACAACTCACCAGACAGGGCCACAACAGAGAAGCCACGGTTGGATAGACGGGTCGTGACGCGGTTCACCATTGCGCGTGTGTTACAGAACACGATCGCATTTGGCGCGTCATAAAAACGTAGGATATTGATGATGGCGTTTTCGCCGTCATGATTGGCAACAGACATCGCGTTATATTCAATGTCAGCGTGCTGCTTATCTGCGGATTTTGTCTCAAGACGAATTGCATCACGCTGATAGCTTTTGGCCAATGTAGCAATGGCTTTAGGAACGGTCGCCGAGAACATCAATGTACGACGGTCTTCGGGTGACTCACCCAAAATAAATTCAAGGTCTTCACGGAAACCCAGATCAAGCATCTCATCGGCTTCATCCATCACCACGCCACGAAGCTGTGACAGATCAATACTTTTACGCATGATATGGTCGCGTAAACGACCTGGGGTCGCCACGACAATGTGGGCACCGCGGGCAAGCGTGCGACGCTCGTCGCGCATGTCCATACCGCCAACACAAGACGCCATAACAACGCCCGCTTCTGCGTACAGCCACTCTAGCTCGCGCTTCACTTGCAATGCCAATTCGCGGGTCGGGGCAATAACCAAGGCCAAAGGAGATCCAGCGCGATCGAAGGCTTCTGCGTCGCCAAGCAACGTGTCACCAAGCGCAAGGCCAAAACCTACCGTCTTACCGGAACCGGTTTGGGCCGAAACCAACAGATCGGATTCACCAAGTTTGGGATCCATACATGCGGTTTGAACGGGAGTTAGAGTTTCATATCCACGTTTGGATAGAGCATCGGCTAGAGCTTGTTTCACGGGCGTCATCTTTTCTGGTAATTGCGCGGGCAAATTACACCGCAAACCGCGCATCTAGGACGTTTAATCCCTTTTGTATAGGGGTTATATTGTCATAGCTGGTATCACAAAAAGCGGGGGGCTCCTAGAAAAACCCTCATCAAACCACATAAAGCGCGCCAAAAACGGATCAGCGCTTTTTGACGAACTCGGTAAGGATAACAATGCGTTGCCCCTCAACGCGGCCCTCGATGTGACCGGCATTATCTGCAACCAGTGAAATGCGGTGAACGGCGGTGCCGCGCTTGGCGGTGAAGCCACCACCCTTAACCGGTAAATCTTTAATTAAAACAACGGTATCTCCGGCAAAGAGCGGAACGTCGTTGCTGTCTTTGTGGCCCAAATCGGGGGCGACGTTTTCGGCCCATGCGCGGGTTTCGTCGTCCAGATACAGCTGATCGGATAGATCACGGGCCCAGCCCTCGTCAGACAATTTGGTTAATGTCCGCGCTGCCAAAACCTGAACTTCAGGAACTTCTGACCACATAGTTGTTGCTAAACCACGGAAATGGTTGAGATTTGGCGCAGACAGCTGGGTAACACATTCTTCACAAATCTGAACAGATGCACCAAAGGGACCACCTTCAACTGGGGTGTCGATCAGGGCGTCAGTCGCAGCGGCGCAGAGTGGGCAAGTCATGGCAAATCCTTTGGCGGTTCACGGGGTCCATACGCCAAGAATCGGCGTGAGAACAGGATATTAAACGCACGCACGGTGGGTTAAGCACTCATTAAGCGGGAAAAAATAGTATAAAACTGTACAGAACAGCGGACAAACTGTGCAGTTTCACGCCACCAAAAATAGCCGAATTTGACGGGTTTGGGGGCAACTGCACAGAACGGGGAGCAATCTGTACAGTTTGAAACCGACCAGAGCAGGAGCACAGCATGCTACCGCAAATTCGTGCAATTTCTTTTACAAATTTTCGCAACAACGCCGCGCAGTAGATAAATTACGTCTCTACCCATCAGGCGCATCTGTGGATCATGAAGCATAGCGTTCCCATCACCTCTGTCATTTCGATGCGCGACGAGGACGTTTTATCACACATCCACGGATGTAATATGGGGGAGATGATGGCACGGATGGAGGTGAATCAGGACCGGATAAAAGAGGCGATGATTACCTCAAAGGAATACCTGAAATACGAGGTGGTGGGCCAGGAATGGACTTATCCAGTTTTTGGGTTGGGGTGAGGGCCGTCTTGGAAGCTGTCCAGTGGACAGTTTCAGGCCTGAACGGGCGGAGCCCAGGGGAAACAAGATTTGAACGAACCATTCGCTATGGAAACCAGCGGTCGAACCGAGGGTTAGAATCAAAGCGCCCGCCCCGTGGGGGCGGTTCGGGCGCTACCAAACCGAAGGTTTGGTATGGAGAATTATCTTAAAACGCAGTCTGACATTAAAACTTCAAAATCTCAAAAACCGTGTTGGATTAGCACAAGCTCAATTTCTTCGATCGCAGCCGCACTCTTTGGACCACGAACAACACGTTCAATAGATCTTGCCGCATCATGCTCCCGATTTGTGTACTTTACAAAACTCAAAGGAACATAATTTATCGGCAGATCCGATACTCCGTCCCGCACTTGTACCGTTGAAAAGAACTCAGTTCCATCAGGATACTCAGCTGAAGGGATTTTAACCCCTTCGATTTCCACTCGAACGTTATCAGGTGGTGCTGCATGACTTAACCGAATTTCATTTTCATAACTCCAACGGCTGTGCTTGATCGAAGCCATTTTAGCAGCAATTTCGCCGCACAACGCGGCCACTTCCATTTGCTGTAGTGGTGGACTCGAAAACAGAGGTTTATCGAGGAGCTCGCCCAATAGATCAAAAAATTCTTCTGCGGTTTCAGAACCAATATAGTGCACCTGAGAAATCCGCAGCGGCATGTCTTTCAGAGCACGAGGCCTAAACCCAATTGAGACTCCCACTCCATTGTCAGCGTACTCACGCCACATCGAAAGTGTGTCGCCAAGAAAAGTTGTTGAGCAAGAAAAGTGGCGCTTTTACGCCAAATAACGTTCTATTTGACGAGCTATTTGTGATATCAAGAAACTACGCACACCAACGAAGCGTTCACACCCAAGCCTTAACATCACTTCGAAAACGATCTCCGATCCCAAAACCATTTCGCGCGGATCTTTCGTCATTGATAGATCTGAAAGTCACAGCGTTTTAGATTCAATAATTCCTTTGAACCCAAGAATACTTGAGTAATGATATAGAAACTTTTGTGGATCAAAATCCTAATACGCCATTCAGAAATTTCCATTGTATAAAATCAAACAAGCCATACACGACAATAACCCTCTACGCATCCCTCCGCACCCTCTGTGCTTTCACGCATCCTCTAAATAGTCACCTTTAATCCAAATCATCTGTTAGGGTCCCCTGTTATTCAAAAAGGGATTTGAAAATGAAGTATGTAGTTTGGGCAGCAATGGCGATTGTTACGCTGATGATACTTATGGGCAGCGTTACGAAATTGATGGGCAATCCTGCGGCGACAACCCGTTTTGCCACGCGGGGCTTTCCAGCCTTATTCGCCACATTCATCGGCGTTTGTGAAATTGCGGGTGCCTTTGGCATCTGGTTCCGCCGCACCAGCATGTATGCGGCAGGCGGCATCGCGACAATCATGTTCAGTGCTGTTTATTACCACCTGATGCACACACCAGTGGCCAAGGCCATTCCTGCCTTTGTTGTTCTGATCTGCTGTGGTTTGATCGTGAACCGTCGCGACACAAGCATCATTGGCTAAGTGATCCACTAGGGTTCCAAGACAAAATTTAGGCGCGCGATGGGGTGAACCGATTACACGCCTTTTTTGTGGAGTGTGTTGTGTGTGTGGAGTAGCTTCTGTGTGGGACCGAGCATGACTGCGTCATACTCTTGTCCCACCGTCACTTGCTCTCGGCAGCAGATCTGCCAAGAGTAAGTGCTTTTTAAGAATCCATTTTCAACGCTGAGATAAACGCTTCTTGAGGGATATCGACACGACCAAATTGGCGCATCTTCTTCTTACCGGCTTTTTGCTTATCCAGTAGTTTGCGCTTACGTGACGCATCCCCGCCGTAACATTTCGCCGTCACGTCTTTGCGCATCGCAGACAGTGTTTCGCGTGCGATCACTTTGCCACCAATCGCCGCTTGGATTGGGATTTTAAACATGTGGCGCGGGATCAGGTCTTTTAGCTTTTCAACCATCGCACGGCCTCGCGTTTCGGCGCGATCACGGTGCACCATCATGGATAGCGCATCCACAGGTTCGTCGTTCACCAGCACTGACATTTTCACAAGGTTGTCGGTTTGGTAGCCCGTCATTTGGTAATCGAAAGACGCATACCCTTTGGTCACGGATTTCAGGCGGTCGTAGAAGTCGAACACCACCTCGTTGAGCGGCAGGTCATAGACCGTCATCGCCCGTGAACCCGCATAGGTCAGATCGATCTGCACGCCGCGCCGCTCTTGGCACAGTTTCAGGACGTCGCCCAAGTATTCGTCTGGCACAAGGATTGTCGCCTTGATCCGTGGTTCTTCGATGTGATCGACCAGCGTGAGGTCGGGCATGTCTGCAGGATTGTGCAGTTCGATCATTGAACCGTCGCGTTGGAACACGTTGTAGACCACCGATGGGGCCGTCGTGATCAGGTCAATGTCATACTCGCGTTCGATCCGGTCACGGATCACTTCGAGGTGCAATAGTCCAAGGAAGCCACAGCGGAAGCCAAAGCCCAGCGCCGCTGATGTTTCCATCTCGTAGCTGAAGGAGGCGTCGTTGAGGGCAAGCTTTTCAATCGCGTCACGCATATCTTCAAACAGGGCGGTGTCCACGGGGAACAGGCCACAGAACACAACCGGTTGCGCAGGCTTAAAGCCGGGCAACGCTTCGACGGTTTTATTGCTGTGCGTGATTGTATCCCCAACGCGAGTGTCGCGGACCTGTTTGATGGATGCGGTTAGGAAACCTATCTCACCTGGGCCGAGCGAGTCGATCATGTCCATCTGCGGGCGGAACACGCCGATGCGGTCTACGCTGTGGACAGTGTCGTTGGACAGGAATTTGACCTTGTCGCCCTTCTTCAGGCGGCCGTCGATGATACGGACCAAGACGATAACGCCGAGGTAGCTGTCATACCATGAATCCACCAACATCGCTTTGAGGTCTTTGTCCTCGTCGCCAATCGGCGCGGGTAGATCGTGGACGATGGATTCCAATGTCTCGTGGATACCAACACCAGTTTTGGCAGACACTTGGATCGCATTCTTGGCTTCGATGCCAATCACATCTTCGATCTGTTCGGCCACACGGACGCAGTCAGAGGCGGGCAGATCGATCTTGTTTAGGATCGGGACAATCTCATGATCCGCGTCCAAAGCGTGGTACACGTTGGCCAATGTCTGGGCCTCGACACCTTGAGAGGAATCAACCACCAGCAAAGAGCCTTCAACCGCGCGCATAGAGCGGGAGACCTCATAGGCGAAATCGACGTGGCCGGGGGTGTCGATCAGGTTCAAAACGTAATCTTCGCCGTTGTCCGCTTTATAGTCGATGCGGACTGTGTTGGCTTTGATGGTGATGCCACGCTCACGTTCGATGTCCATGGTGTCAAGCATCTGAGCCTGCATGTCACGATCTTTAACGGTACCAGTCTCTTGAATGAGCCGATCTGCGAGGGTCGATTTCCCATGGTCAATGTGCGCGACGATGGAGAAATTGCGGATATGTGAGAGTGGTATCATGTTGTGGGTATTAGCGGGTTTTGAGGGTTGGTCAATGGTTACAGAACATAGTGAGGCAATAAACACTCAAGATGATTTTGAAGACGGTATTCAACGGCTAGGCTGGTTGTCAGCATATTCGCAGCAAGTACTGATATCTCGGTACCTATTGAGGAACTTAGCAACAATTGATGACGACGCCCACGTGCCGTACGAAATTCCATAAGAATATACCCTTGTGTGTTTTCGTGCCGTAGTCACAATGCTTAGTGGCGTGAATAAGGACACCCGCCAATATTCCAGCCCTTATTCCTCTCAAATCAGCTAGAAACACATTTTTTAGCTCTAAACNGAGAAGAACAAATCTNTGAAACATCATCTGGAAGCGGCCTCCCTTCAATTAGCTTCTATTTCCCCAATGGCTTTTTAAGGNGTTATGAGAATACTCATCACACGATTGCCGACAAAATTTTCTCATCAAAATAAGGACCATAGGAAAAAGTGTTACCTTATCTACGAAAAGCTTGGCAGACGAAAGAATACTCCAGCTTGTGATTCATCCGCTCTGGCGAGGTGTTAAAACAAAAAAGAAAGCAAATGCACTTGGCTTTTTGAACGCTTTGTTGAAGTTGGGTCCAAGGCATTCGATAGCAAGGCGTTTAAGACAGCGCGGTTCGGATTTACTGTGGTTTCAATGCTATCCACTCTTGTCAGTCTTGGACTATTCTTGTTTGGCGTCATCTGAGGGTTGGTGGAGTGAACCCCGCCCTACGGGTTTTGGGTCTCTGCCCGCCCCCCTCATCACCCTTCTGCGACCCATCGTCATGGGTGATTGAAACAAATCCTAACCTACGTCATGTTGTCCCCGAGCAAGGTCTCAGCGTGGGACCACAGTATTGGGCATCAAGATGGGGCAAATCCCACAGTGTCCATTTGGTATGAGGCAAAACATGGTACGTATTTTCACAGCGTTATTCATCATGGCATTTTTGGCGTCTTGTGGTGGGTCCCGTTATTCCAGCAGCAATGCATCTGGTGCGCGTGCCTCTGCCTCATCCGCGACCCTACATGCCTCTGGCCCTATCGCATCCGCCTCATCCACGACCCTATATGCCTCTGGCCCTATCGCATCCGCCTGTCGCGCGGCTGGGCGCAAAGAAGCGTCGCGTGCCCGTTGTGGATGTGTCCAAGCAGTCGCCAATCGCAGCCTGTCCTCAAGCGAACAACAGCGCGGTGTGCCGTTTTTTAACAACCCGCAACGCTCCCAAGATGTGCGTCAGTCTGGCAATGCATCAAACGAGCGGTTCTGGAAAAAATGGAAAACCTTTAGCACGCAAGTGGGTCGTATGTGCACCTAACCCTATTTGGGGATATGCGTTGGGTCGCCCCAGCGTTCTTGCAGTCGTTCAATAATCTGATCACGCGCTTGGCGATAGCTAGCCAGTTTCGCCTCGCGTGTTTCGCCCAGTCCCGTTGGATCTAGGATCGGCCAGTATTCCACATCGATGTGATAGAACCGCGTCAGTTCCAGCGCCCGTCGTTGGCTGGCTGGTGACAGTGCCAGCACAAGATCAAATGAGCTAAGGTCTTCGCCCCACTCTTCCATCTCGTCAAAGCTGCGCGAGCGGTGGCGTGACAGTTCCACATTCAGTTCTTGGCAGACCGCGATAGAGAACCCGTCGATTTCAAGGTCGTTCTTAACCCCGACCGATTGCACGTAGGTGTCTGTTCCATAGAATTGCTTCATGATCCCTTCGGCCATGGGAGAGCGCACTGCGTTATGATCGCAGCAAAACAGAACCGATTGTGGAAGCTGTTCGCTCATTTACGCTCCGAAATGTAGGACGCAGATCAGGGTGAACAGACGGCGCGCCGTGTCGGTGTCGATCTCAGCTTTGCCCTCTAGTCGTTCTTGCAGGACGCGGCTGCCCTCGTTGTGGATACCGCGCCGCGCCATGTCGATGGTTTCGATCTGGCTGGGCGGCATATTCTTCACCGCATCGAAATAGCTTTCGCAAATTTGGAAGTAGTCTTTGACCACTTGGCGGAATGGCCCCAGTGACAGGTGGAACTCTGCCGCCTTCTCTGCCGCTTCGGTTGTGACATCAAACACAAGACGCTTTTCACGAATGGACAGCCCAACGTGGTACGGCCCTGCGGGCATTTCGCGACCATCGCGCGTTGGTAAGACAAAGGTGTTTTGCTCTAACAGGTCGAACATGGCGACTTTGCGCTCTTGCTCAATCTCCGGCGTGGGAGGGGGCAAGTTCGCGTCGTCTAGAGCGATATGGCTGATGCTGGGCATTGGTGTTGGATCCCGTTCAGTTTGTCACATGCTAGACCAGCCCCAAATCAAGGGCAACATCACTGGATGGGTCTAATCGTTCAGTTTGCGCAAACGTGCCGTGACGGAAAGGCCGTGCGCTTCAAGGCTCTCGGATTTCGCGAGGGCTTCGGCACCAGGGCCAATGGCGCGCAGGCTGGCAGGTGTCATCTGCGCCAATGTAGTCCGTTTCACAAAGTCCATGACTGAGAGGCCAGAGGAGAAGCGCGCAGACCGCGCCGTTGGCAGCACGTGGTTTGGTCCGCCGATGTAGTCACCGATGGCTTCGGGAGTCCATTGACCCAAGAAGATCGCACCAGCGTGGGTGATGTCCTTGGACAAGGCGACCGGATCAGCGACGCACAGCTCTAGGTGCTCTGGTGCGATGCGATCCGACAGGGCCGCAGCGGTGGCCAGATCGGGCACGGTGATAATGGCCCCAAAGTCACGCCAGCTGGCACCCGCAATCGCGCGNCGTTCAAGGGTTTCCAGACGTTTATCAACCGCATCTGCCACAGCCTGACCAAAGGCGGCGTCCGTGGTGATCAAAAGCGATTGGGCGCTTTCGTCGTGTTCCGCTTGGGACAATAGATCCAGCGCAATCCAGTCTGGGTCGTTGTCACCATCTGCAATCACCAAAATCTCGGATGGTCCTGCGATCATGTCGATCCCGACCTTGCCAAAGACACGCCGTTTGGCGGCGGCGACGAATGCGTTGCCCGGGCCAGTGATTTTATCTACGGGCGCGATTGTGTTGGTGCCGTAAGCAAGGGCCGCGATGGCTTGGGCGCCACCGATGCGGTAAATCTCATCAACGCCAGCAAGTTTCGCGGCTAATAGAACGGCAGGGTTCAGGATGCCATCGGGGGTTGGCACGGTAATCGCGAGACGCTGAACGCCCGCCACTTTGGCAGGGATCGCGTTCATCAAAACGGAAGACGGATAGCTGGCCAATCCGCCCGGCACATACAGACCAGCGGCAGACACAGGGGTCCAGCGCCAACCAAGGGTCGCGCCCACCTCGTCTGTCCACTTCGCATCTTCGGGCATTTGGCGGCTGTGGTAGGCGGTGATGCGTTCGGCGGCGAGTTCGAGGGCAGCACGTACATCTGGGGCCACTTGGGATGCGGCCTCTTCAACCTCATCGGCAGTGACGCGCATGGTGTCTGGGGTTAGGGCAATGCGATCAAATTTTTCGGTCAATTCCAACACGGCTTCGTCCCCGCGCGCACACACATCTGCGATGATACCCGCAACAATGGCGTCCACGTCAGGGCTGTCTTCGCGCTTGGCGTTCAGCAATGTGGTAAAGGTAGCTTCAAAGTCAGCAGCTTGGGCATCAAGAAATTGGGGCATCAGGTCTCTCCGATTGACTGATGCTCACTTAGCGCGATGGCGGTTGGGTCTCAAGTGGGGTTGGGGAATTGGGGAGATGGCAAAAGTCGGCAACGAGCCCATATCTACTACAGCCAACAAAAGAGAATGCTGACCCCTTGTTGTAGGATGGGCGTCAAAGTATTCACTCGGGATGGATGTTATCTTTTAGCGTGACAGTGTTTGTGCAGGCGACGACGTTTCTACACCGAACCGCAGAACTGTAGAGTTCGATTACCTCCAGCTACTTAGCGAGCTGTGTGGTGGCAAACACGCTCTGAACTATTTGCCTTCTGTTTCAGGCGCTAGGACAAAATGGTCTATAGTTGTTAATGGTCACATTGTTGCGAATGTCTGGCATTCATACGCCTCCGTTCGAGAAAATAAAGTGGAATTGTTGGAACTAGACAAGACGATCCACGCAGGACGGATATTTTTCAATATGACAGCCAACAGCGGCATTTTTGAGTTCTTGAGGATTGTTGGTCTGAAAGTGAAGACCCACAAAGTCCGCTTAGCAGACAGTCCGTCTCCTACTCAGGATGCTTCGGTGCTTTCTTTGACGGTGCTTTGTAGGGCCGTGTTACGTCTTTCAACGTCATCTCGATTNCTTCAACGCTAAGCCGAATTGCTCCGTCGCCTGCCAGTGTTAACACGATGTCCCCTGCCCCGTCGTTTCCTGCCTCAAACGTGGCAGATAGCACGGATAGGATCATGTCTCTTTCAGAGCGATTCACCCCTTGGCTGGCCACAGACATCACGTTGTCCACGACCAATATCGACTGCACACGCTCAGGGGCGGCTTGCCCGCGGGCGCCTTCTTCCCAGCGGAAGCGGTTGAGCAGCAGGCCAAAGCGTCTTTGCTTAGCCTGCCATGTCATTTCAGTAATTGGAAAGATCGCGTCTTGGATCAGGGCCGAAAGAACCTGCAGTTCTTCGGTGTCCTGTGCCCCTAGGTTCAGGGGCTTTTCACGTCCGTCTTCAAACCGTGCATCAGTCATTCAGAAATCCGTTCGATCTGTGCGCCAACGGCTTGCAGCTTCCGCACCACTTTTTCGTAACCACGATCAAGGTGATACACGCGGCTCACTTTAGTTTCGCCTTCAGCCGCAAGGCCTGCAAGGATCAATGAGATGGATGCCCGAAGATCCGTCGCCATCACTGGCGCGCCTTTGAGTTTGTTGACACCCGTGACAGTGGCAGTACCACCAGCAACGTCGATTTTGGCCCCCATGCGCACCAATTCTGGGGCGTGCATAAAGCGGTTTTCAAAGATTTTCTCTTCCAACACAGAGGTGCCGTTGGCGGTGCACAGCACGGCCATCATTTGCGCCTGTAGGTCGGTTGGGAAACCCGGGAACGGTTCGGTTGTGATGTTGATCGCTTTGATCTCATCTGTGCGGCGTTTTACTTTTAGGCCCTTGTCAGTCTCAGTGACTTCGATGCCCACCTCGTCCAGTTTTTCACAGAAAGACGTGAGCAGATCCATACGACCGCCCAAGCACTCGACCTCACCACCACAGAACGCAGGGGCCAACATGTATGTGCCCAGCTCGATCCGGTCGGTCACAACAGGGTGGGTTGCCCCGCCCAAACGATCGACGCCTTGGATGGTGATTGTTGATGTGCCGTCGCCGTCAATCTGTGCGCCCATTTTGCGCAGGCAGTCTGCCAGATCAACGATCTCTGGCTCGCGCGCGGCGTTGTTGATGACCGTGGTGCCTTTGGCCAAGGTCGCGGCCATCATGATGTTTTCGGTTGCGCCAACGGAAGCGAATGGGAAGTCGATGACAGCGCCCTTAAGACGGCCACCTTGTGCCTTGGCGTGCAAGTAACCGTCGCGCAATTCAATATCCGCACCCATCAGGGTCAGGCCATCGGTGTGAATATTCATCGGACGGGCGCCAATTGCGCAGCCGCCGGGCAGTGACACTTCGGCAACGCCTTCGCGCGCTAGAAGCGGTCCAAGCACCAAATTGGAGGCGCGCATTTTGCGAACGATGTCATATTCGGCGCGTGTGTTGATTTCGCCGTGGCATGACATGGCAAGTGTTTTGCCGTCCTGCATCGTGGCCACTTCGGACCCCAATGAACGCAAAAGTTCGGTCATTGTTTTGATGTCAGACAAGCGCGGCGCGTTGGTCAACGTCAGTGGCTCTTCGCTCAGCAATGTTGCTGGCATTAGGGTCAAACAAGCGTTTTTCGCGCCTGCTATGGGGATTTGCCCATTCAGCGGGCCACCGCCTTGTACCAAAATAGAATCCATTACTGCTCGTCCTTCGCCTGTGTTTCATCCGTCGCAGCGCTGCGGGCCCGAGTTTGGGATTTGCGCCGTCCTAAATTCGCCTTCAACGCTGCTTTCAATCGCAGTTCGCGAGCAGAAGGCGTTTTGGGCGCGGATTTTGATGTGTTTTTGTCTGACATGTTGCCTGTCTAGCGTAGGCTTGCGATATGGTCCAGAATAGGCTTGCGCGTTTACGAAATTGGGTCTAACCACGCGGCGATCATGCTGTAGTAGCTCAGTGGTAGAGCGCGTCATTGGTAATGACGAGGTCGGGAGTTCAATCCTCCCCTACAGCACCAGATTGCCCCAATGAATTTGACGTTAGACATATGGCATGATGGCAGCTATTTTCGGTGTTATGAAAACTGCATGCTAAGCTGTTAAGCTAATGGTCCTATGCGGACTTTGTTGCCGTTCGTTGCTAATGTGCAAATGACCGCTTCCGATGATCGTATGACCATTGTAGGTCATTATGTTTACCAAAAACTTCTACCACTGCAAAAAAACAAAGCGAGCGCAGTACTTGGAAGAAATATGGAGGTCTTCCCGTGATCCATCTTATTGACTTGAAGAAATATCCGATCGACTGCCCCGAAAGTGCGGGTTACGCGGAACTTGTTGAAAGCTGTAAGGCACGCCTACTGCAGGAAGGTATGTTCGACCTGCCGGGTTTTTTGCTCGCGGATGTGACTAAAGCCTCTGTGAAGGCCATCCAGCCCGCAATGAAGACGGATTCTTATCGCCACGCGCGCAGTCACAATGTTTATTTCCGCGACAAAGTGGACGGTTTGTCAGCAGGTCACCCGGCGCTGCGAAAAGTTGAAACAGTGAACCACACGCTGTGCGCCGACCAGTTGGGGCAGAACACAGTTGTTCAGCTTTACGACTGGGTACCGTTCGCGGCATTCCTCGCAGCGACAATGGGCAAGCCCAAAATTCATAGGATGGACGATCCGATGGCGCGTGTGAATGTTCAGGCCAGTTATGCGGGTGAGGCGTTGAACTGGCATTTCGATCGATCCGAATTCACGACGACGATCCTATTGCAGGCACCAGAAGAAGGTGGAGAACTTGAGTATCGCAAGGACCTCAGGTCTGCGGATGAACCGAACTATGAAGGCGTCGCTGAGTTATTGCGGGGAACCGATCCCTTTGTGAAACGCTCAAAGTTATCTGAAGGTGCGCTGAATGTATTCCAAGGGGTAAACACCTTGCACCGTGTGGTTCCCGTGAAAGGTGACAAGGAAAGGCTGGTCGCCATTTTCGCATTCTTTGATCGGCCCGGTGTGACCATGACAACGCAAGAACAGGTCGGTTTTTACGGACGGGCGTTCGCGGTTTAGGGAAACAGACGCAAAGGCTGCAGGAAGTTTACAACATAGAAAGCATTAATTTTGTTCTGATACGCTCTGGTATTCTGCCTTCGTAAAAGCGGGCGTTGGTTCAGCTTGCAGCGTTAGGTTAAAGAGGGTTCACAGCCGACCTTCGCCATTTTTGGGCCGCTGGGTTACAACATTCTGCTGTTAGTCCTTTACCCCTTCACACCCAATATCTTCGTGACACCTCACACCTCGAATGCTAGGTAAGGACAAAGCGGGAATGACGCCCAATGTAGCCAAGTGAGACCAGCAGCCGATGTTCAATTTCTATGAGTTCTTTGCTGGGGGCGGTATGGCCCGGGCAGGCCTTGGGACCGATTGGACCTGTTTATTTGCCAACGACTTTGATCTCAAGAAAGGCGCAACCTACCAGCGCAATTGGGGCAAAGGCACGATGGTGGTTGATGATCTGCGCAATATTTCCCCGACGGATTTACCTGAAACCCCCAATTTGATCTGGGGTTCGTTCCCCTGTCAGGACCTGTCCGTTGCGGGCAATGGCGCGGGATTGCAGGGCAATCGCTCCGGCACCTTCTGGCCTTTTATGTCGCTGATTGCTGAGTTGAAAGCGGATGGTCGTGCGCCAGAAATGATCGCATTGGAAAATGTGGTTGGCACGCTGACCTCACATTCTGGTGCTGATTTCACCGCGATTTGTACCGCGTTGAAGGAATTAGGCTATCGCTTTGGCGCGATGGTGGTGGATGCCGCATTGTTCTTGCCCCAATCGCGTGCCCGCCTGTTTGTCGTTGCTGTGCGCGAAGATTTGGCTGTGATGGGATCAGCCGATGGGCCGCAAAAGCCGTGGCACACCACTGCGTTGAAACGTGCGCATGATAGATTGCAAAGCGACCTCGCAGCCTCATGGATTTGGTGGAATATGCCGGAACCTGCAAAACGCGAGATGCGGTTTGCAGATGTGATCGAAGACAAACCAAAGTGTGTCAAATGGCACACCGCCGCTGAAACCCGCGCGTTGCTGTCGATGATGAGTGACGTGAATTTGGCCAAGGTCGAAACCGCCAAGGCGGCAGGTGTTCGCATGGTGGGTGGGTTATACAAACGCACGCGGCTGCATCACGGGATCAAGGTGCAGCGCGCTGAAGTACGCTTTGACGATATTGCTGGCTGTTTGCGCACGCCCAGCGGCGGATCATCACGCCAATTGATTTTGGTGGTTGAGGGCGACAAAATTCGGTCCCGTCTTTTGTCTGCGCGTGAAACAGCGCGCCTGATGGGATTGCCTGACAGTTATGTTTTGCCGAAGGTTTACAACGAGGCCTATCACCTGACGGGCGACGGTGTTGCCGTGCCCGTGGTAAGCTATATCGCCAAACAAATTTTAGAGCCTAATTTGGCTTCCATGCGCAGTGCGCTGGATCAAAGCACTGAAAAAGCTAATTAAGTTACTTGTCCTGCAGTTTGATCAGCGTCTTATGGTAGCGTTGCAACCGATCAAAATGCGCCTCAATCGCGCGCAAAATTTCGGTTGAATTTTTCACGTTCAAGAAGTGATCAACCATCTGCGTATAGTGCGCTGATTGGCGCGGCAAACGTTGCACCGGGTCGCTTTTGTCCGCGATTTCAGCATCTGACATGACCTGAACGATCTGCGCAGGTTCGGGCAGTTCCATCACAGCTTCGAGTCGCGGTGGTACGGTGCCGTTCATCAGGGGCGATACATCGTTAAATTGGTGATACAGCCGATCTTCGAGCGGTGTAATATCGGCGCGATCCTCCACGGGATAGGCCATCACATAGGCAATTTCCCAAACGTCAATCTGGCGGTTGGCGATGATATCCGAGCGCGCAGATGTGAGGTGACGGCGCACACGGCTGCGGATGCCATCCTTGGATTGGCCCACGTACATCGGCGTTTTGTCCAGATCGCACAGGACATACACCCCAATTTCACTGATCAGACTACCACAGGCTTTATCACGAAAATCGAAATTTGTAGCCATGGTGTGCTTTCATACTGGTTGCGTGATCTATACCTGATCCAACGCAACTGTGCCAACCACCCCATTTTCTTGCGTCAGGGCGACAGACCCAGCAGCATTTGAGAAATCAAATTTTACGGTCCTGTCATGTTTGAAAAGCTAATTGCGTTTTTCTCGAACCCGAGCACGTACGAAAAGCCGATGCCCAAAGCGGATAGGGATAATGTTATTGGCGCATTGATGGTTCAGACGGCCAAGGCGGATCGCGCATATTTTTTTGAAGAAANTGAAACCATCCACCGCGTGCTATCGGAACGTCACAACATCGGNCCAATAGACGCCGCCAAGATGTGCGCCACCTGTGAACGCCTTGAAGAAGTCATGCCAGACACNGTTGAATTGGCCGCAATTTTGCGCGAAGCGGTTGGCACGGACGAGTTGGAAGATGCATTGCGTGCCTTGTGGCGGATCGCATTTGCCTACGGTATCGAACGCGATGAACAAGACGCATTTTTGCACAAGGTTGAGGCCATGTTGGGCGTTACGCCAGAGCGTGCAAAAGCGCTGCATGATGAGGTGATCAGCACCAAACTAGATTTGGTCAAAATTCATTCCTAAAAAAGGGGCGCGTCCCCCTTTTTATTATACCTCGTTTCACATGGTTTGGTCCTATTGACCTGCCCCCCAGACTCCCCCTATACGGAGCGAGTTTGGAAGACTTAATGAGTCGGCCGGACCTTTTGTAGTGTGGCCGCTTCTTCGCGGCGTATAGAGCATCCAAAAGTTTATAAGGAATGTTGACGTTATTCTCTGGCGGGCACCACGGTGGACCCGATGAAGGCACAGAGCTCTGACATCACGCACAATCAGTGGGCAAACCACGTAATTTAGGAGAAGCGTCAGATGAACCTGATCGCACAAATCGAGGCGGAACAAATTGCCGCCCTAGGGAAAGACATCCCTGACTTTAAAGCTGGCGATACCATTCGCGTAGGTTTTAAAGTAACCGAGGGTACACGTACCCGTGTTCAGAACTATGAAGGTGTGTGCATCGCGCGCAACAACGGCAAAGGCATCGCCGGCTCTTTTACTGTTCGTAAGATTTCTTTTGGTGAAGGCGTTGAGCGTGTATTCCCGTTGCACTCCACCAACATCGACGAAATCGCAGTTGTTCGTCGCGGTCGCGTTCGTCGCGCCAAATTGTATTATCTTCGTGATCGTCGCGGTAAATCTGCGCGTATCGTTGAGAATACAAACTACAAGCCACTTAAAGCGTAAGGACTGGGTAGATGAAAACAGATACACATCCCGATTACCACATGATCAACGTCAAAATGACCGACGGTACGATCTTTCAAATGAAATCCACTTGGGGCGCAGAAGGCGACCAATTGGCTTTGGATATCGATCCAACAGTACACCCTGCGTGGACTGGTGGCGGCGGTCGTTTGCTTGATACTGGCGGACGCGTTTCCAAGTTCAAAAACAAATATGCTGGTCTTGGCTTCTAAGCTTTTACCACTTTGTTAGTTTAAGGGCGTTACCTGCGAGGGTAGCGCCCTTTTTCTTTGTCAGCACCAATTTCCGTTTNTCCATGTGCAGCCCAACGGCAACGTCATAAATCGGCTTCTTATCANAGCACTACGTGCCACTTCCCAATCCATGATCTGCGCCATATACTCTTTTTAAATAGACCCACTACCGATTATCTCGTGGGCGAAGGGGACTAAAAAATGGCGCATATAATTGTTGTGGGCAACGAAAAAGGTGGCGCGGGTAAATCCACCGTGTCTATGCACGTGGCAACTGCCCTTTCGCGTATGGGCCATAAGGTTAGCGCGCTAGACCTTGATCTGCGCCAACGCACCTTTGGTCGCTACATTGAGAACCGAGCCGAGTTCCTTGAAGCCTCTGACCTGAACCTACCCAGCCCACAAGTGCATGAGTTGCCAGAGATCGATCCGAAGGCGTTAAAGCCTGGTGAGACCATTTATGGCTACCGTCTGTCTGCCGCGGTTGCGTCCCTTGAAGCTGACAACGATTTTATCTTGATCGATTGCCCAGGATCCCACACCCGTCTTAGCCAAGTTGCCCACTCAATGGCCGACACCTTGGTCACGCCGCTGAACGACAGCTTTGTAGATTTTGATNTGCTGGCGCGCATCGATGCATCGGGCGATAAGATCAAAGGCCCATCCGTTTATTCAGAGATGGTGTGGAATGCCCGTCAACTGCGAGCCCAAGCCAGGCTAAAGCCAATTGACTGGATCGTTGTGCGCAACCGTATCGGTGCGCAGCGCATGACCAACAAAGAAAAGATGGAACGCGCCATCGAGATGTTGGCCAAGCGGATCGGTTTTCGCGTTGGGACAGGCTTTAGCGAGCGCGTCATTTTCCGCGAGTTGTTCCCACGCGGTCTGACATTGCTGGACCTCAAAGACATCGGCGTTAAGCAACTCAACATCTCAAACGTTGCCGCCCGCCAAGAGCTGCGCGATCTGATGAAGTCCCTGAAACTACCTGGCGTCAACGTCGACTTTTGATTTACGAAACTCAGATCATCTTGACGACGTGTTAGTTGAATCTCTGACTGCTNAAAAACGGAANCATCTATTAAGGATTCCCAAATAAGTGATCTGACTGGGTAAGGCTNCCCTNCACAGTTGGCTGAGCGGCCAAACAGACGGCCCCTCACCCACAAACTCCCAAAACCAACCTATAATCTCAGATTCCATTCACGATCCCATACGCTTTGAGCCGCGTCATGGGGTTGACCTAGAGCGTTTGCTTGTCAACACTACCAACATCCTCANCATGAGGAACNTAACAAAGCAGAAAAACCTGCAAAGATCAGTGTAGCAAACGATTGCACAACAAAGCCACGCACAATCTCGTGGCGACAACAGAGAGGAAGAATATGACCTTTTTAACAAGCACCGGTAAGCCGCTACCACAACACGTCGTGGATTCAGCGAAAGCCGCTGGGGACTCCGAAGTAAGCCGCCGCGAATTTCTAGCTATCGCAAGTGCCTTTGGCGCGACTGCTGCAACTGCCTATGGCATGTTGGGCATGTCATCTCCTGCAATGGCTGCTGGCCACAAAATGGGCGGCACGCTGCGTTACCAAACAGAAGTTCGCGGACTAAAAGACCCACGCACATATGACTGGTCCCAAATAGCCAACTTCTCACGTGGTTGGCTTGAGTATCTTGTTCACTACGAGAACGATGGTACCTTTGAGGGCCGTCTTCTAGAAAGCTGGGAAATCTCAGCCGACGCTAAAATCTATACATTGAACGTACGCAAAGGCGTGAAATGGAACGACGGTTCTGACTTTACGGCTGAAGACGTTGCACGCAACATCACCGGCTGGTGTGACAAGAGCCTTGAAGGCAACTCGATGGCNGGTCGTTTCGCGACACTCATCGATGCCGACACTGAGCAAGCCCTTGAAGGTGCGATCGAAGTTGTTGATTCACACACCGTACGTTTGAACCTACCAGCAGCTGACATTTCGTTGATCCCAGGCATGGCCGACTATCCAGCGGCAATTGTTCCAGCGTCATACACAGCTGAAACTGCGCTTAGCAATCCAGTTGGTACTGGCCCTTATCTTCCAGAGTCGTTGGAAGTTGGCGTTAAGGCTGTCTTGGTTCGTAACGAAGATCACGCATGGTGGAACGCTGGCAACGGCGCATACATGGATCGTATCGAATACATCGATTACGGCACTGATCCATCAGCATGGGTTGCGGCAGCGGAAGCTGACGAAATCGACATGACCTATGAGATGAACGGCGAATTCGTTGACATCTTTGATACGCTCGATGGCTGGAGCACCAACGACGTTGTGACGGGTGCAACTGTTGTTGTACGTCCAAACCAATTGGCCGAAGTTGATGGCAAGAAACCGTATGCGGACAAACGCGTTCGTCAGGCGATTGCTATGGCTGTCGACAACGAAATCTTGCTTGAGCTTGGTATTGCTGGTCGAGGCGTAACTGCTGAAAACCACCACGTTGGTCCTGTGCACCCTGAGTACGCAGAACTGCCACCACGCAAGTATGATCCAGTTGCGGCCAAGGCCCTGATGGATGAAGCAGGCATGGGCGACTATGAGCACGAGTTGATTTCGATCGACGACGCGTACCGCAAGGACACAACCGATGCGGTAGCTGCGCAATTGCGTGATGCTGGCATCAAAGTGAAACGGACCATTCTACCAGGCTCTACGTTCTGGAATGACTGGGCGAAATATCCGTTCTCGTGCACCAACTGGAACCACCGTCCATTGGGCGTTCAGGTTTGGGCTTTGGCTTATCGTTCTGATGAGGCATGGAACGAATTTGGTTGGTCCAACGCAGAGTTTGACGGCATCCTTGCCGAAGCGCTTGCAACACCTGATCTAGAAGCACGTCGCGCATTGATGGCCAAAGGCCAGGCGATTGTTCAAGGTGAAGGCGTTACGATCCAGCCGTACTGGCGTTCCCTGTACAACAACACCCGCGAAGGTATTGTTGGTGGTGATATGCACATCTCGTTCGAGTTCCGCCCAGAGCGCGTTGCTTGGACCTAAGATAGGTTTGCGAGACTATGAGGGGCTGCGTTTTCGCGGCCCCTTTTTTGTTGGCTAAAGAGTTGCAACTTTGGCGGCAGGGAAGTGCAGGCGTTCAATTGCTAAGGCGATCATGTCCCCTCGATCTGCGCCGTTTGAAACGGCATCTTCAATCGATTGTGCCAATGCCGCGTTGAGATGTTTCACCAAAGCACCATCATCCATTGCTGTGCGTATTTGTTTCGCAAAGTACGCTTCTTCAAGGATCAAATCTTCGATCAAAGGGTCAATGACTGCACCACCGCCACCGGGATAGCGGTAATGCCCTACTCCACCGATTTTTCCGATCCGCCCCTCGGCCACCATGCGCCTTAGTATGGTTGATCCAGCGCCTGCGCGTCGTTCTAAGACGATATCTAGCCCAAGGTGGTCCATCACTTCGCAGGGGCCCGTGGCATAGCCCCATTCACACAGCCCTTCGTCTAATTCCCAAGGGTTTGTGTGGCACATCAACAAGTGATCACAGGCCAGCCAAAACACGTCTTGAAGCGCATCGCCCAAATCATCTGTCGCCACGTTTATGGGCCCGGCTTATCGATAAACCGATGCTTAGCAATTACCGCCAGCACATCGTTGATAGAAGACTGTTTGGGACGGTTAGAGGTGTTCACCTGCGCCAGCGCTTGCTCGTACAATGGCGTGCGCGCCTGAAGAAGTGACTTCAACTGATCCATCGCCGCTGGATTGCCTTCCATCGGGCGCAAGTCGCCTTGTTCGCGTACCCGTTGCATGTGTTCTGCTGGGGTCGCGCTGATCCAGATTGTATGGAAATAGGCGCGCAAATTTGCATAGGTTTCGGTGTCATTCACAAGTCCACCACCAACAGCCATGATGACGCGTGAATGATCTTTGATCACCGAATTCAGCGCCTCGTTTTCCATCGCACGAAATCCGTCTTGACCGTACAGACCATGGATTTCAGACATCGGCATACCGACCTGTTCCTCGATCACATTATTTAGTTCGACATAGGGCAATCGCAGCGCCTTGGCCGTGCTTTTGCCCAGTGTCGATTTACCTGCACCGCGCAAGCCAATCAGACATACGCGTTGCGCACGCTGCGCCGTTTGAATTTGTGGTGCCAGCAGGTTGCGGATTTTACCCTGCACCTCGCTGTGCGCCCCTTGATACAATCGCGCGACGCGTTGTGTGTCTTCAGAAAACGGTGTGCCAAAGACAAGGAAATCTTCAATCCGAAGTTCAAGCGCACTCGCCACACGTTCCAACAATAGAACTGAGATATTGCCCTCACCCGCTTCCAGCTGCGCAAGGTAGCGCGGTGATACGCCGGACAGCTCAGACAATTCACGGCGCGGCATTCCTGCCTTGCTGCGGGCTGCGCGAACGCGTTTTGCCAACCGCATGATCAATTCGGATGGCTCGTGGATTGGTGTAACCTTCATGGTGCCACCGCAAAACGGAGAGGCAATTTAACTAAATTCATTTAGTACGTTTCCAAGTGATAGCGGCCATCTTCACGCATTGTGTCGCGCACCTCGGTCCATTCAAGTCCTGCAGAACGCGCAATGTCTGACAGGGCTTCTTCCACCCCGACTTCCATCGCTTTTAGACCACAAACGTAGATATAGCCATTTGGGTCTTTCAGCAGAGCCGCAACGCTATCGGCATCCTCGCGCAATTTGTCTTGGACGTATTGTTTGGGCGTATCGTCCTGACGACTAAAAGCGAACGCCTTTTTCAAAAACGCATCAGGGACTTTTTTGAGTGGACCAAAGTATGGCAGATCACGCGGGGACCGCGCGCCAAACACCAGTGACAGCGCATCGTTGACTGATGGCATCTCGCGTTGGCGGTGCATCGTCATGCCACGAAACGGGGCAGACCCCGTACCTGTGCAAATCATCAAAATATGCGCAGCTGGATCAGAAGGCAGCAGGAATGTTGCGCCAAATGGACCCGTCAGTTGAACACTGTCACCCTTGTTCAAATCACAAACAAAGTTGGAGCAGACGCCCCCTTCATCCCGCTTGACCGTAAGGGACAGATTATTGAAACCCGCGCGTTCGCCATCACGCGGACTAGACACCGAATAAAGACGTGGCAGATGTGGATTGCCATCACTGTCTACGCCCGGTGGGATGATGCCTACGCTTTGCCCTTCCAACACAGGAAATGGGAGGCTGCCCAGATCAAGGATGATGTGACGTACATCGCTGCCGCTGTCGGCGTCTGTCAGGCGATAGTTACCCTGAACCAATGCGGCAGCAGGCTTGCCCAAGTTGTACATGTTGATGGTGGGCTTAGCCGCTGTTGCTGGGGCCTTGGCCTTACCGCCTGCCCCTGCATGGGCTTGGGCAAACAGTTGGGTGATCACGTCGTCTTGGTCGTCGTCCCCATCTGCGGCTGCTACAATGTCTCCTTGGTCTGGCAGTTCTTCCCAACCAAATTGTTCTTCGACGGTGTACGCCGTATTCACCACCCGCCATTCATCAATCGAACCCGTCGGGCAGACCGAAATACAGTCCATGCACATGTTGCAGATGTCTGCGTTGACCACCACGTTATCATCGTTGTGTACGATTGCCTCAATCGGGCAGCTCATTTCGCAGGTGTAACACCTGATGCAAATCTCTGGGTCGATGAGGTGCTGTTTAAACGGCTGGTTCATATGCGATCCTTTGGCGGAGCACTGGGCCCCGCTTTGGTACTTGGCTTAGATGGTGAAGCGTTACGCCATGTGCAATTTGACGTACTCAAAATCACCCGGCTTGTTGTCGATCCCAACCTTTGGTGGTGCGATCCACGTGGCATATTTGCCCGGCTCATAGCACGGCTTCATCAAGGACTGGATGAAGGCACCGTCTTCTTTTGTCGGCAACCATTCNTCCTGACGTTTCGCCCATTCTTCAGCCGAAACAATTGCGCCATCTGGGTCGACTGCGACGGATGAGAACACACCGATCTGACGGTGGAACCCTTCGTGGGGCATTTTGAATTCAAACTGAACGCCCGATTTGGCGATCAGTTTGTTCCAACGCCCAACACCACCCGATGCGTCACGCACATAGTCGTCGCGCAAACGCATGTTGATCGCGGTCAGCGCCGGTACGTCCTCAGTCAGGATTTTACCGTCTTTGATAGAGGTCACAGGATAGGTGTCATTTTGCAGCTTGTGATCATCATCAATGCGCTGTTCCATGTAGCGCCCTTTGATGCCGTAGTTGAAAGCGTTGGCCGCATTCGTCGACACTTCTTGACCAAACAGATCAAGGGAAAGGGTATAGTGCAGGTTCAATTTCTTCTGGATCGTTGGTAGGTCGATGACACCAAGATCACGTATTTTCGCGATGTCATATGGATCAGTGATCCCTGCCTTGTTCATCGCATCCAAGGTTGCTTGGATCGTACGGCCAACACCCGTTTCGCCCACAAACATGTGGTGGGCTTCTTCGGTCAGCATAAAGCGCACGGTGCGCGATAGTGGATCAAAGCCGGACTGTGCCAATGATTCCAGCTGCATTTTCCCGTCACGGTCGGTGAANTATGTGAACATGAAGAAGGACAACCAATCTGGCGTTTCCTCGTTAAACGCACCCAACATACGCGGGGAGTCATCAGACCCTGATGACCGCACCAACATGTCATCCGCTTCTTCACGGCCATCTTTGCCAAAATATTTTTGCAGCAGATAAACCATCGCCCAAAGGTGACGACCTTCTTCCACGTTAACCTGAAACAGGTTGCGCATGTCGTATAGGGACGGTGCAGTCAGACCAAGGAACCGTTGTTGTTCAACTGATCCCGGTTCAGTATCGCCTTGGATCACGATCAAGCGTTTGAGCATGTTGCGGTATTCGCCCGGCACTTCCTGCCACGCAGGTTCGCCCAAGTGTTCGCCCATCGGAATGGTGCGCCCCTCAACTGCAGGTGCCAACAAGATACCCCACCGATAGTCAGGCATTTTAACGTAGTCGAATTTGGCCCAACCCTTGGGATCAACAGAAACCGCAGTGCGCAAATAAACCATGCTGTCTTGGAAGTTTTGCGGGATCAGATCGTTCCACCAGTTGATGTAACCGGGGTGCCATTTCTCAAGCGCCTTCAGCACTTTCTTATCACTGCTGAGGCCCACATTATTAGGGATTTGGCTGTCGTAACTTACGTTGATCAAGTCCATCTTCATCTCCTATAAGGCCATNTGGTTGAGCATGGCCGAAACATTTCACTGCTCAGGGCGTTGCCCCACNCGATCAAAAATCAAACACGTTCCATATTGTATTTGCCGCGCACACCCGTGCCATAGCGCTGCAATGCACCTTCTTCGCCAACCGCGTTCGGGCGCTGGAAGATCCAGTTTTGCCATGCAGTCAGACGACCAAAGATGCGCGTTTCCATTGTCTCGGGTCCCGCAAAGCGCAGGTTGGCTTCCATGCCCGTCATCGCATCAGGACTAAAGCTGGCGCGTTCTTCCATGAACAGGCGCACTTCGTCTTCCCAATCAATGTCATCATAAGCGTAAGTGACAAGGCCCAGTTCTTCGGCCTCCTCGGCCTCAAGGGCCTCACCAATCCGCGTTTGCGCAGTGTCGACATCCTCAGGNGTGCCAAGGAAGCGGGTTTGCAAACGGGTTAAATCATTGCCCATTGGGTAGCTGCCAAAGTTACCAGNACTTAGCGTCAAACTTGCCATCGGGCGATTGTCGCCATCAAATTCTTCAAGCATCATATAACTCCGATCAACAGACCACAGCAGTTCAGCCAATGGACCCGCAAAACAGCTGCCATGCTCGACAGTGGCGACCAAGCTGCGCGATGTCATGTCGACGCGTTTCAAAACGCGTTTCCAATATTTCAGCACCTCATTGGACAACCAATGATCTGGATTGTTCAGCATCAGGGCCTCATGCGCGATCACCAATTCAGGATCGCCTTGGGTTTGAAACTCCATCAAACCCAAGGTGATCTCGTTCAAACGAAGGTGCAAGATCGCGTCATCCAATTCACGCGCACAGCGCAGCATCCATGACTGATCGCCCATCGACTCAAGTGCAGCCATATCGGCAGGGGCCGCATCTGTTGGCCCTTTGATCAAGATTGTGCAACGACGGCCCGCGCGATCCAACGTCACTTCAACCGTGGAATAGATCACGGCGTCTTCTGAAATTTCGCGGGTCAATGGCGTTAAGTTGATCCCTTTGGCCACAACAGACTTGGCTGAATTTTCTGCCATCTCTTGGGCACGTGCAACAACCGCCTCGTCGAATTTGGAGTTCGGAATAACCTCGTCAACCAAACGCCACGTGAGCGCGCGTTTGCCTTTAACGCCCTCCTCAACAGAGCAGAATACATCGGCCAAATCACGGCGCACTTTGCGTTTGTCCGTAACACGCGTCAGGCCACCTGTTCCTGGAAGAACCGCCAACAATGGCACCTCAGGTAAAGACACCGATGACGCGCTGTCGTCGGTCAACATGATGTGATTGCACGCCAACGCCAGTTCGTAACCGCCACCCGCACAGGCCCCTTTGACTGCACAGATATAGTTCTGCGCACTGTCGGCCAATGCCGCCTCATAGGTGTTGCGTGTCTCGTTGGTGAATTTACAAAAATTCACTTTGTGGCTGTGCGCCGCGCCACCCAGCATCCGAATATTCGCCCCTGCGCAGAACACCTTGTCCTTCGCTGATTGCATCACCACGACTTTGACTTCGGGGTGTTCAAAGCGCATCCGCTGCACCACGTCTGCCAATTCAATATCTACGCCAAGATCATATGAATTCAGTTTCAGCTGATAGCCATCGAACAGACCGCCATCTTCATCAACGTCCATGAACAGATTTGCGACCGCGCCGTCATATTCGACCTTCCAGTGTTTGTATTGGGAGGGATCAGTTTGAAAATTGATAATCTTAGTCATGTCATTCTCCTTCAACGGCGCGCAGCGGTGGCCCATCAATTTGGAATGATAGTACNCAAAAGCATTCAGATCGGGAGATNCTTGTGCATAATGATGCGTAATTTGACCAAAAAATGCAATTTAATGCCTATTNGGACTGAATACGCAGCTCATTGGTCCAGCGCGTTACGTCCTCAACTGGAATTCCCAGAATCGAACCGCTGTGAGATCGCAGTAATTCAGCAACGATACCGCACAACCGAAGGGTGGCTTTGGGACGCTTCATTTTGACCTTAAGACGTGCATTGGCCAATTGAATGATCGCCTGGGTCATGTCTCGCTCAGCTGATGGGTCAGGCAGCGACAACCACACCGCTTCAAGAACCTCATGACATTCCCAGAAATAACCCGCGTGCAGATAGGCCAATCCAACCTGCCAAGCCTGCGTGTCTTGAACCGCGACATCAGGCATGACGCTGGATTTGATATGATCAAACCGATCCTCAGGATGGCGCGCATTTTGTCCCGGCACATAGGCGTGGCTGGGGCGAAGGGCGTCAGGCAGNCTCAAGCAAAACCTCTGCCTGTTCCAAACGGACCAGAGTTGCGCAGAATTCAACGATCGCCGCTGTTGTTTGGTCGGGTTGCTCAAGATGGGGCGCGTGGCCACATCCGTCAACGATCAGCGTCTCAAGGGGTGAATAGATGCGTTCATCAATCTCTGAAATTTGGGCCATCGTGCCATAGGGATCGTCTGACCCTTGAATGGCCAACACAGGAATACGCCAGTGGTCGATGTTATCTGCGACCGTCCATTTGGCGAAATCAGGATGGGTCCAGCTGTCGTACCAACCATGGAATGTGCCGTCAGGATCGTCATGATATTTTGACAGTTTGGATTTCAAATCACCGTTTTGATACTGCGCCAAAGTCTCTTTGATGGTCGCGACACCTGATGTTTCAACGAAGAAATGTGGGGCCATCAGGACCAAGCCACGCACGCGTTGATCCGAAACACTGCCCGCGTAAATCGCCGCAATCGTTGCGCCATCACTGTGCCCTAACAGGATGGCCTGCGTGACGCCCAGTTCTGTCATCACGTCCCCAAGGACATCTGTTGCCTCATCNGTCATGTAATCAAGCGAACGCGGCAACTTAATCGTTGAAGACCGTCCATAGCCGGCGCGTGAATATGCCACGACGCCAAGGCCTGTTTGATCGGCAAGCTGCTNTAGGAAATCGCGCCACAGTTCNGTGCAGCCCAATCCTTCGTGCAGTAAAACGAGTGTTGGCGCGCCGCTAGGCGCGGGGCCAAAACAAGCGTATTCGAGCGTCGCATCACCGATGTTCAGCCTTTGCGCTGCTGCATTGTTCCATGCTGCGGTCATGCGTCTGGCCCTCTTAATTTGAAACGTTGAATTTTACCAGTTGCAGTCTTTGGCAACTCATCGACGCACTCGATCCAGCGCGGGTATTTCCATTTACCGATCTTATCTTTGACGTGTTCTTTTAACATCTCGGCCAACCCGTCGTCATTCACACCCTCATTCAAGACAACAAAAGCCTTGGGTTTTTCCAGACCTTCGGGATCAAGTGCCGCCACCACTGCAGCCTCTAGAATAGCGGGATGTGCAATCAAGGCGGACTCAACCTCAAACGGAGAGACCCAAATGCCAGACACTTTGAACATATCATCGGTGCGACCACAGTAGACATACCGTCCATCTGAGCGTTGTTCATATTTGTCGCCCGTATGTGTCCAAACGCCTGCAAACGTTGCGCGTGTCTTTTCGCGTTGGTTCCAATAGCCGCTGGCCGCAGACGCGCCATTCACAACCAATTCGCCCACTTCGCCGCTTGGCACATCATTGCCCGCATCATCCACAAGTCGCATTTCATAACCCGGTACAGCCGTACCGGAGGTGCCGTAAATAACATCACCGTCCGCGTTGCTGAGAAAGATGTGCAGCATTTCGGTTGAGCCGACACCGTCTAAAATGTCCACGCCAATCATCTGGGCCCAGCGTTGCCCAACATCTTCGGGCAATGCCTCCCCCGCTGAAATGCAGCGGTGCAATGGGGCTTTGGCCACGCCGTTGGCATCCATGTAAGCCAGTATCGCAGCATATAGCGTAGGCACCCCACAAAAGACGGTTGGAGATTGTGTGTTCAGGATATTAACAACAACATCAGGGGTTGGCCGCCCAGAAAACAGCACGACAGTGGCACCGACTGACATTGGGAAACTCATCTCATTGCCCAAGCCATAGGCAAAGAAAAACTTGGCCGCTGAATAGACGACATCGTCCTCTTTGATCTTCAAGACATGCGCACCGTAGGTATCTGCGGTTGCCTGCATACTGGAATGAATGTGGTGGACGCCCTTGGGCAGGCCTGTTGAACCTGATGAGTACAGCCAAAACGCGGTTTCATCGTCACTGGCCTCAACCGCCGCACTTGGTTTCGCACCTGTTGTGAAGGCTTCAAGCGAAGTTGCTCCTGCGGGCGCGTCACCAATCACTACGATCTGACGCAGGTAGGGGTTGTCGGCCAAGACGGGTTTCACCATCGCATATAACGCCTCCGAAATGAACAGGATCGTTGCACGGCTGTCGCGCAAAATCACGTCATAAACTGGAGCAGCCAAAAGAGTGTTAAGCGGGACAGGAACCACGCCTGCTTTGATCGCGCCCCAAAAGATTTGAGGGAATTCGATACAGTCTAAAACTAACATCGCAGCGCGTTCTTCGCGCGCGATCCCCACTTGGCCAAATGCACCAGCAATCTTGTCAGAGGTNGCCGCCAACATTCCATAGCTTAGCGCGCGTCCATTTGGATATTCGCGAAAGGCAACCTTGTCCCCGCGTCCTTCGTGTACGTGGCGATCTACAAAGTAGAGTGCTGCGTTGGCCATTATCCCCTCCCAAGGCAATGTATTGACTGTACCCTGCACCATGCCCTCAATAGCGCAACTTTGACCCTTAGGTTGTGCAGTTTACTGCATCAATTTGTCGCACCTTTAGGGGATCAGGAACAGTGTGATTGCAGGGAAAGCAACCAAAATCGCGACCCGTACAATATCTGACCCAACAAAAAACATGACCGCTTTGTAGGTCTCTGTGATCTTGGTTTCACGGTCCATGGCATTGATGATGAACAGGTTCATTCCAACGGGCGGCGTAATCAGCCCCACCTCAACAACAATCAGAACCAAGATACCAAACCAGATCGCAACGTGTTCTGGGCTAAGGTCGAAATCCATTGCGGAGATGACCGGAAAGAAGATCGGGACCGTCAGCAGGATCATGGACAGACTGTCCATCACACATCCAAAGACCAAGTAGAATGTCAGGATGATGATCAATACAAACCAAGGGCTAAACCCTTGGGCCAAAACATAGTCGGCCATGATTTGCGGCACGCCAGACAGTGCAAGGAAGCCGTTATAAAAACTAGCACCCAACACGATGAAAAAGATCATCGCGGTGGTTTTGCCCGTTTCCATTAGCGCAATTTTGAAGACTGGCCATTTTAGGTTTCCTGACAACATGGCAACAATACCCGTGCCCGCTGCACCAATCGCGGCCCCTTCAGTAGGTGTGAACCAACCTGCGTAAATACCACCTACAACCAGACCAAAGATAGTGAGAACCGGCCAAGTGTTTCCCAGTGCTTTCCAGCGCTCAGCCATCGGCACAGCAGGACGTGTACCCGCAGAGTTTGGATAAAGCCGGACGTAAAGTGAGATGGTCAGGACATAGCCAATTGCGGCTAGGATGCCCGGAATGAACGCCGCCAAAAACAGTTTGGCGATGTTTTGTTCAGTAATGATCGCATAAAGCACAAGGATCACTGAGGGNGGAATGAGGATGCCAAGNGTCCCACCAGCAGCCAATGTGGCCGTGGAAAACCCACCTGAATANCCATAGCGGCGCAATTCTGGCAGCGCGACTTTGCCCATCGTGGCAGCCGTGGCCAAAGATGATCCACAGATCGCACCAAAACCAGCACACGCACCAACTGCCGCCATCGCAACACCGCCGCGACGATGCCCAAGAAAGCTTTCAGCCGCTTTGAACAGTGCTGTGGACATGCCAGACAAGGTTGCGAACTGCCCCATCAACAGGAACAGCGGAATGATCGTCAGCGAATAACTGGAAAAGGTCGTATAGGTTTCAGACTTTAGCTTGGCCAACAACGGAACAGGATTGCCGTTCATCGCATAGTACCAACCACCAAAACCACACAACAGCATCGCCAATCCGATGGGTGCGCGCAGAAAGATAAGGAACAACAGAACCACAAAAGACCAAAAGCCCAATTCAAGTCGCGACATGTCCGCAAATGGCAGAAGATCAAGGAAGGCGGTCATGCTGTGACCCTTTATTTTTCAGGAAGAATTGCGCGGCCAGTTGCCGCCTCGCCCACACGCATGATTGCGCAGTAAGCTGCGATAATACAGGCAACAAAAGCAGCGGTTAAACTGGCAGCATAGGACCACCACAGTGGCATCTGTAGAAACAGCGTTGTTTCTCCGTTGCCAATGTAGCGCTGCATGCCCTCATACAAACGCCATGTTATGAAGATGATTGTTACGCTTAGAACCACCTCCCAGAAGGCACGCAAAATGCTCAGCGCTTTGGGAGACATGCCCGATGTGAAAACATCAACAGTCGCGTGTTCGTTATAAAGCTGACAGATCGGAAAGAACGAGAATATGGCAAAGGCCACCCCCGCCTCAAGCAGTTCATAGTTACCATTGATTTCGCCAACACCCAAATCGATGATCCAATGCGAGAGGGATCCAAAACTCGACAACGCAAAGTCTGAATGAAACATTTTGCTTAGTGTGCGACCGATGATGGACAACGTGGTCATTGCGACCAAAACCATCAGGACGAACCCACCAAGAATGGCTGTCACACGGGCCAGCCATATAATGAAACGGTGCATACCATTCCCGCCTTTTAATATTAATAGCAAAAACTGCGGCGCATCAAATGTACGCCGCAGCCAATTTCAAAACCTGATTAGTTCGAGTATTTTTCGATCAGTGCACGGGCCTCATCGATCAAAGCCTGACCGTCGATACCTTTGCTTTCCATATCAGCAACCCAACCCGCGTAGATTGGTTCTGCTGCTGTTNTCCATNCATCAATATCAGCGCCGGAAACCGTAACGATATTGTTGCCACGATCCACGGCCAATTGACGGGCTGGGCCATCAGCTGCTTCTTGGGTTGCACCAGCGAATACAGAGAATTCCATGCCTGAATTGTCATCGATTATCTTTTGCAAATCTGCAGGCAAGCTTTCAAAGCGTGGTTTGTTCATCGCCAGAACGAAAGTCAGCGTATAAAGGGACACACCATCAAACTCTGTGTGGTTTGAAACCAATTCTGGAACTTTCAACGAAGCCGTAACTTCCCACGGAATTGTTGTTCCGTCGATAACGCCTTTTGAAAGAGCTTCAGGAACTGCAGGAACTGGCATCCCAACTGGCGTTGCGCTCAGCTCTTCTAGGAAGCTGTTGACCAAACGGGAACCNCCACGAATTTTCAGGCCNTCCATATCACCAGGCGATTTAACTTCTTTGTTTGTGTGCAACATGCCTGGTCCGTGAACCCATGTGCCCAGAATTTTGAGGTCTTTGAACTCACCATCTTTCATGTGTGTTTCAAACATATCCCAAAGCGCGTGGCTTGCAGGGCCCGCACCAGATTCTGTCATCATGAACGGAAGCTCAAAAACTTCAGTTGTTGGATAGCGACCAGGGGTATAACCTACAACGGTCCAGACAATGTCTGCCACGCCATCAATCGCTTGGTCCATCAACTCTGGAGGACGGCCGCCCAATTGCATACCAGGGTAGCGATCAATTTTGATGCGACCACCGGAGTCAGCTTCGACTTTGTCAGCCCAAACATCCAAAATTTGCACAGGAACGTTAGCTTGTGCTGGAAGGAATTGGTGAAGTGACAGTGTCACCTCTTGCGCACTTGCAGGTGCACCGATGCCAATTGCCATTGCAGCAGCACCAGCCATGCCTAGAAATAATTTACGTGTCAGTGTCATATTGTATTCTCCCTTATTCGCCGCACTAATTTAGCTGCGCGACTCAATGATAAGGAAATTGTAAGGTCAGAACGTGGGAAATGTCACCTCTTTGTATTTTATCGCGATAACTGCTTTTTTTGCAGAATACGTTTGACAGTTACAATCAGCACTTGTTTGGCTGCATATAACGGAGCTGCAAAATGGATGGTCAATTTATGAAGCATGTGCTTATTGCAGGGGCTGGGATCGTTGGGGTTTCATCTGCCATCTGGCTCCAACGTGCAGGATGTCGCGTCACTTTAGTAGACCGTACAGGCCCAGCCAGCGGAACCAGTCATGGCAACGCAGGTGTCTTGGCCGCAGGTGCCGTTGTCCCCGTAACTGTGCCCGGATTGATGCGTAAAGCACCTTCAATGCTGTTCACGCCCTCGTCGCCCCTGTTTTTACGATGGTCTTATTTGCCCAAACTATTGCCCTTTTTGGCGAAATATATGTCCTATGCGAACGACAAGCACGTGGATCACTATGCCAAATCCATGTCCAGCTTACTGCACGACTCGGTCGATCAACATCACGCATTGGCAAAAGGGACAGGTGCCGAACGTTTCGTAACTGAGGAAGATTATTGTTTTGGCTACCAAACACATGCCGCATTTGAAGCGGATGGATACGGTTGGTCCAAGCGCCAAGATCAGAACGTTCCTTACGAAGTTGTAAACGGAACAGAGTACGCAAAGTATGATTCGCTGTACGACGGACAATTTGAAACTGTCGTTCGGTGCAAATCCCATGGCCGTATTTCGGACCCCGGTGCATACGTCAAAGCGCTGGCTGATCACTTTGTGCAGCAAGGTGGTGAACTGATTATCACCAACATCACTGACGTTCAGATGGACGGCAATCAAATCACTGCCTTGGTCACTGATGACGGTCTGATGTCTGCCGATACCGTACTGCTAGCAATGGGTCCTTGGTCAAAAAAGGTTGCGCACAAATTAGGCATTAAGGTGCCATTTGAATCAGAGCGCGGCTATCACATCGAACTCATGAACCCCTCTAAGATGCCCCGCGCGCCCATGATGGTGGCGTCTGGGAAATTTGTTATCACCCCAATGCAGGGGCGAATTCGCGCGGCAGGCGTCATCGAATTTGGCGGGCTGGATGCACCAGCCAGCCGTACACCACTGGAGTTGTTGCGCACTCAAGTTGCTAATTTATTACCTGAAGTTGAATATGACGACGTCGTTGAATGGATGGGCCACCGCCCAGCACCTGCAGATTCTCTGCCTTTAATCGGGGCCAACGACGCATCAGGAAAAAGCTATAGCGCCTTCGGGCATCAGCATGTTGGCTTGACAGGTGGTCCTAAAACGGGTCGGATCATTGCAGATCTGATCACTCAGAAAAAGCCAAACATAGATTTGGCACCATTTGATCCAACTAAATACGATTCAAAAAACGGCCAATAATGGGCTGTACCAACCAGGGAGATTACCAATGAAAACCATTACAACACTTGCATGCACGGCGGCCATGACGGCTGGTGCAGCGTTTGCAGACGGACACACGCAAAACTGGGACATGCCGATGGCGTATTCCGCGACAAACTTCCACTCAGAGCAAGGTGTGATGTTTGCTGAGCGTGTCAAAGAATACACCAACGGCGCTATTAACATCACAGTGCACCCAGGCGGTTCACTGTTTGGCGGCGGCGACATCAAACGCGCTGTTCAAACCGGTCAGGTCCCAATCGGCGAACGCTTTATGTCGGCACACGCGAACGAGGCACCACTTTTGGGCTGGGATAACCTACCGTTCTTGGCAACCACATATGCAGACAACTCAAAACTATGGGAAGCGGCACGCGACACTGTAAACGCGCAATTGGCCGACCTAAACTTGGTCGCACTCTATACGTGCCCATGGCCGGGTCAGGGTTTCTATTTTAACAAAGAAGTAAATTCCTCTGCTGACACCCAAGGTATCAAGTTCCGTTCATACAACTCTGCCACTGCAACTTTTGCCGAAGAATTGGGCATGATCCCAGTACAGGTTGAAGCTGCTGAATTATCCCAAGCCTTGGCAACTGGCGTTGCCTCTGCGTTCATCTCTTCGGGCTCCACAGGTTATGACCGCAAAGTTTGGGAGCACCTAAGCCACTACTACAAAGTGAACGCATGGTTGCCACGCAACTACGTCATCGTGAACTCACAATCGTGGGACGCCTTGGATGACGCAACACGCGCAGGCATGCAAAAAGCAGCAGACGAAACTGGTGCTGCTTGTGCTGCTAAGTCTGAAGAGCTGGCAGAATTCTACTTCGCTGAGCTTGCGAAAAACGGCATGACTGTTGAAGATGCTGGCCCTAAATTCTTGGCCGAGCTGAAAACAATCGGTGAGAAAATGACCGCTGACTGGTTGGAAACAGCTGGCGCAGACGGACAAGCAATCATCGACGCTTACAACAACTAAGCTTTACGCTGAATTGACCAGCCCCTGCTTTCACATAGGGGCTGGTCTTTCTTATTTAGGGACTGAGAAATATGCGCGATTGGTCACCCGTTTTGGGAATGCCGCTGTGGGTTTGGCTGTTTGTTATGCCCACGCTGTTTGGAGNTGTCTGTATGTTTTATGGCAACCGGATTGAGGGATTCTTGCGTCCGATCTGGCGTTTTCTTGATAAGGTCTATGTGGCTGGTGGTATTCTGGCTGCGTGCTTCATGGTGACAATTCTGGGCTTGATCGTTGCAGGCATGATCGCGCGGTGGATCAGCGTCCCGCTACCCGGCACAACCGAATTTGCAGGCTACGCGATGGCTGCCACGTCTTTCTTTGCGATGGCCCACGCCTTGACCCGCGGCGCACATATCCGCGTTTCGATTATTTTGAACATGAACCGCTTTCTAAATCGCTGGCTCGATGCCTTTGCCGTTCTTGGCGCGGCAATCATTGCGACTTATTTCGCCCGCTACGCGATCAAGACAACCGTTTTTTCCGAAATGCTGAACGACCGCACCCAAGGTCAGGATCAAATCCCTGCGTGGGTTGATGCAGGTTTGCGCATGATTGGCAGCAGCCCTTCAGATTGGGGCACCGTTTGGTCCAAAGCCTCATCTGAGCTGATTTATACACCCGTTTGGATCCCCCAGCTGGCCATGTGTATTGGCACCATTTTGTTGGCTGTCGCCCTTTGGGACACCTTGTACAGGATGCTTGTTACTGGTGTGAACCCAATAGTATCGGAGGCAGTAGAATGACCGAGCTTTATGCGACACTGATCTTCCTGTTCGTTTTATTCACCTTGCTTGGCAGTTCCATCTGGATTGGTCTTGCCTTGATGGGCGTTGCCTTTGTTGGGATGGAGCTGTTCACGACGCGCCCTGCTGGCGATGCGATGATCACTACCATTTGGACCAGCTCTAGCAGCTGGACCCTCACGGCCCTGCCCCTGTTCATTTGGATGGGCGAGATCCTCTATCGAACGCGACTGTCCCAAGACATGTTTCGTGGCCTTGCCCCTTGGATGCGTTGGTTACCCGGTGGCTTGCTGCACACCAACATCGCGGGCTGTACTATTTTTGCGGCGGTGTCTGGTTCATCCGCTGCAACGCTCACAACGGTTGGCAAGATGTCGATCCCAGAGCTGCGCAAACGGGGTTATCCTGAATACATGATCGTTGGCACTCTCGCGGGCGCGGCGACCCTTGGATTGATGATCCCACCGTCATTAACGCTGATCGTTTACGGCGTTTCAATCAACGAGAGCATCATTAAGCTGTTCATGGCTGGTATCTTTCCAGGCTTAGTATTGGCTGCATTGTTCATGTCCTACATCGTTGCATGGCACTACATCCGCCCAGATGAGCGTCCAGAACCTGAACCACCCATGTCCTTTGGAACAATGCTGGCAGAAAGCCGTTTCTTGATACCAGTGCTCTGTTTGGTCTTTGCCGTCATCGGTTCAATGTATTTTGGCTGGGCCACCGCGACTGAAGCAGCGGCTGTCGGCGTCATTGGCGCACTTGTTCTGGCAAATTTTCAACGATCCCTAACGTGGGAAGCCTTCCGCGAAAGCCTGATGGGCGCAACGCGCACCTCAGCCATGATCGCACTGATCTTGATGGGAGCTGCGTTCTTGTCCCTGTCCATGGGGTTCACTGGTTTGCCACGCGCATTGGCTGCATGGATTGATGAGATGAACCTATCGCCGATCACGCTGATCGCTGCACTGACGGTGTTCTATATCATCCTTGGCATGTTCCTTGATGGGATTTCGTCCGTGGTACTGACCATGGCAATCGTCGAGCCGATGATACGCCAAGCAGGCATTGACGTCATCTGGTTTGGTATCTTCATCGTCGTCGTCGTTGAGATGGCACAAGTTACCCCGCCAATCGGGTTCAACCTGTTCGTTTTGCAAGGCATGACCAAACACGAGATTTCATACATTTCCAAAGTGGCACTCCCAATGGTTGGCCTAATGCTTTTGATGGTTGTGATCTTGGTCGTGTTCCCAGAACTAGCGACATGGCTGCCAAACAATCTACGCCAAGGGCCGACATAGGTTAGGCCATGCGCCCCTCTGTCACCGTTCTACAGCTAGATACACATTTCCCGCGCGTTGCAGGGGATGTTGGAGCAGCAGCCACCTATCTGAATGAGGTAGAAATCATTCGCGTCACAGGCACGTCAGTGGCAGGAATTGTAACGGGCGATCCTGCATCGATTGATGTGGCACCTTTTGAGACTGCGCTAAAGGCCGCTAAGGGTGATGTCGTCGTCACATCTTGCGGGTTCCTAAGTTATTGGCAAAGCTACCTAGAGGGCCAAATTCAACGCCCATTTATCAGCTCGTCCTTGACCGCATTGGACCAGTTGTCGGATCACGACATTGACGCACTGTCGATCCTAACCTTTGATGCTGCAAAACTGGGTGTAGCGCATTTGGGAAACAACGCGCGCTTTGTGCCATCGATCATTGGCCTAAATCCAAACGCGCACCTGCGTGCGGTGATTGGTGGTGATAGGGCCAAGTTAGACATTGATCGTGCGGCGCGTGAAACCGTCGAAACTGTTGGGGCTGCAACGACGAACCAACTTGAAATACTGCTGTTGGAATGCACCAATTTACCCCCATACAAAGGCGCGTTGCGTCGCGCCTTTGATATAGAGATTATCGATATACTGACCCAGATTGAGCGCGTAAGGCCCCGCACANTCCAGCCTGATTTTCTTTANTAAGCAGCCGTTACTAGAATTTCNACCTTCAGGCCTTTGCGCGCCAGTTTCGCTTCNCCGCACGCACGTGCAGGGGCATGACCCTCTGGAACCCAAGCGTTCCAAACGCCGTTCATATCTGCAAAATACCCTATGTNGGACAACCAAACGGTCACCTGCAATAGCTGTTTGTTAGAGCTACCAGCTTCGGCCAATAACGCGTCGATTTTATCAAGACATTGTTGNGTCTGATCCTGAATGCTGTCGTCAGATGTGCCCACCTGGCCGGACAANTATACTGTTCCGTTGTGCTTAACGATTTTGCTGGCGCGTTCGCCGGTGTGCATACGTTCAATGGTCATGGCATTTCCCTTTTGTAAGTGTTGCACAACTCATAGATCCTAAGATGGATNCGCACCAGACCTGTGGAGATGAGGTTACGCGGTGCCCTCACCGTCAAGTTCTGCCAACGTCGCCNTGGCCAGCTTGATCGCGTGATTTGCCTTTGGCACACCTGCGTAAACAGCCACGTGCATGAACGCCTGCAAAATATCATCGGGGGACGCACCGGTGTTTTTACAGGCCCGCACATGCATCGGGATTTCTTCAAAATTTCCCGTCGCAGCNAACAACGCCAATGTCAGCATCGAACGTTCACGACGGGTGATTGTATCATCAGCCCACAAAGTGCCCCATGCCCCTTCAGTGATCATGGATTGAAACGGTTGGTCAAAGGGCGTCTTGGCGGCCTCTGCACGATCAACATGTGCGTCGCCCAACACTTCGCGGCGCACAGCCATCCCTTGATCCAAACGGTTCGTCATTATGCTCTCCAAGTTTACCAGCCCGCGATGGGCATTTNCAGAACATAGTTTACAGACAACGCCCTGTGCGCAAGTGGATTACTAGAAAACGGTGAAGTCCCCTTATCGGATANCTNGATCGCCTGTGGNTTTGGGTCTGCCGAAACCTTTCNCAGAGAGTTCCGCAAAGTTGAAAATGCGACCAGAAAAACCCCTGATCCACGTCGCAAACTGGCAACCCATCCTGTGAAAACTACGCAAAGCTGTAGGTATTGGAGGAGTTTCACAATGAACCAACACCACAGCGCCATCCGCAAAATCGACCCAACACGTGGTGCAACGTTGGGCGATGGTTCCCCCAATGACCAAGACCGGATTGAGATTGGCCCCACCCAACTTGCCATGCGCGAATGGGAGGCTGCGGGTCTAGTCCTACCCAATCTTGCAAATATGCGCAGCTATCGTCATGCGCGATTGATCCAACATATTGTCGATCGGGGCTATGGCGGCCTTTTAATGTTTGACCCGCTGAACATCCGGTACGCAACAGACTCAACCAACATGCAGCTATGGAACACACACAACCCATTCCGCGCTGTATTGCTGTGCGCAGATGGGTACATGGTAATCTGGGATTACAAAAACTCGCCATTCCTCAGCACGTTTAATCCATTGGTTGCAGAACAAAGATCTGGCGCTGATCTGTTTTATTTCGACCGTGGAGACAAGGTAGATGTCGCCGCCGATGTCTTTGCCAATGAGGTGCTAGCGCTGTTGCAAGAACACGCACCCAACCATTCAAAACTGGCTGTCGACAAAATTATGTTGCACGGCTTGAAAGCGCTTCAGGCCCAAGGGCTCGAGATAATGGACGGCGAAGAGGTCACCGAAAAATCGCGGTCCATCAAAGGCCCCGATGAAATCCTAGCAATGCGCTGCGCCTCGCATGCATGTGAAACCAGCGTCAAAGCGATGGAGGACTTCGCCCGTGCCAACGTGGGAGATGGGAAGACGTCTGAAGACGACGTTTGGGCGATCCTGCACGCCGAGAATATCCGACGCGGCGGGGAATGGATAGAGACACGCCTGCTCACGTCAGGCCAGCGCACCAACCCATGGTTCCAAGAATGCGGACCACGGATTACGCAAAACAACGAGATCATCAGCTTTGACACCGACCTCGTTGGATCATACGGAATCTGCGTTGATATCTCGCGCAGTTGGTGGATTGGGGATCAAAAACCACCTGCCGAAATGATCTATGCGATGCAACATTCCCATGAGCACATCATGAACAACATGGAGATGTTAAAGCCAGGTGTCATGATCCCTGAGCTAAGTGCAAATTCGCATCGATTGGATGACAAGTATCAGGCCCAAAAATACGGGTGTCTGATGCACGGTGTTGGACTGTGTGATGAATGGCCCTTGGTCGCCTATCCAGATCAGGCTGTAGCTGGCGCGTTCGACTATCCACTTGAGGCGGGCATGGTGCTGTGTGTCGAGGCGGCAGTGGGCGAAGTTGGCGGTGCCTTTACCATCAAGCTGGAGGATCAGGTTTTGATCACCGAAGATGGATATGAAAACCTGACCAAGTATCCATTCGACACCGCCTTGATGGGGTTATGATCCTCTATCAACCACACCCACAAGGCCACGAATTTATCTTCTCTCACCTAACGACTGATATGGCGGGGCTGAACAGTACAGAACAGCTTTTAGAACATTACCTACTCGTTTAAAGCGCCCCTGTTGGAACACCCTGCGCTCGTAAAATTCTAGAATAGCTTTACGATATAGCACCTATGGCAACGCTAAAACCGCAAACCTGTCTCCCATATCTATTGAACTATAGCGACCCTCTTTAGCGCGAAACCGTGCGACAAGAATACTNCAATGTTTATTCTCTTCTTAAATATTTCGGAGCGCGANGCAAAGCCTCACATAAAAAAACCGCACCTCGAAGGGCGCGGTTTCTAAATTCAGGTAAAGCCTAGAGTAGTTAATTAGCTTTTGCCCTTCCATGGGACCAAGATCTTCTCAGCCCAACGCATCAGCAGATCGATCCCAAAACCAATCACACCAATCATGATGATACCCATCACAACGATGTCCGTTTGTTGGAACTTAGCCGCGACCATAATCATCATGCCTGCGCCTTGGGATGCCGCAACCAATTCGGCCGCAACAACGGTACCCCAGCAAACACCCATCGCAACACGTGCACCGGTAAAGATCTCAGGCAGTGAGTTAGGGATGATAACGTGGCGCATGATCTGTGGTTTGCTTGCACCCAACGAGTAGGCAGCGTGCACCTTAGCGATGTTCACACCTGACACACCGGAACGAGCAGCGATTGCCATGATCCAAAGAGCCGCTAGGAACAACAAGATGATCTTACCTGTTTCGCCAATACCAAACCAAATGATGATCAATGGGATTAAAGCAAGTGGCGGCACAGGGCGCATGAATTCAACGATCGGATCGAACCAACCACGGAACCAGTTGCTCAAGCCCATCGCATATCCAAGTGGGATACCGATGATCGCGCCAAAGAGGAAACCAACAACAACGCGGAACAATGAGTAACCCACGTGCTCCCAAAGTGAGAAGTTGCGGTAGCCTTCGTTCGCGATCTCAAGCGTACGGGCCCAAACCTTTTCAGGAGGAGGCAAGTACAACGGTGCCATCTGCCAACCTGTCTTTGCTTTAAAGTTAGGTGTGCCCTTGTCGGTCAACGTCACAGAGCCACCGTCAACCACAACGGTTGTACGCGCGACAACTGGTTCCCCATTAATCGCAACGACCTTGGCACCATCTGCTTTTTTCGCGTCATCATTGCCTTGAACAACAATAACCTTCGTGCCCCACTTGTTCACAATCGCCGTGTCATTTTTGGCGAAACCGTTGCCGGCCTCTACCTCTGGCTTAACCGCGTCTTCGCCTTGTGGACGGACCAAAACGGTAACTGTCGCATTGTCTTGTTCGCCAGCTGCATTTTCGACGGTGTAGTTAAAGGTCGTCGTACCTTCAAACGGACCAGGCATGTGCAAAAAGCTTGGGATCAAAGTAGAGCCCGTAAAGGTTGCCCACATGAAGAAGATAGATAGTACCGAAATGATCGATGCCGCACGGTTAGGGCGCACAGCACTTTCATCTCCAAACGTCACCGTCTTCAAAGATATGTAATCTTTGGTACCACGGCCTTCAGAAACCATGCGAACCACAAAAAACGCTGCAACAAAAATGGCAACGTAAAGAATGAGAGGGATCATTTGCTTTCCTCCGTCCGGCCCATGATTTCTTCTTCCATGTCCCAGATCATTTCGAGGATTTCTTCACGCTTCACAGCAAAATCCGGATGTTTTTTAACTTCACGAAGATCGGCATCAACGCCCATCTCAGCAAACGGCAGACGGTATTCTTTGTGAATACGACCAGGGCGCGGGGCCATAACAATCAGGCGTTCGCCCAACAGCAATGCTTCCTCAACCGAGTGGGTGATCAAGATGATCGTCTTGCCGGTTTCTTTCCACAACTTCAGAACCANNCCNTGCATCTTTTCNCGCGTCAAAGCGTCCAAAGCACCAAGTGGCTCATCCATCAAAATAACGTCAGGGTCGTTGGCAAGGCAGCGGGCCAAAGCCACACGTTGCTGCATACCACCAGACAGTTCGTAAACTGCCTTTTCCTTGAAATCCTGCAAACCAACAACGTCCAGCAGATGATCAACGATCTCTGCTTTATCCGCCTTTGGCATCCTTTTCATTGAAGGACCAAAGCCTACGTTTTCACGCACAGACATCCACTCAAACAAGGCACCTTGCTGGAAAACCATACCGCGGTCCGCATCCGGCCCACTGATCTGTTTTTCGTTTAATTCCATCTTGCCTTCAGTCGGAGCCAAAAAACCCGCAACAATATTCAGCAATGTTGTTTTACCACAGCCCGAAGGGCCAAGCACGCTCATCAACTCACCTGCTTTGAGGTTGAGCGAGATGTCTTTCAACGCTTGAACAGATCCGCCGTTTGGCAAATCGAACCGCATCGAGAGTTTGTCAATTGATAGTCCAGACATGTTCCCACCTGTCATTAAGGTCGCCGCTCAAATTTCAGCGTTTGCCCTTTGTAGCGGAATAAACCCGCTTCATGTCGAAAAAATGCCCGCGCAGAGTGATCCGCGCGGGCAAGGATTAAGCCTTAAGGCTTACATACCTTTTACAGCCATCAATGGTGCAGTGTTTACTGTACCTGCATAGCTGTCGAGTGCTGCATCGATGTTACCTGAGTCTAGGAACACTGTAGCTACGCCACCCATGAAGTCTTGAGCGCCGCCACCGAGCCAAGCAGCACCAAGCTGTTCGTCTACAGTTGGGAACACAAAGCCAGCCAATGTTTCAGATGTCGCTGTTTCGTCCATACCCGCATCTTTTGCAATGATTGGAAGCATTTTAGCTTGGTTTGCTTCGTCAGCCCACATTGCGTTCGCGTCTGCAGTGACTTTTAGGAACTTAGCGAGCATGTCGCCTTCTTCAGCAACGAATGATGCAGGTGCTGTTGTCGCATCAAATACCAAGATGCCCAGCTCTGATTTCTCAGCGCCAGTCAACAATACGTTGCCGGATTCTTTCATGCGACGAAGCGCACCGCCCCAACCACAAGCCATGTCAACAGCGCCTTGAGATAGTGCAGCTGCACCTTCTGCTGGTGCCATGTCCACAACGTCCATGCCGCCTACGTCAACACCGAAGTGAGACATTTGCTTTAGGAAACCGTAGTGCGCTGCTGTGCCCAAAGGAACCGCAACTTTTTTGCCAGCCAATTCGCTAGCCGACATTTTGTCGATTTCTAGACCTGAAGCAACAACACAGTTGTCGTTGTCAGAGTATGAAACCGCAACGTCAACAATTTGCAAATCTTGGCCACCAGAAACCGCGCCTACGAAAGGAGGAACGCCTTGAGATACAGAGATTTGAACGTCGCCAGACGCCATAGCTGCGGACATCGCAACACCTGAGTCAAAGCTAACCCAGTTAATTTTTGCGCCCATAGCTTCTTCATACATGCCAGTCTCTTTGGCAAACTGGAATGGCATTGGCCACTCAAGGAAGTACGCTACTGTAATTTCAGAGTGACCGCCTGCAGTCGCTGCTTGACCACCAGCGATCATCGCAACACCAGCTACAGCACCCAGCAATTTGGATTTCAAAGTCATTTTATTCTCCCGTTGTGGCACCACATCATGTGATGCTCGTTATTTAACGCAGGTAATCATGCCACCATGCGCAGCCTCGCCCCAGACTTCAACACTGGGATCAGGGCAACGTCGTGATCCCACTCGAAATTCGCCTAAGGATCAACGGTTTTTATTCCAATTTTGAAAATATAATTTGAACTTTTGTGTGCGTCTTGCTGCAAAAAACGACACCTCCCCATTGATAACTTGTAATAATTCCCACTTTGTCGCTTTTGAACTATCGAATCACATCACATTCTGGCCTCATATGGAAAACTCAACTGGCCCTACTGATTTGGGTGGAATCGCTATCATCTGGTAAAAAAGAGGCGAGACTCTGCCTTGATTTCATGGAATTCGCATAAAACAATGGAGCATCCGCTATGGACGGCACGTTTAACGAAAATGACCTAACCCGCGTTATCGAAGCGGATCGCGCAAATGTTTGGCATCACCTCAGCCAGCATCAGCAATTTATCACCGGTGCTGACCCGAAAATCATCGTCGAAGGCAAAGGCATGCGTGTTTGGGACCAAAAAGGCATCGAACACCTTGATGCGGTTGCTGGTGGCGTTTGGACAGTAAACGTAGGCTACGGCCGTGAAACAATGGGCGACGCAGTGCGCGACGCCATTGTTAAGATGAACTTTTTCGGCGGCACAGTCGGCACGATCCCCGGCGCATTGTTCGCGGAAAAACTGATCTCGAAGATGCCAGGTATGGACCGCGTATATTACGCAAACTCCGGCTCTGAAGCGAACGAGAAAGCCTTTAAACTGGTTCGCCAAATCGCCCACAAAAAATACGGTGGCAAGAAGCACAAGATCCTTTACCGCGACCGCGACTACCACGGTTCAACAATCGCAACCATGTCCGCAGGTGGCCAAGACGAACGCAACGCACAATACGGTCCATTCACTCCGGGCTTCATCCGCGTGCCACACTGTCTTGAGTACCGCAAGCACGAACAAGATGGCGCACCTGTTGAGAACTACGGCGAATGGGCTGCGAATCAAATCGAAGAGATCATTTTGCGCGAAGGTGCCGACACGGTTGGCGCACTTTGCCTAGAACCAGTGACAGCTGGCGGCGGCGTGATCGAAGCACCGGAAGGNTACTGGCCACGCGTTGCTGAGATCTGCAAGAAATACGACATCCTGCTTCACATCGACGAAGTTGTTTGTGGCGTTGGCCGTACAGGCACATGGTTCGGCTATCAGCACTACGGCATCCAGCCAGACATGGTGACAATGGCCAAAGGTGTGGCCTCTGGGTACGCCGCGATCTCATGCCTCGTTACAACAAACCAAGTGTTCGACATGTTCATGGACCCAACTGAGGACAACATGAACTACTTCCGCGACATCTCAACTTTTGGTGGCTGTACTGCTGGCCCAGCGGCAGCAATGGAAAACATGCGCATCATCGAAGATGAGGGGCTGTTGCAGAATACAATCGACATGGGCCACTACATGAAGGACCAGTTGAACGCACTAAAAGACAAACACGAAGTCATCGGCGACGTGCGCGGCAAAGGCCTGTTCTTGGGTGTTGAACTGGTCGCAGACCGTACAACACGCGAACCAGCAGCAGAGAAAATGGTCCAAGCGGTTGTTGGCGATTGCATGAAGAACGCAGTCATCATCGGCGCAACAAACCGTTCGCTTCCTGGACGCAACAACACGCTGTGCTACTCACCTGCATTGATCACGACCAAAGACGACATTGATCAAATTGTGGCAGCCACATCCAACGCATTGACNACCGTCTTCGGTTAAGTCGAGTTCACGTTGAATACAAAAGACGGGCCGTCACGGTCCGCCTTTTTTGTGTTTCATCAATGCTGTTACCTGACGCTCGCAGCCCGATAGCGACCCTTAAAAGTCATTGTTTGTCGTTATTTTATTTGACACGTGAAGAAGCCGCGACCTAGCGTCTAGAGCGTCAATGCCCTCTCACTTTAGAATCTATTTATGCTCGAAGAAGCCAAGAACCGCACGCGCGCGCTGCAGCAATCAATGAAGGCACAGGGCATCAAATGTGCCGTGTTCACCGATGAAAGCTCAATGGCTTATCTGGCGGGTTTCTGGGGCTACCTCGGCATCGAATTTGGTCGGCCATCCATGGTTGTAGTTAAGGCACAAGACGAACCGATCGTCATCACACCCTTAATGGAGTCCGAGATGGTCGCAGAGATGACATGGGGCGAAGATATACGTGTTTGGGAAGACTTTGGCGCACGCACTTGGGGTGCTGTGATGGCAAGCGCGCTGGGTGAAAATCCGTCCGAAGTTTGGGTCGAACGCAACACAATCCCCACAATCGTGCGCAACTATTTGGATGACACCTACGTCGGCGTACCGATCAAAGACATCTCACTCGTGCTAGGTACATTGTGCATGATTAAATCCTCGTTCGAGATTAGTGTGATGAAAGAAGCTGGCCAAATCGCAGGTGCAATGATGGCTGCGGCCCACGGCAGCCTGCGCATCGGTGTCGCTGAGTATGAAAGCGCATTAGCTGTGATTGAGGCCGGATCGCGCAAGGCCGCAACCTTCCTGACAGACAAAGGTTGGGACCGCTTCGTATCCCCCATGATCCACAACCTGCAGATCCTGCAAAGCGGCAAGGACACATCGATGTGTCCATCGCCGCGCCTCGGTCAAGCAATATGAATTGGCAGACCCCGTCTATTTCTGCTTCTGCAACATGGCGCAGTTCAAACAATACAAACTTGGCTTTGATCGCATGTTCCACGTGGGCGAAGTCAAAGACGATGCCGCCCGCGTGCAAGAATCCGCAATCGAAGCACAGCAGGCCGCAATCGCCGCGATCAAACCAGGTGTTCTGGCCCAAGACGTCGCCGCAGCTGCCAACGCAGTTTATGAAGCACGAGGATACGAGACCAGTTACCACACAGGGCGCTCCATCGGCGTGGCCTATCTAGAAGCGCCTGAACTGAAGGCTGGTGACATGACCGTGTTGCAAGCCGGTATGACCTTTGCGGTCGACGGCGGTATCTCAATCGATGGTGTGACGGCAGGGCGCATCGGCGACTCGGTCGTGGTGACGGAGACGGGGTTTGAATACATCACAAACTACCCTCGCGAATTACTGGTCACGGACGCCTAGAAATGGGCGGCATCCTTCGTCTTTGCGTTGGCCAATCCCCTGCGGAACTTTCCACTACAACCGCTAGGCTAGAGTGGCTTAAAAGTGTTTTGTCAGAAGCTGCATTTAAACAAACCGATCTGCTGTTGCTGCCAGAGCTGTTTGCGACAGGCTATAATATCGGCGACCAAATCGCAGCCCGGGCAGAACTCGCAGACGGGCCAACCGCGCTAACGATTGCCACCCTAGCCAAGGCACATAACATCGCCATCCACTACGGTTTTGCTGAAACTGATGGCAACAACACATTCAACGCAGCGCAATGTTTCGGCCCAATGGGATGCGCTTAGGCGGGCACCACAAACTGGCCATCCCCCCAGGATTTGAAGCTGACCATTTCAAACGCAGCGAAGGGTGCAGTCTTTTCATCTATAAAGGTCTGCAGATCGCGATCCTCATTTGCTATGATGCAGAATTCCCTGAAACGGCACGCCATGTTGCCAGTATGGGCGCGGAACTTATCTTGGTGCCCACAGCACTTGGGGCGCAGTGGGATTGGGTCTCTAAAACAATGGTCCCGACGCGGGCCTACGAAAACGGCGTCNTCCTCGCCTACGCCAATAGTGCGGGCANCGAGAATGGTATGGGTTTCTTAGGACAAAGCTTCATCGCCGCGCCTAATGGAAAAGAGCTGGCAAGGGCAGGTGCCTCACCGGAACTGATTTACGCAGAGCTAAAGCGGGAGCAGGTAACAAAAGCACAAAGCCGCTTGCCCTATTTTAACGATCAAAAGATGTTGAAAACTTAGATAAGAGCAGAAATCAGCTAGTTTCTGCCTTTTAGGCAAAACCAATAATCACGCTAATGCCAGCCTCTAAATAAACTGCGGACGCATTGCCTGAAACACCACCGCTGCGGCCACGTTCGCTAAATTCAATGACCGTACCCGTTTGTCCAACATCGGCAGGTTAAAGGTGCGATCTTCCATCCCGTCCAAAATCGACTTTGGCAGGCCCGCAGATTCACAGCCAAACACCAAATACGCATCGCGTTGATATTCGGGTGTGTAAAAGCTGTGCTCCCCGTGCTCTTCAAAAAANTGCAGGTTTTNNCGCAGCGGGTTGCGCTGCGTTAGAAAGTCTTCCCAATTGTCGTATTCACTTAGATTGACGTGCTTCCAATAATCAGTGCCTGCGCGGCGCACAGATTTTTCATCCAATGAAAAGCCATAGGGCTTAATAAGGATCAGTTCCAAATTCAACGCCACACAGGTCCGCCCAATCGCCCCCGTGTTGTACGGAATTTCGGGCGTGACCAATACCATTTTCATATGTGGTTCTGACATAGCTGTGGGGCTTTCTTATGCGCGGACACAGGTACGGTCCGCTGTTGGAAACCTGTTAGACGAAACGCGTCGGCAATACCAACGCCCACCATTATAATTTCGCTGTGTTAACCTGATTCTCTAGTTTCTGACCTCAAACGCCGTGAACTGTGCAATTCGGGCCCCATTCTGTACATTTCCCCGCAAAACCTCATTTTGCGACCTCTTTTGGCCCGTCAGACTGTACAATTCATGGCCCAAACTGTGCAATATTCCCGTTATTTCACTGCTCAAGCACCCCGTTGGGGTATCGTTTGCAGGGTTAACACTGCGTCCCTCGACCAATTTTTATGTCAATAATTGCAAAATTGAGACATGCAGTCTCATTAAAAATGATCCAAACAGATGGTAAGTCACGGATATTTGTGACATTTTCATCTATCTATAAGTCCAGTTTGTGCTTCGGTTATATCCAGAGTATACGTGTTTTATGGCCCTACCTGTCGAAACATTTTTCCTTCATCCCGATTATCAGGGAACGCTGCAAAGCCAGATCCAGCAGATGATTGCGCAGGGTATTNTATCAGGCCGTTTTCAGCCCGCTGAAAAGCTACCTTCGACCCGCAAACTTGCCACCCACCTTAGCGTCAGTCGCATCACCGTGACACTTGCATATAATGAATTGTTATCAAACGATTATCTGACCTCTCGTGGTCGATCTGGGTACTACGTTTCACGCAATGCGCCCTCCCCACCCAACTTTAAATCCGTCGACCCGATTGAAGATGCCGTCGATTGGACCCGCGCCATTGGGCAACGCTTTTCCGGGGGCCAAACGCCGCGAAAACCNCAGGAATGGGCCAAATACAAACACCCCTTCACCTACGGCCAGGCGGACCCAACCCTGTTCGACCACGCCAACTGGCGTTTGTGCGCTCTAAAGGCTCTTGGCCAACGCGACTTCACGCCCTTAACCACCGATTATTACGACCAAGATGACCCACAACTGATCGAGTTTATTGCCCGCCACACCCTACCCCGCCGCGGCATCTCTGCCCGTCCGGAACAGATCCTAATTACACTCGGTGCGCAGAACGCCTTGTGGCTGACCACGCAGGTGCTTTTGACCCAGCGCCGCACAGCCGCGTTTGAAGATCCGTGCTATCACGCCTTGCGCGATATTTTGACCCAATCGCGCTGCAATATGGCACCTGTGCGTGTAGACCAAGATGGCCTACCTCCAGACGCTATCCCCCCAGATGCAAACGTTATTTTCACAACGCCAAGCCATCAATGCCCCACAAACGGCACCATGCCGATGAACCGTCGCCGCGCCTTGCTAGAGCGCGCACGCGAGATGGATGCATTGATCGTTGAGGACGATTACGAGTTTGAAATGTCCTTCCTCAAGCCACCATTTCCTGCTCTCAAATCCCTAGATGCGGATGGACGGGTTATCTATGTTGGCAGCTTCTCAAAATCGCTCTTTCCAGGTCTGCGGTTGGGGTATTTGGTTGGGTCTGAGCCCTTCATCAAAGAAGCCCGCGCCTTGCGTGCTTCCGTCCTGCGNCACCCACCCGGTCACATCCAACGCACCGCAGCATATTTCCTATCTTTAGGTCACTACGATGCCTTGGTCCGACGCATGGGCACAGCGTTTCACGAACGGCGTGAAGTGATGCAGCAAGCGATTGAGAACAATGGCCTACAGATCGCGGGTCAGGGGGCCTATGGCGGGTCGTCCTACTGGATGCGCGCACCAGAAAACGTAGACACTTCGGAACTTGAAAAAACCCTGCAATCCCAAGGCGTTTTGATCGACCCAGGCGAATCCTTCTTTGGAGGTGAACAACGCCCCAAACACTTCTACCGCCTCGCGTATTCATCGATCCCTTCAAATCGGATCGCCAAGGGGATTGAACTGGTTGCACAAGCCATCCGCGCATCCGAAGCATCTGGACCTACGCGGAAAGGCGATTTGGCCCTATCTGAGTCGCAAGCAAAACCCTATCATCTGCTCAAAGATTGAATCACCTGTAAACTTACCGCACTCGGAGTCTCCCCC